>Ga0209108_10001491_pt1 | contig 13548 bp, 10 predicted proteins | sample Rifsed10ft1_FD_184003 | JGI IMG/M metagenome (GOLD analysis project Ga0209108, IMG submission 184003) | Soil microbial communities from Rifle, Colorado, USA - sediment 10ft 1 (version 2) | ecosystem: Environmental > Terrestrial > Deep subsurface > Rock core/Sediment | place: Rifle, Colorado...
GGGGGGAACGAGGCGGGGATTGTCGTATTGAGGTACCAATCCGAGCCGAACGGATAATCGACGAGGGCATCTCCGTCATAGTCGTTGCCGCTCGCGGAGTCCGCCACGCCGTCGTTGTTGAAGTCGTACGGGGAGGGATCCGAGGCATCAGGCACCGTATCGCGGTCCGAATCCGCCGTCCCCGGTCCCGGGGTCTCCGGCACGGCATCGTTCTCTTGCGGGACCAGCGTCCCGTTCAACGCCCGCCCGGAGACCCTCAGATACACGGAGCCGGTCGCATTGCCGACCACGTAGGCGTATTCGCGAAGGTCCACGTCGGGGTTCCGTCCGGCGTCCGCCGGGTCCGTCAAGGTCTGGTTCCAATCAGCGAAGCCGCCATCGAGTCGGATTCCCACGGGGACGAATCCGAGGTAGCCGACGGCGCGCGGCGCAGGACCCATGCGAACGGTTGCGAGCCCGTCCGTGAGGCCAACGCTGGCCGGACCGGGGATCACGACCCCGAGCGTCTCGCCATTCCAAGCGACCAGATCCGCGGACACGGTAAGGCTCTCTGACTGGCCCGGCTGCAGGGTCCGGGAGGGGAACTGCAAGGTGACGTCACGAGTGACCGGCGAGACCTGCGCGATGGCGCTGATTCCGTCCGTGATTCGCAGGGTGCCGACCGACGCAACCGGCGCGGTGCCGACGAAGCGGGCCTGCAGCGACGAGTACGAGCATTCCGCGGCAAAGCAGCGGAAGGTCGCGCGGAGGAGATCTTGTCCGGGACCGGAAAGAATCTCCGAGACGACAGGGAAGGCTTCCACGAGCAGATTGGGGCCGGTGCTCGATATAGCGTAGTCGGCCTCGTCAGACGATGAGTCGAATGATTGGAATTGGGCATAGACGTAAACCGGCACCTTCGAGGGGACCAAGAGGTCCCAGTCCACCTGAAGCTCCAGCTGCGCGCCCAGAGAGGCCGCCTGTATCGAGGTTGCCTTGATCCAGCCGTTCCAGTCAGACGCACCGCGATTCACGTCCCACTCAGACATCCTCGTGGAACGGACCTGGCCACCGATGCCGGAGACCTCGATGAGCCGATCCGCGCCGATGCCCGCCGCGGAATAGCCCGTGGTCGCGACACGGTCCGTATCAATGAACCAGCGAATCGAGTCGTAGCGCGCTGGCGTACCGCCCCCGCTGAACGCCTGCCCGGCAACCTGAGCGTAGAACGCCAAGTACTGAATGTTGTCAACGACGGCGATGCCGCGCAAATCGACGTTCGGGTTCACCGCTCCGGCAGCGGACTGAGTCAGGACTGCGGTCGTTGGCCAGTCTCCGAATTGACCATCGATCTGTATGGGGTACACAGTCCCCTGGTAGTCCGGCACGAAGAAGAGGGGCATCAGCAGGAGCGTGACGGTGACGAGAGGAATCAGGTAAAGCTTCCAACCGGCGTTCCGCATCATCCCGCGAAGCCCGGCCGAATGGAACCCCGTCGTGCGGAGGCCCGCGAGGCCGTTCGTCAGACCGTTTGTGCGGCCAAGTCCGTTTGTGATTCCATTGGTCCGGCCGAGTCCGTTCGTAAGTCCGTTCGTGCGACCGAGACCGTTCGTCAGGCCGTTCGTGTGGCCCAGCCCATTCGTAAGTCCATTCGTCCGACCCACGCCGTTAGTCAGTCCGTTCGTCCGGCCGACACCGCGCGTCAGTCCATTCGTGCGACCGAGTCCGTTCGTGAGACCGTTCGTGCGACCGCGGAGTCCATTCGTCCGACCCCGCAGGCCGTTTGTCATCCCTGTCCTACGCTCACCGCGTCGCTCGAGGACGAGGCCGTTCGTTAGTCCCTTCTTCGGCGTCGGCTTGACGACCGGCTTGGGCTGTGTCACGACCTGAGGCTTCGGCACCGGCTTGAGCGGCCGCTTCGCAGGTTCCGGAGCGGGCTTTGTCTCATGTCGAAGCTCTTCCTCGACCATCTCCTGGATCGCGGCCTGGCCGAGTTCGTCGAGCTCGTCCTCGAGGTTCCGGGACGGGGTGAACTTCACACCGCAATTCGCGCAGCTCGTGGCGTCGACGCCAACGGGGGCCTCGCACATGGGACACGGGACCGTCGCGTCGGTCGTCTGCGGCTCCGGGGCCTGCGACTGCTGCGCCCGAAGCCGACTCTGCCTCGCGCGGTCGGTCTCACCGAGACGGGCGTGGAGCTTCGTCTTCAGCACCCACAGTCCCGGATAGTCCGCGTTGAGATCCGCGAGGCGTTCGAGGGTCTGAAGTCCGCCGCGCACGTCGTCGAGGGTCGCCTGGGCGGCCGCCATCGCGAAGAGGGCGTCGGCATCGCGGGGATTGAGCTTTAGCCGCTCGCTCGCGATCTGCATGATGAGCTGAAGCCGTCGGGCGCGCTCCTCCTGAGACTCGAGCGTGGTGCCGGGAACCGAGGGCAGGGGTGTAGCGGGCTTCGGCGCCTCTCGCACGACCCGCATGCCCCGCTCCGTGAACTCGAGTTCGCGGAACGTCGGATCGGTGGACGTGTCTTTCAGATGGAGGACGCCCACCTTACGGACGATACGATCGCCGCTGCGCGTCCGCTCGATCTCGATGACGCCGTCGAAGGGCTGGTGGAGCGTCGACACCTCGGAGGCAGAGTGCATCTCCTTCTCCAGGAGGACGAGGCTCGTGAACTGGTACCGGTCGAACTTCCGCTTCGCGCTCTGCGCGAACGCGTAGACCTGCGTGAGCTCGTACACGTTCGTGGCGGGGGAGAGGAGCTCGATCACCGCGCGGCGGGGCTGGTCTCCCGGGAGGGCCGTGATCGCCCGGCTGAGGGCCACACCGAGGTTCGTGAGGTCGATCGACGACCGCACGACGGCCCCTCGTTCCTCGACATCCTGGACGGATTCCTCGCTCCAGGAATACCAGTCGACGATGCGCAGGCGGTTCTCGTGCGCGACCTGGTCGAGATTCACGCCGAGGTTCCGCAATTCTGCGAGAACGGCATCGGGAGACTGCGAGGAGGTGACCACGAGGCCGCTCGCGCCGACCCGCAGGCCTTCCGCGATGAACGTCAGGGCAAACCGGAGCTTCTCCTGGCCGGGCGGGCCCTGGAGGATGACGCTCGAGCCCACGGGCAGACCGCCCTGGATCATCGCATCGAATCCCTCAACCCCGACGGACAAGCGCGGCATGTCGTCACGCCTCCAAGGGTCGCGTCAGGCCGCAGCGCACGGCGAGATCTGGATAGTTCGACATCGCCTCGCGGAGGGCCGCCTGGAACACGCCTCGCGCGGTCGAGGTCCCGAGACCTTGCGAGCAGACGGACCACAGGTCCCGGTGGACGGCGGCCACGAGCTCCCTCAGGCGGTCGATCCCGCCGTCGGCTCCGGCGATCATCTGATCGAAGACGGCCTTGCGGAGCTCCTGGTGGTCCGTCGTGAGACGGTGCTCCATCTCCATCTGGATCGCGGGGGTGCCGTAGAATCGGATCCGCTCGAACAGGGAGTGGAAGTAGGACACGTAGAAGTCCACGACCTCTCGGAGCGGTCCGGAATCGTCCTCCAGGTCCACTTCGAGTTTGAGGCGCGTGGTCCGGATCCGGTACTCGAACGTGCGCGCGTCGTGCGGCCGCTGCTCGACGAGGCCAAGCTCCGCGAGACGTTGCAGGAACTTCGACGCCGTGGTGATGTGGATGCCGAGGTCCTTCGCGACCTCACTCGAGAGGCGCCATCGTCCGTCCCGCAGGGCCTTGAGGATTGAGAGGCTGTGCTCTCCGGAGAGGAGGAGGACTGCGTGTCGGAATGTCTGCTGGTCCATGAATCGGAGACCTCAGGAACTGCCCACGGGGCCCGGAACTCTATTCGTCGTGGACCACGGAGTTCATAAGGGATGTCATGGAATTCTCATCCGCGATTATCTTGGGCTGGAACGAACATCTCCGCCCGGTCCACGCGTCCGGGCCGACGCTGACGCAACGTTCCGCCGCCCCGTCCGAACTGGGCCTCGGCCTCCCGACGCCCGGTTGAGCAAGGTTGAAGTATGGGCACCCGATTCGGGCCCCCTACGGCCGTCCTCTCTCGATAGGGAACACCTTCGCCCGCGGTCCGCGCGGGAGATCCTCAATGCGTTACACCCGATTTGAAAAGGCCCGAATCATCGGAGCCCGAGCCCTGCAGATCAGCACGGGGGCGCCAATCCTCCTCGACGTACCAGGGGGAGTCGTCGACCCCATCGAGATCGCCTGGATGGAGTTCAACAGCGGCGCGATCCCGCTCACGGTGAAACGGGAGAGCTAGGCCCCGCCCGGACCGTCCCGGACCAAGTCCCGGACGTCGATCACCGCCTCGGACATGCGGAGCTCCGCCGCTTCCTCCCGCGTCAGCGGCCTCCGCCGGACGTCGGCGTGGAGGATGTCGCTGTTCCCCCTCGGGTCCTCGAGGACGATCGTGAACGGTCCGAGGCCCTCGATGAGCCGCTCGATCCGCTCGACGACGGCGTCTGCGGCCAAGCGGTCCTCCCGCGAGGACGCAGTCGCGGCCGCACCGCGGGCGACGTCCCGGAACCGGTGGAGGACTCCTTCGACGTTGCTGATGAACGCCTCCGCCCGCGGCCCGGGCTCCATGCTCGCTCCGAGCTCCGGGATGCGGATCGTCCCGGACGAGGACCGAGCCACGCGTGCGGACAGGTGGCCCGGCGTCGTCACGCGCAGCTCCACATGGACCGGATCGGCGTCGCGCGAGAGGAGCATGTCTGCGTTGCGGTAGCCGCAAGACCCGCAGACCAACGTCGTCTGGACCGCCTCCCCGAAGAACGGGAGGTCGAGGGACACGGCCCGGAAGGTCAGGGTACCGCGGCCGCAGACGGGGCAGGGCACATCGAGCCGCGTCTCGCGGACGGGACCGCGGATGACGGACTCCTCCGGCGACGACACGCTCGCGGACAGGGCCACGGGGCATAATAAGCGTCGGAATCCAGCGAAAGAGCCTTTATATAGAACCGCATACAAACATATGGAAACTCACCACGCACGGAGATGGATACGGATGTTGCGAAAGACGAAGGCGACTCCGAAGACGGAGGGAACGAGCCTGGCTCGGGCGACGACCTCGCCCTTCGCCTGGTTCGAAGAGATGGACCGTTGGTTCGACGACTTCCGGCGCAGCTTCGAGCAGCGCTTCTGGGGCCCGCAGGGTCCTTGGGGCGAGACGGGCCTCCGGGCCCGTGAGCCCCTCGTCGACGTGATCGACAAGGGCTCCGAGTTCCTGGTCCGCGCCGAGCTGCCCGGGGTCGCGAAGGAGGACGTGGACCTGAACGTGACGGACGACGGGATCGAGATCAAGGCGGAGTCGAACCGGTCCCGGGAGGAGCGGGAGAAGAACTACTACTTCCAGGAGCGGTCGTACCAGGCCCTCCACCGCTTCCTGAGCTTCCCGGACGAGGTCAAGCCCGATCTCGCGTCCCCGTCGCTGAGGGACGGCATCCTTGAGGTCCGCGTTCCGAAGAAGGAGCCAACGCAGGAATCCAAGCCTGTCAGGGTGCGGGTCGAGTGACACCGCACCGCCTTCCCCTTTTTCGTTCTCTCACGGAGAGACGGTGTGTCCGCATGAATTCAAGTAATCCCGATTCGATGGGATGGTCCGCGGCGGAGGCCTGGCGGCTTCCGCAGCCGCGCAGGAGTCCGGTCATCCATGCCACCCGGTCGTGAGAAGTTCCTGAGGGTCGCCGAGGCGAAGCCCGGGGACGCGGGACGGGGCCTCGTGCGGATCGATCCCGAGGTCATGAAGATCCTGGAGTTCAGCGAAGGGGATATCGTCCTCATCGAGGGCTCGAAGACAACGGCGGCGAGCGTCCGGCGTGGCTACCCGGAGGACGCGAACCGCGGCGTGATCCGGATGGACGGCATGCAGCGCCGCAACGCGGGGGTGGGAATCGACGACAAGGTCGGCCTCCGCAAGGCGCTCGCTCGTGCGGCGGAGAAAGTCAGCCTCGCGCCGACGGAGGCGATCCGCATCATGGGCGGTGAGCAGTACATGGCCCAGGCGCTCCGGGGCCGACCGATCACCCGCGGCGACGTCATGTCCGTGAGCGTGATGGGCCGGAAGTTCGACTTCGTGGTCACCTCCTTCGCGCCGAGCGCGGACGCGGTCGTTGTCGAGGAGCACACGGAGATCAAGATCGCGGAGAAGCCAATCAAGGAAGAGGAAGCGAAGGTCCCCAAGGTGGACTACGAGGACATCGGGGGTCTGGGCGAGGAGGTCCACAAGGTGAGGGAGATGATCGAGCTCCCGCTCCGCCATCCCGAGCTCTTCGAGCGGCTCGGCGTCGAGGCGCCGAAGGGCGTCCTCCTGCACGGTCCTCCGGGCACGGGGAAGACGCTCCTCGCGAAGGCCGTGGCCTCCGAGACGAACGCGAACTTCTACTCGATCTCCGGCCCGGAGATCATGTCGAAGTTCTACGGACAGAGCGAGGAGAACCTCCGGGACATCTTCAAGCAGGCAGAGGAGAACGCGCCGAGCATCATCTTCATCGACGAGCTCGACTCGATCGCCCCGAAGCGGGACGAGGTCACGGGCGAGGTCGAGCGCCGCGTCGTCGCGCAGCTCCTCGCCCTCATGGACGGGCTCCAGGCGCGTGGCAAGGTCGTGGTCATCGGAGCGACGAACCGGCCGAACGCGCTGGACCCCGCGATCCGCCGCCCGGGCCGCTTCGATCGAGAGATCGAGATCGGCGTGCCGAACCGGGACGGTCGCATGGAGATCCTCCAGATTCATACCCGCGGAATGCCGCTCGCGAAGGACGTCGAACTGAAGGAGCTCGCGGACATCACGCACGGGTACGTCGGCGCGGACCTTTCCGCGCTCACGAAGGAGGCCGCGATGCGTTCCCTCCGGCGGATCCTGCCGGACATCGACCTCCAGCTGGATAACATCCCTCCCGAGGTGCTGAACCGCCTCGAGGTCACCCGGGAGGACTTCCTCCAGGCGTTCCGAGAGATGGAGCCCTCCACGCTGCGGGAGGTGCTCATCGAGAAGCCGAATGTGCGCTGGGACGACGTCGGAGGACTCGAGGAGGCAAAGCAGGAGCTGCGGGAGTCGATCGAGTGGCCCCTGAAGATGAACAAGTTGTTCGCACACTTCGACGCGCGGCCGCCGAAGGGAATCATCCTGTTCGGGCCGCCGGGCACGGGGAAGACGCTCCTGGCGAAGGCCGTCGCCACAGAGTCGGAAGCGAATTTCATCTCCGTCCGCGGGCCTGAGTTCCTGAGCAAGTGGGTCGGGGAGTCGGAGCGGATGGTCCGGGAGACGTTCCGGAAGGCGAAGACGGCGGCGCCGTGCATCATCTTCTTCGACGAGGTCGACGCCATCACGCCGACGCGCGGCCTCGCGGAGGACTCCCAGGTGACGGAGCGCGTGATCTCGCAAATCATGACGGAGATGGACGGCCTCGAGGAGCTGCACAACGTGACGGTCATCGCCGCGACGAACCGGATGGATCTCGTGGATCCAGCGCTTCTGCGCCCCGGTCGATTCGACCGCCACCTCTACATCCCGCCGCCGGACCTGGCCACACGGAAGGCCATCCTCGGGATTCACACGCGGAAGAAGCCGCTCGCAAAGGACGTCGAGCTGGATGAACTCGCCCGCCGCACGGACAAGTACACCGGCGCGGAACTTGCGGCCGTGTGTAACGAGGCCGCGATGCTCGCGATCCGCGAGTACGCGACGAAGTTCCCCCAGGCCGACGAGTCCTCGCTCCGGAAGTTTGTGATCGAGAAGCGACACGTCGATGCGGCCCTCAAGAAAATCCAACCGCAGACGCCGGATCCGTCCCCGTACGCACGGATGCCATCCCGCATCCCCGGCGGACCGGAAATCGCCTGAGACAGAAGGATTAAGACGCGGAGCGGGGAATCGCCGCCGATGGCGGCTTCCGCTCCCGGCAAGCTCATCCTGTACGGGGAGCACGCGGTCGTCTTCGGCGAGCCCGCCCTGAGCACGGCAATCAACCTGCGGGCAGAAGTGTACGTGCGACCTCACGAGGAATGGCTCGCGGATGGTGCGTCGATCGATGAGCGGCGGTACCGCTACGTCAAGGCGGCGGTTCGCCGTGCGAACGCCCGCGGCCCCCTGTGGATCGAAATCCGCTCCATGATTCCGAGCGGCGCGGGCCTTGGCTCCTCCGCCGCGGTGACCGTCGCGACCCTGGGAGCAGTGCATGCGATGGACGGCACGTTCGACGCCCGGACGATTGCGACGGAGGCGTTCGAGGTCGAGCACGAGGTCCAGGGACGAGCGAGCCCGATCGACACGAGCACGGCGACCGCGGGCGGCGCCCTCCTCGTCTTGCGGGAACCCGAACAAGACCTTCTATGGTCCATCGAGCGGGACACGCGTCGGTGGTCCCTTCACCGATGCAAGCTGCCTCCCCTCGACTTCGTCGTGGGATACACAGGGATCAGCGCGGCGACCGGGCCCCTCGTCGCCCAGGTCAAGGAGCGTGTGGACCGCGACCCGGAGGCGGCCGAGCGCGTGCGCGAGATCGGACGGATCACGTTGGAGGGAGTGCACGCCCTTCGCAGGAACGACCTCGCGGAGGCGGGACGTCTCATGGACCGAAACCATGTGCTGCTCAACGAGCTTGGAGTCGGCCATCCGACGCTCGACCGTCTCGTTGCCGCGGCGCGACCTCACGCGCACGGCGCGAAACTCACGGGTGCAGGGGGCGGTGGCAGCATGGTCGCCATCTCGGAGGAGCCGGAGAAGGCAGCGCAGGCAATCCGCAAGGCCGGAGGCAAAGCGTTCATCGTTCGTTCGGAGCCCGTCGGGGTGACCCCACTTCCATGATGCGATCGCGCGCCCACAAGGTCCGCGCGACGCGCGGGGAACGACCGGTCGCTCCGCGGTCCCTTCTCGTCCTCCATGCGTCGGAGCTGCTCACCTTGCGGGGCCCACCCGGCCCGAGGGCCCGCGAGTCGGGGGGACAGCTCGGCCTCATCGAGGACGGCGCCGTCTTCATCGAAGGGGAACGGATCGTCGACGTGGGTCCGACCCCGGAGGTCGTTGCGCGGCATCCACGGGCGCAGGCACGCCTCGACGCCATCGGCCGCGTCGTCCTCCCGGGCTTCGTCGACGCCCACACCCATACGATCTTCGCGGGATCCCGGGAACACGAGGTCGAGTGGAAGGCACAGGGTCTCGGCTATGCAGAAATCGCGGCGCGCGGTGGCGGGATCCTGCATACCGTCCAGGCGACAAGAGCTGCATCCGAAGAAGAGCTTGCCCGCATCGGCGCGGAGCGGCTCGCGACGATGATGGGCCTCGGGACCACGACCGCCGAGGTGAAGAGCGGCTACGGACTCCGCACGGAGGACGAGGCCAAGATGCTCCGGGCCGCGGTGCGAGCGGGGGAGCTGTCTGGCGTCGACGTGGTCCCAACGTTCCTCGGGGCCCACACGGTCGCCCCCGAATTCACCGGGAACCGAGCGGCCTACCTGGAACTCGTCGCGGGCGAGATGCTCGACACGATCGCGCCCATGAAGCTGGCACGCTTTTGCGACATCTTCGTCGACGAGGGTTACTTCACGGTCGACGACGCCCGCCGGCTGCTCACGAAGGCGAAGGGTGTCGGGCTGGGTCCAAAAATCCATGCGGACGAGCTTGGAGACAGCGGCGCCGCCTCACTCGCCGCGGAGATCGGTGCCATCTCGGCGGACCATCTCCTCCATGCATCTGAGGCCGGCGTGGAGGCGATGGCCCGAGACCGGGTGATCGGAGTCCTCCTTCCCGCGACCTCGCTCGCATCCCGAATGCCCTACGCGGATGGGCGCCGTCTGCTCGACGCCGGCGTGCCTGTGGCCCTGGGGACGGATTTCAATCCGAACTGCTGGTGCGAGTCGATGCAGCTCGCAATCGCCCTCGCGTGCCACCACAACGGGCTCCTGCCCGGAGAGGCGATCGTCGCAGGGACGATCAATGCGGCCCATGCGATCGGCCGCGAGTCCGAGGTCGGCAGTCTCGAGCCGGGGAAGCTCGCGGACCTCCTCGTCCTCGACGTGCCCTCGTACCGCCATCTCGGCTACCGCATCGGGGCGAACGTCGTCGAGGCGGTTGTCAAGCGAGGTCGAATTCGGAGCGGCCGCGCGTTGACAAAGTGATTTTGTAACGCCGCAGCATGTCGCGAACAAAGGGATGGGGTGTTCGAGAAGATCCTAGCCGTGGCCATCATGGCCCTCGTCTACGCGCTCATCGTCAGCGAGCGCGTGCACCGCACGACGGCCGTCCTGCTCGGCGTGGTCCTGGTCCTAGGCTTCCGCCTGCTGACAATCGAGGGCGCCGTCACCTTCGTCGCGTGGGAGGCCCTCGGGCTCATCTTCGGGATGTTCATCCTCGTCTCCGCGCTGAACGAGTCCGGTTTCTTCCGCTGGATCGGCCTCCACGCGCTCCGGGCGACGCGCTTCCGGCCCGTGAGGATCTTCTTCCTGTTCTCCGCCCTCGCGGCGTTCCTGGCGGCATTCATGGACAGCATCACGGTCATGATCTTCATGGCCTCGCTGACCATCGAGATCTCGCGAGTCCTCGGGCTCCGGCCCGCGCCTTTCCTGATCGGGCAGATCACCGCGGCGAACATCGGCGGGGCGTCCACGATGGTCGGGGACCCGCCGAACGTGATCATCGGGACCGCTTTGAACCTTGGATTCCTCGATTTCGTGACGAACACAGGGCCAATCGCCCTCGCGGTGTTCGCGGTCAACGCAGGCTTCTTCTACGCGTACTTCCGAAAATCGGACCTCCGGTCCCGGGTCGTGTTCCCGGAGGCCGCCGCGGCGGATGGCGGGGAGTTCGACCCGTTCTCCGCGGTGCGCGACGTTCGGCTGATGCGGATCGCCCTCGCGGCGTTCGTTTTCACGATCACGCTCCTGGTGCTCCACCAGCTCCTCGACATGGTCGTCGCGTTCGTGGCCCTGCTCGGCGCGACCGTCGTTCTCGTCTTCGGCGGGAAGGACATGCCGGAGCTCGTTGAGAAGATCGACTGGCACACGCTCCTCTTCCTCGGCGGCCTCTTCGTTATCGTCGGCGGGCTCGAGGAGACCGGCGTCCTCCACGACTTCGCCAATGCTCTCGGCGCCGCCTCCGGTGGGAACCGGGCCCTCCTCCTCACGTTGATCCTGTGGCCTGCGGCTCTGCTGTCCATGGTCCTCGACAACGTGCCCTTCACGGCGGCGATGATCCCCGTGATCCGGGACATCGCGGGAGTCCACGGGATCCCCGTCCAGCCCCTGGCCTGGTCCCTGGCGCTCGGGGCCGATGTGGGAGGAAATGCGACGCCAATCGGCGCCTCGGCGAACGTCGTCGGCCTGGCCGTGGCGGAGAAGTCGAAGATCCATGTCTCCTGGAGCGAGTACGTGCGGGTCGCACTGCCCGCGACCCTCCTCGCCGTCGCCGTGGCGAACGTCCTGCTGGTCTTGCGGTACGGCTGAGCTCAGGGAGGCGGGGGCGGGGTCTCGTGGACCTGCAATTCCTCGAGGTCCATGTCGTGGAGGAATCCGAGGAGAGTCCGGTCCACATCGGGAGCGGCGACTCGCGTGGCCCTCCGTCCGAGTTGCCTCTCGGATGCCGCGACTCCGAGGGTCGTGGCCCCGACCGTCAAGAGGATCACGAAGAACGCGACGTTCAGGAACTGGCTCTCGTAGGGAGCGAGGACGTTCGTGAAGTACAGATCCCCCGCCGATGACGGGGACGTGAAGGCCGGGATCGTGAAGGGGAGCGAGGCGAGGACGGCCGCCGCGAGGCCGCGGCCCATGACGGTCCACAGCACCCGCCGCTCGGCCGGAGGCTTCGGATGGATCCTCGACGTGACCCGGGCCGCGAGGACGCGGACGGCGACGATCACCACGAAGATGCAGACCACGCCGATGAAGAAGAGCGCGAACGTGCCGTTGAAGATCTCGAGGGCCGGCAGCTGGGTGGATACGGCCCAGCCGCCGGAGAACTGGAACGTGAAGACGACGCCGAGGAAGACGAAGAAGAAGGTCCGGATGACGAAGGACAGCTCCCCGTGGAACTGTTTGATGCGGTCGTCGACGACGAAGTTCGTGCGTAGATGGATCCGCCGTTCGAAGGCCTTGTGGTTGCCGAGCACGAGGCCGAACACGAAGGACGCCATCGCCCCGCTTCCACCGGAGGTCTCCGTGAACGCATAGAGGACGAACAGGACCGCGATCGTGAGCATGTACGAGAACGGCTTCTTCTCCAGACGGCCGAGGAGCAGGAGCCATCCGACGCCGAACGCGATCCCGAAAGCCAGGGCGACGAGGAACGCCTGCCCGAGATCGAGGAAGACGATGGAGACGGACGCCCCAGGTCCCCCGCGGAGGAGCTCAATCAGCGCGAGGACCGTCACGACGCATAGGACATCCGTCAGGACGGATTCCAGCGTGAGCACGATCTTCGTCTCCTCGCTGACACGAAGCGCGCGCACGATGCCGATGACCACCGCACCGCTCGTCCCGGCGAGGATGGCGCCGAGCAGGAGCCCGACAAGCCACGGATACCCGAGCACGACGACCGTCACGAAGGCAACGGCGAAGAGGGTGAGCAGGAACGTGAGCCCCGTGTGGAGCCCAACGAGCCCAAGATACCGCACGACCTCCCGGAGGCGGAGATTCAGACCGCCGTCGAAGAGGATGATCATCAGGGCCACCGCCGTGAAGTACGGCGTGGCCAGAGCGAGGACGCCGGGAGGCACGAATGAGAACCCGAAGTACGTCAAGGCGACGGGGCCGATGAGGAGGCCGAGGAAGATCAGAATGAGCAGGTCGGGCACGCGCGTCCTCTCGAAGATCAGGGTCGCCGTGAATCCGATCGCAATTATCGCGCCGATCGCCGCGAACGCGGTGAGGACGTCGGCCGAGGCCGGCGTCTCTCGAGCGGTGATCGTGACGACACGCTCGAGACTCGCCACCGGGACCGTGACGTTGAACCAGACGTGGAGACGGGCAGCGCGCGCGTCGCCTCCGCCGGGCACGGTCACGTTCAACCGGACCTCGAAGAAGTCATCGCGGCGCAGTACGAGCGTGGACGACGACAGGGCGAGGCCGAAGGCAGGGTCCTCGGAGACGGCGGAGATGTTGACCGTGAACGTCCCCGGACCGCCGTTGTAGATGCCCCAGCTGAAGTTCGTGACGCTGCCAAGGGGGACCACCTGGCTGGACGGCCCGAGGTCCACGACGTTCAGGGGGGTCCCGGGGATCGGGGTCGCGGCCTCCGCAAGGGGCGCGAAAAGAATCGCGAGGAACGCGGTGAGGACGACGAGGAGAGTCCGACGTCCCATCGGCCTTTGATTCGCCGAGGTGTATAAAACGGATTGCCTGCGAGTCGCATTTCCGAAAGCACACGCCTAGGAAGGTGGCAGGGACACGGTCGCATTCTCGAGACGCGACCCGGCGCGAATCGTCATCGAATCCCCGATGATGCTGTCTACGATCCGGGCGCCCTCCTCGATCACGCAGTTCCGCGACACGACGCTTTCCACGATCTCCGCGCCGGGTCCGATCACGCTGCCCTCGAGGACGATGCTCTTCCGGAC
>Ga0209108_10001492_pt1 | contig 13537 bp, 10 predicted proteins | sample Rifsed10ft1_FD_184003 | JGI IMG/M metagenome (GOLD analysis project Ga0209108, IMG submission 184003) | Soil microbial communities from Rifle, Colorado, USA - sediment 10ft 1 (version 2) | ecosystem: Environmental > Terrestrial > Deep subsurface > Rock core/Sediment | place: Rifle, Colorado...
CTCACGCCGAGGATGATCTCGACGTTCTTTTCCGGTTTCCACGGAACGGACTGCGCCTGTCCAGTGGAGGACGTCACCACGGCGGCGGAGAACGCTGCTGCAGCCAGCGGGAAATTTGAAGCGCGAAAGATTCTCACGGCTACGGAACCTCTGGTTAAGATGATATTGTCATTGCGAGGAACGCCGTGACGAAGCAATCCCGTGGCACACGAGATCGCCACGTCGCCTTCGGCGCCTCGCGATGACAGTTTTTCAGAGCTTCCTTAAAGGGGAGCGCACACATTCTTGTCGATGAAAAGGGGTGCGTCCCATTAACTCACGTCGATGGTGACGCCGGGCCGCATCAGGTTGCCGCGGTTCATCTTCTCGATCTGGGCCGTGGCCTCGGTGGAGATGCGGTCGAGTTCGAGCACGCTTTCCGCCATTTGCGGCAGGGCGTTGTTGCGGAAGGTGGCGATGTCGTCCATCGCGATCTTGATGTCGGCGAAGGCCTGCTTCAACTTGTCGATATCGATCATCGCGGTGCTTGCCTGCTTGTGGATCTGCGCGCCCTGGGTTTTCAGGCGCTCGGCGGTGCCGGCGATGAGGTCTCCGGTGGTCTTGTTGACCGACTCGACTTTCTCCAGCACGTTCTTCTGATTCGCGAGCGCGATGGCAAGGGAGGCGCCGACGTTCAACGCCGACACCGTGACGTGCAGGGTGCGGTTGACGCCGCGCACCAGTTCCTTGTTGTTGCGGATGATGGCCTCGGTTACGAGCACCCCCTGCTGGTTGACCACGAGCTGCTGCTGGAGATCGATGATGCGCTGGCGCAGCGGGAACAGCAGCTCTTCGCTCACGAACTTGTGCTGTTCCGAGCCCGGAGTCATCTCCTTGACCTTGGCGTCGAGCTTCTGGTCGATGCGCATCGCCAGCTTGACCGCCTTCTCCAGCTTCAGGGTCAGCTCGTGCATGGCCTTCTGGTCGTCGACCAGGTTGACGTTGTCCCGGTTCAACTGGTCGCGTCCGATTTCGAGCGAGCGCACGATCGCCGCGATCACGGTCTGCGCGCTCTCGTACTTGGTGAAGTAGCGCTTGAGCGGCGTGCCGACGCCCGGCAGCAGACCCACCATCCGCGAGAACCAGCCCGCGTCGAGATCGAAGCGGGCGGGATCGAGATCCTCGACCTGCAGCTTCAGATCGACGAGGGAATTCGCGACTTCGCCGCCGTCGCCCTCGTCCTTGGCGATCTTGCCGATCTGCTGCTTGAGGATTTCGCTTTTCTTCGCGGCCTGCTTCTGCAGCTCGATGCCCATGCTCTCGGCGGCGGTCGCGTAATCCTTGCGCGCCTTGAAGTCCTTGGGATCGATGGCGAGCAGTGCAGTCACGAACTGGTCGGCTTTGCCGTCGAGTTCGCGGTCTTCGGCGGTGCTGGGCGCCGCGGCAGGGACGGCGGTGCCGAGATCCCGCTTGATCTCCTCCATGGTTGCGACCTGGAGCGGGGCGGTGGCGGCCTGCGCCGTTGGGGTTCCGTTGCTCATGTTCCCTCCTTTAATTGGATGGCATCAGAAAATCTTCCCTCACCCCAACCCTCTCCCGGGGGGAGAGGGGGCCGAAGGGTCTCTCACGGGGGGAGAGGGGGCTGAAGTTTCTCTCCCGGGGGAAGAGGGCGATGACGACTCGGCACCAGAAACGGCGTGGCCGTCTTCTTCCGGAGTCAGGGTCTGGAATGCGTCGGGATGCTCCAGGTTGAAATCGCGTACGTGCCGCAGGTAGGCGGGGTCGAAGCCCTCGTGCCGGATCTGCATCACCAGTTCGGTGAATTCGGGCGCCGACTTGGCCACGGTCGGCATGGCGCGGCGGGGCAGCGCATGATCGGCCACGATCTTCGCCCCTCGGGCGGGGCCCGCGGCCGGGCCGCGGTCATCGGTGTAGTACTGCGACAGCACCAGCACGCGGGTGCCGAGGTAAACCGCTTCTTCGAGATCGTGGGTGACGAAGAACACGGTCATGCCGTATGCCTCCCACAGCTCCAGCAGCAGCACCTGCATGTCCTCGCGCACGCCGGCGTCGAGCGCGCCGAACGGCTCGTCCATCAGCACGATCCGCGGCCGCTTGATGAGGGTCTGCGCGATTGCGACACGCTGCTGCATGCCGCCAGAGAGCTCGTTCGGATACTTGCCGGCGTGCTCGGCAATGCGCGCGCGCGTCAGGAGTTCCATCGCTTCGTCGCGGTGCGCCTCGATCGCCGACCGGCGGCGGTAGAAGGGGTACTCGAGAATCTTGCCCAGAAGCACGTTCTCCAGCGCCGTGAGATGGGGGTACAGGGAATACTTCTGGTAGACAATGCCCCGGCTCGCGTCGGGCAGTGCGACCGGCTCGCCATCGATCATGACGTCTCCGGCGCTTGTCTGCTCCTGGCCCACGACAATGCGCAGCAGCGTGGATTTCCCACAGCCGCTCGGTCCGACGACGATGCACAGCTCGCCTTTCGTGACCGACAGGTCGATGTTGTCGAGCACCGTGCGCCCGCCGTAGCGCTTGTACACATTCTCGATGTGCAGGCGCGGCGCGGTGGACTTGTCGTTCGCGGCAGACATCAGCCTTGATACCAGCGGTAGCGCCGTTGCAGGATCTGCCTCAGCGACCAGTCAAAGAAAAATCCGAGAAACGTGATCCATAGCACGTACGGGATGATCACGTCCATCGCAAGGTAGCGCCGCACCAGGAAGATGCGATAACCGAGACCGTCGATCGACGCGATGGCCTCGGCCGCGATCAGGAACAGCCATCCGCCTCCGAGTGAGAGTCTCACCGTCTCGATCAGCCGCGGCATGACCTGCGGCAGCACCACCCGGTAGACGAGTTGGAGTTCCCGTGCGCCAAGCGTAAGGGCTTTGGTCAACTGTTCCTGCGGCATGGCCTTGACCGATCCGTAGATGTCCCGGGTGATGAGGGGAAACGTGCCGAGGAAGATCAGCATCACCTTGGCGAGCTCATCGACGCCGAAGCTGATGAAGATGATCGGCAGGATGGCGAGCGGCGGGATGATCGAGATGAAGGTGACCATGGCGATCAGCGTGATCCCCATGCCGGGGAAGAGCGCCATGTTCATGCCGAGCAGCAGACCCACCACCGCGGAGAGGCCGATGCCTATGGCGAGACGCTGCAGACTCGAGAGCGTGTCCTGCAGCATGACGAACTCGCCGCTGCGCTCGTCCCGCGTGAAGGCGAGCCGGTCCACGGCGTCCACCATCTGCCCGACCGACGGGAGAATCTTGTCGTCGGGGTTGTCCTTGAGGCGGAAGTGCGAAGCCGTGAGATACACGGCGACAAGAAGCACGAACGGCGCCAGCGCCAGCACCCACCGCATGCGCGGGGAAGGGGAGGCGTGTACGCCGAAAAAGCCGGGCAGCCGCATCGTCTAATTATGGAACCGCCGATGAACGCCGATGAACGCCGATAAGAGCTTTGGGTGCAAACTGTTCTTGCGTTTCTTGCGTTGTTCCGCGCCCGCGTTGCGGATGGAATCGCTTCGGAAATCAGGTTTCGAATTCATCGGCGTCTATCGGCGTTCATCGGCGGCTAACGGTTCTCTGGCCTATAGTTTTCCGTCGGCAGCGAGCTGCATGTAGGTGGCGTCGAAACGCAGTTTCACGTTCTTCGGATTGCCGAGCGTGCTGCCATCGGGGAAGCTGATGCCCACCGCGTCCTTGGTGCGGGCACCCTGACCGAACAGGCCCTTGTCGAACGAGAAGGTGCGCACGAACTCCATGGTTTCCCTGAGTTTGGGGCTCTTCGTGAACTTCGCCGCCTCGGCGGCCTTGTAGAACATCGCTGTAGCCTTGAGTTGCGCCTCGAATTCGGCGACCGTGCCGCCCGCTTTCGCGGCCATTAACGCGATGGCGTCCTTTGCCGGTTTCCCGGAGCCGGACATGGCGGCCATGGTCTCATACCACGCGCCGGTCAACGCCTTCTTCAGCGCGTCGGGTGCGTCGGTGCGGATCACCATCATGTCGATGATCTCGCCGGGAGTCTTGGACGAGTCGAACACCATCGACACGCCCTTGCCGCTACGCACCTTGAGCAGTATCGGGTTCCAGGTGACGGCCGCGCCGGTTTTCTCGGCGAGAAACAGCGCACCGATATCGGCGTCGCTGGTGTTGACCAGCGTCACGTCCTTCTCCGTCATGCCGTTCATGGTCAGCGCGCGCGATAGGAGATAGTGCGAAACCGATAGTTGCACCAGTTTCACTTTCTTCCCCTTCAGGTCCTTCACCGTCTTCCCGTTTTTGATCACGATGCCGTCGTTGCCGTTCGAGAAGTCGCCGACGATGAGCGCAGTGCTGTCCACGCCGCCGACGGCGGGAATGGTGAGCGCATCCATGTTGGTCATCGCGCACGCCTGGTACTTGCCTGCGGTGTACAGATTGACCGACTCGACGTAGTCGTTGACGAGTGCCAGGCGGATGCCGATTCCGTACTTGGCGCCCCACTTCTTCAGGAGGCCTCTTTCGTCGGCGTAGGCCCACGGTTCCCATCCGGTGTAGTGCGACCAGCAGACGTCATAGGTCTTGCCCGGGGCGGACTGGGCGAATGCGGCCGGCGTCGCGACCGCGGCGATCAGGGAGAGCAGGGATATGAGCTTGCGCATGGCGTGTCCTCGTCTGGTGTGGGGTTAACTGCAACGGGCCCGTGCGGCCCCTCTTAACCTGAAAGTTTCTGCGCCCGCTGCGCGAGCGTTTCGAGTTCGCGCATCGCGCTGTCGAGGTCTACGGAAGTCTGCGCTTTCGCTCCCTTGACCGCCGCGATCGCCGCGTTGACGCGGTCGAACTCGGTGATGGCATTCTCGTTGAACGTGAGCAGCGTGTTGACCGCGTCGAGCTGGGAGCTGCGCAGCGCCATGCGTTCCTTGAGCGTGCGCAGTTCCTCCTCGTCGGCCGGCGCCACTGCCTTCTGCCTGCGCGTCGCGTTCACGCGCTCGTCGTAATACTTCGGGTCTATCGCGCATGCGCTGTGCATCCGGGAAACGATGCTGTCGAGCGTGTCGAGCACCGCGAGAAACGCCTGTTCACCGGCGACGAAGTAGCGGCTGTAGGTGAGCTCGGTGGGTTCGAACTTCGAGGCGAGAAGCGTCTGCATGGTCTCGAAGCGCTTCTGCACCATGTCGAGCTGCTTGAACGCCTGATCCCCGTAGCCCCTGCATCCTTCGAGCTCCGCGCCTTTTTTCACCCGCGCCTCGAGGTCCGCAAGCATCTCGGCGCGCTTGGCGCTCAACTGCTCGTGCAGTTCCCGGAAGTGCTGCGCCGCCACCGAATCCGGCCGCATGAGCACCTGGGTGGCGAGATGGCCAAGGCCGACTCCCAGCCCGGCCACCGCTGCGGCGACCGCCACCGTGACCGGCCCGAAGAGCCCGATTCCGACTGCCCCGAGCACGCCGACCGCCGTGGGGTACAGCGTCATCGGGTGCTGGAGCGTCCGCGAGAGCACCACGCGCTTGATATTGCCCGGTTTCTCGGCCATCAGTAAGCTTCGGATGCCAGGTAAAGTTCGACCCGCGGCAGGCGGTACTGATACGCCCGGTCGCTCTCGCCATCCGCCTGCTTCAGCGGCCGCTCGCCGCCGTAGCCCACGGCGCGCAGGCGAGCGTCGTCAATGTTGTGGGTGACCGCGAGATAGCGTTTCACCGCGTCGGCGCGCTCGATCGACAGCTCGCGATTGGACGCCGGGTCCCCGCGCGTTCCGGTGTGGCCGCGCACCACGACCCGGAAGTTCGGGTAATGCGCCAGGTTCTGCGCCGCATTGTCGAGTTCAACCTTGCCGTCGTGGCTCAGCTCCGAGGTGCCGCTCTGGAAGGTGATGGGCCTCACCTTCAGCGTTCCCACTTCGGTGAGCTTGTCCCACTGCGCGTCGCTCAACGCGGCAAAGGTGCGCGGGCCGGACGCCTGTCCCGGCGCCGCATCGGCCCCGGCCAGTCCGGTGGTGTAGAGATCCTCGATATACAGGCGGTGCTGCAGCCGGTAGGGATCGCGCTCGGGCATGGGGTTCTCGCGGAAATCGCCGCTGTCGACCAGGATCTGCGCTGTCGCCTCCAGCGTTTCGATCAGCGCCTCGGCGCCCGAACGTCCGCTGGTGCCGATGCCGAACCAGTCGCGCCCGTTGTCGGCGAGCGTCATCCAGCGCACGCCCTTGAGCATCGCCGCCACCTGCTGGTCATTCATGCGGGTTGCGCTCTTCACCTCGGCGGCGAGCGCATCCGGGTTGTCCCGGAAATGCCTGAGCACGCGGAAGTAGTTCGACAGCAGGAGCTTCACGACATCGGGATCGGCGCGCGAGAAGTCGCGGTTGACGGTCAGCACGTCGACGATGAGCCGGCGCGTGTTCTCCGTGCCGAGTATGCGGTGGATGCCGGCTTCGCCCAACGCCCGCGATACATCGGGTTCCCACAGCACGGCGGCATCCACCTTGCGCTCGCGCAACTGCTTGAGCGCCTCCGCCGAATCTTTCACGGCGACGCGCCAGGCGCCCTGGCGGTTGCGCAGCGGCGGAACGTCGAAGTGCACGGCGACCGACTTGAGCAGATGCTCGCTGGGCGAGCCGGCGGTGAAAGCGATCTTGTAGTCGGTCTTGGTCTTGAGATCATCGAGGCTCGCGAGGCGATCCTTGCGCGCGACGAGCGCGTCGCCGCCGCTCGACTCGTCTATCACCATGATGATGGAACCCGGGAACTTTTCCTTGCCGCCATGCAGCAGAAAGGCATCGACGGTGGTCACGGCGAATTCGAGTTCACCCTGGCGCAGGCGCTTCATGCGCGCGGGGTAATCCGCGCTGTCGTCGTTGCATTGCACGCGCACGCCGGCGCCGTGCATGCGCGTCCTCAGTTCCTTGCTGCAAAGAGGCAGGTAACCCACCCAGTTGTCCACGCCTATCCTCAGAGTCCTGGTCACGCCGCTTGCGTCCGAAGTACTGCGCTCGGCCCGCTCGGCGAACCAGTTGCGGGCGAAGTATCCGCCGATGAGCAGGATGACGCCGAGTGCAAGTATCGCGATGAAAGCCTTGACGTTCGGGTTCATCGAGTGCCGGTGAACCGGTCGGCCGTGAATTTGGGAGCCTCGGCGAGCGCCGCCTCGAGCCCGCGCTCGAGATCCGCGCGGTCATTGGCCGCCTTGTACACGGTCCGCCCCGCCTGATTCAACGAGTGATTGGAGCTGATGCAGAAGCCGATGGTGTGAACGATGATGGGCGAGCGGGCCAGCATGTCGTTCACTTCCTGCCGCGGGTCCTGACCCGAGCTCGCTTCGCCGTCGGTGACCACCACCAGGTTGTATTCGCCGTAGCCGAGCTGGCGGCGCCCCTGTTCTTCCAGGCGCAGGCGTGCGAGCGCTATCGCGCCGCGCAACGGCGTGCCTCCCGAGGGATTGGTCGCCAGCACCTGCTGCATGAATGCCTGGCGGTTGTCGGTGGCGAGCGCCACGCGTTCGGATACGCCGCGCCTGTCGAATACCAGCAGGCCGAGATTGACGTTGCGCGGCACCGCCTTCGAGAAGACCTCAAGCGCGGCCTTGGCCTGGTCGATCTTCCTGCCGTCGCCCTTGCAGGCGCGCTCGTTCATGCTGCCGGAGCCGTCCAGCACCACGTAGAAATTGCGCGTGACGGGGTCGGGCGCCATCCGGTCGAACTTGCCGGGCGGGGGCCACTGCAGTCCCGCAGCAGCGACTTCCACGCTGGCGACGATCAGGACACTCGCCGCGAGCCCTAGTGCGCGGCGCAGCGAGGCGCAAAAAGCAGGGCCGTTCGAAGTGATGAAATAAGGCTGCATCAGACGCCTCCCTTTCAATTTGCGGTGGCGTACCAAGGCGGGATGAAAGTCCCGTTCACACCGTCGTGTTGCATATTTCGCGCCGGTCTTACGTTAGGAATGTGTCGCCACGAAGACCGACAGATTCCTAGTTGGGTTTGAAGACATTTTCCTCTGCCTCCACCTGGATGATGCGGAATTCGACGCGCATGTTGGCGAGCCATTGCGCTTCAGTCGCCGGTGCGCAGGGGTCGGTGCCGCACATGCCGTTCCTCGGACGGTCGATGCCGTGCCCGACCACCGCGAACTGCGAAGGATCGAGGCGCACGCCTTTCTGTTTCGCGTATTCGACCACGCTGTCGCGCACCGCGTTGGCCCGCGTCAGGCTGAGATTCTTGGCGGACTGGCGTATGCGGCTCAGGACCAGTTCGGTTTCCCCCTGTTTCTTGGTGCGCACGTAGGCGAGCGGATCGGCGTGGCCCTCGACGGTGATCACCGCGCCGCCGTAGGTCGCGGCGAGATTGATCGCGCGGTCGAACTCCTTGCCGTACTGCCCCGCCGAGAAGCTGTTCTGGTTGGGCTTGAACTGCACTGCAAAATTGAAAAGCTGGCCTTCGCCGAGCTGGTCCTTCTGTGCCCGCCGCGTGACCACCTGGCTCACGGCCGGCGCGTCGAAACGCGGCGCTTCCACGCCAGCCGTGTTGGCGAGGCCGGACTTGAAAGCGTTGTAGTCCCAGCGCGCGTGGGCGTACGTGGCTGGTTTGGTGCGCAGGCCGGCCGCGACCAGCGCTTCGTCGATCTCGGCGCCCAGTGCGTCGAAGCGGCGGGGGTTCTTCGGATCACCGAAAAACGCGACGTTGCCGCGCCAACCGGCGAAATTCGCATCGGCATACATGCCCTCGGTGTCCTGCACCGCGTCGGCGCTGTCGAGCAGCAGTTTGGCTGCCGCGGAAATCATCGCGCGGTACTCGGGCGTGCCTTTCTTTTTCACGAGGGCGGCAAGCTGTTCTTCGGCCAGCATCAGGGTGCGCACGAGGGATTCGATGCGCGGGCGGTGCGTCTGGAAGAAATCCGAGCGCACCGCGTACACGTCGGAAATGATGCGGTTGGCGGTCTTGGTCGAAAGCAGGATGCGCGCGCCTTTCACCGAATCCTCGGCGCCGGTCCCGACCTTGCCCCCGGAGGTGAGCGCGAGCGCATCCGGGATGATGACCATCGCCGCGTCGATGTCGGCCTGGGCGAACGCAGCGCGGGGCGATTCCTGCGTGCCGGTGAGGTCCTTCACCCATCGCAGTTTCACGTCCTTTAACGACATGCCGGCGTCGCGCAGCACTTTCGCGAGGTAGTCGACGTGCGGCCCGTACGCCTGCAGCGCGATGTTCTTCCCGCGCAGTTCCTGCGGCTGGCGGAGGTTGCCTTTGACTACCAGCGCATCACCACCCGCCGACCAGGTGAGCTGGTAGATGACGACCATCCTGGTGCGCGGATCGCGATCGGTCACTTCCGCGACCTGACCGAGCATCCCCATGGTTCCCCGCAGGAACGGCGAGCGGCACGCGAGGTAGTTGTCGAGCTGGCGTGAGAGCACGTCCTCTCGCGCGAGCCGGACCTTCAGGTTGGATTTGGCAAAGAGACTGTTCCGCGCGGTTTCGACCTGGTTGCCATTGGCGTAGATCGTGGCAATATCGCCGCCCCAGGTGATGAGCGGCAGGGGCAGCACATCGTGCGCCGGGCACGCGGCCACCGCGCTTTTGGCGACCCGGGTGAGCGGAGGTGCGTCGACGAACTTGGCCGCAGCAAGAATTGAGCCGGGCACTGCCATCGCGCCGCTCAGCAGCAGCGCAGCAAAGTGAGCTCTCATGAACTGACTCCCGTAAAGTCGCCTCGTGGCCGATGTCGACAGGACGGGCGGCACTCCCTCCGGCGGGCCGCCCGGCAGTCTCAGTCCGCTCCTCGCGGCGCGGTGCGGAATGCCGTAGCATAATACGACAAAACAACCGGCACGTAACCACTGCGCGGCGAGCCGTGGGGATGGGCGTGACCTGGAGTTCTCATGTCGGAAACGCTCAGTGACGCGATCGAACGCGACGATCTGGCGCAGGCGCGGCGCCTGTTGCTCGCCGGCTCGGATCCGGATGCGATGGTGATCGACGATTACACCCCGCTCGGCTACTGCGCCACCACCGGTCGCACCGAGTTCGTGGCGCTCCTGCTCGAATTCGGTGCAAATCCCGCGTACCGCGACCGCCAGGGGCGTTCCGCGGCCGACTACGCGCTGGCGCGCGGACATCACGGAATCGTGAGGATGCTCACGGAGGCGCAGCGCGGTACCGGTGCGCGAGCCGGATCATCCCAGGTGACCCAGACCGACGTTGGCCTCTTGCGCAGCATCTGGGGCGCCGAGATCGCGCAACAGGTGGCACGGCATTTTCGCGACGACACCGGTACGCAGGCACCAATGCCTCGCGCCACGTCCATCCGTCCGCCGCAGCAGCAGAACGAATCTGAGCCCGCGCAGCCTTCGCCCCCGCCACGGGCTCCAGTCAAGGAAATCGATCTCAATGCGCTGGTCGGCCAGAAGGCCGCAAAGGCGGGGATCGCGCAGGTGATCGCGCTCGCCAGGGTCAACGCGGAGCGCCGCACGCGCGGCCTGCCCGCGCACCAGGTGACGCTCCACGCGGTATTTTCCGGAAGCCCCGGCACGGGCAAGACCACCTTTGCGCGCTATTACGCACAGGAGATCCGCAAGCTCGGCATCCTCAGCAAAGGTCACCTGGTGGAGGTATCGCGGCAGGAACTCGTCGCCGAATATGCCGGCCAGACCGCGGTCAAGACCGGAAAAGTCGTGGAGAGCGCCAAGGGCGGCGTGCTCTTCATCGACGAGGCGTACAGCCTGAAGCACGCCAAGGACGACGCATTCGGGCAGGAGGCGATCGACACGATGTTGAAGATGATGGAGGACATGCGCGAAGATCTGATCGTGATTCTCGCCGGCTACACCGACGAGATGCGCGAGTTCCTGCATCTCAATCCCGGGCTGAAGAGCCGCGTTCCCAATCATTTGTTCTTCGAGGACTTCACGCAGGCGGAACTGGCCGCCATCTTCGATGACATGTGCAGGAAGTCCGGCATACTGGTTTCACCCGACAATCGCCAGCTCGCGATCGCCGAGATCATGAAGCGCCGCAAGGGCCGCTATTTCGGAAACGCGCGCGAGGTGCGCAATTTGTTCGAGCGGGCGCTAGCCCAGCAGAGCGCGCGGCTGAGCATGCGTGATTTGAAAGCCCTCACCCAGGAGGAGCTCAACACCTTCGTCACCGCGGACTTGACCGAGGATCCCGAGGACTACGTTGCGGCACCCGCAGGCGATGAACCGGTGCAGGATGCAAGGAGGCCCATGGAGCGTCTGGGGGCGCTGCACGGACTGGCGGGCGTGAAGCGCGCGATACGCGAAATTGCGGACTACTACAGCATCCGCCGCCTGCGGGGAGAGGGCGCCGCGAGCCAGGACGTGGGCCTGCACATGGTGTTCACCGGAAATCCGGGTACCGGCAAGACAACGGTGGCGCGGTTGCTGGGCGCCATCTACCGCGAGCTTGAAATCCTGCCCACAGGTCATCTGATCGAAGCCGACCGCAGCGCGCTGGTCGGTGAATACCTCGGGCAGACGGCGATCAAGACGCGCGAGCGGGTGGAAGCAGCGCTGGGGGGCGTGCTCTTCGTGGACGAAGCGTACGCACTGTCGCAGGACATACGCGGTGGCGATTCCTACGGCCAGGAAGCGATCAATTCGCTGGTGAAGCTCATGGACGATCAACGCGACAGTTTCGCGGTGGTGCTCGCCGGGTACCCGGCGCCGATGGAGGGGTTCCTCGACACCAATCCAGGCCTGCGTTCGCGTGTCTCGCGCACGCTCGTATTCGAGGATTACACGGATGAAGAACTGGCAAAGATCGCACACGACTTTGTCGCGCAGAATGGCTATCAACTCGACGAAAGCGCGGCGAAGAAGCTGCCGTCGGTCATCGCCGCCCTGCGCACGGCGGAAGGGCGCAATTTCGGCAATGCGCGCAGCGTCCGGGGGCTGCTCGAAGGCGCCTACAAGGCGCAGGCGAGCCGGCTGATGCGCGCCGGAAAACCCGAGACGCTCGACAAGGGTGAACTCTCGCGCCTCGCCGCCGAGGATCTGGGCGACCCCTCGACGCCGGGAAGCGCATGACGAGTCTTCCGATCCTGGAGCGACCCCCTGCCTTCGCTGCAGCGCAATGACGCAATTCCGCCTGATGTCGTAATCGACATCCTGGTGCAACATCCACCGAGGATAAGGCGGTTTAGATCCTTGATCTTGGCCTAGGAGCGGCAGTCCACGGGCAGGTGCGAGGGCGGCAGATTGGTGGCGTTCTGGCCCATTACCTTCATCTTCTCGGGAGCGGACGCGTTGCCGCAAAGCCACGCGATGGGTACCACAGGATGACCCGGCACGACGGCGGGGCGCAGGCTCAGCATCTTGCCGGCAAGAAACTTGTTGGTGCGGTTCCCGAATGTGATGTCGATCGCACCGTCGCGCACGTTCACTTCGCTCACGTAGTTGCCGATGATCAGCTTGCCGTCGGGCAGCCCAACTGTCCCGTTATCGCGCGGCATGACGCGATTGCGCGAGTAGTGGGCGGCGATCGACTGCTTCACGAATTCGGCGAGCGCCATGCCTTCACTCACTTGCGCCCGGATCACGCGATCCTGATAGGAGGGCAGGGCGAGCGTGGACAGGATGCCGATGATCGCGATCACGATCATGAGTTCGATGAGTGTGAATCCTGACTGATTGCCGCGCATGTCGCACCTCTGGTCAGAACCTATCGCAATAATGGACGCGTGATGCGTTGTGGCCAGAACGCAAGTTGAGATAGGTTCTAGATCGCCGAGCCCAATTTGAAGATCGGCAAGTACATTGCGATCACCACGAATCCTACGATGATGCCCGTGAGGACGTAGGTCGTCACGAACAGCACCTGCCGGAAAACGACAACCGCGTTGGCGGCATCGGCCCCGTGGACGCGTGCAGCTCGCGCAAGAACCACCGCCAGCTTGTCGGAGCGCTCGCCGATGTCCACCATCCGCGCGATCCTGCGCGGCAACAGTGGTTGCTTGCGCCATGCCGCGGAAAGTGGCGCGCCCTGTTCGAGATCACGCCCCAGTGCCGCGACTACGGCTTTCAAGGACCGGTTGCCGAGCGACGACTCCAGATAGGCGATGGTGGTTGCGAACGGGATCCGGTTGGCGGCAGCGCCCGCAAGCAACGCTGTCATGCGCCCCACCAGCAGTCTGACTAGAAAACGCCTGACGCCGGGGGTGTTCAGAAATACCTTGTCAAGCGCCATCCCCAAGCCGGACCGACGGCGCAAAAAAGCGACGCTGAAAGGCAATGCGACGACAAGCGCAAGCAGGATCCACCAGTACGCCACCACCAGATCGGAGAGCGCCATGACCGCCAGCGTGGGAGCCGGAAGATCGGCGCCAAAGCCCGCAAATACATCCTTGTACGCGGGTATCACAAAAATCATCAGCAACAATGTAATGAGGGCCAGGAAGCCCAGCAGGAACAACGGCCAGGACAGGGAAACGGGCAGCCGCACACGCAACTGCTGGCGGCGGTCATAGTCGTCGGCAAGCATCGCGAGCCCGCCCGCCAGTGTGTTTTGTCCTTCGGCTGCACCCACGAGCGCCACAGTTTCCGGGCCGAGTGCGGATGCATGCCGCCCG
>Ga0209108_10001494_pt1 | contig 13525 bp, 13 predicted proteins | sample Rifsed10ft1_FD_184003 | JGI IMG/M metagenome (GOLD analysis project Ga0209108, IMG submission 184003) | Soil microbial communities from Rifle, Colorado, USA - sediment 10ft 1 (version 2) | ecosystem: Environmental > Terrestrial > Deep subsurface > Rock core/Sediment | place: Rifle, Colorado...
ACGATCGTCACGGGGCCGCGACGACCCACCGTATGGATTCCCGCCTGCGCGGGAATGACGCACTGTGGCTACGCCATCAGATGTTCATGCAGGGCTCGAAAGCGAAGCGGCGAGCGCATCGTCGATCCGCTCGACCCAGACGAGCTTCAACTTTTCGCGCGCCTCGACCGGGATGTCTTCCAGGTCCCGCTGATTGCGCGAGGGCAGCAATACGGTGGTGATGCCGGCACGCAGCGCGGCCAGCACCTTCTCCTTGATGCCGCCGACAGGCAACACCAACCCGCGCAGACTGATTTCACCGGTCATCGCGGTATCGCTGCGCACCGAGCGCCCGGTCAGCAGAGAAGCAAGCGCAACGAACATCGCCACGCCGGCGCTCGGCCCGTCCTTCGGCGTCGCACCCGCGGGCACGTGCACGTGGATATCCGACTTCTCCAGCGCCTCCGCCTCGATACCGAGCTGCCCGGAGCGCGCTTTCACCAGCGACAGCGCCGCCTGCGCGCTCTCCTTCATCACGTCGCCGAGCTGCCCGGTAAGTATCAACTTGCCGCTGCCCGGCATGCGCGTCGCCTCGACGAACAGGATATCGCCGCCCACCGGCGTCCACGCAAGCCCCGTCGCCACGCCGGGCACGCTCACATGCATCGCAATCTCGGCTTCGAACTTGCGCGGCCCCAGGATCGCAGCGATTTCAGCAGCGCCGATCATCACCTTCCCGGTTTCGCCTTCCGCGATCCGCACCGCGACGTGCCGGCACACGGACCCGATCTCGCGCTCCAGGTTGCGCACGCCGGCCTCGCGCGTGTAATCGCCGATGATGGCGGCAAGCGCCTCATCCGTGATCTCGCAGCGTTCGGCGGTAAGACCGGTCGCGGCGAACTGGCGATCGACGAGATAACGGCGCGCGATCTGCAGCTTCTCCTGCTCGGTGTAGCCCGGAAGCTGGATCACCTCCATGCGGTCGCGCAGCGGCCCCGGTATCGTGTCGAGCACGTTCGCGGTGCAGATGAACATCACGCGCGACAGGTCGAACGGCACCGCGAGATAGTTGTCGCGAAAGGTCGAGTTCTGCTCCGGGTCGAGCACTTCGAGCAGTGCCGACGACGGGTCGCCGTGGAAGCCGCCGGCGCCCAGCTTGTCGACTTCGTCCAGCATCATCACGCAATTGCGCGTGCCCGCCTTGCGGACGTTCTGGATGATGTTGCCCGGCAGCGAGCCGATGTAGGTGCGCCGGTGGCCGCGGATCTCGGCTTCGTCATGCGTCCCGCCCAGGCTCAGGCGCACGAATTTGCGGCCGGTCGCCTTGGCAACGCTCTGCCCGAGCGAGGTCTTGCCCACGCCGGGCGGCCCGACGAAACACAGGATCGGGCTCTTGCCGGAGGGATTCAATTTGCGCACCGCCAGGTACTCGAGGATGCGCTTCTTGATCTTGGCGAGCCCGTAGTGGTCGCCGTCGAGTATGCGCCGCGCGTCGGCGATATCGATGGGAGCGTCGTCCCCGGCGGCCCACGGCAGCTCGATCAGCCAGTCGAGGTACGCGCGCACCATCGAGTACTCGCCGGAAGACTCGGGCATCCGTTCGAGGCGCTTCAGTTCCTTGCGCGTCTGCTTTTCGACCTCTTCGGGCATCTTCGCTTCGGCGATCGCCTTGTCGAGCTCCGCGATCTCCGCGCTTCGTTCATCGCCTTCGCCCAGTTCCTTCTGGATCGTCTGCATCTGCTCGCGCAGCAGGCGTTCGCGGGTCTGGGCGTTGATCGACTCCTTGGTGCGCTCGTCGATCTCGCGCGACAACCGCAGCACCTCGATGCGGCGCGACAGCAGATCGAGCAGTTTGTCGAGCCGCGAGCGCAGATCGAAGGTCTCGAGGATTGCCTGTTTTTCCTCGGCTTCGAAGTCCGCGAGACCCGCGATGAAGTCGGCCACCTGCGACGGCGATTTGAGTCCCTCCACCGCCGAGATCATGTCTTCGGGCACCTGCGGCAGCAGCCGCAAAATCTCGACCGCCCGCTGTTTCAGGGTGTGGGCGCGCGCTTCGATATCGGCGTCGGAAACTTCGGGCTGCTCGATGCGCTCGACGCGCGCGGCCGCGAACGGATAGCCGTCCAGGAACTGGATCACGCGGAAGCGCTGCGTGCCCTGGCAGATGACGTGATGCGTGCCGTCGGGCCCGGTCACGTAACGCAGCACGTTCGCGGCGGTGCCGACCCAATGCAAGTCGTCGGGCCCCGGCTCATCCACCTCCGGTTTGCTCTGCAGCAGGATGCCGACGGGGCGCTGCGCGCGCGCCGCTTCCTGCGCCGCCGCGCGCGAGCGTTCCCGCCCGATCGTGATCGGCAGGACGATGCCGGGAAAGAGCACGAGATTGCGCACCGGCAGGATGATGAGCGCGTCCTCCGGCAACGGCTTCACCGGCCGCCCGTCTTTCTCCTGCGCGGCGTCGGCGCGGCCCGCTTGCGGACGCGGGGCGGAGTCGGCGCTCAGAGGTTCGTTCATCACCTGTTCAGTCATGATCTGCCCGGCTCAGCCGGCCTTGTGAAAGTTCAGCACCAGACATCCGTTTACCAGTTCCCGCGCACGCAACCGGAGCCGCAGTTCCGGCAGTTGTATGCGCCGCTCGAAAAATCCGTGCGGTATCTCAAGCCGGTGCACCGTGCAGCGGCTTCCGGCCAGCGGAATCTGGCGTCCTGCGCGGATCACGAGCGTGTCCGAATCGACGGACACTTCGATGCATTCTTCCGGTACTCCCGGCAGCGCGACAACAATCAGAATCTCGTCTTCGTCCTCGAAGATATCGACCGGCGGCTCCCATGCGAGTTGCGCCCCGCCCGGCTCGCCCAGCCGGAAGAACTGCTGATGCAGGCGCTCCGCCTGCTCCAGGAGCTGGCAGGCTTCGCCCCACATCCATGCGTCGAGTTTGCGTGATGGCATGATCTTCGCTTCCGGTCAGCGCCTTTCCGCGCTCGCGGATCCGACGTGCGCGTCAATCCACCCCAGCAGGTTTGCAAGGTCGAGCGCGCCCGACTGGCGGGCAATTTCACGCCCGCCCGCGAACGCGATCAACGTCGGGATCCCGCGTATGCCGAATCGCCCCGCAATCCCGGGTTCGGCCTCGGTGTCGAGCCTGGCAAGACGCACGTGCGGTTCGAGGCGCGCGGCAGCCTGCTCGTAGGCGGGCGCCATCATCCGGCACGGCCCGCACCACGGCGCCCAGAAATCGACTACGACCGGAATGTCGCCGGCCGTGACATGACGCTCGAAGTTGGCCAGCGTCAGTTCCACCGGATGCCCGCCAAAAAGCGCCTCCTTGCACTGGCCGCACCTGGCGCCATCTTCCAGCCGATCGCGCGCGACACGATTCACCGTGTTGCAATGCGGACATACGACGTGCAGTTTGTCGGCCACTCGCGCACCTTTCCGGAAGCGTTCAGGCCATCAGGTTCTCACGCTCCGCGCAAGGCTCCGCCGGCCATATTGCGAGTGATATGGGGCAGAATCGGGCAAAATCAAGGTTCGCTATTATTGCGAGACACGACCACAGGGCGTCATTGCGGTAAGCCGAAGCCGCGAGCGAAGCGTGGCGGTCAGTGCGGCAATCCCGTTGCAAGCAACGTAACCGAGCCCGCCGCGCAATACGAACTTATCTAATCATGGCCCGGAATGTACAGTCGCCGGGTGAGCCACGCCAGCTTGTCGGCCTCGCCCTTGGGCATGTCATGGAGCAGGAAGCGTCGATCGTCCGCGATGATTCCGAGGATGGCGTTCTCGTCCGCCGCGACATCTGCGGTTCGAAGCTTTTCCACTTCGTCCTCGTTCACGGGAACCGCCACCCAAACTTGCGGGTCATCGCTATCCGCCCAGTCGACCTGCTCGCAGAACATGGTCAGAAAGTGCTGCCCGCACCGAACGCACTGCTCGATGGATACCCCGAAGTGCGATTCGTCTACCAACCTGACGATGTACCGGGCTGCCCGGATGGCTTCCTTGGCCGCAATACAATCATCCCCAAGACACATGCACCGGTCAGATGTCATTGCGTCCCGCCTCTCTTTTGCCGGGCCCACACCGGGCACGCGCTATCCTACATCTTCCGCGCATTGCGGTGGCTGTGACCACGGAAAAGTTAGGCCCCCAATCCCTCGCACGCGCAGATGGTCATCTACGACCGCTGAAGCGTCGTTGCCCATCTCGCAGGTGCCGACGGGATGGAAGGCGATCCCGCCGCGCAGGCGAAGAAAATCCATGAGGTCTGCGTCGCTCGCGCATAATGGCCCGGCATCGTGTTCGCGCACGACATAGCGGTTTCGCGGAGCGGAGCGTGTTTTTACACGCTTCGATACCCCGCTTCGTGCTGATGCCGGACGGCAACGACGCGCACCAGGCTTTCAGCCGCGGAATATTCGTATAACGCGACATAGCCAGACCTGCCGAACGAAATGACCAACTCGCGAAGGCTTGAGTGACCCCGTATCCTTCGTCCGATCTTGGGGTGGACCTCGAGCATCAGCACGGCGCTGCGTATCTTCTCGATATGGTCGAGCGCTGTAGCGGGATCGACCTGGAAGTTGAACTCGAAAATCTTATCAAGATCGTCGAGCGCTTCTTCCGCAAAAACAATCACGGGTGTTTACGCGACTTCGGTTGCCGCACCTTATTTCCGCTCGCCTTGCTCAACAGATAGTCGAAAACCTCGTTGGCGGACACTCCGAGACCCGATTTCTTCATGCGCGCAAGCCGGCGCCTGGCTTCCGCGTGAAACTCGGCCCGGGCCTCCTCGGCGTCCAGCCGGTCACGAATGGCTTCCAGCATGAATGCGTGCGGCGTCGTTTCCTGTTCTTCCGCAAGTTTGGCGATGCGCCGCTTCACGTTTTCCGGCACCCTCAGTGAAACTGCCATATCCGCCCCTTGTACTACAAATGAGATACAGAGATGGTAAAGGCCGTAAAGGCTGCCGTCAAGGCTGTGGCGTGCCCGCTATCCTGTGGCGGCGTCCTGCAGGATCATGTCGGCGCCCTTCTCCGCGATCATGATCGTCGGCGCGTGAGTGTTTCCCGAGACCAGCATCGGCATGATCGAGGCGTCCACCACGCGCAGACCCTCAATCCCACGAACGCGAAGATGGTCATCTACGACCGCTAAGGCGTCGCTGCCCATCTTGCAGGTGCTCACAGGGTGATAGGCGATACCGCCGCGCAGGCGCAGGAAATCCAGCAGGTCGGTATCGCTCGCACACGAGGGTCCGGGATCGTGTTCGCGCACGATGTAGCGGCGCATCGCGGAAGTATCGGCCAGGCGCCGCGTCGCCTTCATGCCCGCGAGCAGGACCGCGCAATCCTTCTCGGCTGAGAGGTAGTTGGGCTGGATGGCTGGCGCTTGCAGCGGGTCAGCGCTCTGGATGAGGACGCTGCCCCGGCTTTCGGGCCGCAGCAGCCTCGCCGCGAGCGAAAAACCGGAAAAGCTGTGTAGCTTGTCGCCCGCCTTGTCGGCGCTGAACGGGGATATGCTGGTCTGGATGTCCGGCGTCGCGGAGGCAGGATCGGCGCGGATGAATCCCGTCGCGTAGGATGCGCCCATCGTCAGCGGCCCCTTGCGGAAAAAGGCAAACTGCAAGGCGGCGGCGAGGCCTTTCGCGAAGCTTCCCACGACATCGTTGAGCGTGAAAGCCTCGGTGCACTCGTACACCAGCCGGCCGGTGTAGTGATCCTGGAGATTCATCCCGACGCCGGGGAGGTCGGCGACGACGCGGATGCCAAAGCCTTGCAGCAGCGAAGCCGGGCCGATGCCCGAGAGCTGGAGAAGCTGTGGGGAGTTGAACGAGCCTCCGGCCACGATCACTTCCCTGCGGGCCGTGGCGGAACCGAGGTTGCCGCCGCGCAGGTACTCCACGCCGGTGGCACGCTTGTCCGAGAACAGGATGCGGGTTGCGTGCGCGCGCGTGATCACCGTGAGGTTGCCGCGCCGCCGGGCCGGGCGCAGATATCCGGTTGCCGCGCTGCTGCGGAATCCGTTGCGCAGCGTCCACTGGTTGTAGCCGAAGCCCTCCTGGGCCGCGCCGTTGAAATCCGGATTGCGCCGATAGCCGCACTCATCGGCGGCCGCCAGGTACGCGTCGGCGAGCGGATGCGGTTCCGGCGGGTCTGAAACCGACAGCGGGCCGCCCACGCCGTGGTAGTCGTCGGCGCCGCGCTGCTGATCCTCGGACTTGCGGAAATACGGGAGCACGTCGGCGTAACCCCAGCCCGCGTTGCCGAGATCGCGCCAGCGATCGTAATCCTCGCGCTGTCCGCGGATGTACAAGAGACCGTTGATGGAACTCGACCCGCCGAGCACTTTGCCGCGCGGCTGCCCGATCCGCCGGTTGCCGGCGCCCGCCTGCGGCTCGCTGGCGTAGAGCCAGTTCACCTTGGGATTCGTGAAATGCTTGCCGTACCCCAGCGGGATGTGTATCCAGGGGCTGCTATCCTTGCCTCCGGCCTCCAGCAGCAGCACGCTGTGCCGCCCCGACGCGGTGAGCCGGTTGGCGAGCACACAGCCCGCGGCGCCGGCGCCGATGACGACAAAATCGAACGATCCGGGCAATGTGCGTCCCCTTCGTGCCCCCGATCAGAACTTGACCATATCGAGCTTCGTCAGCGTCACGTTGCGCGCGAACACCGGTGCGTTGGCGAGGTGCCACGCCGTGTATTGTTCGGTGTACGGGTCATTCGACACGCCGTCCACGGGAACGATGACCTTCAGTCCGCGCAAGCCCGCCCCGCTGGCGGTGGAGAGTACCGCGCCGTGTGCAGCCGTGCCGATGGTGATGACGGTCTGGATGCCTTTGTCCTTCAGGATTTTTTCGAGGTCGGTATTGAGGAATTTGTCCGGCCCCGCCGTCACGACCGGCTCGCTGCCAGTGGGTGCAAGGTCCTGCAAGGTATCGGCGACCTTGCCGCCGGGACCGGTCGCGTAGACGACCATCATCCCCTTGGCGCGGGCTTCACCCAGGAATTTCTTGACCGCGGGCACCGACGCGACGCAGCGCGGCCGCTTGCCGCAATTCTGGTTCATGAAATCGAGCATCAGCAACGCGGTGGTTTTGGAATCGACCGTTACCGGCTTGAGCTGGGGCGCGGGCGGCGCCTTCACGCCCGCCCATTCGTCGACGATGGTCTGCGCAGACGCTGCAGGAAAAGTCACGCCGCAAGCCGTGACGAAGGCAAGGGCCAGCATGACTCGATTGCCGCTGCGGCCTTGTCTGAAGTCAAGGGGCGCGTCCTTACAAAGATCACTCATGGATGTCCTCCGCTGGTAGACAGATTATCGAAAAAGGCGCTCAAGGCTAGGCCAAAGACAAGCTGCTGGCAAGTCACGAGCAAATGTGGCAAATGGGACGCACACTTTTTCTGATCCGGAAAATGTGTGCGTCCCCTTTTTCTATGCGCGCCCGCGCTCGGGGATGGGCAGGGGCTCGAATTCGCTCTCGATCTTCTGATGCCCGCCGTTCTCGTCGAGCACGCCCTCGCGATAGAGGCCCAGCGGGCGAAGCGCCGCCGAGTCGCTGAACGAGAAGAGCACCGACTCCGGCGCGGCCTGGTGCTCGTGATAGGTCCAGCTCGGCACCACGAACGTATCCTTCTCGTCCCATGTGAACCGTTTGCCGCCGATGATCGAGCGGCCACTGCCCTGGATCACGTGGTAGATGGTGCCGCCCGTGTGCCGGTGCGCCTTCGTCTGCTGCCCCGCCCGCAGCAGCGACGCGAAGCAGGCAATGGTCGGCAGCGCCGGACCGCCCGTCAGCGGGTTCGTATATTCCACCGACACCCCGTCATGCGGGCTGCCATCGGTCTGCTCCGCCATCGCCTTGAGCGCGGCGTAGGTCTGCGTGAACTTGTAGTTGATGAGCGGCGAATGGATCGCCTGGTGCTGGACCCATGTGGGCCTCAGGCTGCCCGCACCGTAAAGCCGCAGCGACCGGTCGTCCGGATGGGTCACCGGGTACTTGTTCTCGCCGTAGGGCTCGTAAAAGCTCGCCTCGGTCGCCTGCACCAGCGGGACGTCGAGACCGTCGAGCCAGATCATCGCGCCGTCTCCGTCGTTGCCGTGGTCGTGCCACGTCCAGTTGGCCGTCGTCACGAAGTCGCCCGGTTCCATGTACGACTTCTCGCCGTCCACCGCCGTGTACGCGCCGGTGCCCTCGATCACCAGCCTCAGTGCCGACGCCGAGTGCCGGTGCGACCGCGCCACCTCACCGGGCTTGATGATCTGGAGGTTGGCGAGCAGCGTGCTGGAGGCCTGCCAGTCGTGCAGGATGCCGGGATTGGCCATCACCAGCACGCGCCGCTCCGCCAACTCGATGGGGACGATCTCGGCCGCCTTGAACAGCAGCGGCCGGAAATCCCGGTACTTCCAGAGATAGGGCACGGTCGGCGATTTCTTCGCGGTGCCCTCTGTCTGCCACAGGGGCTTGCCGTGAATGCGCTTCACCTCTTCGTAGAACAGGTCCATCGCCGCCGTCGGGCTTGCGGAACGCGCGCTCATCGTCATGTATTCCTCCCCCGGTTACCGTACGCCGGAAAATATAGCTCAGAGCCAGTCCGGGCGTTTGCCCCCGCCCGCCGCCACGCCGACCGCGGCGCCGCGCGGGCCGATGCCGGGACCCTCGCGCTGGAAGTTGGTGCAGTAAGCGAACGCCAGGTTGCGGTCGCGGTCGCACCAGGTAAAAGCGCCGCCGGTGCCGGTGTGCCCGAACGCCTTCATGTTCTCGCCCATGGGCACGGTGTTGGGTTCGTTGTGCATGAAACCGTAGCCCATGCGGATACGGCGCTGCGTCATGATGCAATCGTCTTCCCACACGAGCTTCGAGGCGCGCTCGACCGCAGCGGCGCTCAGGACGCGCACGCCGTCGATCGCGCCGTTGCCGGCGAGCATCGCATAGATGCGGGCCATCGCGCGCGCGCTGCCGTGGCCGCCGAAGGAGGCTACTTCGAGCTCGCGAATCTCGCGGCAGTTCTGGAAATAGCCCATCTTCGGCGCGGAACGGAAGGCGCGGCCCAGCGGCGTGGAGTCGTCGGATGCGATCTTGAAGAACCCGTTTTTCGGATTGCGATGCATGTCGGAGACGCGCGCGATCTCGTCGGGCCGCAGACCGATGTGGTAATCCGCGCCGAGCGGGCCTGCGACTTCTTCGCGCAGAAAAGTCCCCACGCTCTTTCCGGTCACGCGGCGCACGATTTCGCCGAGGATAAAGCCGATGTTGATCGAGTTGTAGGCGCCCCTGCTCCCCGGCTCCCACGCGGGCGCCTGCTGTTCGAGCGCGTGGATGTGCACCTTCCAGTCGAACCAAGAGCCGGGCGGCGCGTGATCGCAGTAGATCACGCCGCACGAGTGCGACAGGACATGGCGCACCAATACACCCTCCTTGCCCGCGGCAGCGAACTCGGGCCAGTAGCGCGACACCGGCGCGTCGAAATCGACGAGTCCGCGGTCGATCAGGATGTGCGTGCACAGCGCGCACATGCTTTTCGCCACCGAATTCATGATGACGATGGTGTCCTCGGCCCAGGGCACGGTGCGCTCCATGTCCTTGTGGCCACCCCACAGGTCCACCGCCTTCCGGCCGTCCTCGTACACGCACACGGCCGCACCGATTTCGCCCCGCTCCCGGAAATTGTGTTCGAATTCCTCGCGCACGGCCGCAAAGCGCGGATCGCACACGCCGTTGATGAGTATCGGTGCATGGGTCATTGCGGTGCCTGCCGGAAATCAGAAGTCGGAAGTGCGCGCATCTCGGTTGCGCCCCTCATTCTGCTACAGATAGCCACCCCTCCGCCACCCGGCTCTCAACCGCCCGGACGCCACCGGGCGAGCGCATGGGTTGCGCTGCGCCGGTGACAGAAAGCCTGCCCCGCGGCCCGCGGCGCCGATGCCGCTATTGGTACTTTATGAGAGCGTCAGCCGGCCGTACGCGACGCCCGACCATGGTTGCCTGACTTCGGTTTACGACTCGAACTTCACCTCGGTCACCATCAAGGCGCCGCCCGGGGCCTTGCGCTCGAATATCACGAGCACCTTGGAATCCCGCTTGTTTTGATGCTCGACATCGAACGTTCCGGAGTTATAGGTCCACGTTACGCGCGCGGGGTTGTTCTCGTCGACCGCGGCCGGTTTGCCGAGCTTCCCAATGACCTCCTTCTCCGATTTGCTCATCACCAACGCCGTGAAATCTTCGCGGGAATAAAGGTCGCCGCAGCCGCTCGCAGCCAATGTCGCCACGACGAGGAGCATCACCCCCAGCAGGCGTGCCAGCCCATTACCGATTCCAGCCGTATTCATAATGCCTCCGTATCCGTCACGGGCGTCTACCGCACGCCCTGACAATGAACTGCGCTGATGCGATCATACACGGTAAACCTTTCCGCATGCTTACGGATGCCGGACGGATCGAGCGCACCTTCAAGGCAAGAATGCGGGATGACGAATAGGCATATGTTTTAAAGGACAAAGCCGCCCGGAGGCCGGCATGCTTTCGGGCTCGGTCGTGCCTCTAACGCGGCAGGCGCGGCCGGTTGAAGAATGCCATCAGTTCGCCGACGATGCCGCGGCGAAAGGTGAGTACGCAGATGACGAAATCCCCGCCCTCAGCCGGCAAATCCGTCGCGAAACCTCAGCACCGCCTCTTCGATGCGGCGCACGGCGAAAACCCCCATTCCGGCGACGGCCTGGCGGGGCCTGTTCGCGTGCGGAATCAGCGCGTGCGTGAAGCCGAGCTTGGCCGCCTCACGCAGGCGCTCCTGCCCGCGTTGGACGGGACGCACTTCGCCCGCGAGCCCCACTTCCCCGAACACGACCAGCTTTGCCGGAAGCGGTTTGCTCTTGAGTGACGATACGATCGCCATCAGCACCGCGAGATCGGCGGCGGGCTCCACGATCTTCACGCCTCCGACGGCATTGACGAACACGTCCTGATCGAAGCAGGCGATACCGGTGTGGCGGTGCAGGACCGCGAGCAGCAGCGCGAGGCGGTTCTGTTCGAGACCGACCGACAGCCGGCGCGGATTGGGAGCATGCGCGTCGTCCACCAGCGCCTGGATCTCGACCAGCATCGGGCGCGTGCCCTCCTGCGTCACCATGACGCACGATCCCGAAACTTCCGCATCGTGCTGCGACAGGAACAGCGCCGAGGGATTGGACACGCCTTTCAGCCCCTTGTCCGTCATCGCGAAAACACCCAGCTCGTTGACAGCTCCGTAGCGGTTCTTGAACGCGCGGATGAGCCGGAAACTCGAATGCGTGTCGCCTTCGAAATAGAGCACGGTATCGACCATGTGCTCCAGCACGCGCGGACCGGCGAGCGTGCCCTCCTTGGTGACGTGTCCGATAAACACTACCGTGGCGCCAGTTGCCTTGGCCACGCGGGTGAGCCTTGCCGCGCATTCGCGCACCTGCGCTACCGATCCTGGCGCCGATTGCAACTCCCGGAAATAGAGAGTCTGAATCGAATCAATCACAGCGACTTCCGGTTTCTCCGCCTTGATCACCGACTCGATCCTCGAAAGATCGGTGTCTGGAAGAATGATCACATTGCTCACATCGACACTAAGGCGCTTACCACGCAACGCGATCTGTTGTGGCGATTCTTCGCCGCTGACGTACAATGCAGGCCGCGACTTGCCGACCGTAGCGAGCGATTGCAGTAGTAGCGTGGACTTTCCGATGCCGGGTTCGCCACCGATCAAGACAACGCCACCCGGAACAATCCCGCCGCCCAGCACTCGATCGAACTCCTCGATGCCAGTCAGTATCCGGTTTTCTTGACGAACCTCGACTTCGGAGAGGCGTTGCAGCTTGCCCGCGTCTGCGAGCCGAGCATAGCGATTTAAACCGGGGGATGCAGCGTCAGCGACAGCCTCCTGTATCGTTGCGGCCGCGTTGCAATGCGGACAAATGCCCACCCACTGCAACACCTGCCCGCCGCACTCGGTGCAGCTATAGACGCTTTTCGCCTTGGCCATTAAGAGAGTGCGTGCAGCGCGGAGCCAGCCGGGACCTGGTTACCGGGAGGCGGATCGGTCGTCCTTACCCGCGTTCTTCAACGCCCACTCGAGCTTGCGTATTCTCGCGTGGAGACTCTCCATCAACACCACGATCAGCGTGGCGTTGATGGCGTAGAGGGTGATCACGGTGCGCTCGGCATCCCCCAATGCAGCATAGGCGCCGTGTTGGGGCAGAAAGAAGTAATCGCCAACGAGAAGACCACCCACGGCCGCCAGCATGCCGGGCCCGAGGCCTCCGTACCACGCGGCGACCATCACCGCGACGAGGAAAAACGCAAACGGCAGCCGCGAGTCGAGGTGACCGAAAATCGCCCAGCGCAGGGCAAAGGCAAGCAGCACCAGCGCCACCGCGACGCCGTAGCGTTCGAGGCGCGCGCGCGGGCGCCCGTACGGCTGCGCGAGCCCTCCCGCGGGTGCGGGCGTCTCGCGGCGCACGGCCGGCTCGCTCTTCAATTCGGACATGGCGCATCCCTTACAGCTCGGGCCTGCGGACGATGATACACCCGCCCCGCTCAACAATGCGAACGCGCGGCGCCAGCGCGCACATCAGTTCATAGCCGACGGTGCCGGCGGCAGTGGCCACGTTTTCAATCGGGTTCACGGCCCCCCAAAGAACGACGGGCGAGCCGACGCGCGCCTCGGGTACGGGTTCGAGATCGACGCACAGCATGTCCATCGACACGCGTCCGACCATGCCCGTCACGCTGCCATCGACGCAAACCGGCGTGCCGTTCGGGGCGTGCCGCGGGTAGCCATCGGCGTAGCCGCAGGCAACGACGCCGATCCGCATGTCGCGTTGCGCGGTGAAGACGCCGCCATAACCCACCGTATCGCCGCGGCGCAGGCGCTGCACTGCGATCAGCCTGCTCTCCAGGGTCATCGCCGGCTTGAGACCGAGTTCCGCGCCGACCTGGTCTGAAAACGGCGAACAGCCATAGAGCATGATGCCGGGCCGCACCCACTCGAAATGCGTTTCGGGATAGCGCAGGATCGCCGCTGAGTTGGCGATGCAGCGCGCACGCTCGCTCCCGCGCACCACGCCTTCAAAGGAATCCACCTGCCAGGCGATGCCGCGCGCCTCGTCCGCGCTGGCAAAATGCGTCATCAGGCTGAGCGGTCCGACTCCCGCCAGGCGCGACAGACGGGCAAACGCGTCCGCCGCATCCTGCGGGGCGAACCCCAGCCGGTTCATGCCGGTATTGACCTTGAGCAGCACGTCGAGGGCACCCGCTGCGCCGAAATCTTCCAGCATTCCCAGCTGTTCCGGGCTGTGCACGACTGCCGCCAGACCGTGCTCTATCATGACCGGCAGATCGCCGGGTTCGAAGAATCCCTCCAGCAGCACGATGCGCTGCGAATAACCCGCCTCGCGCAGGCGCACCGCCGCTTCGAGTTCGACCAGGCCAAATCCGTCCGCGTCCTTCAACGCCCGCGCCGCGCGCAACAGGCCATGTCCATAGGCGTCCGCCTTGATGACTGCCAGAACCCGCGAG
>Ga0209108_10001495_pt1 | contig 13524 bp, 18 predicted proteins | sample Rifsed10ft1_FD_184003 | JGI IMG/M metagenome (GOLD analysis project Ga0209108, IMG submission 184003) | Soil microbial communities from Rifle, Colorado, USA - sediment 10ft 1 (version 2) | ecosystem: Environmental > Terrestrial > Deep subsurface > Rock core/Sediment | place: Rifle, Colorado...
CGCTGATCGCGAACAGCCGCTGAGGACCGTCGGGCGGCGAGTACAGACTCAGGCCGTGCGGACGGAAGTCCGCGGGCGCATCGACCAGCACCGGCGAGATGCCGAGCGCTTCGGCGTTGAGATCAACGGCGACAATCGTGCCGACGACATCCTTTCCCTGCCGAACGGCGCGACGATCGAGTACGGATAGATAAGCGAGCCCCGCCGCGCGATCGACTTGAATGTCCTCCGCACTACCCGGGAGTGCCAATGGCTCGCAGGTTCCCGCGAAGTGCGGCTCGATGCGAACGAATGCGCCCGCCTTGATCAGGATGTCGAATGTGAGTACCGCGAGCAGCGCGAGAACGATGAGAAGTATGAAGACGGAGCGCCTCATCGATCGACCTCAGCACGGGGGCGTGGCCGCTTGCATTTCCAGGCGAGTGACGCAAAAAGCCGACAAAGTGCCGCTCCGGAAGCGTTGACAGGGATTCGCGGGGACAAGCGTCGATCGATTGGACCTGCAGTGCAACCCTGGGCGCAAATGAGAGGTCAACAGTACCCATCCGAGCGTCGTGTCAGATAGGCTGACGGCCGAAGCAACGAACCAACGGATGCCGGACTAGGGAGGACGGATCTTGGCTGACCGCCGCGTCAAACGAGGGCTGCGCGCGTGCCTGCTCATGCTGGCAGCTGCGGTGCTGACCGCGTGCGGCGGTGGCGGGTCGGAAGGTTCCCAAGGTAACAATAATCCGCCGCCGGTCGCCATCACCAAGACCGAGGCATTTCGGTTTTTAGACCAGGCCACGTTTGGTCCAACGGAAACCGATGCGCAACGCGTGATCGATCGCGCGTATGCGGGCTGGATCGATGATCAGATCGCGACGCCCGCCTCCCTCGAGCTTCCTTATCTTCAGTCCCTCGTGTTGCCATCCGGCACGCAGCTCTCGCCCTCCGATCGGCTCGATGCGTGGTTTCGCAACGCCGTGCTCGGCCCGGACCAGCTGCGCCAGCGTGTCGCCTTCGCGCTGAGCGAGATCATGGTGGTGTCGGATCAAAGTGCGCTGGTCAATGTTCCGGCGGGGCTCGCCTACTACTACGACCTCCTCGCGCAGAACGCCTTCGGTGATTTCCGCGAGCTGATGGAAGTGATCACGCTCAACCCGTCGATGGGCGTGTACCTGAGCATGCTCGGCAACGAAAAGCCGGACGCCGCGCGCAACATCCGGCCCGACGAAAATTACGCGCGCGAGCTGATGCAGCTCTTCACCGTGGGCTTAGTCGAGCTCAATCCCGATGGCACCACGAAACTCGACGGCCAGGGACAACCGATTCCGACCTACACGCAGGAGACCATTGAAGGGTTCGCGCACGTGTACACGGGCTGGACGTTCGGTGGTTCAGCGGCTTTCTTTCTCCCATCGTTCAATTTCCTGCGGCCGATGCAGGCCTTCCCGGGATTCCACGATACGGGAGCGAAGACTGTGCTGCGCGGCGCAGTCATTCCAGCCGGGCAGTCGCCCGAGAAGGATCTCGAAGATGCGCTCGACAACATCTTCAACCATCCCAACGTCGGCCCGTTCATTGCCAAGGCGCTGATCCAGCGTTTGACGTCGAGCAATCCGTCGCCGCCTTACGTGCAACGCGTCGCGGCGCGATTCGACAACAACGGTGCGGGCGTGCGTGGTGATCTCGGTGCTGTCGTGCGCGCGATCCTGCTCGACGCCGAAGCGCGTGCGGCGCCGGCGAGTGGCAATACCGGCAAGCTCAAGGAACCGCTCATTCGTCTGATCGCGCTGTGGCGCGCCTTCAACGGCAGGGCAGCCAGCGGACGCTTCCTCTTCGATCAGCCGCAGGTGTTCTTTGGCCAGGCGCCGCTGCGTTCGCCGTCGGTGTTCAACTTCTTCGGCCCCGATCACCAGCCGACCGGTGAGATCGCCGACGCGGGCCTGTTCGCGCCCGAGATGGAGATCGTCAACGAGTATTCGGCGACCAACATGACCAACTACCTGCTGTTCTCGATTTATCTCCGCAACCAGGCCATACCCGGACTGTTGCCGGATGACATCTATATCGACATCGCGGCCGAGCAGCAGCTGGCGGCGGATCCGCAGGCCATGGTGAATCGCATCGTCGACAGGTTCACGGGCGGGCAGACGTCCGATGCGGTTAAGGCGCAAGCGGTCGCCATGGCGAATCGCGTACCACTCAGCAATCCAACGTTGCGCGTGGCCGAGGCACTCTTTCTCATTGCGTCCTCGGCGGAATATGCGGCAATCCGATAGACCAAGAACCCTCACCCCGGCCCTCTCCCCCGAAACGGGGGAGAGGGAGCAGTCCTTGTCCCCTCTCCACCGAGGCGGGGGCGAGGGAGCAATCCTTGTCCCCTCTCCCGCTTGCGGGAGACGGCTAGGGTGAGGGTAAGTTCATGAGCAGCGTCACTCGCAGGCAATTCATCCAGAGCTCGGCGCTGGGTCTCGCCGGGGCGAGCCTCGCGCATCTGCCCGGTGCCGTGCGCGCGGAACTCCTGGGCAGCAATGCCGCTTTCACCGATTACAAGGCGCTGGTGTGCGTGTTCCTGTTCGGCGGCAACGACTCCTTCAACATGGTCGTGCCGCGCAGTGTTGCCGAGTACGGGGTGTACGCGAACTCGCGCCAGAACCTGGCGGTGGCGCGCGATGTTCTGTTGCCGATTCAGCCACTCACGAGTGACGGTGCGCAGTACGCCCTGCACCCGCTCATGCCCGGAATTCGCGATCTCTTTGAGACGGGGCGCGCGGCCGTCGTCGCGAATCTCGGCCCGCTGATCCAGCCGACCACGCGCACGCAATATCTCAACCGCTCGGTGCCGTTACCGCCGCAGCTGTTCTCCCACAATGATCAGCAGGATCAATGGCATACGTTGCGCGGCCGGGCAGCGATCCAGACAGGATGGGCAGGCCGAATTGCCGATGCGCTCGCCTCTGAAACGGTCGCCCAGCAGATCGCGCTCAACATCTCCTTGAACGGTACGACTCCATTCCAGGCGGGCCTCGATACCTTGCCGTACACGATCGGCACCACCGGCGCGCCGATCTACTTCGGCATGACGACTGCGCCCGAAGATCGCGACCGCCGTTCGGCGTTCGAAGCGTTGCTCGCCGAGAACTGGCCCAGCATCTTCGCTCGCGCGTTCGCGCGCGTGCATCGACGTGCGCTCGACACCGCGGATCTGGTGAACTCCGCGCTTGCTCTGGCGCCGACACTCACGACGGTCTTTCCGCCCTCGCGCCTCGCGCAACAACTCGCGATGGTCGCGCGACTGATCGCCGTGCGCTCAGAGCTCGACATGTCGCGGCAGATCTTCTTCGTCGCGGCCGGCGGCTTCGACACGCACGACAACCAGGTCGCGGATCAGCCCGACCTTTTCGCGGACGTCAGTGCCAGCATCGCCGCATTCCATGCGGCGACGGTCGAACTGGGTGTCGCGAGTCAGATCACGACCTTCACGCAGTCCGACTTTGGCCGGACACTCACGAGCAATGGTGACGGCACGGATCACGGCTGGGGTGGCCACCAGCTCGTCGTCGGCGATGCGGTCCGTGGCCGCGACATTTATGGACAAATGCCGCGTCTCGAGATCGGCGGAGCGGATGATGCGGGCGCCGGGCGCATCGTCCCAACGATCGCGGTGGACCAGTTCGCCGTCACGCTGGCCAAATGGTTTGGCGTTCTGGACACACAACTCGATGCCATCGCCCCCAACCTGGCGAATTTTGCCCAGCGCGACCTCGGCTTTCTGACGTAGTTCAGTCGGTGACTCTTGCGACTGCACTTAATGTGCAGTCGCTCCGACTGAACGCCCGTACATGGACGTACGGGCCTATCGCCGCTCATGGATGACCACCGGCGAGACGCCAAACCCCGCCGTTTGCCGTAGAATGGCGCCCGAACCCCCGTCCGGATGTCCGCCATGAACGCGACCGAGCAATTCTTTGACGATGCATTTGGCAAGACCGTGGAGCTCGGCAACCGTCTGGCCGAGAAGCACGACAACGCCGATCTGTGGGACATCGCGGACGGTCTGCTCGCGGGCGCGATCCAGTACTGGCTCTATTCACGCCAGCCCTGCGGCAACCCGCGCTGCGAAGAGTGCCTGCCGATCAGCACCGCCGAGGGACGCGTCGGCGAGTTGAAGAAACTCGCGGCGCAATTCGCCGAGGACAGCGAGTACTACCACTCACCTTCGGACTCCAACGTCGGCCGCGCCTGAACTTCCACTCCCTCTCCCGCTTGCGGGAGAGGGTCCGGGTGAGGGCTCTCAGTCGGCGTGAGCGGTCTTAGTAATCCGGCAACGGAATAAACTCCGTCTCCCCCGGCACCTTCGCAAACCGCTGCGCCGCCCAATCATCTCGCGCCCGATCGATGCGTTCGCGCGAGCTCGCCACGAAGTTCCACCAGATGTAGCGCGGCCCATCCATCGGCGCGCCGCCGACGAGCAACAGACGCGAGTCTGCCGCGGCGCGAATCGCCGCGGTTGCCCCTTCATCCAACACGATCATGCGGCCACCGTCGAATTCCGCGCCGTCGAACGCGATGCGACCTTCCGCGACGTAGATCGCCCGCTCGCGATGCTCGTCGGGAACCTCGAGCTGTCCTCCCTTCGTGAGCGCAACATCGACGTACAACGTCTCCGAAAACACCGCGACCGGCGAGCGCTGACCGAACGCTGTTCCGGCGATCACTCTCATACGCACGCCTTCACGCTCGATCGTGGGCAAGGATGCGGCCGGATGATGAAAGAACGCTGGATCCGATTCTTCGGCGGACTTCGGCAGTGCAACCCACGACTGGATGCCGTGAATCCGCGTGCCCGTCTTACGCAGCTCGGGATCGGTCCGCTCCGAATGAACGATGCCGCGACCCGCCGTCATCCAGTTGACGTCGCCGGGCCGGATCGGCTGCACGAATCCCAGGCTGTCACGGTGCACGATCTCGCCGGTGAAGAGATAGGTCACGGTTGCGAGACAGACATGAGGATGCGGGCGGACGTCGATGCCGCCGCCGGGCGCGAATTCAGCCGGACCCATGTGATCGAAAAAGATGAACGGGCCCACCATTTGCCGACCACCGGCCGGCAGCACGCGCCGCACTTCAAATCCGCCCAGGTCTCGCGGCCGGGGCTCGATCACACGTTCAATTCTTGCCGCCACTGATTCCTCCGGTCGGGTACCGCCATGCAGCTGTCATCTTCTCACGCCATCCATTGTCTGGGTCCATCGGAGGGCTTGCTCGGCGCTGCAGTGCGTTCGCGCCATGCTGTACAACTTCCCGGCGCCTCATACAACGCCCCGCGCCAATGAATTCAGTGAATCAGGAACTTCCGATTTCGCCTAGAAGAATATCGGACAAATGTGGAGCAAACTGGAACACCCAATGAGTCCCATAATTAATAGTTGGACGTCACACTTGGAGAGCCGTCGTAACATGAGTCGCCTTCAGACACTTGCTGCCTGTTTCCTAATCGCCTGCGGTACCGCTGGTGCGTCGGACTTGGCGAGCCCCAGCGATACGAAGGAGCTCGCCAATTCGGCAATGCGACTGATCATTGCAGATAAGATCAATGAGGCATTCGCTCTGCTCAAGCCACACTGGCCAATGCCGGTGAGCGAAATCGACGCGCTGGTTCTAACGACGATTCAGCAGCGCAACCTGGTTGCGCCTCGATTTGGGAAGTCGATCGGCTTCGAATTGGTTCATGAGGAGGCCCTGTCGGACTTTGCTATCCGCTACACGTTCGCCGAGAAGCGTGAGATCCATGCGCTTCGTTGGCAATTCACATTCTACAAGCCTAGTGCACTCTGGAAGGTCAACTCAGTTACTTGGGACGACAACTTTGGAATGCTCTTTTCGCAGTGGCGTCTAACAACGCGATAGAGCAGATCGCGCGGCCAGCAGCTTCGGTGAAGGGCTTTCTGATGAGAAGGGTTCTATTCCTCGCTGTCTCGCATGTGCTTGCCGCTGCAGCGGGCTTCGCTCTTGGCGTCTACTCGCTACCAATCCTGACTGCACCAGCGGCACCGTCGGCGGCGGAGGTGGCGTCGCAGACCGGTCAGGCCACATACACCGGTCGGTTCCGTCGCGACCTCAAAGGCAGCGATGTACTTCACTGGGGTGAAGGCACGGTCTCAGTTGGGCGGCAAAGCATCGCGTTCGTAGGCAAGCTCGCACCGGGCCCAGACTACAAGCTGTACCTCTCACCTGAGTTCGTCGAAACTGAGGCAGATTTCAAGCGTCTGAAGGAGCGCATGATCCAAGTTGGCGAGGTCAGGACCTTCGAGAACTTCATCGTCTCGGTGCCCGAGTCGGTGGATCCGGCGCGCTACAACACGGTCATCGTATGGTGCGAGTCGTTCGCACAGTTCATCACCGCCGCGAGCTATCGATAGGAGTGCAATTCATGAACCTGCTGCGCAGGTGTGAGCGCATCTCGCGAGAGACGCCCAACAACCATCGGAAGCATCTTCTCATCGAGGGGTTCTTCTCCCGCGCGGAGCTCAACGCTCAGACGCTCCGGGAGTATTTTGCCTTCATTACGGGCCGCCGCGGGCTCCGCACCTATGCGGACCCGATCGTCGACGAGACGAGCGCGTAGGGGAAAGCTTTGAATCAGGGCTACGATGCCTCTGTCCCGTTGATCGGAAACCGGGCAACGGAACCAACGCGAGAGTTCTTTGAATTCAGTGAGTGGGAGACCGCGTTGTTCTGACCAGGTCGGCCGCCTAACAAGCGGTTCTTGGCCGAGAGTGAGGGACGACTATGAAGCGCAATCTATTGTGGCTTGCATTTGTCGGGGCACTGTCGCTCACGCTGGTACTGCGGGCGTACGCGTCCGAGCCGCGACGCATCACGAATCTCTATGATGCATTCGGTGCACCATCGGCCCTTCAACAGGACTGGGGGTTTGCGGCGCTGATCGAATACGGTGGGAAGCGCATTCTCTTTGACACGGGCAACGACGCCGGGATCTTTGAGCACAACGTCAAGCAGCTCGGCATCGACCTCAGTCGACTCGATGCCGTGGTCATTTCGCACCGCCATGGTGACCACACGAGTGGGCTCAAGTACCTCCTGGAGGTAAGCCCGCGCGTCAAGATCTATGCGCCGCTGGAAGGAGCATTTTTCAAGGGTGCTCTCCCGCCGGGATTCCTGGCGCGCTATCCAGGTCTACCGCTGAACCTGCAGTACTACGGCGGCAAGCAGCCGGAGCGGTGGCAATCTGGAACACCGTGGGAGCAGGCTAATTTCGAGGGTGTTGCGAAGACCACCGAGATCTTTCCAGGTTTCCATATCCTCACGACCAAATCGCAGAAGCCGGGCACACTTGAGATGAATGAGCTCTCGCTTGCGGTGCAGACCCCGAGAGGACTCGCCGTGGTCGTCGGTTGCTCGCATCCCGGCGTGGAAAACATTCTCGCGGCAGCCGCCAAGATCGATCCCCATCTGTACACGGTCATGGGCGGCTTTCATCTCGTTGTGACGCCGGAAGTGGAGGTGCGGCGCGTGGTGTCGGTGCTCCAAGACGAGCTCCGAGTGGAGCGGGTCGCGCCTGCTCACTGCACGAGTGAACTCGGATTTGCCGTGTTTCTGGAGCGCTTCAAGGATCACTTCGACGGGGCAGGCCTCGGTGCGGTCATTCCCCTGCCGTAGGTTTGAATGCTTCCTTGACGCGTGCGACGGCTAACAACGCGTTGGAGCCAAACGCGCGGCCAATAGCTTCGGTGAGGTAACACGGATGTCGAAGTTCTCGATCGGGTGTCTTCGTTCAGCGGTAGCGATGCCGCGCGTCGCTCAACGCGGGCGTTAGCCCCGCCTGCTTTCACCCACATCCAATGACTACAATCTCAACAAGGCTTGCAACACTCGATGACCTCGATGCTGTCGCATCCCTCTTCGATGCGTATAGGCAGTTTTACAGACAGGCTCCTGACCTGCCGCTCGCTCGACGGTTCATCCATGAACGGCTTCAACGGAATGAGTCTGTTCTCATCGTTGCCGAGACCGGGACAAACACGGTGGTCGGGTTCTGTCAGCTGTATCCCACGTTTTGCTCCGTCAGGGCAGCGCCCACTTACACTCTGTACGATTTGTTTGTCAGCCCTGAAGCTCGCGGCACTGGAGCTGGCAGGTCACTCATGCTTGCTGCCGAAGCACACGCCGTAAGGGTAGGCGTCGCACGCATGGAACTTTCGACGGCAAGAAACAACACCGTGGCACAGTCGCTTTACGAGTCTCTCAACTGGGTGCGCGATGAAGCTTTCTTTGTGTATAGCAAGTCTTTGCGGAGCTGACTCTTTAATCGAGCGGGCAGGCCAAGACAAGCAGTAGTCTGCTCCTCATTTCTGTCTCTGAGTCACGTTGAATGGAGGCTTGTCGTGACGACAGCTGAGGCCCTGGAATTTGTGCGGTCACACGGGATCGTACTCGAGTCGGCGACCGGTCCTGTGCCTTCACTCGCCAGCATTATCGCGGGCGGCCCCTTCCGCGGCAGCTGGTGGGGACATGCGCGCAGTCATGAAATCTTCGAGCTGTCCCGGGCGGTCAGGGATAGCCCCGATGTGTTGGTCTGCCGGCTTGTCGGCGGCAAGATCACTTATGTCCATCGACGCTTATGGCCGGCTTTGGTCCGCGTCGCCGAGCGATTTCCCCGCAAGCACCTGGCGAAGGTTCACGAGAAGCACACGGCGTCGGGCCGGCACGTCAGTGAGGAGGTCGCCTTCCCCGGCTGGGTTTCTCAAGAGCTTGCTACCCAGGCCCGCCAACTCGACGAACAAAGTGCGCTGGGCGAGCTCGGGGATTGGTGCAAGAGTTCCACTTCCGTCGGCCAGGATCCGTTACCGGGGCCTGTCGTCTCATGAGCTAGAGAAGCACCCGGACTACTCGACTGGGCAGCACCGCGGTAACGTCGGCGAAGGACAGCTTCACGTACGCCAAGACAATATCAAGGATTTCGACGCATTCGAGGTTCCATCGAATCAACTCGCCGCGGTGATCCGTGATGCGCACGCCCGCGAGCTCAAGAGCAGGAAGCGATAGCTGGCTAACAAGCGCTTGCAGGGAACGCCCGCAAGCGGGCGCTCTTGAATCGCGACGTTTTGTTTCCATGGTGGCGCCGGCCACCAATACGAGCGCAAAGGAGGCTACATGCGCACACTGATAATCATCCTTGGCGGCCTTGTTCTTTGGGGGGCCAGCCTTGGGGTGGCGCGTCTCCTTGGCGGTTCATCTGCGTTGTCGACATGGACGGCAACCATCGTATTTGCAGTGCTATGGTTTCTGCTGGCGGCCGCAAACATGGGGGTGGGCATTTCGCAGGCTGGCTACTCCTTCCGGGAGGAACTGCCGATCTTTCTGTTGATATTCCTGCTTCCGGTCGCCGTCGCTCTCTTCGTCAAGTGGAAAGTCCTGTGAACCAGGGGGCAGTCAGTCATGGGTAAGAACCGAATGGAGGCGTTCTTCGATGGCGTGGTCGCCATCATCATCACCATCATGGTGTTGGAAATGAAGGCGCCGCACGGTCAAAGTATCGAAACGTTGTCGCCGCTGATTCCGGTGTTGTTGAGTTACGTTCTCAGCTTCCTGTACCTCGGCATCTACTGGAATAACCATCATCACATGATGCACGCCTGCCATAAGGCAACAGGCTCGATGCTATGGGCGAATCTGCACCTGCTCTTCTGGCTGTCCCTCGTTCCGTTTACAACGGGTTGGATGGGAGAAAACCATTTTGCGGCGATGCCGGCGGCTGCGTACGGTGTCGTGCTGCTGATGGCCGCGATCGCCTACTGGATACTGCAGCAACGAATCATCGCCTCGCAGGGAGAAGGCTCGATCTTGAAGAAGGCGATCGGCAGCGATTGGAAAGGCAAGCTCTCGCCGGTTCTTTATTTACTTGCAATCGCTGTAGCGTTTCTGTCGCCATGGGTATCGGTGGCGATCTACGCGTTCGTTGCGCTCATGTGGGTCATTCCGGACAGACGCATCGAGCGTGTCCTCGTCGGAAAGGAAACATGACGAGCCCTTGCAGCGCATGCGCCGCGCGGTTAAGGCTGAATGCTAGGCAACACAGACGACGTCGTGTGTTGACGAACCCGACCAGGATTGCGTGACGTTACAGTGGCGCGGGAGGGCTGTTCTATGTCGGCTTTATCGGCAGCAGGGCGACGAGTCATGGCTCCTGCGCTCGTTGGCACGTGCCTGGGCTGCTCGCAACCGGCTCCCGCACCTTCTGTTGAAGAGCAGCGCCCGGAACCTTTCGTCGAGATCGAGCTCGGCCGCTCGCACCGGGCTGCGGAGTTCTGTCTCCTGGATGCAACTAGTTGCCTGGCACTGGACAGCCGCCCGTTCGAGCCCTGCCTGCTCACGACCGAGCGCTGTCCGGGGGACGCTCACGTGTTTCCGGCGCCCGCCGCCATACCTCGGGACCAATAGTGCCTGTGCGGCTTCAATGCTCACCGCTACCTGTCACTGTGGCGCCGTTCAAATCGAGGTCCCGCGAAGGCCGCGCATGCGGGTGGTACTCCAAGCCTTCAGTTCCAGGGAGCTCAGATGGCAAACGTCACTCAGGAAGCCGCACAAGCGCGAACCGCACGGTTCGCCGGCGCGATGTACTTGATTCAAATGGCGACGGGCGTCTTCACCCAGCTCTACGCGAGGGGTTCGCTCATCGTGCGTGGCGACCCCTCACAGACCGCGCAAAACATCATCGATTCGGAGCGTCTCTTTCGCATCGGCATCGCGAGCGACCTTGCCTGTTACACCGCCGTATTGCTGGCGACTTGGGCGCTCTACGTGTTGCTGAGGTCGGTCGATCGCAATTTGGCCTTGCTTGCCGTGCTGCTGCGGCTCATCGAGCTGGCAATCCACTTTAACGTGACAACGAACAGCTTGACGGTACTCCGCCTCCTGAGCGGCGATGAGTATCTGAAGAGTATCGACATCAGCCAGTTGCAGTCCCTCGCCCAACTGGCACTCGGCGTTCAGGCGGCGGGAATGAACATGGGGTTTATTCCGCTCGGTTTGGGATCCGCCGTTTTCGCATACCTGTTCTTCCAGTCGCAGTACATACCACGAGTCCTCGCCGGCTGGGGCGTATTCTCGTCCCTGCTGTTGGCCGCGTATGCTCTGTCAATCATCATGTATCCGAAGGCTGGAGCATTGCAGCTCGTACCCATGCTTCCCATGGGCATCTATGAGGTCACACTTGGCTTCTGGCTGCTGCTGCGAGGGGCAAAGCTGAAATCATTCGCAACCAGTGCGGTCTGACAACCGGCAGGACCTGCCCGTGAGGGACTCAGTGCAAACATTCAATTTGCGGCGCGCGGTCGCCGAAGCAGGCCATTGGATTGCAGGAAAATGACCGACGTCGATCAGCGCCCCCCACTGGCCGTGGCGCACATCGTTCTGGAGACAGACCGCATGGAGGAATCTGGTCACTTCATGCGATCGATTGGCATGCGCCCGATATCCGAGGGACCACGGGTGTCCGTTTACGAGCTGCGCGGGGGAACGCACTTGATCCTGATGCTGAAAGACAAGATCGCTGTGGGTGATGCTCCGTTCGACCTCATGGTCGATGACCTGCATGCCACCCATCAGCAGTTTGCGTCTCTGGGGCTTGCCCCATCACCGATCGAAGCCCGCGCGGCTATCGACCACGAGGTTTTCACCGTCCGCGAGCCAGCTGGCCATGTCATCACTTTCTTCTCAAGCCACGTTTCCGGTAAGCCAACATAGAACGATGCCTGGTGCCCAACAACGCGCTCGGTGTGCTGGCCCGTTGGTCCGGGTCTCAGGCGCACCGTGGTCTCATGACAATCGCGAGGCCAGACCATGCTGAAGACATACAGAGGCAGCTGTCACTGCGGAGCGGTGAAGTTTGAAGCGGACCTCGACCTGACCCAGAGCAGCTACCGCTGCAACTGCTCGATCTGCCGGCGCACGCGGTTCTGGCCGGCCGTGGCGAAGCCCGAGGCCTTCCGTCTGCTGACAGGAGAAACCGACCTGATCCAATATCTGTTCAACACCAGGAAAAACCATCACTACTTCTGCAGGCATTGCGGCGTGCGCGCCTTTGGCGTCGGAAATGAAACTCCGATCGGAAAAATGTATGGCGTCAACATCGGCTGCCTCGAAGACGTCACTGAGGAGGAGCTGTCCCGCATTCCGATCACGTATGTCGATGGTCGCAACGACCGATGGCCGCATGCTCCGGAATTCTTCGCTCACTTGTGAGTTACGGATGGCGATAGCAGGTGCGCACTCGTGAGGTCGCCATGGCATCCTCCACGTCGATGAAATACGGCGTGAAACGGGCAAAGGAGCAAGTGCGCGCCTATCTTGCACTCTTGCCGCCAGACGCTCGGCGGGCGCTCAAGAAAGTTCGCGAAGCCATTCGTGCCGCGGCGCCTGATGCCGTGGAGGTGATCAGCTATCAGATGCCAGCATTCAAGTACAACGGGCGGATGCTCGTGTGGTACGCCGCCTGGAAGGACCATACCAGCATCTACCCGCTGACCACAGCGATGCGGCGTGCGCTCGCGGCCGACATCAAGGGATACGCGACGTCGAAAGGCACGATCCGATTTCCACTTCCGAAGCCGCCGCCGTCGGCTCTCGTAAAGCGACTGGTCAGGGCACGAATCGCCGAGATGCCGAGGTAAGCGTGTCGAGGTTGCGCTTCAGGATTTCGATGTCGCTCGATGGCTTCGTGGCGGGACCGAGCCAGAGCGTGGACAATCCGCTCGGCATCGGTGGCATGCGCCTGCACCAGTGGGTGTTCCCACTCAAAGTCTGGCGTGAGATGCATGGTCTTCCCGGCGGCGAGGTCAACGAAAGCACGGAAGTCGTCGAGCAGTCGCTCGCCAACATCGGCGCTACGGTGATGGGGCGAAACATGTTCGGCGGTCACCCTGGTCCGTGGAATGCAGACGACCCGTGGAACGGCTGGTGGGGACGCAATCCACCATTCCATCATCCTGTATTTGTCCTCACGCATCATGCACGCGAGTCGCTCGAGCTGGAGGGCGGAACGACTTTCGCGTTCGTGACCGACGGCATTGAAGCCGCGCTCGAGCTCGCACGGCGAGCCGCGGGCGTTCAGGATGTAGCGCTCGCTGGCGGCGCGAAAGCCGCCCAGCAGTATCTGGCGGCGGGGTTAGTCGATGAGATGGAGATCACCCTGGTGCCGACGCTGCTGGGCAGCGGCGAGCGATTGTTCGACGGCGTCGGCGATGACTTGCACGGCCTCGAACCGGTGCGGACGGTGGTTGCGCCAAACGCTCTGCACCTTAAATTCGCAAGGTGAGTCGGAGAGATCGGGCCCGGCGAGCACACACCAGATTGGCGCATCGAGCGCGTGTTGCATGAACAAGCGGGGGGACGATGCATGCATCGAACGGCAACTCTGATCTTTCTCGGATGCCTGGTGGGGTGCACGAATCCGACGTCATCCGTCAGGCCGGATGCGTACTATTCGGACGTGTCGCAGCTGAAGGCTGGTGAATC
>Ga0209108_10001496_pt1 | contig 13506 bp, 15 predicted proteins | sample Rifsed10ft1_FD_184003 | JGI IMG/M metagenome (GOLD analysis project Ga0209108, IMG submission 184003) | Soil microbial communities from Rifle, Colorado, USA - sediment 10ft 1 (version 2) | ecosystem: Environmental > Terrestrial > Deep subsurface > Rock core/Sediment | place: Rifle, Colorado...
GATGGCCTTCGCGAAGGCCGCCTTGACGTCCATCGGGTCGTGGCCCTCCTTCTGGAGGTCGTACACCCGCTGACGGAAGAAGTCGTACGTGTTGACCTTGTTGTACGTCACGCATGGCGAGAGGGCGTCAATCAGGGAGAAGCCCTTGTGGTCGATCCCCTTCTGAACGAGGTCCGCCATCTGCTTCACGTCCCCGCTGAACGTGCGCGCGACGAACGTCGCGCCTGCGGAGATCGCGAGGGTAATCGGGTTCAAGGGGTTCTCGATCACCCCCACGTTCGGCGTGGACTTCGTCTTCATCCCCTTCTCCGACGTCGGGCTTGCCTGGCCCGTCGTCAGGCCGTAGATCTCGTTGTTCATCACGATGTACGTGATATCGAGGTTCCGCCGCATCGCGTGGATGAAGTGCCCCAGGCCGATCCCGTACCCGTCCCCGTCGCCGCCCGTGACGATCACGTGCAGGTCCGGGTTCGCGAGCTTCGCCCCCGTGGCCACGGGGATCGCCCGCCCGTGAATCGCGTGGAACCCGTATGTGGACAGGAAGTGCGGCAGGTTGCTCGAACAGCCGATCCCCGAGACGAGCAGGACGTTCCACGGCTCGAGCTGCAGCGCATGGATCGCCTTCTGCAACGCGTTCAGGACGGCGAAGTCGCCACAGCCGGGGCACCAGGTCGGTTTGATCTCCGACTTGTACGTCTGCAGCTCGAACGCGACCTTCACGCGACCACCTCGAGGATCTTCGCGGCGATCTCCCGCGCCTGGAACGGCTCCCCGTCGTACTTGCCGAAGAAGTGGTCCGGCGCGTAGCCGGTCTCGGCCCGGAGGAGTCGAGTGAACTGTCCCGTGAAGTTCCCTTCGATCGACAAGGTCGTCTTCGCCGCCTTGAGCAGTGCGAGCGCCTCGTCCCGGTGGAACGGGAAGAGCGTGGGGAACTCGACCGTGTTCACGTGGAACCCCTCGCGTTCCTCGACGCGCGCCGCCGCCTCGCGGGCGGCGCCCTGCGTGGACCCCCAGAGGACGAGAGTGATGTCCGCGTCGCTCGGGCCCCACCTCTCGGGCGGCGGCGTGTCCTTGCGGAGGCCGTCGAGCTTCCGCATCCGCTTCTCCATCATCCGCTTCCGCAGCTCCACGTACTCCGGGACGCCCGCAAGGATGTCCGAGATCAGCACGCCCGCTTCGTCGTGCTCGTCGGACCCCGCGATGTACTGGTAACCTTTCATGCCCGGGATCGACCGCGGGCTCACGCCGGATTCCGTGAGCAGGTACCGCTTGTACTCCTTCGCCGTGCCGCCGTCCGCCGCCATCATGCCCCGCAGGATCGGCACGTTGAAGTCGAACGGGTCGACCGTGCGGTACCCTTCGGACAGGTAGAGGTCCGACATCACGATCACCGGCGTCTGGTAGATGTCCGCGAGGTTGAAGGCCTTCGTCATGAGGACGAAGCATTCCTCCGAGTTGCGGGGCGCGAGGATCGCCCTCGGCCAGTCCCCTTGCCCGGCCCCGAGGGCGAGGTTCAGGTCCCCCTGCTCCGTCTTCGTCGGCAATCCGGTCGAGGGACCGGAGCGCTGCACGAGCACGACGACCACGGGAGTCTCCGTCATCCCGCCCTGGCCGAGGGCCTCGACCATCAGAGAGAAGCCGCCACCGGACGTCGCGGTCATCGCTCTCACGCCGGCATGGCCGGCGCCGATCGCCATGTTCATCGCCGCGAGTTCGTCCTCGACCTGCTTCACGACGATCCCATACTTCGGCGCGTGGGCGGCCATCCAATGCATGATCGACGACGCGGGCGTCATCGGGTACTGGGCGAGGAACTTGCAGCCGGCCGCAAGGGCGCCGAGGCAGATCGCCTCGTTGCCGGTCATCAGGTGCCGCGGCACGTTCGTGTACGTCAGCCCGAGCAGCAGGGACCCGCCCGACTCCGACACGGCGCCGGCGCCGAGCTTCGCGGCCTCGATGTTCTGCTGCACAACCTCGGCTTTCTTGTCGCCCCAGATGTCACGGAAGGCGCTTTCCACGTGGCGGAAGTCCATGTCGAACAGCGTGACGGCGGCCCCGAGGGCGACCGTGTTCCGCACCAGGGCGTTCGGTGAGATCGTCTGCGCCTTGCGACGGAGCGGGATGCCGATCATCCGGACGTCCGGCCGGATCTTCTTCGGCTCCGGCTTCACGTTCTCCGGGTCGAAGATGATCGCACCGCCCTCCGGGATGTCGCCCTGGTGGATGTCCATCGTCTGTTGGTTCAGGACGATCAGGACGTCCGGGTCCTCGCCGTGGGACCGGATTGGGTCGAGTCCGCCGCGGACCTGCGTCCACACGTGGCCGCCGCGGATCACGCTTTGATACGAGGAATACGTCCGGGTGTGAAGGCCGCTCCGCGCGCAGATCTTCGCGAAGCTCTCGGCGGTGGAGGAGACGCCGTCACCGGCGGCCCCGCCGATCCGAAATGCGAGGTCTCTCTTGGGCATGGGCGTCCCACTTGTGGGCGGGGTGGTTGGTCGCTCGTCCGTCCTACGGTCCATCGGTCAAAGGCCGCCCGCGTTTAATATAGTTTTAGCTCTAAACGGTCGTCGGCAGAGAGCGGAGCGGCAACGTCGCGGCCTCCCGGAAAGTCTTTTGCGATGTCCGCCGTTCCCGCACCGTGGAACGATGAAGGCGGTCCCTGACCTCCCGAACCATCCGAAGCCCATCGGCCCGTACTCCCATTGCGTCGTCGCGAACGGCCTCGTCTTCATCGCAGGCCAGGCGCCGCTCGCTCCGGGCTCGAAGCCGGGCGAGTGGGCCGCCGCGGATGTAGGAGGCCAGACACGCCAATGCCTCCGGAACATCGGCTCGATCCTCCATGAGCTTGGCCTTGGCCTCGACACGGTCGTCAAGACGACCGTCTTCCTCGCGGATCCGGCGGACTTCCGGCCGATGAACGACGCGTACAAGGAGTTCTTCCCGGAGGAGCCGCCCGCTCGGTCCACCGCGCGGCTCGGCGCGGAGGCGCCCGGACTCAAGGTTTCAATTGAGGCGATTGCCGTGTACGAACCACGGCAGGAAGAATAGCCCACTCGAACGAGAAGCCCGCCCGCTTCGGTCAGAACGACATGCGGGCGAGCGTCTTCGTCGCCTTCACGCCGTCGATCGACCGGATCTTCGATATCACGACGTCCCCGATCGCGTCGTACGAATCCGCCTCGACCTTCGCGATCAGGTCGTACTCGCCGAACAAAGGGTAGAGCTCGACGATGTGCTCGATCTTGATCAGCTTCTGGTAGACCTCCTTCTCCTTCGCCGGCTCGAGGTCTATCAGCACGAATCCGATCGCCGTGAGGGCACCCCTCGGGCGAGCGTAATTCCGTGTTCTAGATAAGGGTATCGAGCAGACTAGCGGAAAATCGGGAGACGCGAGCGACACTCTCTCACGGAGGATTTTCAAGTGTGAGAGTACAAATACAAGCGCGAGGCATTTTCACCATCGTGCAACGAAGGCCCGGCCCGCCGGGCGATGTCGCACCCGCCTTTCCCATCGAAACGCTTCGGCACTGGTACGTTACGCCCTTCGGCGGGATGTCCCCGGATCTCGAGTTGACTCAGATTGGCATCAACAGCGAGGCCCTCCGGAAGAATACATCCCTCGACCCCGCAATCGACCGAGTCCGCGTGACGATCCTGGGGCACGTGCGCCGACCGATTCTCCTCGACCGATTCTTCGAGATCGTCCCGCTCGACGAGCGCCATGCGGACGCTCTCAGGCACTCGCCGATGGGCGAGGCCGTCTTCCCGGAAGGGGACGACGTGGTCCGACCCCGCGACGCGCCGAAACCCGGGGACGAGGTGCTCATCAGCAGCGTCGTGAGCCAGCGCCTTGGCCTCCTCGCGGACTCAGAGGCCTTCGCGGGCATCCTGCAGGAACTGCTGCGCCAGGCCGCCGAGGCGGATCGGGAGAACAGCTAGGGGCGCGTCCAAGGATATATTCCGGCGCACCGGGTTGGCGGATCGATGACGCGTGAGGACCTTGATGAGTTGCTGAACGTCGTGCTCCCCTTCGCCCAGCGGATGCTCGGGGAGTCCGGAGAGTTTTACCCGTTCGGGGCCGTCCTGACGATGGACGGCAAGAGTCAGATGATCTCCGGCTTCGCGGACGCGGACCATCCCCCGTCCGATCGGGTGATCGACCTCCTCGTCAGCCAGGTGCGCGAAGGCGCGCAGCGAAAGGAGTTCCGTGCGACCGCCTTGTGCTCCGACGTCCGGATCCGCCATCCGGACAGCGGGGAGGAAACCGACGCGATCGAGGTTCGCCTCGAAGACAGGGACGGGGACGCGCTGGACGTCTTCGTTCCATACCAAGAGGAGGAATCGGACCGCTACGTCTACGGCGAGCTTCTCGCGATGCATGCGATCCCGCGGGTCTTCGGTGCGAGATAGTCCTCGGGGAGCCCAGGGTTTTTATCACGCGTCCGCGTAGGACGGACCGATGCGGATTGGGGTCATCGGCGTACAGGGCGACGTGAGCGAGCACGTGGACGCCGTGGCCCGTGCGATGAAGGAATACGGGAAGGCGGGAGACGCGATCCCCGTGCGCCGCCTTGCGGATCTCGAGGGAGTCGACGCCCTTACGATCCCGGGCGGGGAGAGCACAACGATCTCGAAGCTCCTCGTGAATCTCGGCATGTTCGACGAGATCCTGCGCCGCGCGACACAGGAGTCCATGCCGATCATGGGCACATGCGCAGGATGCATCCTCCTGTCGAAGGACGCTGGCATCCAGGCGGAGAGGACGAAGACGCGGCTTCTGGGCCTCATGGACATGGCGGTGGACCGCAACGCCTTCGGCCGGCAGAGGCAATCGTTCGAGGCGGATCTCACGGTCGACGGCCTCGAGTCGCCGTTCCACTGCGTCTTCATCCGCGCCCCCGCGATCCTCCGTACATGGGGCGACTGCCAGCCCCTCGCCCGCTATGACGACAAGATCGTCCTCGCACGCCAAGGCTCCTTCATCGGATCCGCGTTCCATCCGGAGCTGAGCGGCGATCTCCGCATCCACCGCCGGTTTCTCGATCTCGTCTAGAAGAGGACGATCACGAGGGATCCGAGGGCCAACGCACCGGACAGCGTCACGTACAGCGCGGGCCGCAGGACCGCGAGGGTCGAGTTGATCGACGTCGTGAGGCGCGCCGCAGACTGCGGCCCGAAGATCCGGAAATCCGGGATGTCCGCGGCGAACGCCGCTGCGTCGACGTCCTCGAGATCCTGGAGGGCTTCGCGGACCGCGGCCTCCGCGTGCGTCAGGATTGTCTCGCGGTCGAGGACCGCGCCGATCGGATTGAACCCGTCCATCGTGAGGTTCACGGAGTGGTTGTCCGTCGTCAGTGCCTCCGATTCCTGCACGAGGCCGGCAAGGCGAGCGCGCACCGCATCGCGAACCCCCGGGACCATATTGTTCCCGTCGAAGACGACGTACGCCGTGCGCGTCGCACCCGTCTCGACGACGAGGGCCTCGATGCCACGCGCTCCGATCCCCTGATCGGGTGTGCAGAAGCCCCGCTTCGCGCCGTATCCGATGCGTACCCGAGTCCTCGGCGCCGAGAGGGCCGCTTCCGTCGCCGCGCGCGCGGCTTGGACAATCTCATGGCTCCGCTCGCTGCCGAACAAGGTGAGGCCCACCCCGGGCTCGAGGCAGTTGTGTGCGTCTACGAAGACCGCGTCCTGTGCGCCGGCGAGACGCGCCTCCTGGACCGCTGCATGGCCCGTTGCACTGTCAATGTCGTCCGTCGGGTTCGGGGCGAAGGACGCGACGATCAGCACGACATCCCCGAAGGCTTGGGCCAGGGCTGTGGCACGGCCGAACATCGCCCGGTACGGCGCTCCGACGACGATGCGGAAATCCGCTGAACCGATTGCGACGCGAACGTGGTCCGCGATCTTGCTCACCTCGGCGGATGTCGCGGGATTCTCGTCGTGGGTCGTCGGCCCATGGGCCACGATCACGTTCGGCGTGAGGTCCGCGAGGCCTTTCGCGACCTTCGAGGGCAGATCGCTCCCGCCGACGTAGCCCATCGGACCCGGGTGGACGGTCGGTGCGACGAAGACGGCCTTCATCCCCTTCGTCGTGCGAAAGGCGAGGCCCGCGACGCGGACGCGCGCCGCGACGCTGATCGAATCGAAGAACGACTCGAGTTCCTGAATCCCCGCCTCCTCCGGATCCGTGTAGTGATCGAGCGTGGAGCGCAGGAGCTTCAGGCCGTCCACACCGAAGGACCTCAGGAGGGGCCGTCTCGCGATCTCCGCGTAGGCAATCGCGCTCGCGAAGAACAGGGCGAAGACCAGGAAGGCCAGGAGGAGGTCCACGAACCCGAAGGGGACGAACACCGCCAACCCGACGAGACCGAGGAGCGGATGCAGGGACGCCGCGGGCAGGGACCGAACGTGCTTCGAGTTCGACGTCGCGGTGAGGATGACCTCGCGGACCCAGAGGATCGCGCCGTAGCCGAGGAGCACGACCCGGTCGATGCGGAAATCGTACACCACGCCGCCGAAGATCGCGTAGATCGACAGGGCGGAGACCGCGACGACCTCGATCGCGCCCATCGTGATGAGACCGACGAAGACGAGGAGGAACGACCGCCGGAAATACATCCGGCCGCCTAGGGCCTCGGCCGCAGGCTTCGTCGCGAGGGCGGCCGCGTACGCGGGCAGTGCGATCGCCGCGGACCCGAGGGCCACACGAGTCGCGTCAAGTCGCGGATACACGAGGAGGAACGCCTCCATGATCGAGAACGCGAGGATCGGGAGGACCATGCGTTGCGGTGGCGGCGATACGAACAGGCGACGCGCGATGCGCGTGGTCTCCGCATGGCTCTCCGCAACGGACTTCGGGCGGAGGACGTGCATCAGCTCGCCTTCACCGCCTCGACGATCCGGCGGAGGAGCCCCGCGTCCTTGGCGACCTCGACGATCGTCCCCGTGACGACGACGTCCGCTCCGGCCCGCGCGATCGCGGCCGCGGCCTCGGGTGTGCGGATCCCGCCGCCCACGACGACGAGGATGTCGACCGCCTCCTTCACCGCGCGGACGATCTTCTCCGGGACCGGCTCGGGCGCGCCGCTCCCCGCCTCGAGGTACACGAGCTTCATCCCGAACATCTGCGCCGCGAGGGCGTACTGCACCGCGACCACGGGGTTCTTGCGCGTGATCAGGTCCGCATCGCCGACCTCGCCCGCGCGCATCCCCGGCTCGACGACGAGGTACGCCATGGGAATCGTCTCGAGGCCCCACGCCTTCACGATTGGCGCGGCGAGGCGCTGCTCACCGACGATCAGGCGGGTATCGCGGCTGTTCAGCAGGCTCATAAAGTACAGGGCGTTCGCATGAGGCGACAGGTTCCCAGCGTTCGAGGGGAAGAGGATCACGGGGACCTTCGCGGCCTCCTTGATCGCGAGGACGGTCGCATCGACCTTGTCCTGTGTCACCCCGGTCGAGCCGCCAACCATGATCGCGTCGGTCCCCGCCTGAAACGCCTCCGCCGCAAGCTTGCCGGCCTCCTCGGTCGTCTGCTTGTCCGGGTCGAGGAGGGTCATGTGAAGGCGGCCCTTCGCACGACGCTCGACAAGGTATTCGTACACGGTCACAGGAACGCACCTGCGAGGAACGCGGCGAGGGCGATGATCATCCCGTATTTCGTCACGCGCTGGGATCGCGCCGGATTCGCGGCCGAGTGGAGCGCGGCGTAGATAAACGTTCCGTCCGCAGGGACGACGAGGACCGCGTATCCGAGGGAGAGGACCTCGTAGTAGAGGGGCAGGAAGCTGAGGACCACCCCGAGGATGAGCGCGGCCGCCGCAACCTGCCCCGCCCGCGTCGCCCCGATCCGCTGCGGCAAGGTCCGGCGGTCCACGTCCCCGCCCATGTCCTCGATGTCCTTCGTGATCTCCCGGCCAAGGGTTGCACAGAAGGCGAGGGACCCAAGGAACGCGGTCCGGATGATTGGGTCCGGGGATGCGCGGTACGTGGCGACGCCCCCGAACACGAACAGGGAGGCGACCAGGAAGGCGATCGCGACGTTCCCGGGCCCGCCCCGCGCCTTGAGCGTGGATTCGTATGCGAACATGAGCGCCGCATTGAACGCGACGATCGCCACGACCCAGAGATTCACGAAGAATGCCAGGAGGGCGGCGAGAGCGAACGCGCTCCCGGCGAAGGCCTTCGCCCCCGCGAGGGTGATCTGGCCCGCCGGAAGTGGACGGTCGGGATGGTTGATCGCGTCCGTGGTTCGGTCGTAGATGTCGTTCAGCGCGTTGCCACCGGCCGTGAACGAGGCCGCGGCGAGGCCCGCCAGGGCGAGCGGGATCGCGAACTCGCCCCACGCCTGCGTGCCCACCGCGACGATGCCCCCGATGCCCACGCCGACGGCGGACATCACACAGTTCAGAGGGCGCGCGAGCCGGACGAGCCCACCCATGGTCGGGCGGCGTAGGTCGGCCCCGACTATAACAGTTACCTGGGAGGTGAGTCGCTCAACGTGTGCCACCTCTGATTCTGGACATCGTGGACCGGGTTGCCCAAAGGAAGAGGACGACGGCCACGACCGTCGGCACGCGATCAACGGGAATCCTGCCGCTTGGCAGATCGCTCCTCCACGCAACACGTTCTCCGACGCGTTCGCGCCAGACGGGTGAACGCCTTCGATCGGCTCGGCGCTATCAAGCGTGATTATCACGGAGGAACAATCACAACCCTTTTACTCCATGTATTCCATAGGCATTGCAACCCACCGGCCAGGTGCGGGAAACTCCTCCTGGCACGCGGCACCGCAACGGTTCCAAACGGCGGGGAGGGAAGATGGACGAACATAAGGGCTCCGGGATCGGGTTCCTGAAGGCATCGAGGGCTCGACACGCGGAGGAAGCGATCGGCCATTCCGAAGGCCTCGTTACCGTGCTCAAGTTGACCCAGGTGGACCTCAAGCCCGCGGAGGACGCCCTGGCAATCGCGAAGGACCTGTTCGCCACGCATGACTACGCGAAGGCCTTGCGAGCAGCCCAGAAGGCGGAGTCCCTGGCGATTACGCTCGACGAACGGTACAGCGGATACCAGAAGGCCGAGAAGATCCTGCAATCGCGAATCGGAGAGATGAGTCGACTCGGGCTGCGGACGGAAGACCTCGAGGCGTTGATTGGGCGCGCGGGAGAAAAGGTCCTCAGCGGGATCTGGGAAAACGGTGCGTTCGTACCGAACTACCTCGAGGCGCGAGTGCTCCTCGAGCGCGCGGAGCAGGAAGGCCGCACCCTACAGGACAAGGCGGAACGCGCGTCGAATTCCATCTTCCTCGCGGAGCTCGGAATCGAGGTCCTCGTCGAGACGAAGGGGCCCGCGGAGCCGCGCGCATTCGCGCAAGGAGCCGCGTGGGGACTCGAGGAACACCTGCAGGACGCGACGAAGGAACTCGCCCTCGGGAACGCGGAAGGGGCCACGCTGATCGCGCAGGACATCGAGCGCAAGGCGACGCGACTCCGGATGTCGTACGTCGAAGGGACGAAGGTCCTCGACGACGCGGACGTCCGCCTCGGGGACATGCGGGCGGAGGGGATCCTGACGGAGCGCATCGAGTCCCAGATCAAGAACGCGCGAGACATGCTCGCGACAGGAATTATCGAGCCCGGGGCCCAGATGGCGAAGCGCTTGGCCGACGAGACGAAGACCCTCGCGGAGACATACGAGAAAGCGAGGACGGGCCTCGCGGACGCGGATGTCCTGTACGCGCGCCTCACACGGGAAGGGTTCCACTCGTACGACGCGGACGCGGCGATCCGCGACACGCGCACGGCGATGCGGGAGGGGAACTACGCCCGCGCGGTCGAGCATCTCGAGCGGGCCCACCAGGCCTTCGCCCGACGGACGAATGCGCGGGAAGCCCTCGCGAAGGCTCTCGAGGAGACCCGGACGCGGATGCAGATGCTCCAGGGCGCCGGCGTCTCGTTCCTCCCGGACATCCAGGAGGTCCTGGACCGCGCGGGGAGGGAGTTCCACAACGGGAACTACTCCGGCTCGAGCGAGGACCTCCGGATCGCGACGGTCCTGTTGGACCAGATGACGCGCGCCCCGAGCCCGAAGCCGTGAGCGACGGCCTTAAGGTCCGCCCTTTCGTTGCCTGGACGGAATGGACGAGCAATACTTCTCCCGACGGCCGACCTCCCGCCGCAAGCCCGCGGAGCTCCGCGTCGTGCTGCGCGGTCGGGAGTTCCGTTTTCGCACGGAAGCAGGCACGTTCGCCCCCGGCCGGATCGACCGTGGGACCGAGCTCCTCATTGAGGCCCTCGAGGTCGCGCCGTGCGAATTGATCCTGGATCTCGGCTGCGGGTACGGCGCGATCGGGATTGCGGCCGCGCACCTCGCGGACGGAAGCCATGTGATCCTGACGGACGTGAACGAGCGGGCGGTGGCGACCGCAAGGGCGAACCTCGCTCTGAACGGAATCCGGAACGCGGAGGTCCGGGTGGGCGACCTGTACGAGCCCACGGCGGGCCTCGGCTTCGACCACATCGTTTGCAACCCGCCGATCCGCGCAGGCCGTGCGGTTGTCGATCGGATCATCCGCGAGGCGCCCGCGCACCTCCTCGACGGTGGGTCACTCTGGCTCGTCGTCCGCACGAAACAGGGGGCCGACGCGATCCGCGGACGGATGGCGGAGGCGTTCGGGAACGCGGGGATCGCGAAGCGCGGGAGCGGGTACAAGGTCCTCCGGTCCACGAAGGGACCGCGGGAAGACAGGTGAGCGTGTTGGCCGACCGAGTCCTCGTCCGTCCCGTTCGGGAGTCGGACGTCCAGACCCTCCTGCCGTTGTTCCGCGCCTTCTATGGAGACCACTTCGGGGAAGCGTTCACCGAGGAGAACGTCGCTCGACGTCTCCGTCGGATCGGGCGCGCCGAGACGTTCCTCGTCGCGGAGGAAGGTGGCCGACTGGTCGGATTCACGAGCCTCCGGGTGGTCCCCGCAATCGACCCGACGCCCTACGCGGAGGTTACGGATCTGTTCGTTGTGGAGGACGCGCGTCGACGGGGAGTCGGCACGGCGCTCGTTCGGCACTGCGAGGACCTCGCGCGGACTCGAGGCGCGGCGACCCTCGTCCTGCTCACGGGCCATGCGAACCCGGACGCGCAGGCGTTCTACCGCCGCCTCGGTTACGCGGACTACGCCGTTGCGTTCCGGAAGCGCCTGACCTCGGAGGACGCTGCGGCCGCGAGGCGACGCTCCTAACCCTTAAATACGTCCTGAAGTTTGGACCACCGTCCCATCCGGGGATTCTAGATGCCTGAGGAGAAGCCAGTCCTTCCACCCGAAAGCCCGCCGGGCCCGCAGAAGGCGGGAAAGCCCGAGAAGCCGGCGAAGAAAAAGGAGGAAGAGAAGGAAGAGCCGAAGGCCCCGAGGGCGCCGAAGAAGCTCGAAGGCGTCAAGGAGGACTTCCGGTACATCGTCCGGATGGCGAACGCCGACCTGGACGGCACGCGGTCCGTCTCCTACGCCCTCACGACGATTCCGGGCGTCGGCATACGCGTCGCGGAGACCGTGGCGGACCTAGAGAACGTCTCGCGCACGGAGCGACTCGGCAATCTCTCGGAGGAGCAAACGGACAAGATCGCGGAGACCCTCACGAACCTCGGCGAGGTCTTCCCGCACTGGATGGTGAACCGCCCGAAGGACTGGGAGAGCGGGATCGACATCCACCTCTTCGGCCCCGACGTCGAGATCCGCCGGAGGGACGACATCAACCGCATGAAGATGATCCGATCGTACAAGGGCGTCCGCCATGAGACCGGACAGAAGGTCCGCGGGCAACGCACGCGATCGAACGGCCGCACCGGGCTCACGGTCGGCGTGACGAAGAAGACCGCCCTGGCCGCCGCCGCGGCGAAGAAGGAAGAGGAAGGCGGCAAGAAGAAAGAGAAGAAAGAAGAGAAGAAGGAAGAAAAGACGGAAGAGAAGAAGGAAGAAAAGAAGGAGTGAGTGATTGGGCGACCCTAAGTTCTCCCGTGCCAAGTACGAGCGGCCCTCCCATCCGTGGGAGGCCGAGCGGATCAAGGCGGAGAACGAGCTCCTCAAGAAGTACGGGTTGAAGAACAAGAAGGAGTTGTGGCGGTCGCAGTACGCCCTGAGGAGATTCCGGCAGCGGGCGCGGGAGCTGCAGGCGCGCGTCCGGACGAGGGACACGCAGGCGGAGAAGGAGCGGGAACAGCTCCTCCGACGGCTCGGGCGTCTCGGGCTGCTGCCCCTCGAGGGCACGACCCTAGACGACGTCCTCACCCTCGATGTCGAGTCGGTCCTGTCCCGTCGGCTGCAGACGCTGACGTTCCTCAAGGGCCTCGCCTTCACCCCGCGCCAGGCGCGGCAGTTTGTCGTCCACGGGCACGTGTCCGTCTCCGGCCGGCGTGTGACGATCCCCGGATACCTCGTGAGCCGCACGGAGGAGAACACGATCCTCTACGACGAGCGTTCCCCGATCTCGAGCGACCTCCATCCCGTGAGGCAGAGCGGCCAGGTGCCCGTCCCGCCCGCGCCGGAGGGGATGGACGAGGCCGAGGAGCCGGAGGAATCGGAAGGGCCGGCACCCGCGGAGCCGGGGAAGCCGGAGGGAGCCTGACCATGCCTCGCTGGGGAATCGCGCACATCTATGCGTCGTACAACAACATCATCATCACCCTCACGGACGTCACGGGCGCCGAGACGATCACGAAGGCCACGGGTGGCATGGTCGTCAAGGCGGCGAAGGACGAGGCCTCGCCGTACGCGGCGATGAAGGCCGCGGAACGCGTGGCCGATGCCGCGAAGGAAAAGGGGATCGACTCGATCCACGTGCGTGTCCGCGCCCCCGGAGGGAACAAGTCGAAGTCCCCGGGACCCGGCGCGCAGGCCGCGATCCGCGCCCTGTCCCGCGCGGGCCTGAGGATAGGCCGGATCGAGGAGGTCACGCCGGTTCCCCACGACGGCACGAAAGCGAAGGGAGGCCGACGGGGCCGGAGGGTCTGAATGAAGATGAAGGTCCTTGAGGCGAAAGACGATTCGATGCGGCTCCTCCTCGAGGAGACGGAGCCCGCGTACGCGAACGCCCTGCGACGCGTGCTCATCGCCGACGTGCCGAAGATGGCGATCGAGGACGTCGAGTTCCACCTGGGGCCGATCCGCGGGGACGACGGGAAGGAGTACGAGAGTGTGAGCCCCCTGTTCGACGAGATGATCGCTCACCGCCTCGGGCTCGTCCCGATCCCGACGGACCTGGGGCTGTACAACCGACGGGAGGATTGCCCGTCGTGCCACGGGGAAGGCTGCCCGAGCTGCACGATCATCTACTCCATGAACAAGCGGGGACCCGGGCTCGTCACATCCGCGGACCTGGAGCCGATCGGGGACACGAAGCTCCGGCCGAAGGACCCGAACATCCCGATCGTGAAGCTGGGCGACGGCCAGGCGATGCTGATCTACGCGACTGCGGTCCTCGGCACGGGGAAGGATCACGCGAAGTGGCAG
>Ga0209108_10001497_pt1 | contig 13505 bp, 8 predicted proteins | sample Rifsed10ft1_FD_184003 | JGI IMG/M metagenome (GOLD analysis project Ga0209108, IMG submission 184003) | Soil microbial communities from Rifle, Colorado, USA - sediment 10ft 1 (version 2) | ecosystem: Environmental > Terrestrial > Deep subsurface > Rock core/Sediment | place: Rifle, Colorado...
TGTGAGGCAAGCCGTCGAGCAATTCCAGCACCATCTTCAACGTGCAGTCACAGAACAGCGCATGAGCGAGGTCCCGTTGGGCGCGCTGATCAGCGGCGGGATTGACTCGTCCTCGATTGCGGCGCTGTTGCAGGCTCAGTCGTCCGAGAGATTGCACACCTTCAATATTGGCTTCGAGCGCGCCGGGTACGACGAGACGCGCTACGCCGAACTCGCCGCGCGGCACATCGGCACGCAACACCATCAGATCGTCTTCCGCCAGGCGGACTTTGACCGGTATCCCGAGGTGATGGCGCGCCTCGAAGAGCCGCAGTGCTCCGCGACGGCGCTGCCGATCTACTTGCTGTACGAGGCCTGCCGCCGCGCCGGACTGACGGTGGTCCTCACGGGTGAAGGCTCGGACGAACTGCTGGGCGGCTATCACTGGTTCAGGGGGGATGCGCATGCGCAGCGACTGTTGTGGCTGCCGCGCCCTGTGCGCCAGCTCGCCGCCGCCGCGCCGTTGCCCATCTCGGACGCCGCTCGCAGCGTCCTCCGCGAGGGCGGGCCTGACGCCATCGCGCGTTATGCTCTCTGGCACGCGGTCGGCGAGGCGGATGAATTACTGAGTTCGGACGTGCTTCACGCTGACGGATTGATGGAGAACTGGCACGCGGCGTTCGCCGGGCGGTTGACGGCGCGGGATGCCTTCCGCCAGTTTCAATATCTCGAAGCGCGCACCCGGTTGGTGGACTTCATCAACTTTGAAGTGGATCGCATGAGCATGGCCCACTCGATTGAAGCGCGCGTGCCGTTCCTCGATCATGAGTTGTGGGAATGCGTGGCGGGCCTGCCGAGCGCGGCATTGATGAACGGCTCGCAGCCGAAAGGATTACTGCGCGCGGCGATGGGCGAATATCTCCCGCCCGAGATTCTGGCGCGGCGCAAGTGGGGCCTCGCCGCGCCGTACGCAGATTGGCTGCGCCGCCCGCGCCTCCCCGATTGGGCGGAAGACGCGCTCTCAGACTCCGCGCTCAGGGACACGGGCTACTTCAAGGCGGAGGCCGTGAAGCGTCTGCGTGTCGAGCATCAATCCGGCCGACGCAATCATGCGCGCCTGCTGATGGGCGTGCTCAGCACACAGGTGTGGCACAATCAGTTTGTCGCTCCGCTTTCTATTCCCCGTCCTTGATCCGATAGAGCAGCACTTTCTTTCCCCCCTCTGTCGTCTCCACTAGCAATTCCAAACTCGCGGGCGCGGCCCGGGCATCGAGCAGATAGGCGAGCTCGGGCCGCAGAGCTGGCACTGTGCGTTCGTCAATCACGACGTACTGCGCGCGATGGCTGGCGGCGTGGTCGAGCATCCCCTCGGTGTTTGCGAGGGGCAGCCACTCCCAGCGTGCATGCGCGTAAAACGGCACCTGCCGCTTGCGCGCCATCACCCCCTCTCCCTGGCCCACGTGATGCGTGGCCATCCACTCGCCCAACGCTTTGTACTCAAGCGGCGCGGGAACCAGAAATGTACCGGTGACATCGGCCATGCAGAAGGCAAGCGCCAACAACCCGATGAGCGCGTGCCCTTTGAAGGCCGCTAAGCGACGGAGATAGTTCGCGGTCAACCAATCGTCTACAGCCAGCAGACTATCCGCCGCCCACATCAATCCAACCGGCAGGAAGGGCAAGAGATAGCGCGCGTCCACGAAGGCCACCGGGAACAGCGCCAGCGGAGCGAGCGTGGTCAGAAGATACGTCAACTTGCGCGCCGCGCCTGGTTCGCGTCGGCGCTTCACCCAGGCGATCGGGATGAAGGGCATCCACAGCCACGCGAGAAAACTAAACGACCGGAAGGGTAGAAGAATCTGCTTCCACCCGTTGCGCAGATACAACCGCAGTTCGGCCTCGCGGTTGGCCCAGAGATGCGCCGCCCACTCGCCCGGCACGGAGGGTTTGTCACGTGCTTGCTCGTAAGCGTCGTAGGTGCGTTCCCAGGCCAGCGGATCGTCCGTGGCGACGGCCTCGCCCTGAATCTGCTGGGTCGTGCCTTTGGAGGAAAACCACGTGCCCTGTGCGCGCTGCAGGTATAGGGCGTACGGCACGGCGACGATGGCAAACGAGAGGCTGAACGCGATCAACCCGACGACGGCGCGCCCCCGGTTTGGCCAACGCCACAAAGACCATCCGGCCCAGCCCGCGCCGACGAACAGATAGACTGCGCCTTCCCAGCGAGTGAGATGCGCCCACCCGAAGGCCAGCCCGGCGAGGCCGAACCAGCCCGGGTTCGTGGTTTCAAGCCCTCGCCACAGCGCGAACAATCCCCACCACACGCACGCCCCATATAACTGTTCCGAAGACGCGCCGAAGTTGGGCACGCCCAGCACGAGCGCCGGGAGCAAGGCCGTCATCAGCGCGGCGCGGAGGGCGGTGTGCTCGCCATACCACTCGCGCGCGAGCAGGTAGACAGGCACAACGATCAACCCGCCGAAGACGAGATTGATCTGTGCGGGCAGCTCCAACCCGCCGCCCAACCGGTAGACGAGCGAGGCCGCGAGGGGATAGCCGGGATCGAATTCGGTGTGCGGGCGCACGCCGTCCAGGGTGAAGCCGCGCCCTGCGGCGAGGTTCTGGGCCAGCGTGAGATAAGCCGCTTCATCTGTGCCAACGACGAAATGGACGGTGGCCGGGAGGATGCGCGCGGCGAGGGCGAGGCTGACGAGAAAGATGGGGAAGATGAAGAGGCGACGGGAGGCCAACGCGCTCAGATTCAGGCTTTGGGCTTCACCGCCTGGTAGAACCGGATATGGCTTTTGTTGAGGAGGATGATCTTCGCCTCGTGGAAGATGGGCTGCTCGGAATGCTGAAGGGGATAAACCTGAGCCTCCACGCAGGCGACCCAGTGCCCCGGCGACAAATCGAAGATCTCGCTGGCCTGGACCTCCTGACCACAGGGGAAAGCGGCCTGGAGGACGAAGCGACTGGCGAAGACCTGCAGCAGCAGGCGGCGCGCCTTCAACGGAACCGTGCTTTGCGAGATGGCATCTATGGGGCGGATGAGGATGACCTCGTCCTTGTGCACCATCATGTCTTCAGAGTGAAAGGTGTCGAGGGTGATCCCCGGATCGAGCGCGCGGGCCTGCAAGTTTCTGAGCCGGAGCGCGGATCGTTCGGGATCATTGAGATAGAGCATGAGCGGCCCGAAGGGTTCCAGCTCCCCCGACAGCACATAGTGCTCGGTGAGCAGTTCTACCTGATAGTGGCGGGTTTGTAGGCCGGGTAGGTTCATTCTGGAAAGGAATTATAACCCCAAGTCATCCGGATGCAAACGTGTTCCGGCGCAGGCTGAGGGTTAGACGGCGAGAGGAAACAGAGGGGCGCTTCGCTCGCGGGCGGAGGGATCATGGCCATGGCTCGACCACAATCTCGTCGGCGCGGAGGCCGGCGGTGGCGGGATAGTCCAAAATGAAAGTCAGCGCCTGCTGGCGAGAGTTCTCGAACTCGAAAGCGAAGTGGTGATACTGCCCATCCACGGGAAGGTCTTTGCCATACACATCCCACCTTTTCGCGAACTTCTCGACCTGTGAAGCGAACACGCGCACGTCGGCTACGCTCAGACTCGGGCCGGGGTCGGAGTCGGCAGGGAGGGCGCGCAGGGAGATGGTCAGGCGATAGCGGCCCGGCGCGTAAATCTCCGGCAGAGTGACGGCCAGCATTCCCGCCTCCTGCCCGGCATCGGGACGGGCCTCCATCGCCTTTCCACCGTAGGCCAGCGGATCGTCTACCCTGAGGCCGACGTTGCGCTCGAGGTCTACGGTTGCATACGTGCGCGCGTGGGGGCGTAATGACCAGATGAGACTCGTGATGGCCGCGAGCACACAGATCGCGATTGCGGGCCGGGGCAGAGTGATCGGTATGGGCGATGGTTCACCCGCGCGGGCCATGGCGAGCGCGCCGAGGAGGGTCAGCGCCAGCAGCCACAACGCGGGCAGGATCAGCGCGTGAAAGGGTTCTGGCTCAATCGTCAGCCTGCCGAGTGACAGGTCGGCCTGGCCGGTCGAGCTGACAATCACCGTGGGCGGAAAGGCCCAGCCGTCGTAGAGTGGGCTTTTGAAATTGAATGAAAAGACGCCGCGCGAAAGGTCTTGGGCATAGACGGTCTGTGAGAAATAGTTGCCGCCGCGCGGCGAGAAGACTTTGACGTTGGCGACGGGTGTGTCTGGGTTTGCGCCTGGGGCCTCCATCGGCAGCCGGGCGGTGTACCAGCCAAACGGAAATTCCGGCACGTCCACTTGCCGCAGGACAATGCCGCTCTGCCCCACTGCTGCTTCCCAGCCCGGATTGCTGGCCTGACCCACCACAGCATCGTGTCCTGCCGGGATGAAGGCGTACCCCGCCATCGCCGGCACGAGAGATTCGAGGTCGAGTCGGGGCTTGAGCATTTCGATCGGGCTGGAGAGGATGCCCGTGAGAGGTTTGGCGATGACGGCGCGCCCGACGGCGAGACTCAGCCCGAGCAGGATCACGGTGACCGGGATCACGACCACACGCCGGCCCGCCGCCCACAGATAGGCGATCCCCGCCCCGAGCGGAGGCAGCGCGGCAACCAGAAAGCGCGCCGAGTGCTCCCACCCGATCCAGAAACCACCCCACGCCGCAACCGGGATCACAGTCCCCACGAACGGCAGAACTACGGCCAACCCGGTGATGGGTTTGCGCCGCAGCAGCAACGCGCTCCCCCACAGGGCTGCGATGTAGATGGGCGCGGTGATGAGCAGGCCGCGCTGATTGTCCAGGAGCCAGCCCAAGAGGCCGCGCGCGAAGCGGGCGAGCGCGGATAATCCTTCGACGGCGAGCGGCGTCGGCCCGGCATACGAGGCCGCCGGTGACGCATTCCCATAGAGCCACTGGCTGAAGAGGCTATACGCGCCCAATCCAACCAACCCGCCGAGCGCGACCGCGAAGCTCAGCCGCGTGCGCGAGCGATCTTTCCAGGCGCGCAGCACCGCCCCGAGGACGAGCAGGCCGAAGACGGGGAGGTAACGGGAGGAGAGCCAGGGGAGGAGGGCAATGGCAAATGTAGAAATGACCGCTTCGCGTGACCAATGACGAAGGGTGACAAGGTGGCTGGGTGACGGGGCGGCGGGGCGGAGCAAGTGTCGGAGGACAAGGACGATACAAAGGCCGGCGACCATCTCCGGGTAAATGAGGAACACGTACCACAGCACGGGCGGGGTGAAGCTGACGGCGATCCAGCCGGCGGCGGCGGCGAGCCAGTGGTGTGTGATCTCGTAGCCGAGCAGGTACACGTTGGCGGCGAGGAGCGCGCCAAGGGCGGCGAGGAAATATTCGACGCCGACGAAGCCGCCGAGGCGATAGGCCGGGGCGATGAGAAAGCTCAGGCCGAGGTTGTGGGTGAGGACGGCTTGCCCGTTGGGGCCGGGACGGGTGTGCGGGGTGAGGTTCGTGTCGCCGTAAAACGAGAGATAGTCGCGCCGGGCGTAGTTGTTGGCGAGATCGAGGTCGCCGTCAAAGGCGAGGCTGTGCGCGGCGAGGAGGTAATGCGGCTCGTCGCCCGTCCGCTGCCAAACCCGGACCATCCACGGGACGAGGGCGGCGTAGACGGCAAGGGTGATGAGGAAAACCAAGGAGGAAGGATAAAGGATGAAGGATGAACGCGGTGTTGACTTCATGCGTCGTGAGCAGGGATGGCAAGCGTGCCGTCGGCGGCGACGGGACCGCTGGGCGCGCCGCGCAGGAAGTAGCTCAGCGTGCCGAGGGTGAAGCTCAGGCTGTTGTAGAGATAGTAGAGCCAGTGCCACGGGAGGGCGGCGAGGGTGAACCACAGGCCGCGCTTACGGAGAAAGAATGCGTACAGGTGCCGATTGAGAATCAATAGTGCTCCGGCCATGGCGAGGAGGAGAGGCCAGAGGCGCGGCGCAAAGAAGAGCGCGATGAGTGAAAGCGCGAGCAGGCCGGCGAGGACGACGCTTACGCGATTGGAGGTCTGCAGGTTGAGGTCGAGTTGATAGGGCTTGCGCGCCAGAATGGGATTGGCGGGGTTGCCGTCCACGGTGCGCCGGGCGCGTGACTCGCGCCAGAGGAGAACCGTCCACGGGATGCCGCGCTCGAAAATATCGGAGCGCAGGAGGCTGCGCGCCGTCCAGCGTTTGAGGTGGGCGCACTGCATGTCTTTGAGCAAGCGGATCTTTCCGCCCCGCCTGCGCAGGCGATAGCCCAGGTCAATGTCTTCGATGCTCGGACGGCGGTAGGTGTGCTCGTCGAATCCGCCGAGCGCGTGAAAGGTGGAGAGGCGCATCGCGCCGCAGCCCGTCCAGAAGGTGGAGGCCTCCGGGCGGGCATGTTGATGCACGTAGTGATGGAGGAGGTTCTTGTATTGGGAGAGGAAGTTGGGCGCGGCGGGCGCGTCGTCGTAGGAACCGAAGCAGGCTTCGAGGTCGGGGTCGGACTGAAAGGCGAGGGCGGCGCGGCGGAGGGCGTCGGGATGCAGGGCGGCGTCGGCGTCCACGAAGAAGACCGAGTCTCCGGTCGCCGCGCGCGCGCCGAGGTTGCGGGCGGCCGCGGGGCCGCATCCGCCCGAAGTGGCCATCACGTGCGCGCCGGCTGCCTGCGCACGGGTTGGGCTGTCGTCCGTCGAGCCGTCGTCCACCACGATGAGTTCGGTCTGCGCGAGGGAGGCGCACTCGGCGCGGGCGCGCCGGAGGGCGTCGAGGCACTGGGCGAAAGCTGTACCGCCGTTGCGGACGGGAATGATGATCGAAATCTTCATGCGCTACAGCCGCTCTTTATCCGTTGCCAGGTTCGATTGTCTTTCGGCGGCGCTCCAGGCAAACGGTTTCCGGGTGAGCGTCTCCATGTTCGACCACAGCGCGATGCCGATGTCCAGCGCGAAGAAGAACGGGACGTAGACCAGCCGCAGGAATATGCCCGGCGGCTCGCGCGCGAGGACGAGCGCGGCGAGCATCTCCAGCGCGGGCAGGCCGAAGTATATCAGCCAGATCCAAAGCGGGAAGCCGAACGTGCCGGGACGCATGCGGTCAATGACGGTGAAGAGCGCCCCGGCCAGCAGCGCCAGCCGGTCGGCGTAGCCGAGGGCGAAGAAGGTGAGTTCGAGTTTGAGGGGTAGAGACGCGGCACGATAGTCCCCGGAGCGTAGCGGAGCGGGATGCCGCGGCTGTGCTTGGGAGTTTGTCCACAGGGAGGCGAGCCGCCCGCCGGCCACTTGATGAAAGCCTCGGTTCCAGCGCAGGTGTTGTTTGGCGTAGCCGCGCACGGTGACCGGAGCGTGATGCTCGGAAATCGAGGCGGGAGCGAAGCGCGTGCGCCAACCTGTGAGCGCGAAAGCGAGCGTGAGGTCGCTGTCTTCCAGCAGCACGCCGCGCCGGAAGCCGCCCACGGCTTGCAGCGCGCTCAGACGATAGGCGCAGTTGGAGCCGAGGAGGGCGGGCGCGAGGTCGAGCCGGTCTTTGGCCCGCATGGTGATGAGCTGGTGGACGTGCGACTCGATCATCGCGTAGAACGCTGCGGGACTCTCCGCGCCGTTGGCGACGCGCATCTGCCCGCTGACGGCGGCGACGTTTGATTCGGTCCTCTGAAGAGGATCTGCGACGAACGGTGCGACGAGCGCGCGGAGGGAATCGGGGGCGGGGCGGTGATCGGCGTCGTAGATGACGATTACCTCGCCCCCCACCCCCGGCCCGTGCGAAGCCCCCTCTTCAGAGGGCTCCCCCCTCTCCCGTCGGCCCTTCGACTGCGCTGCGCTCCGCTCAGGGTGCTCGACGAGAGAGGGGGGTAGGGGGGTGAGGACCTCATTCAACGCCTGAGCCTTTCCCACATTAGTGGGCAGTGAAATCAATTGCGCCCACGGTCGCGCGGTGATGAAGCCGCGGGCGGCGGCGCCGGTGTCATCGGTGGAACCGTCGTCCACGATCACGACGCGCATCTGTTCGCGCGGATAGTCGAGCCGGTCGAGCGAGTCGAAGAGGCCGGGAAGCGAAGCGGCTTCGTTGCGGCAGGGGATGAGGATGAGGATGTCCGGTAGTCCGGTAGTCGGGGGGTCGGGTGGTCGGGGCAGGCAGGCGGTGATAAGCAGGACCGCACGCCGGAGGGAGAAGGCGAGCAGGACAGCGGCGGTGGCGTAGGCCAGCAGCGAAAGTGCGAGCGACATCAGTTGCCCACCGGGCAACCCGCCGATTGCGACGGGCCTTTGAAGCGCGCGGTGAAGACGCCGTCCGCGAAGTCGGTGGGGGAGTTCAGGTTGAGGAGCTCGAACCAGGTGTTGCCCGGCTTGAACGGGATCACCTTGTTGTCCGGACCGACGAAGCCGATGACGTCGTTGACGTTGAAGCGCACCCACGTCACGTCGTAAGCCTGCCCGTCGCGGAAGAGTTTGGCCGGGCCGCTGCCCCACAGTTGAATCTCGTAGGCGCAGTGGCCGCCGTCCGCGAAGTCTTCGACGATGTCGGTGGAGACGTGGTTGACGTAGAGGACGACGACGTTCGCGGCGGTGAGCGGTTGCCCGTTGACGGCGTCGGTGTGCTCGCTAAGTTCGCCCGGCGTGGCCGTGTCCACCCAGCGCGCGTAGCGGCCCGTCGCGGGATCGTAGCGCCACTCGACCACGTTGTTGTCGAGATGAAAATTGATGTGGATTGTCGCGCCCGGCGCGCCGCCCGCGGGCGGTTCGGGGAAGAAGGCCATGCCGTGTAAATCTTGTCGCGCGTTGAGGCTGAGGCGGGTGGCGATGTCCCACACGTCTTTCGTGCTGGCGAAGAGCTTGTCGGTCGTCTGACTGACGTCTTCCTCGCGGCAAAGAGGCGGACACTCGTTGTAGCCGGTCGCCTCGGCGATCACGCGGTCGTAAAAACTGGCGCGGGCGAGGCGGTCGAGCGTGCCCTGGCTCGACCCCGAGGTGACCAGCATCGCCTTGTAGCTTTCGGCGAGCGGGATGTCAATCAATCGCGCGGAGCGGATGGAGCCGACGCGCGGCGAGTCGTTGCCGAGGAAGAGCGCCGTCATGCGCGTGACGCCCGCCTCGGCGAAATGCTCCCAAACTAAATCCGCGAGGGAGAGGCCATCCTGCGGGCGCACGCGGCGCGGGAACTGCGAGACTTTGACGGCGATGGGGCGGCGCTCCAGCACGCTCACGTCCGCGACTTTGAGTCCGGTGAGCGGGTTCACGTCCGGCGGGAAATTGTCCGGCCCGTACTGCTGGACAGTGTCCGGGGTGACGATGATGGCGGTGGGGGCCGGGATGGTGGGCGCGGGAGTCGAGGTCGGCCCCGGCGCGAAATCGGTCGCTGCGAGTCCTGCCTCGGTCGGCGGCGGGTTGGTGACCACGACGACACTGGTCGGAGTAGGGGAAGCGCAGGCGGCGAGGAGGAGAGCGAGCAAAAGGAGTTTGAAGCGCATGGGAGTCCCGAGGGTAATTAGTTATTGGTAATTGGTAATTGAGGGTACTTGGTGCTGTAAATTACGCAGAGGAAAGACCTTCTGCATTTTGCCCGACGATTATAACCGCATTTGGGTTGCGTTGTGGGAGAAGAGGGCTAGAATCAGCCGTTAGAGCGCCCGGAATTGGTTCAGCGTGACAAGGATGTGCGAAAGAAGCTGGCTGGTTGACCGGATTGCGCCATATCTATTTATCCGATCGGTATCCGTTGACACCAAATTCCCACGGGGGTAAGTATGAAAACCAGAACCATCACCACTCTAGACCTGTTTGTAGTTCTGGCCCTGATCGCGCCTGGAGGGACGCAGCCCGCGGCGGTCCAGGCGCAATCAAACGACTCAAACATTGTGTACGCCTGCAACACGGGCAACATCGGCCGCACTGGCGACATCAGCCTGACCGGTCCCATCTGGTCGAACATTACGCCTCCTAACGTTGGCACGATCAACGACTGCGTTCCCGATCCGTGGAGTCCTACAACGACCATGTGGGTGGTCGGCAGCACTGGCATATGGAAAGGTGACAATCTGAACACGGCGACCCCGCTGTGGACCGTCCTGCAGACGACTGATCAGATCAGATCGGCTACCGATGGCTTTACCCAAAACGGGAGTGAACCGGACCGGATTGTCCCGAGTGCCAGCATCTCAGGCACTGTTTTCGTTCTCTACTCGCACGGAGGCCTTGGGTCGGCCCCCAATACGTGGGTGGGACGCTCGACAGACAACGGGGCCACCTGGGCCTGGACACGGGTCGCGAATGAGGGAGAGCAGGCGCGTGACCTCGGATTCGCGATAACCCAGAATGCGGTCTCGCCGGACAATGTCACCGTTTGGGCGTCCACACGGCGCGACCACCTGTACAAATCAACGGATGGTGGCACGTCCTTCCAGCGTGTGCTATCGCTTCCATCTACGACCTACTACCAACTGCATGCTATATACTCGCCCCCGTTGGGCAATGACGGCTCAATTCTGTACGTGGGGGGTGGTTCGTCAAGCGGCGCAACATCTTTCATCTCCAGGACCGTTGATGGCGGATTGACCTGGGCGACCATTTCGCCCGTGGGCGCCGATTCAGCGCCTCGCGGACCATTGCGTCAATACGAAATCGCCGGAGCAGCCGGGTCAGCCTCTCACCTGTACGCCCTGGTTCAGCGGGCGCAGGATGTCGTCAACGAACGGAAGAAGTTGTACTACTCGAGCGACGGCGGTGCATCCTGGTCGCTGCGCCAGGATTTCGCTTCGCGGACGGACGAAGTGCTTGGCATCGGGGTAAACGCGACCGACGAGAATCGGCTTTACGTTCTCAAAGATAGTTCGTCTGCTGCCGCCACTGACCTGATATTCTTGTCCGACGACGGCGGTGTGACCTGGCAGGACCGGAGCGGTAACTGGAGAGCGGGCGTCGGGCTGTGGAGAAACGCCGTGGCAGTTTGGGATGCCTCCGCAAAACCTATTCCGCTGGTTGACCTGAGGGCCAATTATTTGGAAGTTACCCAGGCGATACAAAACCTGAAGAACGAGGTTCGCTTGGTTGAAAACAAACCCACCTTTGTCCGCTTCCATGTTAGCTCAAGTAGGGACAGTCATGTGACTACTGCCCGCCTCGTGGCTACGAACAGTACTGGTAGCTCCGTCACGCTTCTTTCTATCACCAACCGGTACGCGTACCGCTACATAAACGTGCATGAGAACCCTGCCAGAGATGTCTTGCACCACGCCTTTCTCTTTAGGCTTCCTTCCAGCCACACCCAGGGTACTGTGACGCTTACGGCCGAACTGAATCCTGACCACGCCCCAGTGGAAGGCGACTATACCAACAATACCATCTCTACCACCGTGACCTTTGAGCCAGTACCGCAGCCAAATGTATATATTTTTAGGCTAGGTCATGGGCCTCGATCGAATCCGGTGTATCCATCAATGGCCGATGTCGAGGCCATGGTCAACTGGATCGAGAGTGCATATCCGATTAGTGAGCTAAGGTATACCGTACGAAAATATTATCATTCGCAGTCAGCGCCTGACAATTGCTTGCTCGCCAATGAATTCCTCCTGGCTAGATGGTGGTTTAGACCTCCTTTTACGCTTACACGCCACTATGGCATGGTGGCAACCGGGATACGAGGCTGTGCTTATCCTAATCTGCCCGGAGAGGGCGGGTGGGTTGCCTCAGGAGATACCAAACCAACTACGGGTGCTCATGAAGTCGCTCACATGTATGGGCGTCTACATCCGCTGGGCTGCCCGCCAGAGGGTAACCTTTTCGAGGAAATCATAAATGGGAAGATTTATGCCGACCCAGACTATCCATATTATCTTGACTTGATTAGTGACCCTTATACTGATGCCGCAACTCGAATTTACGGTTTCGATGTGCAGAATCTTCTGATCAACCCCATTATTCATCCATTCAAGGATTCTAATTTCTCAAAGAATAGTACCCAGCCTCCAGTGGATTTAATGAGTTATTGTCCTTATAGAAAAGAATGGATTAGCGATTATACATATCATGGTTTAATGGACTATTTCCAAAACCCGCCCTTTCTTCTTTTGCAAGCCCAACAATCAGTAAACGCAACCGACCGTTTAGCTATCCATGGTTTTGCCGACCTTAACGCGAACCAAGTCGAATTACAACCCATTTTTGTTATACCTAATATTGGCGATTTGGAGCCGCGCACTCCTGGTGAATACGCCATTGTTCTACGCGATGCACTCAATAATGAATTGGCTCGCTATCCCTTCACCCCGGATACTGGTAATGATGGCCCCATGGTGGTGTTCACCGAACTCGTTCCTTATGTGACGGGGACTGTGCGAGTCGATATTGAGGAACCTGGTGGCAGCTTACTGACAACCATCAGTGCTGGAGCGGCTGCGCCTATCGTGAATGTCACGGCCCCCAATGGCGGTGAAGTCCTCGCTGGTAATCCAGTAACCGTTTCTTGGTCTGCCAGCGATCCGGATGGTGACCCACTCATTTTTGATGTGCACTATAGCCCCGATAATGGAGCCAACTGGCATATCGTCGCTCAAAACATTACGGGAACGACGACCATGATTGACTCTGACAACCTTTCCGGCAGCACCCAGGCACTCTTCCAGGTTTGGGCGAGTGATGGGATTCATACTGGCATTGACGCCTCCGATGCCCCCTTCACCGTTCCCAATCATCTGCCAATCGCTGAGATCAGGGAGCCGGCTGCGCCTGTTACTATCGCGATCAGCCAAACGTTGGGTCTGCGGGCATATGTCTATGATTGGGACACAGGCTCAATGGATACCAGTCAAATCCAGTGGCGTTCAAACATTGATGGCCTCTTAGGTACTGGGAAACAATTGAGCGTGGTGGGCTTAAGTCCCGGTACACATACTATTACTCTGGAGGTTGATGATGGGGAAGGTGGTGTGATCACGGACACGGTGGAGGTCACCGTTGTGGCTGACCTGAGCCAATTGCCCCCTCCACCAGATGGGCTATTGGCCGGCCCGTCGCTGATTATTTTTGAGCCGTCTGTGAGCGCAATTACCGACTCTATTGCTATTGATAATCAAAACGTACTGAACCCTGTTGCATGGACAGCGGCAACGAGTGAAGAGTGGGTGCAACTCAGTGCGACGACGGGTACAACGCCCGATACTATTGCAGCAACGTTTAATGACACGGGTTTATCTGAAGGCTTTTATACAGCCACGATAACGATAACCAGTCCTAATGTGCCCGGCGAGAGCGCGACAATCAATGTCGAGGTGATAATCTCCTTTAATCACATCTACCTGCCCATTATTTTGAAGTGAGGGCAACCTGAATCTTGGGCGAAAAACGGCCTAACCATGCCCGAAAGTTAGTGTCGCAGGACAGATTCCTCAGGGAGGGAACCGAACCAGTTACACCTGGCAATTGTCCCAACTGCCGGCCGGGACACAATACCTGATCAAAGTGATTGCCACGGACGGTATCAATACAGGGCAAGATGTGTCCAACACCCCTTTTACCATTCTGGGGCGAACATACTTGCCGCTCATCCGCAAGTAATGCTGAGGAGTTCCAATGGACTATC
>Ga0209108_10001501_pt1 | contig 13496 bp, 11 predicted proteins | sample Rifsed10ft1_FD_184003 | JGI IMG/M metagenome (GOLD analysis project Ga0209108, IMG submission 184003) | Soil microbial communities from Rifle, Colorado, USA - sediment 10ft 1 (version 2) | ecosystem: Environmental > Terrestrial > Deep subsurface > Rock core/Sediment | place: Rifle, Colorado...
TCGCCGCTCTCGACACTCAGCACGACTCGTTCGCGAAGGTCTGTCGAATAAGGTTGCATACCGCCGATTATATCATCAATCCGTTAGGAATTCGCTCTATTGTGAAAAGGAGCGAGCCACGGTCACCCGGGAGCACTATCGCGGTCGTTTGTATCGGGAGTGGCTATTTGCATTCGAGGCGCTGAGTGGGTTGTCGCCGGCTTCGTTTTGGCCCACGCAGGAGGGGTTGCTGCACATGCTGGCGGATAGTGGCTTCACGCGCACGGTTATCATTGAGGATAATCCGAGGCACGAGCATGGGCCGGCCATCGCTCTTACTGGGCATCAAGCCTGATGATCGTCAGGCAGCCCAACACGGCTGCACCCGACGCCGCTTCGCTGCGCTCGCGCGGCGGGTGAGCGCCCCCGTTGAGCCTGACGAGGAAAAATCATGAACCTCACCACCCTCAAAATCGAAAAACCGGATGCCATGAACCTCATCCTCGGCCAGACGCACTTCACCAAGAGCGTCGAGGACCTGCACGAGGCGCTGGTGACCGCCGTCAAAAAGGAGACGTCCCATGCCAAAGGTCATCGGAAATATTGAAATCTTCATGGGCCCCCATCAATTAGGCGGGCCGGATAACCTGCAGGACGTGATCGTCAATTTTATTGACGGTGCACAGAAGCGCTTGTTCATCGCCGTTCAAGAACTGGATTCACAGCCCATCGCCGAAGCCATCATCCGCGCGAAACAGCGCAAGGTCCTGGTCAAGCTGGTGTTGGAGGCCGATTATTTATTGGAGAAGATCGCGCGGGCAAATCCATTTCTGACCGGCGGCGCGAATGAGGTCAACCGGGTATTGCACGACGCCATCCTGCGCGCCAACATCAATGTCCATTCCGACTATAACCAGGATATTTTTCACCAAAAATTCATGGTTCGGGATTCAAAATCCGTTCTCACCGGCTCGACGAATTTCACCGTATCAGACACATCGGCCAACCTCAATCACGTCGTCATCGTCCACAACGAGACCATCGTCAGGAACTATGATCAGGAATATGACGAGCTCCAACAGGGCCATTTCGGCAGGTTGAATGAGGGCCACGATCCCAGACCTGCGGAAGTGATGGTTTCCAATGTGCGGGTCAAGACTCTTTTCGCCCCCGATCACAACCCGGAGATGGAGATCATGAAACAGATTGCGAAAGCGAAACGGCGCGTTGATTTCGCCATTTTCACCTTCGCTTCCTCGTCCGGCATTGACGACCAGCTGGTGCTTGCCAAACAGGCAGGGATTTCGATCCGCGGCGCCTTGTTTAAATCACAGGCCAACCAGGCGTGGTCCGCCACCGAAACGCTCAAAAACGCCGGCCTGTCTCTCTTCTTTATCCCTCGTTCCGGTTTGCCGGAGCCTAGTCCCCGTAAACTGCATCACAAATTAATGGTCATAGACGAACAACTCATCATTGCCGGCAGTTTCAACTATACCGGGCCGGCCACTCAATTGAATGACGAGAACATTATCATTTTGGGCGATCTGGATGCAACTGATCAAGACTCGATCCAAAAGCAGAAAGAACTGGCTGGATACGCGCTGGCCGAGATTGATCGCATCATTGCGGTATTCGGCTGATTCTGTTTCGACCGCGGCCTGATCGTTCGCCGGGTCATAGGAGGCAGATATGGAACTCACCACCCTCAAAATCGAAAAGCCTGAACCTATCAACTTCATCCTCGGCCAGACGCACTTCATCAAGAGCGTCGAGGACATGCACGAGGCGCTGGTCAGCGCCGTGCCGGGCATCAAGTTCGGGCTGGCGTTCTGCGAGGCGTCGGGGAAGTGCCTGGTGCGCTGGTCCGGCACGGACCCGGCGATGATCGCGCTCGCGCAGAAGAACGCGCTCGCCCTCGGCTGCGGGCACTCGTTCATCATCTTCCTCGGCGAGGGCTTCTACCCCGTCAACGTGCTGAACACGATCAAGATGGTTCCGGAAGTGTGCCGCATCTTCTGTGCCACGGCCAACCCGGTCGAGGTCGTCGTCGCGCAGACGGAGCAGGGGCGGGGGATCGTGGGCGTGGTGGATGGGTTCGCGCCCAAAGGCGTCGAGGGCGACGAGGACATCGCCTGGCGTAAAGGTTTCCTGAGGCAGATCGGGTACAAGCTCTAGAGGAGGATGCAATGTCAGAAGCGCAAAGCCCGGAACCGCTCGCCGCGCCGGCACGGAAACTCGGCCTCCTGGCGGTGTTCGTGGGCATGGTCATCCGGCCCCGATCTACTCTCGCCTCTCTGCGGGACGCGGGTGGCCTCAGTTGGCTGTGGCTCGCCGGACTGGCCATCGTCGTGCTGATCGTCTCGCTGGTCGTCGCGCTGCCGATTTCGCGCGCGGCCGCCGAACAGCAAGTCGAGGCCATGCGGGAACAGTTCGGCGAGGACCTCACCCCGGCGCAGGAAGCGCAAATCCAGCAGATGTCCGCTCTTGCCGGGAACCCGTTAATCATCGTCGTCATTCCGGCTATCACCGGGGCCATGGCCCTCGTGATCGGCTGGCTGTTGCGGGGCGGGGTTTTGTATCTGTTCAGCCTGGCGCTGGGAGGGCAGGCCAAGTTTGGGGCCATGTTCCGCATGGGGCTGTGGACGACGTTGCCCGACGTGGTGAGACAGATCGTGACGACGGCGGGCACCGCCGCCACCGGGCGCGCGCTCAAATCCGGCTTGTCGTTCCTGGTGGCGGCCCCCGAAGGCGCAATCCCTTCGGGCAGCACGGCGCTCTGGCAGGCGTTCCTCAGCGGGATTGACGTGTACTGGCTGTGGGCCATTGTGCTCACCGTCGTCGGCGTGGCCGTGACGGCGCGCCTGTCGTGGCGCAAGGGATTGGTCGTCACACTGGGCTACTGGGTGCTGACGATCTCACTCACGCTCGGCGTGACCTGGTTTGGCGTCACCCTGGCGGCTCAGTTTGGCGCTGCGCCCCAATAAAGCCCGATGACCGAGGCAGTCTCTTCGCCCTTCATCCGGGTCGAGGCGCTTCACAGGCACTTCGTCCTGGGTGGGCAGGAAATCCGCGCGCTGAACGGCGTCAACCTGTCTATCCAGCCGGGGGAGTTCGTCGCCATCATGGGGCCGTCCGGCTCGGGGAAATCCACCCTGCTGAACTTGCTCGGCGGTTTGGATCGCCCGACGGGTGGCCGCCTCCTCGTGGAAGGCGTGGATATCACGGCGTTCGACCAGGATGCGCTGTGCCGGTATCGCCAGCGCCGGGTCGGGTTCATCTTTCAGACGTTCAATCTGCTGGCGACGATGTCGGCCCGGGAAAACGTGGAGTTCCCCTTGATCTTTGCGGGGGTGGATTGGGCCGAGCGCCGGGCGAGGGCGGAGGCCCGGCTGGCGGTCGTGGGGTTGGGGGCGCGGCTGGCGCACCGGCCCACCGAGCTGTCCGGCGGCGAACAGCAGCGGGTGGCGATTGCCCGCGCGCTGATCAACGACCCCGACGTGGTGCTCGCCGACGAGCCGACCGGAAATCTCGACTCGCGCACGGGCGCAGAGGTTATGGAGACCCTGACCCGCGTGAACCGGGCCGGGAAGACGATTGTGATGGTCACGCACGACGAGCGCGTAGCGGCGTATGCCCATCGTGTCGTCCGCATGATGGACGGCGCGGTGGTTCTTCAAGAGGCGAATCATGCTGTCTAGACTCGTAACGGTCGCGTCGCGGTGGCCAGGGGGGGCGGGGCGCGGCCTGGTGACTCTGTTAATGATGGCGTTGATCACGATTACGCCGGCCGCCTCAGCGCAGCCGGGCGGTCTTCAACCGCCGGGGGAAGAAGGCTCGCCTATTTTGATCGTCGCGAGTTACACCACCACGCCCAGCCCGGTGGTGAGCGGCCAGGACTTTTCCCTCGCCGTCACCCTGAAGAACACCGGCACCAAGCACGCCGACGACATCTTCGCTTCGGTGGCCTCGGGCGGCCCGTTCGTGGGGATCGGCGCGCCCGCCCCGGTGGGCAAGCTCGACCCCGAGTTCTCGGCCAGCTTCTCCCTGCAGGTGCATGCGCAGGACGGACTGTCGTCGGGCGCATACGATCTGCCGCTCGACTTTCTCTACCGTATCGGCGAGAGCGGGGCGTTTGAGATCGTCCGCTCGGTGGGGATTCAGGTCAGCGGCGGATCCACAGGCGCGCCGGGCAAGCCGCAGGTCGTGGTCGAGAAGGCCGAGGTGATCTCGCCGCCCGCCGCGGTCGGCGACCGGTTCGAGCTGCAGCTCACCCTGCGCAACGTCGGCGCGCGCAGGGCCACCGGCGTCACGGCCTCGCTCAAGTTGAACGACGCCTTGAGCCCGGCGGAGGGCAGCGGGACGACGCAAGTGGGCAACCTGGACGTGAATCAATCGGCCACGTTCAGCCTGAGGATGGTCGTGGATCAGGCCAATCCCTCGGGGCGCGTCCTGCAGACGATGACGCTCGAGTACGGCGACGCCGACGGCGGGCGCTACACCTCCGACGAGACGGTGGGGGTGGACCTGGGGGCCGAGGGCCGGAAGCGTCCGCAGTTGATTCTCGCGGGTTACAGCACGGACCCGGCGCGGCCATCCCCCGGCGAGTCGGTCGCGCTGACCCTGCAGGTGATGAACGTGGGGGCGGGGGATGCGCGCCGGCTGCTGGTGCGCCTGGGCGACGAGGCGGGCTTGAGACCCTTCGCGCCGCTCGGCACGAGCAACGTCAGCTTCGTCCCCGAGATCGCGGCCAACACGACGATCACTCTCTCCCGAACATTGCTGGTGGACGGCGCGGCGGTCGGGGGCGCTTATCCGATCAAGGTATCTCTGGCTTACGAGAACATCGTCGGCGAGGCGCAAACCGAGATGGAAATCATCAGCCTGCTGGTGCTCGCGCGGCCCCAAATGCAGATCAGCCTCTTCGAGCCGGTAGTCGAGCCGCTCGTCGTCGGCGAAGAATTCGAGATTCCGGTCGAGGTCGTCAACATCGGCCGGCAGACCGTCAACGTGAGCACGGTGGAAATGGTGAGCGACGACCTCACGTTGACGGAGGCGAGTCTGTATCTGGGGCCGCTGGACGCCGGGACGTCCGGCTCACTGGCGCCGAAGGCCACTGCCCGCCAGGCCGGTACCGCGCAAGTCGCCGTCGTCATTCATTACCTGGACGACTTCAACCAGGAGCAGACCGTCACGCACACCTTGACCTTCACCATCGAGCCGTCGTCTGCTGCGACCGACAAGCCAGATGAGGAGGAAGCTGAGCCGTCTCTCCTGGAAAAGATCTGGCGAGGCATTCTGGGCTTCTTCGGATTGGGCGGGTAGGACAGGCTGCCCGCTTGTCCCCACGGATCTACGAGATGAAACTCCGCGACCTTTTTCGCCTGGTCTGGTCCAACCTGAACCGCATGCGCGCGCGGGCTGTCATGTCCAGCCTGGGCGTGCTGATCGGCACGGCGGCCATCGTCATTCTGATCTCGCTCGCAGCCGGCTTGCAGCGCAACGCCACCGAGAGCCTCTCGTCCATCGGGCCGCTGAATGAGATCACGCTGCTGGGCGGGGTGCTGCAGGCCTTCGGCGGCGTTCCCGGCCAGGAGGAGGCGCGCCTGACCCCCAAGGTTCTGGAGGCGTTGAGCGCCTCGCCGGGTGTGGTCGCGGTGACGCCGCGTGAGAGTCTGGTCGGCCAGCCGCAGCTCAAGCTCAACCGGCTGACCGGCTCGGCGAGCCTGGTGGGTGTGGATGCGCGCGTGGTCCGCAAGTTGAATTGGGAAACCGCCAGCGGCTCGCTGCAATTGGGCCGCTGGCAGGTGCTGGCCGGCGCGCGAGTCGGGGAGAGTTTTGTGGACCCGCGCCGCCGTGATCAAAAGGCCGAGGCGACGGACTTGCAGGGCCAGACGCTCAAACTCGTGCTGTCCCGGTTGAACCCGGAAGGGAAGGTCGTCAACCGCACGGTGCGCCTGCGCGTGGCGGGCGTGCTCGCCGAGCGCGGCGGGCAAGACGACTACTCGGTCTTTCTGGCGCTGCCGGACTTGCAGGAACTGAACACGTGGGTCACTGGCCAGCGGCCCAACCCGGCCCGCGACGGATACATGCAGGTGACGATTGTCATGGAAAGCGCGGAGCGGGTGCTGCCGTTCCAACAGGAGCTGCTCACGCGCGGGTTCTTCGCTTTTTCGGCGAGCGGGACGCTCCAGCAGATCAACATCCTCTTTTTGATTATTCAGGCGATCATGGGCGGCGTGGGGGGCATTGCCTTGTTGGTCGCCGGGATCGGCATCGCCAACACGCTGACGATGGCGATTTTGGAGCGCACACGCGAGATCGGTCTCATGAAAGCGGTGGGGGCGACCAACCGGGACGTGATGAGCGTCTTCCTGGCCGAGGCGGGGGGCATCGGCCTGTTCGGCGGAGTGGGGGGCCTGCTCGTCGGGTGGGGTGTCAGCGGGGCGATCAACTTAATCGCCAAAGCCTACATTGGCGCGCAGGCGGCGTCAGCCGGGACGGCGGGCGCAAATGTCACCGTGCCGGATATTGTCTACATTCCTGTCTGGCTGCCCGCGTTGGTGCTGGTCTTCGCCACAGGCATGGGCGCGGTCTCCGGCATCTATCCCGCCCAGCGCGCGGTCTTGCTGAATCCCGTGACGGCTCTGAAGTACGAGTAGGGCGTTCGCTATGGGTCGATACCCTGTAACCAGCCATAGGAGGCAACCATGAAATACGATCTGGTCTTTGAAGGCGGCGGCGCCAAAGGGATGGTCTTTGTCGGCGCGATGCAGGTGTTTGAATCTCTCGGGCACACCCCTGGGCGATTGCTCGGGACTTCGGCGGGAGCGATCACCGCTGCCCTACTGGCCGCGGGCTATAGCTCGCCGGAGATGCTGGAGGCGCTCGCCGAAAAGAAAGACGGGCGCTCGGTGTTTTCAGATTTCTTGGGAGCGCCACAGGAATTCGATAAGGCGGCGATCCGCACCAGTGCGACCCGCGCATTGCTGCGCAATATCAACCTGCCCCTCATCCCTGACCGTTTTGAAGATGTGCTGGACGACCGGTTGGTGGAGTGGCTGGCCGCTCAGCCGGGCCTGCGGCATGTTTTTTCCTTCGTCGAGCGCGGGGGCTGGTACGCGGCGGATAGTTTTATCGCCTGGCTGCAGAGGCGGCTGGATACCGGCACCCACAACGGCCAACCCCGGCGCTACAGCGGTTTGACCCTGGCGCAGCTCTACGAGGCGACGCACACTGACCTGTCGCTGGTGGCGTCAGATACCACGGCGGAGGAGATGCTGGTGCTCAACCACCGGACGGCGCCCGGCCTGCCGCTGGTTTGGGCGGTGCGCATGTCCATGAGCATCCCGCTGTTGTGGCAGGAGGTCGTCTGGCAGGAAGAATGGGGCAAGTATCGCGATGGCGAGATGATCGGGCACGCCATCGTCGACGGCGGTCTGCTCTCCAACTTCCCCATCGAATTGTTTGTCTCACGTGATTCAACGGTGACCAGCGTGATGGGACCCAACGTCAGTGAACATGTGCTGGGGATGTTGATTGACGAATCGCTGCCGGTCAGCGGCGCCGACGCGGCCGGCAAACCCGCGGCGAAATTCAATCTTGGCGAGCTGCGCACCGTCCAGCGCATTTCGAATCTGCTCAATACGACCTTGAGCGCGCGCGACAAGATGGTGATCGAAGCCCTCGAGAAATTCGTGATCCGCTTGCCGGCCAGGGGATTCGGCACGGTCGAATTCGAAATGACCGACGCGCGGCGGGAGCTACTGGTCAATGCCGGGCGTGAAGCGATGCAGGCGTTTTTTGAGCGCGCCGCCGCAACGGAAGTAGTTAGCTTCGGCGTGATGGGGGACGAAGACGCCAAACGGGGGCAACGCACCGCGGACAAGCTGGCGTTGAAGATGCTGAAGAGGCAACGTGTTTGATCTGGTGCGCGCCCACAACCGCTTGCGGCCGGCGCGCTCCGCGCGGCTAAATCCTGCCGTTAGGTGCTTTCCTCAGCATTGGCGTGGGGGAACTTCGCAGCGCGGCGCTTTTGTTCATGTGCTGGGCTGGGGCTGGCCGCGTTCCACCGCGAGTTGGGCGAGGACGGCCAGCAGTTGTTCGCGCCATTCTTTCTCGCGCTCTGTGGTCGCACGTCGAAGATCCCCCTTAGGGGGTGGGAGCCAGATTTTGTTCTTGCTCATGCGGACGCCCGGCCCCACGTTTCCGACCAGGCCGCCGTAATCCCCGTCTTCGCGCGCGGGCAGGATCAAAACGATTTGCCCGCTCTCGCTCGCGACGGCGCTCACCCCGGCGCGCGCGGCGCGAATTTTGACGCGGAGTTGATAAAGCAGGTTCTCCACCACGCGCGGCAGCGGCCCGAAGCGGTCGGCCAGCTCCGCGCCCATCGCGGCCACGTCGTCTTCATCGGTCAGGTTTGCCAATCGGCGGTAGAGCTGGAGGCGCAGCCCCCGGTCGGCCACGTAGTCGGAGGGGATGGAGGCGGCCAGCGGTAGGTCAACGGAAACGGCAAATTCCAAGTTCCAAGATTCAAGACTCAAGGGGCCTTTACCCGGCTGAATCTTGGAACTTGAATCTTGAATCTTGAGTTTCTTAACAGCCTGCGTCAACAGCCGCGTGTATAAATGAAAGCCCACCGCCGAGATGTGGCCGGACTGCCTCCGGCCGAGGAGGTCGCCCGCGCCGCGCATTTCGAGGTCGCGCATCGCAATGGAGTAACCCGCGCCCAGCTCGGTCTGCTCGGCGATGGTGTCCAGCCGCTCGCGCGCCTCCACGGTGGGGCGGTGACGCCGGTCGGTGAAGAAGTAGGCGTAGGCCTGCGCCGCCCCGCGCCCGACGCGGCCTCGCAGTTGGTAGAGCTGCGCCAGCCCGAACGTGTCTGCCCGATCCACGATGAGCGTGTTCGCGTTCGGGATGTCCAGCCCGGATTCGATGATGGAGGTGCAGAGCAGAATGTCAATCCCGCCGTCGGTGAACTGATCCATCACGCGCGAGAGCTCGTGCTCGTCCATCTGCCCGTGCCCGACCCCGAGGCGCGCTTCGGGGATGAGGTGCTCCAGCTTGTGCCGGACGATGCCAATGCTCTGCACGCGGTTGTGGACGAAGAACACCTGCCCGCCCCGGTCGAGTTCGCGCAAAATGGCCTGCCGCGCGAGGCGCTCGTTGTACGGGCCGGAGTGCGTGACGATGGGCAGGCGCTCCTCGGGCGGGGTGTTGATGGTGGAGATGTCCCGCACGCCCGTGAGGGACATGTACAGCGTGCGCGGGATGGGCGTGGCGGTGAGGGTCAGCACGTCCACCTCGGTGCGCATCTGCTTCAAGCGCTCTTTGTGCGTCACGCCGAAGCGCTGCTCTTCGTCAATGACCAGCAGCCCCAGGTTTTTGAATTGCACGTCCTTCTGCAAGAGCCGGTGCGTGCCGATGACGATGTCCACCGCTCCCGCGGCGAGCTGCTCGACGATATGCCTGGCTTCGGCGGGCGAGCGGAAGCGGGACAGCATCTCCACCTGGACGGGGTAGGGCGCGAGCCGCGCTTGAAACGTGTGGAGGTGCTGCTGGGCGAGGACGGTGGTGGGGACGAGGACGGCGACCTGCGCCCCGTCCATCACGGCTTTGAACGCGGCCCGCAGCGCGACCTCGGTCTTGCCGTAGCCGACGTCGCCGCAGATCAGCCGATCCATCGGGCGGGGCTTCTCCATGTCGGCCTTGACTTCGTGGATCGCCCGCCATTGGTCTTCGGTTTCCACGTAAGGGAAGGAGGCTTCGAGTTCGGCCTGCCACGGCGTGTCTGCCCCGAAAGGGCGGCCCGGCACGATCTCGCGTTTGGCGTACAGCTCGAGCATTTCCTTCGCCAGCTCTTCGATGGCCTGCTGGGTGCGCGATTTGATGGTCTGCCATTCGGTTGAGCCGAGACGAGAGAGCGTCGGCGGGTGGTCGTCCGCGCCGATGTAGCGCGTGAGGCGGTCAGTCTGGTGGATGGGGACGTACAACTCGTCGCCGTCGGCGTATTCGAGCAGGAGGTATTCGCGCTCCAATCCCTCCACCGCGCGCTTCACCAGTTCGCGGAAGCGCCCGATGCCGAAGTCGGCGTGGACGACGAAGTCGCCGGGCGCGAAGTCGGCGTAGTTGGCCTCGGGGGCGGCGGCGGCGCGGCGGGCGCGGCGGCGCGGCTCGGGGCGCGCCCAGCCGAAGATTTCGGAGTCGGTGAGAAGGTGCAAAGCAGAAGGCGGAAGGCGGAAGGCGGAAGGCAGGGAGTTGCTTTCTGCCTCCTGCTTACGGCCTTCTGCGATTTCCAGCCGCCAGCCCTCGGACAGCGCGCCTTGCACAAAAGAGAGTGCGCCTTCAGCGGGAAACGGGGAGATAGAGTCCGTCGGGGCGGTGTAGGCGTGGTGCTCGCCCCATAATTCGGCGAGGCGCTGGGATTGGCGGGTGACGACCACGGCGCGGTCAAGGCCGATCCCATGAGCGGGGTCTGCGGCTTGCAAATCGCGCAGGTGATCGAGCAGAGGCTTGAGCTGGCCGCCGTAGCGCGGGCCGGGGTGAAAGCGTGAACCGAGATTGATCACCGCGCTTCGCGTTTCTTCGTCCGTGCGGGCGGCGAGGAAAATGGGTTCGCGCTCCGCAAGCTCGTCCTGCAGTTCCGCCCAGGTGTGATAGGGGAGGGGGAAGTCTTCGTCAATCAGCCCGGCTTCCAGTTGCTCGCCGCGCAGTTGCACGGCCTGCTCTTCAAATTCGCTGACGGTGTCCGCGAACTCCTGCCAGTCGTCCACGAGCACGAGCGCGTGCGCGGGGAGGTATTCCAGCAAACTGGCGGGAGGAAACATGAGCGGGAGTTGGAATTCCAAGAAGGCAGAAGGCGGAAGGCTGAAGGCAGAATTTTCATTTTCTGCGTTCTGCTGACTGCCGACTGCCTTCTGGTGTTTCGGCAGCGCTTCGCGGGCGGGGGTGATGGTGAGGGACTCGACGGACTCGCCAGAGCGCTGGGTGGCCGGATCGAACCGGCGGATGGTTTCGATGTCATCGCCGAAAAGCTCGAGGCGCGCCGGGAGGTCGTCGGCCATGGGGAAGATGTCAATGATTCCGCCCCGGCGCGCGAACTGCCCCGGCTCGACGACGAGGGTCCCCGCCGTGTACCCGGCCCCGACCCACGTCTCGATCAACTTCTCCAACCGCACGGGCTGCCCGACTTTGAGCGTGCGCGTGTTCGTGAGGAAGTCGCGCTGGGGGAGGGTGCGGGTCATGAGGGCGCGGGCGGACGTAACGACGATGGTAGGGGCGTTCAATTGAACGCCCCCACAGAGGGCGGCCAGGGCCGAGATGCGGGCGCGAATGGTGCGGGCGTCCCACGCGGCGTATTCGTAGAAGAGAGGTGTCGGCTCGTTGAACTGCAAGACCGACAAAGCGGGATTCCACGCGCCGAGTTCTTCGGCAAAGGTGAGCGCGCGGTCAATGCGCGCGGCGACGACGAGCGCCGGGCAACGCGCGTCTTCGGCGAGCGCCGCGCTGACGGGGATGCGGGCCGCGCGCGGGAGGTTGAGCGCGAACCCGTGCTGCCTTTTCTCGGAGAGGGCGAGAGTGTCGAGCGCCGAGCGGTATTCGGGGAGGGCGCGCAGGGCGGGGAGAAGGCCGGAGAGATTCATGAAAACCACAAATCCCAAACCCCAAATCTCAAATCCCAAAGACCGGCCCGACGGGTGAGACTACTCTTCGGATTCGGAAGTTGGGGGCTGGGATTTGGGCGCGTCCTCCCGCGTGGCCGGGCCGTTGAAGCGGCTCATGGCCAGGACGACCCCATCTTTGAGGAAGGTCTCGATGGCGGGCACGGCCCGGTCGAGCGCCAGGTTGATGAGCTCCAGTTCGTCTTCCGTGAAATCCTGCAAGACGTGGCCGGTGGCGGCGTGTTGGCCCGGCGGGCGGCCGATGCCGATGCGCAGGCGGGGGAAGAGATCCGTCCCGAGATTCTGGACGATGGACTTCAGCCCTTTTTGTCCGCCCGCCGTGCCGCGCGGGCGCAGGCGCAGCGTGCCCACCGGCAAATCAAGGTCGTCGCAGCACACGAGGAGCTGCCGGGCCGGTATTTCGTAAAACCGCATGAGCGAAGCGACGGCCTCACCCGAGAGATTCATGTAGGTCTGCGGCTTGGCGAGGAGCACGGACACGCCGGCGATGAGGCCGGTGGTGATCAGCGCCTTCCCCTGCCTCTTGGTAAAGGGCAGGAGCTTGTGATGCTCGACGAGACGATCCAGGATCATGAAGCCGAGGTTGTGGCGGTTGAGACGGTATTCACGGCCCGGGTTGCCCAGGCCGACGATCAGATATTTATCGGACACGTGTGACCTCGAGTGATATCAGCGTCGCCGGCGGGAGCGCACGATGGCGCGCAGGCCGGTGTACGCTCCTAACAGCGCGAAGATGACGAGAGTGAGCCGCACGCCATTCAGAAAGGCGGCGGCTATCATTGTAGCATTGAGCCGGGTGGCGATCACGGGCGAGCCGCTGCCGCCGACGAGGCCCGCCGGGCCGGGCGTGGGGCGCGGGGTAGAGGTCGGCGGAAGGGCGATGACGGGTTGGGCGCCTGAGGCCGCGGCGGGCGTGCCTGATGCGCTGGAGGGCGGCGTGGGCGTCCCGGTCGCCTCGGCGGCCGGGGCCGTGAGAGCCGCCGTCGGGGTCGCATTTTGAACCCGCACGCGGCGGACGACGGTTTCCAGGAAGTCGCGGTCGGACCAGTAGACGCGCAGGCGCAGGAGGTACGTTCCGTCTGTGAGGCCGGTGGTGTCCCAACTGCCGAGGGCCTCGTTCACGATCTGGGAGGCGAACGGTTCGCCGAGGGAGAACCACGTGTCGGTCGGGTTGGGGTCGTAGCCAAAGGCGAGTTCGTACCGCTGGAACTGCGGGTGGGTGGCAGTTCCGATGACGGGCACCAGGCCGGAGACGACGGCTCCCTCGAGCGGCGCGGTGATGGCGGCCACGCCCTGATCCTGGGCATGGGCCTGTACCGGCGGGAGCGCGCCGATCAAAAGGACGAGGATGGCGATTTGCCGCAAGCGCAGCATAGGAAGAAAAGTCTAGCATGTTGGGAGAGGCGCGTCAATGATTTGATCTGGCCGCAGTTGCAATCCGCTCCCGCCGATTGCCGTGTTTTGACCTCCCCTGGTGGCTCTGCTATACTCGCCTCGCGTAACTTTCCGGGGCGGAGAGGGTTTTCACTTGTGAACTCCGCACCCGACGATGGGAGCGAGCAGCGGGTGCTAGACCTGGACGATGCGGCGTTGGTGGCGCGCGCCAAGGCGGAGGGGGAAGCCTTTGGCGTGCTCTATGAACGCTACGTCAAGAAGATCTACAACTATATGTACTATCGGACCGGCAACGAGCACGACGCCGAGGATTTGACCGCGCGCGTGTTTCAGCGGGCGCTGGCGCACCTGGGGCATTATACCGAGCGCGGCCTGCCCTTCTCGGCCTGGCTGTACCGGATTGCACACAATCTGGTGGCGAACTGGCACCGCGATCAGGGGCGG
>Ga0209108_10001502_pt1 | contig 13494 bp, 20 predicted proteins | sample Rifsed10ft1_FD_184003 | JGI IMG/M metagenome (GOLD analysis project Ga0209108, IMG submission 184003) | Soil microbial communities from Rifle, Colorado, USA - sediment 10ft 1 (version 2) | ecosystem: Environmental > Terrestrial > Deep subsurface > Rock core/Sediment | place: Rifle, Colorado...
CCGATTCTGCTCCTCGCCGGGGGCGCCGTGCTCGCATTCACCGTGGGCCGTGCCATCCGGCGTGGCGGGGATGCGTCGGCGGCGACCGCCGTTGTCGTGCTCGGCGCGTCGTTCGTCTCCTTCCTTCTCCTCGGCGGCTCCAGCGGATCGACGCCCGCCTACGCGCCCGCGGGCGAAGTGACCCTGCGGGTGGACGGCCTCGGAATCTTCCTCGGCCTCGTCGGGACAGGCCTGGGCCTCGCGGTGGCGTTGTACTCCTTCGCGTACATGCGGCACGAGAGGGAACGTCCGACCTACAACGCCCTCCTCCTGCTCCTGATCGCGGGGATCGCGGGCATCGCCCTCGCAGGCGATCTGTTCAACCTGTATGTGTTCTTCGAGCTCATGGCCGTCGCGTCCTACGCGCTCGTCGCCTTCCACCGAGAACGGGCGGAAGCTGTCGAGGCGGGGATGAAGTACGTCATCATGAGCGGCACCGGATCCGCCATCGCCCTCCTCGGCATCGGCTTCGTGTACCTCGGCGCGGGTACGCTGGACCTCGCGTCCCTGTCGACCTCCGCCCTCCCGAGGGACCTCGCGCTCCTCGCCGCGGGCCTCCTGGTGGTGGGGTTCGGCGTGAAGGCCGCAGTGGTCCCGATGCACACGTGGCTTCCTGACGCGCACGCGGCGGCCCCGAGCGGAATCAGCGCGATGCTCAGCGGGATCGTGATCCAGAGCGGCCTCCTCGCCATGGTCCGCGCGCTCGCGATCTTCGGCGTCGGGCCGTCGTCCGCTTTCTCCTACGGCTTGCTCCTCGCCTTCCTCGCCGTCCTCACGATGACCGTGGGCAACCTGATCGCGATGCATCAGCGAGACATCAAGCGGTTGCTCGCGTACTCAAGCATCGCCCAGATGGGGTACATCCTGCTCGGCCTGGGCATCGGACTCGAGTACGGCATCGCGATCGCCCTCGTCGGCGGCCTGTTCCACATCCTGAACCACGCGCTGATGAAGGGCGGCGCGTTCTTGGCGGCAGGGGTCCTGCAGGATACATACGGCACGCGAGACCTTGACAAGCTCCGTGGTGCGGGTCGCCGGATTCCCGCTGCAGGGTTGACGTTTGCCCTGTTCGCGCTCGGGCTCGCCGGCGTGCCCCCCACGGCAGGCTTCCTCAGCAAGCTGTTCATCGCGACGGGCGCGGTCCAAGCGGGCGGGGCCCTCGGAGTGTTTTTCGTCGTCGCGCTGATTGCGAACAGCGTTCTATCGTTGGCGTACTACGTGCCGGCCCTGACGGGACTCCTCGCGCGGAACGGGACGAGAGACAGCCCCCGCGCTTCATGGCTCCTGACAGGTCCCGTCATCGCCTTCGCGGTGCTCGTCCTCCTCCTCGGGGTCTGGCCGGATCCTGCTCTGCGGCTCATCGAGGACGCAGCTCGGACATTGCTCGGGGGTGCGCAGACGTGACGATCGACGAGATCCTCGGTTCCCCCATCCTCTGGTTCGGCGCCATGGTCCTCGCGGGTTGGCTCCTCTACCTGTGGTCCGCCCGCATCGCACCGCCGTTTCAGCCCCAAGGGATGAAAACCCAGGCGTACACGGGCGGCGAACCAATCCCCGGACAGGTGTACAGGCCGAGCTACGAATTCTTCCACGTCGCCCTCTTCTTCACGCTCATGCACGTCGCCGCGATCGTCGTCGCGACCGCGCCTCGAGACGTCGTGCCCTGGGGCGCTGTGCTGTACCTCGCACTTATCACCGTCTCCGTCGTTGTCCTGAGGTGGAACTGATGTCGCTGTCGAAGCGTCTCGTGTCTTGGGCCCGCCAGAAGTCGCCGTGGATCATCCTGTTCAACAGCGGGGCGTGCAACGCGTGCGACATCGAGGTCCTCGCCGCCCTCACGCCGCGGTTCGACGTCGAGCGCCTCGGCATCCTCGCGAAGGGGACGCCCCGCCATGCGGACATCCTCATCGTCACGGGGCCCGTCACGCGCAAGCAGGGGAAGCGGCTTCGGATGATCTACGACCAGATGCCGGAGCCGAAGTACGTCCTCGCGATGGGCGCGTGCGGCGCGACGGGCGGGGTGTTCAAGGGGCTCTACCATGTGCTGGACGGCGTCGATGCCGTAATTCCACCAGACATGTACGTCGCAGGCTGCCCGCCACGGCCCGACGAGATCATCGATGGCATCGTCAAGATCCTCGGCCTCATCGAGCAGGACATGGCCCATGGCGGGAAGGAGTGGCGGGCGAAGCGGAAGGCCGTGCCACAGCCCCTGGAGGTGGCGCCATGACATACCTCACTTCCGCGGAGGTTTCCGAGGCGATGGCGGACATCGGGCCGGTCGAGGCCATCCGGCGGAACCGGGTCCAGGTCACGACCACCCCGGGCCGGATCCGCGCCGCCCTCCGGAGCGCGACGTCGCGGCTGCAATGCGACCATCTCGTCCAGATCGCCACGATAGATACGGGCCATGAGTTCGAGCTCTTCTATCTCCTCACGGGGGCGCACCGCACGGTCCTGTCGATTCGAACCCTCCTGCCGCGGGACCGGCCGAAGATTCGGTCCGTCCACGACCTCCTCCCGCCCGCGGGGATCTACGAGCGGCAGATCCACGACCTCCTCGGGATCACGTTCGACGGCCACCCGAACCTCGGACGAATCATCCTGAACGAGGACTGGCCCGAGGGGGAGTTCCCGCTCCGCAAGGACTGGAAGATGGACCCTGCGAAATCGTATGGCGGGGCGCCCGAGGAGGTGCGGTGAATGTCGGAAGTCCTCATTCCGATCGGCCCGCAGCACCCGGCCCTGAAGGAGCCCGTGAGCTTCCGCGTGATCGCGGAGGGCGAGTTGATCAAGCGCCTTGAGCTCGATATCTCGTACAACCACCGCGGAATCGAGAAGGCCGCGGAGTCCCGGGACTTCGTGAAGGTCGTCCCGCTCCTCGAGCGCGTGTGCGGGATCTGTAGCCACAGCCACGCGACCGCGTTCGTGAAGGGGATCGAGGAAGTGATGGGGCTCACAGTTCCGCGGCGGGCGCAATACCTGCGAACCGTCATCGGGGAGCTCGAGCGGATGCACTCCCACCTCCTGTGGCTCGGCGTCGCGGCCCACGAGATCGGGTTCAACACGCTCTTCATGTGGACGTGGCGGGACCGCGAGATCGTCCAGGACGTCCTCGAGGAGCTCACGGGGAACCGCGTGAACTACGGGATGAACGAGATCGGCGGCGTACGGCGGGACGTGAGCGAGGCCCTCATCGCCCGAACGTTGATCCGTCTCAAGCCGCTTCACGGCCGGTTCACGAAGTACGCGGAGATCATCGAAGGGGAGCGTACGATCCGCGTTCGCTTCAAGGGGATCGGCCGCCTGAGCCGCGAGGAGGCCTTGCGGTACGGGACCGTCGGCCCGACAGCCCGTGCGAGCTCCGTCGACTACGACATCCGGAAGGACGACCCGTACGCCGCGTACGAGGAGATCCCGTTCAAGATCGTCACAGACGACGCGGGCGACGTCCTCGGCCGCACCCGGGTTCGCATCGGGGAACTCGAGGAGAGCGTGCGGATTACGGAGTACGCACTCCGGAATCTGCCGGCGGGGTCGCTCAAGGTCACGTCGCCGCGCGTAGCCCCGAAGGCGGACGTCGTGAGCCGCTACGAGGCCCCGCGCGGCGAGCTCGTCCACTACATCCGCACGAGCGGAGGGGACCACGTCGAACGCCTCGACATCCGCACGCCGACCCTCGCGAACTGGACCTCCGTGGCGGCAAGCCTTCCGGGGAACCACATCGCGGACATCCCCGTCGTCGTCGCGGCGATCGACCCGTGTCTGAGCTGCACGTCGCGGATCACGATCATCGACTCGGGCACGGACGAGACGTCCGTGATGACGTGGGACGAACTGCGCGCCCACGGACGGAAATTCTACCGTGGGCGGGAGGACCGCTGAATGGACCCCCTCGTTGCCGTCGTGTACGCGCTCGTCTTCCCCGGGCTCCTCTTCCTCTTCGCGTACGCGCTCTTCCTGCAGTTTGTGGACCGAAAGGTTACCGCGAGGCTGCAGAATCGCGTCGGGCCGCCCTGGTGGCAGCCCTTCGCGGACCTCGTGAAGCTCCTATCGAAGGAGGACATCACGCCGGAGAATGTGGACCACCGGGCGATGCGCGTGATTCCGCTCCTCGCGTTCGCGGCCGTCGCGACCGCCTTCCTGTACGTCCCCGTCCTCGGGCCGAGTCCCTTCGCGTTCCAGGGGGACCTCATCGTCGTGCTGTACCTCCTCACGCTCCCGACGATCCTTCTCTTCCTCCTCGGGTGGCTCAGCCGGAACATATTCGGCACGATCGGCGGGGTCCGCGCGGCCACCCAGCTGTTCATCTACGAGGTTCCATTTTTCTTGGCCCTCCTAGGGCCCGCAATCGCGGCGGGGGTGTGGTCGATCAGCGGGATCGTCGAGTGGCAACGCGCGAACCTATGGTCGATTGTGTTCCAACCGATCGGCTTCGTGGTGGCCCTCATCGGCCTCCAAGCGAAGCTCGAGCGGACGCCGTTCGACATCCCGGAGGCGGAGACGGAGATCGTGGCGGGGCCGTGGACGGAGCTCACGGGCCCCAAGCTCGCGGTGATGCGACTCTCGATTGACATGGCCCTCGTCGTCGGAGCGTCCCTCGTGGCGGCGCTCTTCCTTGGCGGCCCCTCCGTAGCGGGCACGGACTTCGTCGGCGCCGCAATCGGGTTCGGGATGTTTCTCGCGAAGACCCTCGCGATCCTCTTTCTCCTGACGGCGATCCGGGCCGCGATGGGCCGGATCCGGATCGACCAGCTGAACCGGTTCGGATGGACGTACATGGCGGGGGCCGCGCTCCTCCAGATGTTCCTCGTGCTCCTCCTCCCACAGGTGGTGGCGGGATGAAGCGTGGGCGCGTGGTCCAGGAGCTCGTCCGGAACCTCCTGTCGAAACCCGCCACGATCCGGTACCCGGCCCAGAAGGTCCCTGTGCCCGAGGGTTTCCGGGGGCGGATCGCCGTCCGCGACGAGCTGTGCATCGGGTGCTCGATATGCGCGATCGTGTGCCCGACGTGGTGCATCACGATGGTCCCGAGCGAGCGCGAGGTCGAGACGAAGGGGCGCACGATCACTCGAAAAAAGAAGCCCGAGGTGCAGCTGTACGCGTGCATCCGCTGCGGCTTGTGCGAGGAGTACTGCCCGACGGACCCCAAGGCGATCTACCTCACGGAGGAGTTCGCGGGGTCGGGGACGGACAAGGAGGTCGTCGTGAAATGACCCGCGTCGTGGGACCCTTAGAGCGCGAGCTTGGCACTCGGCTGCGCGACGCGTATCGGATTGCGATCATCGGGATTGGAGACGAGCTGAACCCCGTCGACCGGCTCGGCGTCCTCGCGGCGCGGGAGATTGAGGCCCTAGGCTTCCCAGGCGTCCGTGTGTTCCTCGCGGGCACACTGCCAGAGTCATTCACGGGCCCCGTGCGCCGCACGAGGCCCGACGCCGTGCTCCTCCTCGATGCCGCGGACATGGGCCTCCGTCCCGGCACCGTCTTAGTCATCGGCGCGGCGAACATTCAGGGCTCCCGGCTATCGACCCACGCGCTGCCTCTCAGCGTCGTGATGGAATTCCTCCGGAAGACCGTGCGGACCCGCGTGATTCTCGTGGGCCTGCAACCGGACCTTCGGTCCCGAAGCCGCGATCCCTCGCCGGCCGAGGAGGCGGGCCTGACCCACGTCGTCACCGTGCTGCATCGGATCCTCGCGCGGCGGGTTCCGCCCGTGAACCCGCTTCCGAGCGGCGGGCGATGGCCTACCCGAGCGCCTCGAGCTCGAGGAGCCGCTTCCATTTCGCGTCGACCTCGGACTGGATTGCCGCGATCTCGTTCTCGGTGAGGTGCGAGAACCGTCCCTGGGCCTTCAGGTACTCGGCGACGGACTTCACCCGGCCGAGCTTCCGCGTGATCCGGTACCGCCCATCCACGACCTCGTACAGTGGGAACACGTTCACGTCCGTCGCGAGGCGGCCGAGCGCGATCGTCTTCTCCGCGCTGTACCGCCATCCTGGCGGGCAAGGGGCGAGCGCGTGGAAGAACCGAGACCCCGTGATCCTCTTCGCCTTCTCTACCTTCCTCACGAAGTCCTCGGGGAAGGCGATGTTCACCGTCGCCGCGTACGCGGGGCGGTGGGCCGCGACGATCGCCATCATGTCCTTCTTCGATTCGAGCTTGCCGCGGGATTCCGCGTCGACGGGTGTTGTCGTCGTCCACGCCCCGAGGGGTGTGGACCCGCTGCGCTGATTTCCCGTGTTCATGTACGCCTCGTTGTCGTACATCAAGTAAATCGCATCCGTCCGGCGTTCGAGCATCCCGCTCAGCGCCTGGAGGCCGATGTCTGCGGTCCCGCCATCGCCCGCGAATCCGACGATTGTGACGTCCGTCAGGCCGAGCGCGTCCGCGGCCGCACGAAGTCCGGACACGGAGGCCCCGGTCGCCTCGAACGCGCAGTCGATCATCGGAACGGAGAGCGCGGTCGTCGGGAATGAGGTCCCGATCACGGTCCAGCAGCATGCGGGGACCGTCACGATCGTGTTCGGACCGAGCCCCTTCAAGAGGTACCGCATCACGAGGGTCGCCCCGCAACCGGGGCACGCGGAGTGCCCGGGCCTCATAAGCTCTTCGGCGGGGATCGTAAGCCTAGCCATGGGTCGTCACCCCCTTGCGGCGCTTGAGACCGACCCACTCGACCTCGGGGCCGCGGTCTTTGAGCAAGGATTCGTACATCTCCTCGATCGCCTCCGGTGTCACGTCGCGCCCGCCCAGGCCCGCAATGAAGTTCCGGACGATCGGCCGGTGAAGGCCGCCGAAGAGCGCGGCGACGACCTCCGTGTACGCGGGACCCGCGGCGCCGTACGTGTAGCATCGATCCATCACGCCGATCCGCCCGACCGTGGCCGCGAGCTCGCACACCTTGTCGACCGGGAACGGGCGGAAGAGGCGCAGCTTCGCGAGACCGATCTTCTTCCCTCGGGCGCGGAGCGTGTCGACGACGGACCGGGCCGTCGTGGAAGCGGTCCCCATCGTGATAAGCACGGCGTCCGCGTCGTCCACCCTGTACGCCGCGAGGGACCCGCCATGGTGGCGGCCCGTGATCCGGCGGTACTCTTCCTCGACCTGTGGGCGGACGTGTGCGGCGCGCTTCATCGCCTTCGCGACCTGGTACCGGAACTCCATGTAGAGCTCTGGACCTACGAAGGACCCGTACCGCTGCGTCTCCCCGGGTCGGACCGCAAACGCGCGGGCGAGGGGCGGGAGGAACCGGTCGACATCGTCCTGCGACGGTACGTCGACAGGCTCGACGGTGTGGGACAGGTAGAACGCGTCCTCCGCGACCATCACGGGGAGACGTACGTCCGGGTCCTCCGCGAGGCGGTACGCGATTAGCGTCGTGTCAAGGACTTCCTGGTTGCTCTCCGCGTAGAACTGGATCCATCCCGTGTCCCGCTGCGACATCGTGTCTGTGTGGTCCGTGCCGAGAGACCATGGCGGCGCGACGGCGCGGTTCACAACCCCCATCACGATTGGCGCCCGCGCGCCCGAGGCCCAGTGGAGGAGCTCGTGCATGAGGAGGAGGCCTTGGCTCGATGTCGCTGTGAACGTGCGGGCGCCGAGCGCGGCCGCGCCGATGCACGCCTGGAGCGCGCTGTGCTCGGACTCGACCTTGATGTACTGCGCTGGGAGTTCGCCGGACGCGACGAACGTTGCGAGCTTTTCCACGATCGTCGTCTGTGGCGTGATCGGGTACGCGGCGATGACCTGTACCCGCGCAAGCTTCGCGGCGTAGGAGGACGCGTGGTTCCCGGACATCACGACCTGGACCACGGTCAGCCCTCCTCCTTCACCATCTCGATCGCGAGGGGCTTGCACTCCTCCGCGCAGATCCCGCAGCCCTTGCAGTAGTCCAGGAGGACCACGGGCCAGCCCTCCTCGTTGATCTCGATCGCGACGTCCGGGCAGAACTTCCAGCAGACATTGCACTTCGTGCACTTCTCGAGCTTGATCACGGGCCGGAACGTGCGCCAGCTCGCCGTTTTGATCGAATCGGTCGGCTCGGAGGCGATCGGGGCGTCCGGAAGGTCCTCTTCCGTTTCATACGAGGTCACGCGACCACCGCCTCGAGGACCCGGACTTGCTCGAACGCCTCGGCGGCCGCCTCCCGGTTTGCGTCCGGCTTCGCGGGCACGCCCTTCTCGATCGCTTTCAGGACGGACTCGAGGGTCACGACGCCGCTGACTCTCGCGAACGCGCCCAGGATGGCCGTGTTCACGATCGGGACGGATTTGGAGCCGAGCCCGTGCGCGAGCGCGATCCCGGTTGCGTCGACGGTCGCGATGCGGCCGGAGAAACCGACGCGGGTCTGATCGGGGAACCCCTCCGAATTCAGGAGGAGCAGGCCGTGCGGTTTCAGCCCCGACGTGACCGTCACTGTCCTCAACAGGCTCGAGTCAAGGACGACCACGATGTCCGGGGTCGTGATGCTGGTTCGGACGGAGATCGGCCGGCTGTCAATCCGAGAGTACGCGGTCACGGGCGCCCCGCGGCGTTCGACGCCGAAGAACGGGAAGCTCTGCGGGTACATCCCCTCGAGAAAGGCCGCCTGCGCAAGCAGCTCGGAAGCGATCACGCTCCCTTGGCCGCCGCGGCCGTGGAATCGGACCTCGAGCACGCAACCGCCTCAGCGGTTTCCACAACCTCCGCAAGATTCAACCTCGCCACCCGAGAGTATATATTGCCCATATCGCGGGCTCTTGCATAATGGCGTCCGTACGTTTGGCGAGGCCGTAGGAATGTGCCTGACCGTGCCGGCCCGCGTGCTGGAGCGCCGAGGGGCTCGATCTCTCGTTACTTCCCGGGGCTGGACGCGCGAGGTCGACACGAGCCAGGTGTCCGCGAAGCCCGGAGACTACGTGCTTGTGCAGGGCGGGGTTGCGATGATCACCCTCGGCGCGCGAGAAGCAGAGGAAATCGAACAGGCCTGGGCCGAAGTGGAGGCCGCGGACGATGCATGAGCTGGTGATTGCACAGGATGTCGTACGCGCCGTCCTCAATGAGGTGAAGCGGCAGAATGCGGTCGGCGTGCGGTTCATCGACCTCGAGGTCGGCGAGCTTGAAGGACTGAGGGAAATCGATCTCCGGCGGGCGTTCGAAGTCGAGGCCGCCGGGACAATACTCCATGGAGCCCGGCTCCGAATTAAGACGGTCCCGGCGAACGCCGCGTGCGGGGCGTGTGGACGCGTCGTTGAGGTTCGCCCGCCCTCGGGTCGAACCCATTTCATGACGCCGCTCACGTGCGATGCGTGTGGGTCCGGCGTGACGATCGAGGACGGCCGAGGCTTCGTGATCCGCAGCGCGGTCATGCGCCTAGAGGAGCCGTAGCATCCGGAACGTGGAGTTCGCGGCCTCGAGCGCGCGGTACGTGTACTTCTCAAGGTTCGACCGCTGCGTCGAGTCGAGGAGGAGGGCGGGCCATCCCCAGTGGAGTGCAAGGGTGTCGCCGGCGCAGACCTCAGGGATCACGTTCGGGTCGATCGTCGTGCGGTGGAGCTGGGGCGGGCCGATCACGAGGCGCCCGTCAGCGAGCGCGAGGGACGGCTTCTCCAGGGTCACATCCGTACCGGAGACCTCGACGACACGGCCGCACGACGGCCGGCACCTCTCCATGTTGTCGATCGTCGTCGACACCTTCCCCGACACGGCGCCGACCCCGACGAACGTCACGTGGAACGCGTGGTGCGGGATCGGTCCCGGCGGGAGGCTCCCGCCGAGCCGCTCCGCGACGGACCTCGGAAGGCCCCGGTCCGTGAACTGCCCGAGGATCGCCCGGAATTCGTCCTTCGTGAAGCCTTCGAGGAGCTCGTTTCCAACCCAGTACGCCTCGACGACGTCCCGGTCAAACGGATCCAAACCGTGCTTCCTCGCGATCGCTTCGAGATAAGGGAGAAGCGCCTCGAATTTCTCTAGGGCCGTTCGGGCGGCCCCGGTGTCGGTCGCCTTCACGACCGTCTGGTACAGGATGGAGTCCGCATCCTCAGGGCCGCAGTAGCGGAGGCGGTTCGTCGCGAGGCTGAACCGCGCGCAGAGCTGGACCCCGTTCATTTCCATGACAGACTCCCCAGGCGCGCTCGGACAACGCGGTCAAGGTAGACCCACGTCTCCCGTAACGACGCGAGACCAACCACGAGGACCACGCCGAACGCGATGACGACGACGCCCGCCGCCTGCGGGAGCGAGAGAGGCTTCCGGCTCGCGAGGACATCGAGGACGAGTGTGATCGGGAACCCGAGGACGAGGACGGACGTCGCCACGGAGACGTCCACGTGACGGAGTCCCGCATACCAGGTCATCACGAACGCGACGAGAAGCAGAGCGCTGATCCCGATCCACTGGAGCTGAGCCGCGGTTAGCGCGGAGACCGCCGCGAGCTGGCCGGACACGACGAGGTAGCCGAACAGAAAGAGACCGCCGAATCCCATTCGCGCGAGGGCGACGGTTGTGGACGGCAGGCCCGAGAGGGTGCGTTTCGAGAGGGTATATTCCGATGCCCAGAGGACTGTCGCGGCGAGGACGAACAACGTGCCGTCCGCCCACACGGTCGCGGTCAGGGACAGGAGGAGCGCGTTGCCTCCGAGGATGAGACCGGCGGCGATCCCGACCCGCCACGAGAACCGCTCCTTCAGGAACACGACGGCCATCACGGTCGCGAGGAGGAACAGCATGCGGTACCCGAACGTCGCCGTTGGCGCGCCGGCGGCTCCCGCCATCTGGAGGCCTCGGAAGAACAGGAGGAACGGAATCGCGCCGCCGATGAGACCGATCACGATGAGGCGAAGCCAGTCGTCGCGGCCGAGGCGGCTCCGCACGGAGGACCGCGCGAGGAAGAACAATGGGACAAGGAGGCCCGCAACGAGGAGGTTCCTCGCCGTGATGAAGGCATCCGAGTTCGCGCCCTGGACCGCCCAGAAGTTTACGAACGTCGAGACGCCGCTGATGAGCGCAGTGAAAAGGACAAGGAGAATTCCGAGGCCGACTTTGCTCCCGATTCCGTTCATGTCCTCACCTCGGTCGCGGACCGATGCCGATTCGGAAGTCCGAGGGCCGGTCGGAGACGCTCCTGTTCCGTCGTGAGGATCGACACGACAGCATCGCTCATCGCGCGACACGCGGTCGAGATCCGCGGGTCCGAAACCCGATAGATCACGAAGTTCCCCTGCCGCCGGGCGGACACGACTCCGGCTCTACGCATCACGGAGAGGTGCTGGGACGTCGTGGCCTGCGCGAGTTCGAGCAGCACGGAGAGCTCGGAGACGGTTCGTTCGCCGTCCGCGAGAAGATCGAGGATCTCGAGCCGCTTCGGGTTCGCGATCGCCCCGACGACGCGCGCCTTGACCTCATACAGCGAATCTTGGCGGGCCATCATGATGAGCGATGTTGGCGCGGCGGTATATGCGGTCTTTCGCATATTCGTATATTCGCGTATATTCTGTTCCTGCGGTAGTATATAGCACGTCGGAAACGCGTCGGAGACTCGGAGGTACGCGAATGGCAAACCGAATCTCGATGGTCGTCTTCAGCGGAACCGTGGACAAGCTGTACCCCGTGGCGATCATGGCGTCCGGCGCCGTCGCCATGGGGATGGACGTGGACATCTTCGCCACGTTCTACGGTCTTGACGCGTTCCGCAAGGGACAGCCACAGGCGAACCAGAAGATGGACATGAACTACGCCGAGCTCGCGCCGATGCTCGGCCAGATGATGCGGGAGAAGAACGTGCCCTCGTGGTACGACATGCTCCGGCAGGCGAAGGAAATGGGGAACGTGCGAATCCACGCATGCTCGATGACGCTCGACCTGATGGGGATGACGAAGGAGCACCTCGATCCGATCATCGACGATGTCGTGGGCGTGGGCGAGTTCGTTTCGCAGGCGAAAGAGGGCGAGATCACCCTGTTCATCTGAACGGAGTGAGGAAGATGGAAACCGCAGAGAAGACTCGCATCGTCCTCGACGCGCGAGGCTCGTTCTGCCCGGGGCCGCTCATGGAGCTCGTCCGGGGGATCCGCCAGGCCCAGGTCGGCGAGGAACTCGAGGTCTGGTCCTCGGACCAGGGATCCCGCAGGGACATCCCCTTCTGGGTCCAGAAGGCGGGGCACGAGCTCGTCGGGGTCTCCGACCAAGAGGGCTACACGCGATTCGTCGTGAAGAAGCTCCGCTGAGGGAGTGCGGACGATGCGGAAGATCGTCATCCTCGGCGGAGGCGTCGGCGGAACAATCGTCGCGAACCTACTCGCGAAGAAGCTCCACCGGGACGAGGCGGACGTCACGCTCGTCGACCGGGACGCGAAGCACGTCTACCAGCCGGGCTTCGTGTACGTCGCGTTCGGGAAGGCGAAGCCCGAGAAGCTCGTCCGCGACGAGCGCTCCTTGCTCCGGAAGGCCGTCACCCTCATCCGCGGAGAAGCCGTCCGGATCGACCCCGTCACGCGGCTCGTCCACCTCGCCGACGGGTCGAAGCTCGACTACGATCGCCTCGTGATCGCGCTCGGCGCGCGCCTCGTCCCCGACGAAGTGCCTGGTTTCCATGAGGCGGCACATCACTTCTACTCCGCTGAGGCGGCTTTGAAGCTCCGCCAGGTGCTCGGGGCATTCGAGGGAGGCAAGGTCGTCGTCACCGTAGGGGGAATCCCGTACAAGTGCCCGCCCGCGCCCGCGGAGGCCGCGCTCCTCCTCGACTACTACTTCACGAAGAGAGGGATTCGTGACAAGGTCGACATCCACTTCTTGTCGCCGATTTCGCGGATCTTCCCGCTCGAAACCGTGAACCCGGCGATCGAGGAGCTGTTCGCGAAGCACAACATCCGTTCGACGGTGTTTTTCAACACGATGGCGATTGACCCCGCAAAGAAGATTGTTGAGTCCGTCGAAGGCGAAACCGTGCCGTTCGACCTCCTCGTCATGGTCCCGCCCCACCGGGGCCCGAAGGTCATCGAGGACTCTGGACTCGGAGACCGTGGGGGATGGGTGCCGACGGACAAGCGCACGCTCCGCACGAAGGCCTACCCCGAGATCTTCGCGCTCGGTGACTCCACGGACGTCCCCGTGTCGAAGTCCGGTGCGGCCGCGCACTTCCAGGCAAAAGTGATCGCGGAATCGATCCTTGCGGACCTCCGAGGGCTGGAGCCGGCGCTGCAGTACGATGGCCGCGTGATGTGTTACCTCGACGCGGGATACCACAAGGCGATCTCGATGACGTTCGACTACGAGCACCCGCCGAAACTCCCGAAGCCCGGGCTGAAGGACTGGATCGGGAAGCAACTCGTGAACCGCGCGTACTGGACGATCATCCCCAAGGGCCGAGCCTAGCGCCCCGGCCCGCCTTCTCACATTCGGCCGTCGGACTTACGCGATGAGGTCCGTCAAGAAGGGCCCGATCAGGATCAGGACCCCGAGGCGCAGGAAGTCGGA
>Ga0209108_10001506_pt1 | contig 13477 bp, 13 predicted proteins | sample Rifsed10ft1_FD_184003 | JGI IMG/M metagenome (GOLD analysis project Ga0209108, IMG submission 184003) | Soil microbial communities from Rifle, Colorado, USA - sediment 10ft 1 (version 2) | ecosystem: Environmental > Terrestrial > Deep subsurface > Rock core/Sediment | place: Rifle, Colorado...
CTGCTGGACCCCGCTTGCGATGAAATCCTCGCGCCGCTGTATCCGCGCGGCACCGTCTTCGAGGTGAACGGCGAGACGTTGCACAGACAGGCAAGTCCCGCTTCCGAGACGGCGCCGATTGCGATCCGGGCGGGGCGCAAACGCAAGCCCTCCGCGGCCGGCTATTTGTTCCGCGAACCGGCTCCCGTGCCCGAGGACCAGCGCGGGGTCGCCATCAGCACCTACGGGAAAATCATCAAACGCGGCTGGGATTGGCTGGGGGTTTCGCCCAACGTACCCGAGCGCATCGGCGGTCTGATCGAGGTCCCCGCACTGGCGGCCTCGCTCACGCTGAACAAGGGCGATTTCATCCGCACCGGCCAGCGCGGGGCCGCGTATCTGGCGTTCCGCAAGGCGATCCAGGAAGCGGTCGTGCGTCAGCTCTCCGCGTGGGGAGACAGCCGCGAGCAACCGGAAGCGGCTCGGCCACGGTCGTTGCGCACGCTCGAGCGCGACCTGGAACGCGTGTTGCTGGAGCTGAGCGAGGGTTTTCCGTTGCTCGCTTCCCTGGTCGAGCACCGGCGCGGCGGTCAGAAGCGTTTGCCGCTGGCGCTCCAAACGGGCGCCAGAAATGGATTGGGGTTCGGTCCGGAACTTTCTTCGACCGCGCGGGCGGACGAGAACGCAGCGGATGCGGCTGCCGCCGCGGCGTTACCCGATGCGCCCGGGGAAAAGGATATATCCCCGCCGCCATCCGAAAGTGAGCTGCCAGCGGGCGGCGCGGCCCTGCCCCAGCCGCGCGGGGAAAGGCGGCCGATCAAGCTGGGGCTGGCGGTCCAGTTCGAGGACCGGCCCGGCGACCTGGAGCCTGGGCGGCTGGTGGAGTCCACGGTGTTCATCAACCGGGCGCATCCGGCGTATCAGCGCGCCGCCGCCTCGCGTTCGGAGGGCTACCACATCGCGCTCTCCGTTGCGCTGGCGCTCGCTCCGCTCGCCGTCGAGCCGGCCGGCGAGCACGCTTTCGTCACCACGTTCCTTTCGCGTTGGGGCGAAGCAGTTTCCGGCGCGCATCTCCGTCGCAGGAGAGCGTAACGGGCGCTATCCCAATTCAGGTATAATCCGGCATGGATCGAGTCCGCGTGCAGCCGAAGCCGCTCGAATGGATCGGAAGCTCGAAGAAAGATCTTAAAGCGCTGTCGGACGAAGTAATGGATGTCTTCGGCTACGCTCTCTTTCTGGCGCAAACTGGCGGGAAACACGATCAGGCCAAGCCCCTGCGTGGATTCGGTTCCGCGGGCGTGCTTGAAGTTGTCGAGGATTTTCGCGGCAACGCCTATCGCGCCGTATACACGGTGCGATTCGAAGAGAGAGTATTCGTGCTGCACGTGTTCCAGAAGAAATCGAAGACGGGCATCGCTACGCCAAAATCGGACATGGATCTAATACGGGAAAGACTGAAAGTGGCCGCCAGACGCGCCAAGGAGCTGAAAGATGAGCAAGCATAAGGCACGGGAAGACAGAGCTGTTTACGCCGGCAGCGGTAACGTGTACGCCGATCTCGGCTACGAAAATGCCGAAGAAATGCTGGTAAAGGCCCAGCTCGTCTCCAAGATCGCGGAGATCATCCAGCGCAGGGGCCTCACCCAGGTCGAGGCGGCGAAACTGCTGGGACTTACCCAGCCCAAAGTCTCCGCGATGCTACGCGGTCAGTTTCGCGGATTCTCGGAGCGGAAGCTGATCAACTGCCTGACCAGCCTCGGACGCGACGTGCAGATCGTGATCAAGGATGCGCCCCAGCGCCGCGCGGGCGGCAGGCTCACGATAATTTTTGCGTGACGGATGCCAGCCAACGAAGTCCACGCCATGCGCCGCAATCCGTCTCAACCGCAATCCTGGGAGGAAACGTTCCGCGAGATGGCGCGCGAGCGCGAGGTCTGGAGCGACCTTGATGCGGCATTGGCGGATGGTCTTGACCCAGATACGGTGTTCGAGTTGTCTCCTTTGACCACTCGCCTGCCCGGAAAATATTAGCGCAACGCCGACGCTGGACTGGCTAGACCGCGAGCAGGCGATACGGCGCGCACCCAACCCTAATCTGTCCCGGCGTGCTCAAGTACATGCGTGAGGTTGGTCTGCTCAATTGAGCAGACTGGTGAGCAGTGAACCGTGGATGGAGGAAACCGTAAGTTATTTTTTTTGGCAATTCAGTAATGTTGGTCAACTGAAGCCGTAGAGGCGTGCGGGGTTCGTCACCAGCACCTGCTCGCGCAGATTCGCGTCGGGGATCCAGTCGGAAAGGAGATCGGCGAGGTCGCCGTCGTTCGGCATCGGCGTCTTGATGATGACGTGCGGCCAGTCCGTTCCCCAGATTACGCGCTCGGGATTCGTCTCGAGCAGCGCGCGCGCGTAGGGCACGACGTCGGCGTACGGCAATCCGCCGGTCGTGGTGATGCGGGACGGGCCGGTCAGCTTGACCCACGCGCGCCCCGCCTTCATCAGGTTGAGCAGCGCCTGGAATCCGGTGTTGCCGGGTCCCTTGTCGGCCTTCATGTAGCCCAGATGACCGAGCACGATATCAATGGGGAAATCCGCGAAGGCGCGGTCGAGATCGGGAAACTCGTCCGCGTGCATCAGGAACTCCATGTGCCAGCCGAGCGGCGCAACGCGTCGCGCGAGCTTCTCCAGTGAATTCATTGGCAGCCTTCCCGGCTTGCGGTCCTTCACATCCACGATGTTGACCCGCACCCCGCGCACGCCGGCGGCGTCGAGCTGCTTCAGTTCGTCGTCCGGGATGTCGTCCTCCACCACCGCAACGCCGCGCAAGCGCTTTCCGGCGGTCCTCATGGCCTCGAGCATGACCGTGTTGTCGGTACCGTAAACGCTCGGCTGCACCAGCACGGCCCGCTCGACCCCGATCCGGTCGAGCATGTGCAGGTAATCCGGCAGCAGGCAGTCGGGCGGTGTGTACACGCGCGCCGGCGAGTACGCGTATTTCGCCTTCGGCCCGAGGATGTGCGCGTGGCAATCGCAAGCGCGCGCGGGGAGCCTCAGCTTGGGTGCGCGCGGATTGAAGTCAGGCGGCGCGCAGGTCGGCGCCTGTGCATCGGCGGCAGGTTGCGGGCTCACGAGTTGCGCTCGCAACCTGCAACTGCGTGAATCGTGATTCGTGAGTCGTGAATCGACCCACTTACCCCGACCCCTTGTCCCAAGCTGAGGGAGAAGGAGCCCTTACTGATGAGTCGAATCACGAATCACGATTTACGAATCACGCTTTTGACGCCGCTGTCACGCGGCTGCCCGGGTGGCGGCATCGCCGATGCCAGGCATGTCGAAACTGAGCCTCCTCAAGCCGTCGATGACGTTTTTCGCTTGCGCCGCGGTGAGCTCGGTGAGCGGCGGGCGCACCATCGCCCATTCCGGGTCCTTTGAGAAGTGCGCGACGACCGCCTTGAGGGCCGGGATCATCACGTACTGGCCGACGGTCTTGCGCACGACGTTGAGCGCCTCCTGTTGCAGGTCAGCATCGGGCTTGCGCCAGTCGCGGTAGAGCTTGTCGATCGCCGCGGGGTTGACGTTGGCGGTGGCCGAGATGCAGCCTGCGCCGCCGCTCTTCATGTTGGCGAGCAGGAACGATTCGCTGCCGGCGAAGACGTCGAAGCCGTTCTTCGCGAACGCATCGAGGAAGGTCTTGGTATTATTCCAGTCGCCCGAGCTGTCCTTCATGCCGGCGATGGCCGTTGGATATTTCTTCAGCAGTCTCTCGACGAGGCCCGTGGTGATGCCGACCACCGCGACCGGCGGAATGTGGTAGAGATAGACCCTCAGCCGCGCGTCGCCGACGCGCTCAATCACTTCTGAGAAGCTGCGGTAGAGCCCGTCCTCGGAGACGTCCTTGTAGTAGAACGGCGGCAGCATCAGCACGCCGGCGCAGCCCGCCTTGACCGCGTGCTCGGTCAGCCGCACCGTGTCGGTCAGCGCGCAGCAGCCGGTCCCGGGCATCATGCGCGAGGGATCGACGTCGGCGGCGAGCAACGCGTCGAGCAGCGCGATGCGCTCGTTGGTCGAGAGCGAATTGGCCTCGCTGTTGGTGCCGAATACCGCCAGGCCGCAGTTCTGCGTGGCGAGCCAGCGGCAGTGGGTGATGAAGCGCCCTGGATCCGGGCTCAGGTCCTTCCCGAATGGCGTGACGACGGGAGAGAGCACGCCACGGATGCGCTGCGATTGTTTCATGAGACCTCCTCGAAATCCGGATAGGCGGCGGCCCGGAAACGGGACGCGGACATTTGCTCCGGACCAGAATAACACAAGCGCGTGACGCAAAAAAGACATCCCGCACGCGTTTGCCACGCTGGCACGGCGTTGATAAGCTTGAAACCCAGGAGCAGCGCGCGGCGTGAGCAACCAGAAAGCACGGTGCACCTGAAATTAGTCTATCGTGCGATGCGCGGAGCGTTGTGAGGCCATGTCCAAGAACGAATTGAAAGTGCTTTCTGCCGGGGCGGTGAAGCGCGGGGTAGCGCAGATCGCAAAAGAGTTCGAGCGCGAATCGGGAAACAAAGTCACGGCTGAATTCTCGACTGCGCCCGAAATCCGCCAGCGCGTCGCGGCGGGCGAGACGGCGGACGTCATCGTCGCGCCGCCCGCGGTGATGGATGACATCGCGAAGCAGGGGAAGATCGTCACGGAGAGCCGCGGCTTCGTTGGCCGCTCGCGCATGGGCGTGGTGGTGCACGCGAAGGCGGCGGCGCCGGAACTCGGGGACACGGCGGCCTTCAAGCGGGCGCTGCTCGGCGCGACCGCGGTCGTGCACAACAAGGCCTCCAGCGGCATCTATGCGGCAAAGCTGCTGGAACAGCTCGGGCTGAAGGAGGCGCTGGGATCGAAAACCGTCATCGTCGAGACCGGCGCCGCGATTATGGAGTCCGTTGCAGCACGGCCGCCCGGCGCAATCGGGCTCGCGCAGATCTCGGAGGTGATGGTCATGATCGACAAGGGCTGCGCCGTCAAGCTTGCCGCGCCGCTGCCCGACGAGATCCAGAACGTGACGAGCTACGACGCGGCCGCCGTTGCCGGAAGCAAAGCGCAGGATGCGGCACGCGAGCTGGCAAAAAGTCTCACGTCTGTCGCCGCGAAGAAGATCTTCGCGGCGACCGGGATCAGCTAATGCCAGGATGGGGGATGGGGACGGAGGATGAGGAAATCCCGCGTGTTGATCGGCGATCCCGTCGTCCGTTCGAACCCCTGCGGCCTCGGAACGGCCATCGCTGGAAATGGGCCGCACCACGTCGGCCGCCATGCGCGCAGCCTCTGACAGGCGATCGGCAAGTAACGATCTCGGCGGTGTCGGCTGCCTTGCGCGTCTCCGCGGTCGCATCCCCGTAAACGGGGCCCCTGCTCAACGCTGCGACGCGCCCTCCTTGGGTCGCACCCGCACGCGGGCACCTGCTCCGCCCTCCGACGCGCCAGCTAAACTGGCGCTTCGAGTCCGGCTTTAGCGCGAGTTGAATTCGAGAATATCGAACCCCGCGTAGCGGTCCCCGAGGTAGATCAGGCCGCGCTCGTCCACGTCCACGTCGTTCGACTGCGGTGCGGCCTTGCCCGGCGCGGGCTCCGGGATGTAGTAACCGACTTCCTGCGGGGCGGACGGATCGGCGATGTCCACGATGCGCAGGCCCCCCGCAAACCAGGCGCAGTAGACGAGCGTGTCGCCGCCCTTCATGTGCTCCTGGAACTGGTGCGCGCCGAAGCGTCCCGGCGCCGCGCGGCTCCAGGGCGAGTCCAGTTCGCTCACTTCGAAGATCGAAAGCGGCTGTATCTTCGCGAGGTCGGTCACGTCGAGCACCCACAGGCAGCCGTGCGGGCGGCCGCGGCGCTTGTCCATCTCCGCGGCGCTGGACGCGTGATCTTCCTCGTCAATTGCGATCGCGATGCGCCGGCCGTTGATCGGCGGCACTCCCATGAAGGTGTGCGACGGCTCGGGGAACGGCGGATGGTAGTTGTATTCGCCGATGGTGCGCGGCTTGCGAATATCCGAAACGTCCACCACGCGCACGCCTCCGTGCCAGCAGCCGGCCCACATCGTGTTGCCCTGTCTTAACGCGTGGTGCAATCGGTGCTGCCGGCCGGACCAGGTCGGCTTCTCGCCGCCGGCGAAGTGCTGTCCCGGCAGCCACCAGCGCGAGACTTTCTCGGGCTTGGCCGGGTTGCGGATGTCGTAGATCACCAGGATGTTACCGATGTAGCCCGGCATCTCGGTCGAGATGTAAGCGTAGGTCGCGTCCATGTCGAAGCGGTGCACCCCGCGGGCGTGCGTCTTGTGATGCGTGATGAGCTTCGGCTTGGCACGGTCCGACACGTCGTAGATCTTGAAGCCGCCCTGGTTGTAAGGCTCCTTCTCCATGGCCTCGACCGCGGGGATGTCGGATGCCTTGACGCCCAGCTTCTCCGCGAGTTCGGCGTGGCTGGGATCGCGCCCGAGAGCCGCGCGCAGCTGGGTCCTCAGCTTGGGAAGCTCGTCGGCCTTGCGCCCGATCGCCGTCATGTTCTGCTCGACGTTGACGATCATGATGTCGCCGATCACCCGCGCCTTGTGGCTGTGCGAATTCCTGTCGCCCACCGGGATCTGCGAGAGCAGTTTCGGCTTTTTCGGGTCGGACACATCGAGGATGCTGGTGCCCAGCCCTTCCTCATTGGTGATGTGGCCGACGTAGGCGTATTTCCCCGCCACGTATACCTGGCCGGCGCCCGGCAGGTCGAGGTGCGAGATCCGGGTCACGTTCTTTGTCAGCGAGGGGGCCGGGTGCGGCGCGTTCATGGTCGTATTCCTGTTGTGCAGGTGCGGCCGACGATTCTACAATGAATCGCGCGCTCGCTGGCGCGCGCGATTCATCAATTGGAATGGCACAATAGCATTTCACTCACATCAGGCGGGCGCGTAAGCGTAGAGAGGGGATAAGTCATGCGATCCGATACAGCCATACTGATGGGCGTCTTATTCGTTGTGGCAGCGCCCGCCTCGGCGCAGGAATACCCCACGCGGCCGGTCAGGATGGTCGCGCCATTTTCGCCGGGCGGGGCCACCGACAGGCTCGCGAGGCTCGTGGGCCAGAAGCTCGGCGAGCAGTGGCGCCAGTCGGTCATTGTAGACAATCGGCCCGGTGCCGGCGGCAACATCGGCGCGGAAGTCGCGGCGCGCGCCGCGCCGGACGGCTATACGCTCCTGGTCGCGGGCGCCCCGCACGCGATCAACATGACGCTGTACCGCAAGCTGTCATACGATCTCGCGAAGGATCTCGTCGGTGTAAATCGCATCGCCACGTATTCGAGCGCGATCGTCGTCCACCCGTCGCTGCCCGTGAAATCGGTCAAGGACCTGATCGGGCTCGCAAGAAAGCGCCGGGGCGAGCTCAACTTCGGGTCGCCGGGACCGGGCTCCCCGAACCGGCTCGCGATCGAGCTCTTCATGACGATGGCCAAGGTAAAGATGGTCCACGTCCCGTACAAGGGCGGCTCGGGGCAGATGGTGGTGGAACTCCTGGCGGGTCAAGTGCAGCTCGCCTCGATGGGGCTGCCCCCGTCGCTGGGCTACATCAAGGCCGGCAGGCTGCGCGCGATCGCCGTGACCAGCACGAAGCGTTCGCAGCTCATGCCAGGCGTGCCGACAGTGAGCGAGTCCGGCCTGCCGGGATTCGACGTGACTTCCTGGTACGGCGTGTTCGCGCCCAGCGCGCTGCCGAAGAACCTCGTCGCGAAGCTGAACGGAGACATCGCCGCCATCCTGGATACGCAGGACCTGAAGGGGCAGCTCGCGGCGCTCGGCGCGGAACCGGGGTCCATGCCGCCGGATGCCTTCGCGCGCTACGTGCGCGAAGAGGTCACCAAGTGGGCGAAGGTGGTCAAGGAATCGGGCGCGACGGTTGACTGACCCCGCGCAGGTTCTCGAGTTCGCCGAGATACGCTCGCTGCTGGCCGGCGCTCAGAAATCGGCCCGATTGACAGGCTTGGGGCGGCGGGCTAATCTGGAGCGGTTCCATTTTGGTTCCAGGAGAAAGCCATGCTCACGCTGACGCTCAAGAACATCCCGGTGGATCTCCATGCCATGCTCAAGGAAAGCGCGGGGAAGAACCGCCGCAGCCTGAACAGCGAGATTCTGGTGCGGCTGGAAAGCGATTTCGCCGCGCCGACCGTTGATCCCGAGGCGCACGCGAAGGAGCTGAAGGCTTTCGCGGCACGGCTGCCGCGGGTCGAGCACGCCCGGGTCACCCGCTACAAGCGGCGGGGCCGGGCGTGATCGTCGTCGACAGCAACGTCGTCGCCTACTGCTGGGTGAACGGCCCGCTCACCGCGCTCGCGCAACGCGTTCGCGTCAAGGACCCCGACTGGCACGCCCCCATCCTGTGGCGCTCGGAAATGCGCAGCATTCTGACGGGCTACCTGCGCGACGGCAGCCTCACCGGGCCGCAGATCGCCCGCATCATGGAAGCAGCCGAAGGCGCGCTCGCGGGCAGGGAACACCTGGTGCCGAGCGCCCCGGTGCTGGACATCGCGGGCAAGTCCCGCCTGTCCGCCTACGACTGCGAGTTCGTCGCCCTGGCGTCGGTGCTCTCCGTTCCGCTCGTGACGGCCGACAAGGGCGTGCTCAGGGCGTTTCCGGATCGGGCGTTGACGATGGACGCGTTCGCGCGAACATGAATGATATGGTCGCAGCGCAATCTCCGGCAAACGAAACATAAACCGCGCGGGACGCGGACCGATAAGAGCAGGGGACGATGCCGACGCTGGACTGGGTAAACCGCAAGGCTGCGGAGCCGGGGTCGATGCCGCAGGAAGCCTTCGGGCGCTACGTGCGCGAGGAAGTCACCAAGTGGGCGAAGGTCGTGAAGGAATCCGGAGCGAAGGTGGATTAAGCGGTCAACGTCCGAAAGATCCATTCGGCGCAGCCGAGCGTGCGGTGGTCTTCCCCTATCGGCCCGATCACCTGCAGTCCCATCGGAAGACCCTTCTCTCCCCGGAACACGGGCAAGTTCACGGTCGGATTGTGAAAAGCCGTCCAGATCCGGATAAAGGTTGAATCGCCCGTGTTCGTAAGCCCTTCCGGGGCTTCAGCCGGTGCGCTCGGCGTGAGCAACACGTCGTATTTCGCGAAGATTCCATCGAGCAGGGCGCGGCAGCCGGAAATGACCGCCTGCGCGTCCCGATAAACATCGAACGTGCACTGTGCGGCCCCCTTCAATCGGGCCGATAAGGTCGAACTCAATTGGTTCGCGTGAATCAGGCGCTCGTAGCTCAAAGCGCGCCATGCTTCGTAGTCGTTCATCTTTCTTTGCGCGAGGAACGACGCCTCGAACGGCTGCGGCAGTGCGCATTCGCTGATTCGAGCGCCCGCGCGCGCCAGCCGGGCTGTACTGTCCTCCATGGCTTTTGCCATGGCCGGTCGCAACGTCGTCGGCCACGCCATGGTGCACAGGCCGATCCGTGGCGGGGTGACGTCTTTTCGATCGAAGTCCGGTGCCGGGCAGCCGGATAGAATCGAGCACATCAGCGCGACATCGGGGACGCTGCGGCCGAAGAGGCCCACCGTATCCTGCGACTCCGCAAGCGGTTTGACGCCCGCCCGATTGATCAGGTTGAAGCTCGGTTTGTATCCGACAACACCACAGTAAGCGGCGGGACGGATCGTCGAGCCGCCCGTCTGCGTGCCCAGCGCCAGCGGCGCCATAGAGTCCGCGACCGCTGCCGCCGAGCCGCTCGATGATCCGCCCGGCGTGTGCGCGAGGTTATGCGGATTGCGGGTGGGCGCCCAATGGAAGGCGGCGAGCTCCACGGTAATGGTCTTCCCCATTATGACGGCGCCCGCCTCGCGCAGCAGCGCGACGCACGCGGCGTCCGCTTTGGGCCGATGACCCGCGTATATGGGAGAACCGTACTCGGTCGGCATGTCGCAGGTGTCTATGACATCCTTGATGCCGACCGGAATACCGTGAAGTGCGCTGCGAGGCGCTTCCCTGTCCCGTGCGCGAGCCTGCGCCAACACGTGCTCCGGGTCTATGTGCGCCCAGGCCTGGACGTCCTTCTCACGCGCTTCGATCCGCGCCAGGCATGTTTCTGCGAGGCGGACTGCCGTATGCTTTCCTCGCGCTACTGACGCGGGCTGCGTTATGGAATTCCGATTGAGTTCCATTGGGCTTAAGCATATATTCTTCAGCTCGCACAGTGCAACGCTCGCCCCACTTGCCAAGGAGAGGCCATGCAACCGTACGCTCGCTTCGTTTTTTTCTGTGTTTTGACGGGCCTCGCGTTTTCCCCCGCTGCGCAGGATTACCCGAGCAGACCGGTGCGCGTGATCGATCCGTTTTCTCCCGGCGGGGCTACGGACGTACTCGCGCGGGTCGTCGGGCAAAAGCTCTCCGAGCGGCTTGGCCAGCCGTTCGTGGTGGAGAACCGGGCCGGCGGCGGAGGCCACATTGGCGCCGATCTAGTGGTCAAGTCACCACCGAATGGCTATACGTTGCTGGTCGCCGGTGTGCCTCACGCGATCGGGATGACGCTTTACCGCAAGCTGCCTTATGACATGGCGAAAGACCTGGCGCCCGTTACCCAGATGGCGACGTTCCCCAGCCTGATCGTGGTCCATCCTTCGCTCCCCGTAAAGTCGGTGAAAGAGCTCCTGGCGCTGGCGAAGGCGCGTCCGGGAGAGCTTAACTACGGGGCCAACCCGGGATCGCCGAACCACCTGGCGATGGAGCTGTTCAATTCAATGGGCAAGGTGAAAATGGTACTCATCGGATACAAGGGCGCGGGCCCGGTCGTCATCGATCTCCTGGCGGGCCAGCTTCATCTCGCATCGCTCGGGGTCCCGACGGTCTGGCCCCAGGTGCAGGCGGGCAAGGTACGGGTGATCGCCGTGACGAGCACGACCCGCTCCCCGTTGCTGCCTGCAGTGCCGACGGTCAGCGAATCCGGACTGCCGGGCTACAATGTGAGCTCCTGGTACGGCATGTACTCCGCGGCAGGCACGCCCCGCACCATTGTTACAAAACTCAACGCGGAAATTGCAGCAGCGCTGAAGGCACCGGACGTGACGGAGCGGCTCTCCAGTCTGGGGGCTCAGCCTGCGCCGACGAGCCCGGAAGAGTTTGGACGTATTACACGCGACGAGATTAAAAGGTGGGCCAAAGTGGTCCAGGAATCCGGCGCGCGCGTCGACTGAAGCCGCGCAGCGGCTTCAGTGAGTAAGGATCAAGGTTTACTGTAGCGAAACTGCAACCGCCCCCAGTTTATTCCCTAGCTGAGATCCGTGGTGTCTTGGCGCGCTTGGCGGTTAAATTTATATCTTGAACTTCCTCGGCGTCTATCGGCGTCTATCGGCGGCGAAAAAAGGACGAGGGAAGAGGGGGAAGGCTATCTTGCCGTTGATTCTTGTCCGCGTTTATCCGCGGCTGGATTCCCGTCGCGTTTTACTTAGGATCAGGGTGGAAGGAGAGATTCAATGAATGCGCCGAGCAAGCCCGCGCCGGGTTCTCGTGGTTCCACCGGAAAGACCGCGCGCGACGGCGCGGGAGTCATCGTCGATTACCTGATCCGGGAGAAAGTGCCGTACATCTTCGGGCTGTGCGGCCACGGCAATATCGGGTTCATCGACGCGCTGCATGCGCGCGCCGGTGAGATCAAGACGGTATCCGTGCATCACGAAAGCGTCGCCGGTTTCATGGCCGACGTTTATTACCGCGTATCGGGCCAGCCGACGGCAACGTTTACCTCGTGCGGCCCCGGTTCGGCGAATCTGCCGATCAGCCTGGCCAACTCGTTTTTCGACTCCGTGCCGTTCTACGCGGTAACGGGCAACGTTCCGACCAGCCAGTTCAACCGCGGCGCGTTCCAGGAAACCTACCGGCATTACCAGGCGGATTTCCCATCGACGGTGCGCGCCTACTGCAAGCGCGTGTTCCAGCCCACGACCGCGGCGCAACTGCCGGTCGCGGTGCGCCTGGCGTGGAAGACCATGGTGACCGGCCGCCCGGGTCCGGTGGTGCTCGACGTGCCGTTTGACATGTTCAACGAGCCGATCCCGGAAGAAACACCGCGGCCCGAGGATTGGAACGCCAACATCAACTGCCGCTGCGGCGCCGATCCGGAAGGCGTTTCCAGGGCGGCCGACATGCTGATGTCCGCGCAGCGCCCCGTCATCCTTGTCGGGCAGGGCATCCGCTACGGCGGCGCAACGAAGGAACTGCGCGCGTTTGCGGAGAAACTGCGCATCCCGGTCGCCATGTCCGCGAGCGGCATCGGCGCCATCGACAGCACGCATCCGCTGGCGCTGGGCCTGGTGGCGCGCAACGGGCCGTACCAGGCGAACCACGCCGCGCGGCAGGCCGACGTGCTGCTCGCACTCGGCGTGCGATTCGACGACCGCACGTCGAGTTCCTGGATACCGGGCTTCTCGTTCACCATCCCGCCCACGAAACTGATCCACGTCGATATCGATCCCGACGAGATCGCGCGCAATTATCCCGTGGCGCTGGGGCTGATGGCGGACGTGCGCACGTTCTTGCGGCAGCTGCTCGCCGAGATCGACGCGCGCCTTGCGCGCGGCCGGATGCCCGCCGAGCGCGGCGCATGGCTCGACGCGATCGCGGGTTATCGGAAGGAGTGGGACGATTTCATCGCTCCCGGCTTCAAGGCGGACACCACGCCGATCGCCCCGCAGCGCGCCGCGCACGAGATCGACCGCGTCCTTCCGGAGGACGCAATACTCGTAAGCGACATCGGCGTGCACCACAACTGGCTCATCCAGTTCTGCAAGCCGAGGCGCCCGGATTCGCTGATCGGCTCGATGGGCTTCGGCCCGATGGGTTTTGGCGTTGCCGGCGCGCTCGGCGCGAAGCTCGCCGCTCCCGGCCGGCCGTGCGTTGCCGTGGTCGGGGACGGCGCGTTCCTGATGCACGCCAATGTGCTGGGGACCGCTTACGAGTACCAGATACCGGTCGTCTACCTCATCTGGAACAACTACGCTTACGCGTCGATCCGCGGCCTGCAGCGCGGATATCTTGGCGGGCGCGAGCTCGCCACCGATTTCAGGCACCCCGGCACCCACCAGCCCTACAACCCGGATTTCGCCGCGATGGCGCGTGCCGCGGGCATCTCCGGGGTGAGCGTCGACCGCGCAGCCGATCTTGCCGATGCCGTGCGCGCCGGCATCGCGAACGGCAAGCCGTGCGTCATTGACGCCAACATCGACGGCGACCTGAATCCCGGCGGGGCGGGCATCTGGGAGCTGCCGGGCATGGGTCGGAGCAAACCGGCAATCGGCAAGCAGTACGTTCCCGAAGGCTAGAGGTCATCTCAAAAACCAAATGGAACCGCAGATAAACGCGGATACACACAGATAGCAAGACCGATGCGTTGATTAGCAGGGGATTTCATCTGCGTTCATCTGCGTGTATCTGCGGCTAATTCTGTCTTTGAGGATTTCATGGCACGCTCCAGAATGCGACCGGAA
>Ga0209108_10001507_pt1 | contig 13476 bp, 12 predicted proteins | sample Rifsed10ft1_FD_184003 | JGI IMG/M metagenome (GOLD analysis project Ga0209108, IMG submission 184003) | Soil microbial communities from Rifle, Colorado, USA - sediment 10ft 1 (version 2) | ecosystem: Environmental > Terrestrial > Deep subsurface > Rock core/Sediment | place: Rifle, Colorado...
GTGGAGTCTGCGGTGCGAGAGATACTGCCTCAGGTTCCGTCACTGTCCTCGAAGCTGGAGCTCATCACGGACGTTGGGTACCGGAAAGGCGCGGGCCATAAACTCGTCTCTGAAGCCTCCGCTAAGACGTTGGAAAAGGAATGGCGTGCCGTTGTTCGCGCGGCCAGTGCAGACGCTCTGTCGAGTGAAAATGAGCTCCTAAGAACTTTGATTCTCACCAAGAGAGATGCCGATCCTAATGAACCCGCGCTTACGATACCCGAGTCCACAAGCGTGACACACGCACTGCTGCGGTCAGCGCGAAGCGAAGTACGAAGCCAATCTATGGGGAGTCGGGCTGTACGCCGATCTCCTCGCCTTGCGTGGGATGTGCTAGTTGAGCTATACGGTGACGAGACCATATTGCGCCAGCGCATCGAAGCATTGAAGTCCTCTCGGCCTGACCAAATCGGTGATCTGCTGGACCTCGCGGAGAAGTACCTCGGCGGGTGGCGCCCCAAAGATTTCGGTGATGACTAATGTGAAGATCGCTAGAGTTGTGCGGAATGCAGCCAACGCACAGGAAGCCACGCGCGGCTGATGCCGGACGTTAACGTGCGCTTTGGGTCGAATGCAGGCGATCTAGAAGCTACGCTTAGATTGAATGCGATCTCGGAACCGCAAGTGAACGTGACGTAAACGTGACAATTTTGGACGTTTTCGGCGAGCGTGGGCGAGTGAGGGCGGGCCCGTTCGCTATGAAAACAACTGTTTAGACCAGCTCATAATCCCTTGGTCGTTGGTTCGAATCCAACCAGACCCACCGTCTTCCCGTTTGACATCCCGGTCCCGGCAGGCCAGACTCTCCCGCGATTCGGCCCGTATGATTTACGTCATACTGCGTGGCGGACAAAGCGGTCAGACTATGGGCTTCCGATGCAGCACCCCAAGGGAACTCGAGCTCGCGTCCTCCTGACATCCGTCTTCAAGCCCTTCGCACAAGACGACGAGTACGGCAGTCGCGCGATCAATCCGGTAGAGCTGTACCACAACCAGGTGACGCGCGAGCAGGGACCATTCTCGTTTCGCATGTTCCACCGCACTTGGGGCCTGATGTTCATCCAGCAGAACATCTCGGCCCCGTCGACGCTGCTCGACTTCCCGACGCGCGAGGAGTTTGTTCACGAACTCACCAGGCAGAACTACGACATCGTCGGCATCTCGAGCATCATCGTGAACGTCGGGAAGGTGCGCGAGATGTGCCGGCTGATCCGCGAGCATTCGCCGCGATCGACGATCGTCGTCGGTGGCCATGTAGCCGCCATTCCCGGCATCGAGCGGCTGATTGACGCCGATCACATCGTCAAGGGCGAGGGCGTCGCCTGGCTTCGGGCGTTCCTCGGCGAGAGGCTCGACCAGCCGATCGCGCACCCGGCCATTCGCGCGTCCTTTGGTTTCCACCTGATGGGTCTGCCGAGCGCGCGCGGCGGAACCGCTCCGTCGGCGACGATCATTCCGTCGGTCGGCTGCCCGATGGGTTGCAACTTCTGCGCGACATCGGCGTTCTTCGGCGGCAAGGGCAGGTTCGTCAACTTCTACGAGCGTGGCGCCGACCTGTTCCGCGTCATGTGCGAGGTGGAGAAGAAGCTGGACGTGAAGGCGTTCTTCATCATGGACGAGAACTTCCTGCTCTACAAGAAGCGCGCCCTCGAGCTGCTCGATTGCATGCGGGAGCACGCGAAAGCGTGGTCGCTCTACGTGTTCTCGTCGGCCAACGCGATCCGGAAGTACAGCGTCCGGCAGCTCATCGAGCTCGGCGTGGAATGGATCTGGCTCGGTCTCGAATCGGGCAGAACCGGCTATCAGAAGCTCAAGGGGACCGACACGCTCGAGCTGACGCGCGGACTACAAGAACACGGCATTTGCATCCACGGATCGACCATCATCGGTCTCGAGCATCACACGCCCGAGAACATCGACGAAGAGATCGACCGCGCGGTCGCACACGACGCCGTCTGCCATCAGTTCATGCTGTACACACCCCTGCCGGGAACGCCGCTCTACAAAGAGGTCGAGGCGCAGGGCCGGTTGCTCCGCGAGGTCGACCTGGCCGATATTCATGGTCAGTTCAAATTCAACTTCCATCACCCGGCCATCTCGCGCGACGAATCGAAGACCTTTCTGGATCGCGCATTCCGGCTCGATTTCGAACGCAACGGTCCCAGCCTCTATCGCATGATGCGGACGATGTTCGATGGGTGGAAGCGGTATCGGAACGATCGCGATCCGCGGGTTAAGGCGAGGATGGAATTCGAGGCCAGGCAGCTTCGGTCGGGCTACGGCGCCGCGTTGTGGGCCATGGAAAAGTACCTGCGTGCCTCGAACCAGGCGCTCAGCGATCGCGTCCGCGAACTCCGGCTCGAGTTTGAGCGTGAGCTGGGCGGGCTCACCTGGATCGTCGACAACCTCGTCGGTCCGGTCCTGCTCTGGAGCTCGCATCGCGAGGCACGCCGGTTTCCGACCGGTCGCCGCCTCGAGCCTCGCACGTTTGTCGACCGCCGGAACTGGGCGTGACCTCGAGACGGCGGCATCCCCTCGCTTTGCGGTAGCATCCTCACGGTAGTCCCTTGGTCGTTGGTTCGAATCCAACCAGACCCACTCATCACGTCGCTCGGCGGCGACGCGATTTAATGGACCCCTGACAAAGGGGAACCACGCCTACTCAAAGCACACGGCAAGTTGGGCATTCCCGCCGAGTCTCTGATCAAACAGCCTGACAAGCGGCGGGCGGCTTGAAGTAGGCCGCACAAAAAAGTTCAGGCGCCGTCAGTGGGTTTGAGGTCTTCATCCCTTCCCTCAGCCCTCAGAATGCCGTCTGTCGTCATTCAACGGTATCTTTCCTGGGCCAGTTTCAACGCGGCGGCGACGATCGGCTTCGCCCAGTCGGGGGCACGCGGAAGGTCATCGGGATTGAGTATCTTTCCGCGCTCGGTATGCAGCACCAGCCCGGGTGCGGGTGTCGCGCCATCCGCAGGATCGGCTTCCGCGCTGTTGTCGTACATCCGGAGCGCCGCGAGCAGAGGGAGCAGCGCGATGAGATTCAATCGACTACGCTCGTAGCGCCGGCGGATTGCATCCTCGGGGACGTTGTGGCCACCTTGGCGAACACGAGACCGTACCCGCTGTGCATGCAGTTCCGGGCTGGAAAGCCCTGCGTACCAAACGTAAATCGCGACGCCCTGTGCCGCGGCTTCAGCAAGCAGGCGCGGTATGGTGTTTCCACCCAGCGTTGTCTCAATGGCGAAATCCAGGTGTTCGGCGATGGCCTGCCTCAACAGCCCAACGCCTTGCTGCCACGCCGCGACGTCGGCTTCGGTCGGATCCAGTCCCGGGTCCGCGGCGATCAATTGCCGGGCAGCCTCATCGGGGTTGTAGTAATCACCCCCGAAGGCGCGAAACGCAGCGCCACCGATGGAGCTCTTGCCCGCGCCGTTGACGCCGGCAATGACGTAGATGCGCGACGCCCGGGCAGGAGGCATCGATGAGCCTGTGAGCCGCCGGATCAGCGGCGTTTACGCGCTGCCTTGACGGCGGCCCGCCCGAGCTCGTCGGGCGAGGCGTTGAACGCCGCCTTCATGCCCTTTCTCGCCTTGGCCGTCTGCATGCGGGCGAGCAGCACGTTGTACTCGGCGCTCAGGTCGCTCAAGCTGTGAGAGCGTGCTTTGACCAGTGACTGGAACTCGTCATACGAAATCAGGACCGCCTTGGGCGTGTCGTGCCGGGTGATCGCGACCGCTCCTCCACGAAGGGCCTGCTCGAGAACAGCCCCGAACTCGTTCTTGAGACGGGTGGCGGCGACTGCCGGGACATCGACCAGTTCGCCTTGGCTATTGCGGAAAGTCAGCGTGGCGGACATATGGGCCTCCAGGAATAATGGCCATTTTACCTAAAATAGGGCTATTTTGTCCATATTGGCCGAATCGGGCGTTGCGCCGACCGAAAAACCGGGGACAGACCACGTTTTCCGGCAGATGAAATCAGCCGGCCTGAATGTCAGCCTCTGATAGCTTGGGCTTTTCATTCCTGGGCCGTCCTGGGGCGCCGCGCTCCACGCGCCGCTTCAGCATCTGCGCGATCTGCGCTTTGAACCGATCGTTGCCGAGCGCGAAGCCGCCGTTGGCCGCCTCACCGGCTTCATCCCGCGACGGGCACGGGCTTTATCACGGCTTTCGAACCGGCCGCAGGCGGCTTTTTCTTGTGGCGCGGCAGGGCAAGCGCCAACGGGATGCCCAGGCAGGTCGTCAGGATGGCGGCAGCAATCGACCACGTGTAGGCGCCGACTGACCCGGTCGTTCCGTCTTCGGAGCGGATAAAGGCCCAGGCCGCCGTCGAAGAGATAGAATCCCAATTGGTCGCACGGCAGACGGAAACAACTAGAGACAATATGGACGAGACAACAGCGCGTCCTAAGGGTGCGGCGCTCTCCGGTCGCGAAGAAGCCCCTCTCATAATTACGAACGTAGAGGCAGTTCCCGTCGCACTGCCATTGAAGAAGCCTGTAGTGATGGCCGGGGAGCGGGTTGAACGGGCATACAACCTGCTCGTACGGATAGAGGCCGCAAACGGTCTCACCGGGTGGGGCGAAGCGGCTTCCGCGCCGCTCATGACGGGCGATGTGCTGCCGGGCATGGTTGCCGCGGTAAACAATCACTTGGCGCCGCTCGTGAGGGGACAGGACGCTCTGCGTCGTGCCGAGATCGCGCGGCGGTGCGCGCAGGCCCTCCTGCACAACACCGGGGCGAAGTGCGCGGTTGATATGGCTATTAACGATCTCGTAGGGCGTCATCTCGGAGTCTCGGTGGCCGATCTATTCGGGGGGAGCTTGCGCGACACTCTGCGGCCCATGTACCTGCTCGGCAACCCGAAGGTCGAGGAGGACGTCGCGGAGGCCGAGGGCAAGCTTGCCGAGGGATGGTCATTTTTCAAGTTGAAGATCGGCATTAAGCACCCGCTCGACGAGGCGCGCGCCGCTATCGAGATCCGACGCCATCTCGGCGACGCGGTTGCGCTTTGCGCCGACGCCAACATGGGAATGACCTTCGCCAACGCGCGTCTCTTTGCGCAAAACGCGCGCGACGCCGGTTTGCTTTTCATGGAGCAACCTCTGCGCAGCGACGACATCGACGGCATGGCTGCGCTTGCGCGGTCAAGCCCGATCCCGCTCAGTGGCGACGAATCCGTCGGCGACCTTTCGAGCCTGCTTTTACTGCATCGCAGCGGGGCAATTCAGGGCGCCAATATCAAGATAATCAAGATGGGAGGTATTGCCGCGACCGTGCAGGCGATGTCGGTGTGCGGCGCGCTTGGCCTCAGCATCAACCTGGCAGGCAAAGTCGCCGAATCGAGCGTCGCCGCAGCGGCGATCGTGCAGCTTGGCTGCATCGCCCCCAATCTGGACTGGGGGCTCAATATCACCAACCACTACCTCGCCGAGGACGTCGCCGACAGGCCGCTCGCGATCGAACGCGGGACGGTTCGCCGGCCGCGCGGGCCGGGGCTGGGTATCGTGGTCAGTGAAGAGAAGGTGAACCGCCTTCGCGCGAAGTAGCACCCGCACGCGGGCGCCAATTCTAGTCCGCCTTCACGTTCGCCTGTCGGGCGACCTTCGCCCACTTGACGAGATCGCGCTTCAGGACTTCCACGAACTCTTCAGGGGTGCTGCCGACCGGCTCGGCGCCCAGGGCTGCAAATTGGCCCCGTAGACCAGGGTCGTTGACCGCCCTCGCGACCTCATTGTGAATCCGGCGCACAACATCGGGCGGCGTCCCGGCCGGGGCGAATATCCCGTACCACGACCCGAGCTCGAACCCCTTCAGGCCGGCCTCGGAGATCGTGGGTATTTCCGGCATCAGGGCCGAGCGCTTCATCGACCCGATGCCAAGCGCCCGGAGCTGCTTGTTCCGGATAAAGGGCGCGGAGGCCGTAATCGAATTCCACGTCATCGTGACATACCCGGAGATGGTGTCCATGGTGGCGGGCGGCAGTCCCTTATACGGCACATGCACCCCTCTTATCCCCGCCATCAGGTTGAACAGCTCGAACCCGAGGTGCGAGGAGCTGCCGGTCCCGGAGGAGGCGTATGTGAGCTGTCCGGGGCGGGCCCTCGCAAACTCGATCAGCTCCTTGACGTTCTTCACCGGCAGCGAGGGATGGACCAGCAGAACAAACGGCGATTCGCCAACCAGCGAAATCGCCGCGAAATCCCTGAGCGGATGGTACGGCAGCTTGGTGAAAACCGCCGGATTGGTGGTGTGCGTGCCCGTGGTCCCCATCAACAAGGTGTATCCATCCGGCGCAGAGCGGGCAACCACCTCGCAACCGATGATGCCCGATGCCCCGGCGCGGTTATCCACCACGATGCTCTGCCCCAAGTTCTCGCTCAGCTTTCGGCCCACCACACGGGCAAAGATGTCGGCCCCTCCCCCCGCGGGAAACGGAACAATGAACCGGATCGGCTGGGTCGGATAAGTCTGAGACCACGCCGCGCCACCAAGGGTACCGGACACGGCGACAAACATGACGGCGGCAATTTTTCTCACGCACATGACAAGCCTCCTGTTCGGCTGATCTCTCGTCGCAAGCAACCTGAAAGTCGTCCCCAGTGAAAAATCCGTTGTGCAGGTGCTTCTGAAGCCCGCGGACCTGCGGCCCAATCCGGTCCCATCAGGACCGGCGGCGCCGGGCGATCGCTTCCACGATCGCCGCGTTATCCCATTCCGCTTCGCCGTGCCGGACACAGTCTTCGAGCAACTGCGCATACAGGCTTGCGAAGGGCAGTTCCTGTCCCGACTCGCGCGCCTGTGCGAGCATGAGCCGAAAGTCTTTCAGACTCTGATCGACGCGGCTCTGCGGGGTCTTATACTCGCGGCGCGCCATAAGCGGGCCCTTTATGTCCATAACCTGCGAGTATGCGGCCGAGCCGCGCGCAACGTCCAGGAACGCCGATCGGTCAAGACCCAGCCGTTCCGCAAACACGAGCCCTTCCGCGATCGCGGCACGGTTGAGCCCGAGAATGAGGTTCACCGCCAGTTTCGCCCGCGAGCCGCTGCCGACCTCGCCTATGAAATGGCGGCGCGGACAGATCGCATCGAGCACCGCCGCCGCGCGGTCTGCCACCGAGGGATCGCCCCCCACGAGCCCTACTCCTTCGCCCTCGGCCACCTGCCTGCTCGTCCCGGAAATCGGAACCTCGACAAGGTGAACATCACGGGGCCGGATGCGTGTGGCCAGCGCGGCGAGACGATCCGGGTCACAGGTGCTCGTGCAGATCAGAATGCGCGACCCGGATATCTGGCCCATGGCTTCGAGAACACCACCCGGAGCCTCGATGACTTCCTCTACCTGGCCGGTATCAAACACGGCCAGCACAATCACATGGCATGTCTTGGTCACATCCGCGATCGTTGCGGCGACCTTTGCTCCAGCACCAACAATGGCGTTGCGCTTTCCTTCATCAATGTCGTAGGCCACGACTTCGAAACCGGCTCGCGTGAGGCGCCGCGTGCACGCCGTGCCCATCAATCCACAGCCGACAACTCCTGCCCGTGTCATTGCTTCGCGATCCATTTGTAAATGGGATAGTTTAACCGCCGCGAAGACCGGCAGTCACGGCGACTTCACGGAAACCCATGGGTTCAAACCCCGGGCAAAGAGCAATCAGATCGAAGGGTCGGGCTGATGTTCCAAGCTCGAGTCATCGCGCCCCGGCCGGCATGCGTTGAGCCCTGCATGGCACGGCGTCAGCGGCAACGGGTAACCGGGCTGCCCGTTCACATCATCCAGCGCGGCAACAACCGCTAGGCGTGCTTCTACGCCGAGGCAGGTCGTGAGGATCGCGACGGCGATCGACCACGTGTAGGCGCCGGAGAGGTCGAAGAGGAAGCCGCCCAGCCAGCCGCCGAGCGCCGTGCCGGTGCCGGCGCCCACCATCTGGATTGCTCTTAGTTCGGCTGCAGGTTGATTTCCCGCGTCACCTTGCCCCAGCGGTCCATCTCGCTCTTCAGAAACGCGCCAAGATCCTCGGGGGTACCGCCACTGGGAATCGCCCCGAGCGTAAGCATGCGCTTTTTTATGTCGGGCATGGCGAGAATGCGGTTGATCTCGGCATTGAACTTCGCGAGCACCGGGCGCGGAATCTTCGCCGGAGCGAACATTGCATACCACTCCGATGTATCGAAGCCCGGGAGTCCGGACTCGCTGAAAGTCGGCACCTGGGGCAGGCCCGGGGATCGCTTGACGGAGGTGGTCGCGATGGCCTTGAGCCGCCCGCTCTGAAGGAATCCCATGACGGCAGGCGGACTGAGAATCAGGAAATGGATTTCCCCGACGAGCACGCCCTGGATCGCCGGCGCGCCGCCCTTGTACGGCACATAGGTGATCTTCACTCCGCCCATCACGTTGAGCAGTTCCATGGACATGTGGCCGGAGGAGAGCTGGCCGGGCGGGCCGTAGTTGAGCTGCCCGGGCTTCGACTTGGCGAGCGCTATCACGTCTTTGACGCTGGCCACCGGCACGTCCGGCCTCGTGACCAGGACCCCGGGCACCAAAGCCACCATCGAAATGGGCTGGAAATCCTTGATCGGGTCATAGGGGAGATTCTTGATCGCGTATGGACCGACCGCGTGCGATGAAAGCAGCATGCCTACGGTGTATCCGTCCGGCACGGCTTTCGCGAGGATGTCGGTGCCGATCACGTAGGCCCCGCCGGGACGGTTGTCGACGATCACCTGCTGACCCCAGGCGGCGTGAATCTTGGGACCAAACAGCCGCGAAAGGATGTCGTTGGTCCCTCCGATAGGCACGGGTACGACCCACCGTATCGGCCGGCTGGGAAAGCTTGGTGCCGGATCGCGAACCTGGGCCCCTGCCGAAAGCGCGACCCAAAAGCTCCCCACCAACAAGATCACCGTCGCCCTCGCTGTGTTCATTCGCTCCTCCGTTCCCGTAGGTCAATTCAAGACCGGCTCACCAGTCCACCGTCGATGGTGAGGATGACGCCGGTGGTGTATGAGGAACGCGGCGAAGCGAGGAAAGCCACCGCCCAGCCGATCTCCTCCACGGTCCCGGGCCGGCCGAATCCCAGCTCGCCGAATAACTCCTCGTAGCGACGGGCATCGCCGAGTCTCACCTCAGCCATTCGTTTATACACGCTCACGAGCCGGTCGGTGGTGACCGGACCCGGGCTGACGCCAACCACCCGGATCCCATCGACGTGCGAGACGCCACCCAAAGCGCGCGTAAACGCCATCAGGCCGCCGTTGGCCGAAGAGACCGCGATCGATGCGGCGTTCACCTTTTCGCCGAAGTTACCCAGGATATTGATGATGACGCCCTGCTTCTTCGACTTCATCTTTGCATACACCGCCCGCGAAAGGTTGATGTAGCCGAACACCTTGAGCTCCCACCCGCGACGCCAAGTGTCCTCGTCGACCGCGAGCAGGTCGCCCCCGGGAACGGCGCCAGCGTTGTTGACGAGGATGTCCAGATCGCCCGCCCAATTCGACAGGGCCTCCGCAGCGCCGCGCTGCGACAGGTCCACCGCTTTCCACAGGACTTCGCTGCCGGTTTTCGCGCGGATGGCGCGCGCCGCCTCCTCGAGTGCCGCGGCATCGCGCGCGGCGATCAGCACGCGGCAACCTTCCTCGGCCAACACGCAGGCCGAACCGAAACCGATACCCTTGGAGCCACCGGTGACAAGAACGCGTTTCCCTTTTAATTGCAGGTCCATATTCGTTGACGGATGTCAATCACATTGTCAGGAAAAAGATACATAGGAAAGCCAAGGTGTGCCAATGTATTTTCTTGATCCAGATCAATCGGCCGTGCTTTCTTGATCCGCTTTGCGCTAGGGATGACGAAGAATTCAAGCCTGGCCCGTTTCCCCCGCGCTGGTTTCATCCTGCGACGGGCGCGGGCTTCATCACGGCTCTCGAACCGGCCGCGGGCGGCCTCTTGTGGCGCGGCAGGGCAAGCGCCAATGGGATGCCCAGACAGGTCGTCAGGATGGCGGCGGCAATCGACCACGTGTAGGCGCCGGACACGTCGAACAGGAAGCCGCCGAGCCAGCCGCCGAGGGCCATGCCGGTGCCGGCGCCCACCATCTGGAAGGAATAGATCGTGCCGAGCGGTGCGGCTGCGCCGAATAACTGGCGGTTGATGATGGGGAAGCCCACCATCTCGCCGCCGTAGCACAGGCCGAAGATGAGGGCGAACAGATAGAACACCCAGGCCTCCTGGGCAAAGAACAGGATGAAGATCGGAGCGCTCTGGCCGATCAGCGCGATCGTCAGCAGGACCCGGCCGCCGAACCGCGCCGCGAGGATGGCGGAAGCGAAGCGGCTGACGGCCGAGGCGCCCGCGATTGTGCTCAGCACACCCGCTGCCTCCATCCCGGACACGCCCTGCACGATCGCCATGGACACGATATGGGCCAGGATGACCGAGTGTCCGACGCAGCCTGTGTGGTGGATCGCGATCAGGAGCCATACCGGTCGCCTGGTTAGAACCTCGCCCAGACCCGCTGGCGCGATGCCGGCCGCCACAGGGACGTGCGGCTCCGGGGGCGATTTGTCCGCTCCATACGGGGTGAGCCCCATTTCCCGCGGACTGCTTCGGATGAGGAGCGAAAACGCCATCAGGATGACGCCGACGACGATTGCGATGAGCGTGAACGCCTGTGCCCAGCCGCGCGTTTCGATGAGCCACCGGAACACGGGAGCAAAAATCATGGGGCCGACGCCCATGGCCGCCCAGTAAATGCCGACTGCAAGGCCCATGTAGCGATCGAACCAGCGGGTGAGGATGACGGGCAGCAGCACGGTGAAAGCCGCATGACCCATCGAGCCGACAAAGAACCCGTAATAGACGTAGAACTGCCAGAGCTCCGTGATGGTCCCGAGGAGAAACGTGCCTGCGGTGATGAGCAGGGCGGCTCCGATCATCAGCAGACGGGCCCCGTAGCGATCGCCCAGCCAGCCCATGATCACGACGGCAGGCAGTCCCACTAGAAAGGCCACGGAATAGGCAACTGATATGTCGCCCCGCGACCAGCCGAAAAGCTCGACGAGGGGCTCGACGAAAACGCCGAACGAGCCTGCGTCGGCGCGGCTCGCGATATTGAGCATGCACGCTGCGAACAGGACGACCCAGGCGTAGTGCAGCTTGAATTTACCGATGGAGATCACGGACTGGACTCTTCTTTCTATCGTGTTGGCACGACAGCGGCGATTATAGGGGCCGGGAGATCTTGAGTTCGATCTGTCCCGGCAAGCCCGCGACGACCAACTTTATTCCAGGGATGAGCGCAGGGCCGGTTGCTACGGCCGGACGAGGTCGGTGTGGCCGAAGCCCTTCGAATAATCGAGGACCGAAATCACTTTCGGCGTCACCTTGACGAAGGCCGTGCCCGCGAGGTCCTCCTTCGACAACGTCCGCATTTGCGGGAACTTGCGGGCGAGCAGCTCGAAGGCGCGCGTGACTTCGCCCGGCTTCGCGAGCACCCGCGCCCGCGCCCCCATCGACAGCCCCTTGATGCGGCTCCAGACCTTGGTGTCGTGGTCGATCGTCAGCGACACTTTGGGGGAGCGCCTGAGGTTGCGGATTTTCTGGGTCACGCGATCGCAGCAGAAATAGAGATCGAGCCCGTCGTTCGCGTAGCCGACGGTGGTCGTCTGCGGATATCCGTCGGCGCGCACGGTGGCGAGGCTCATGATGTTGTGCCGCTTGAGCTGCTTCAGGATGAACTTCCGGTGTGCGGGTCTCATGGGTCGCGTCCTCCGAACCGGGGATTCAGGCTGGAAATCTAGCTCCCCGGTCCTGCCGCGTTATTGACCCAGATCAAGCTGCGTCGCGCGGCGAGTCCGCGGGTTGACTGATAACTTGACTCATGCTTGACTTACGGCGTAGGCTCTGCACCATGGCCTACCAGCCGAAGTTCACGATCACCCCACGGCTCCTTGCGCTCGTGCAGGACGTCGCGGCCTTGCGCGAGCGCATCGCCGGCGCGACGGTCGAGGTGCCGTGGATCCCGGCCCTGCAGAAGGACACCCGGGCGCGCAACACGCATTCCTCTACGGCGATCGAAGGCAATCCGCTCACGCTCGAGCAGGTGCGCGCCGTCGAGGAGGGTCGGGACCTGCCCGCGATCCCCGATCGCGCGCGGCGGGAAGTGGTGAACTACTTCGCGGCGCTGCGCTACATCGAGAAACACTCCGCCAGGAAGACCGTCACGCATGAGGACGTCCTGCGGCTGCACAAGATCATCGCGGGGCGGGTCATGGACCAGGGGGAAGCGGGGCGCTACCGGACGACCCACGTCCGGGTCGGGCCCTACGTCCCGCCGCCACCCGAGCTGGTGTCGGGGCTCATGCGCGAGCTTCTGGAGTGGTGGACCAGGGAATCGCATTCGCTATCGCCGGTGCTCAGCTCCGCAATCGTTCATTACCAGTTCGAGGCGATCCACCCCTTCGCCGACGGCAACGGGCGAACCGGACGCGCTTTGGCCTTGTGGGAGCTCTACCGGCGGGGATTCGATACGCACCATGTTTTCTCGGTGGATGAGTACTACTGGGAGGGCCGCCCTCGGTATTACGCCGCTTTGCAGGCGGTGCGCCAGCACGGTGAGGACCTGACCTCGTGGCTCGAATACACGACGGAAGGGCTGCTCCTCACGCTCGAGCGTGTGTGGCAGCGCATCCAGCAACTGTCGGCGGGAGCGAAAGGGAGGAAGCTGGTGCTGCGCCCGAAGCAGGAGCAGCTCCTGCGTCTGCTGCGTGAAAGAGGCAGCCTGAGCCCGAAGGAAATCTGGGACGGGGTGGGCGTCTCCAGACAGGGCGCGATGGACCTGTTGCGCCCGTTGATGGAGGCGGGCCTGGTCAAGCGCGAGGGAACGCGCAAGTCGGGGCGCTACGTACTGGCCTAAACCGGAACGTCGTGGTCCCAGCAGACAGCGAGGCCGGAAAACGGGGTCCGTCCCCGGTAGGTAGGTAAATGGGGACAGACCCCATTGAAAGAAGCAACGCGTCAATGAGTTAGCTGACTTTTCCACAGCCGGTTTGTCTACCTACTGCGGGTGCTGTGCGTTCTGGGAAGCATTGAAGATGCGTTGCGTGATCTCCCATGCCCCGTCGCCAGCGCCTGCAGGCCTCCGACGTTCCCGTGCACATCATCCAGCGCGGGAACAACCGTCAGGCGTGTTTCTTCGCTGAAGAAGACTACCTGTTCTTTCTCGATCAACTCGCGCGGATCGCGAAGCGCTTCCACTGCGCGCTGCACGCGTACGTGCTGATGACGAACCACGTGCACCTGCTGCTCACGCCGTATCTGGCACGAGGCCCGTCGTTGTTGATGAAGTTGCTCGGGCAGCGCTACGTGCAGTACATCAACAAGACCTATCGACGCAGCGGCACGCTATGGGACGGACGGTTTCGCTCCAGCTTC
>Ga0209108_10001508_pt1 | contig 13472 bp, 10 predicted proteins | sample Rifsed10ft1_FD_184003 | JGI IMG/M metagenome (GOLD analysis project Ga0209108, IMG submission 184003) | Soil microbial communities from Rifle, Colorado, USA - sediment 10ft 1 (version 2) | ecosystem: Environmental > Terrestrial > Deep subsurface > Rock core/Sediment | place: Rifle, Colorado...
CCGCCGCGTCTCCAACGACTGGATGGAGGCGAGGAAGCTCGACCTGAAGAAGATGCTCCGCGCCGGCAATCTCAGCGAAGACCTGCACCTGCGCCCCGGCGACATGATCTTCGTGCCCAAGAATGCCTATTCGAAAATTTTGCCCTTCATTCCCAGGCCAAGCATGGGCGTCTCTTTGACGCCGGTCAATTAACCGGTTGATGGGAGGCTGCCATGGAGAAAAACAGTTCGAAATCACAAGACGGTTCGGCGCTCCTCTCTCTCCGCCTGCGCGAAGCCTTGACGCCCATCTTCCGCCAGCACCGCGCCGCCGCCTGTGCCTTTCTCGCTCTATTTCTGGGCTCGACCCTGGCCCTGGCCCTCCGGCCCACCGTCTATGAAGCCCAGATGAAGTTTCTCGTCAACCGCGAGCGCGTTGACCCGCTCCTCTCTCCTACCGAAACCTCCATCGCACCTCGCAGCATGGATGTCAGCGACACCGAGATCAACTCCGAGGTCGAGCTTCTCCGCAGCCGCGACCTCCTCGAGCGCGTTGTCGTCGAGTGCAATCTCCACAAGTTCCGCGAGCAATCTTATTGGTTCATGCTCTTCGGCACCGCCCAGGCCAACGACGCCGCCCGGCAGGCCGGTGCTGAAGCGAACATCCCCTCCGCAGTCAAAGATCTCGAGGGCAAGCTCAGCGTCCAGCGCGTGAAGATGACCAATCTCATCAAGGTCACCTACCGCTCCCGCGATCCCCAATTGGCCGCCAATGTCCTCAACAAGGCGGCCACCCTGTATCTCGAAAAACACCTCGCCGTTCGCCGTCCCCTTGGCGCCTTTGCCTTCTTCCAGCAGCAGGCCGACCGCTACAAAAAGGAGCTGCAGACGGCCCAGTCGAACCTGTCCGATTTCACCCGCCAGGCCGGCATCGTCTCCGCGAGGCAGGAGAAAGAAAGCGCCCTCAGCCGCCGCGGCGAGTTTGAAGCGCTACTTCAGGGCGAGCGGGCAGCCATCGCCCAGACCCGGCAGCGCTTCCTTGCCCTCGAAGCCCAGCTCAATTCCAGCCCGGCTCGCATGACCACCGCAGTTCGCGTCTCCAACACCTCCGCTCACCTCGATTCTCTCAGGACCTCCCTTATCACCCTCGAGCTTAAACGCACCGAGCTCCTCGGCAAATTCGACCGCGGCTATCCGCCGGTTCAAGAAGTTTCCAAACAAATCGCCCAGACCCGCGTCGCCATTCAGGAAGCTGAGCACCAGCCCAACCGCGAAGAAACCTCCGACCGCAATCCCACCCACGAATGGCTCCAGTCAGAGCTGGCCAGGACCCGTGCCGAGTTCGAGTCCTTGAAAGCTCGCGCCGGGGCCACTGCCCGCAGCGTCAGCACCTACTCCGCGCGTGCCCGCGCCCTCGAAGAAAAAGAATCGCAGCAGGAGGAGCTGGCTCGTCAGGTCAAGACTGCCGAGGACAACTATCTGCTCTATACGCGCAAGCAGGAGGAGGCGCGCATTTCCGACGCCCTGGACAGCGAGCGCATCGTCAACGTGGCCATCTCCGAAGCCGCCACCGTGCCCGCGTTGCCCGCCGGCCCCGCCTGGTTCTTCCTGCTGGCCGTAGCTGGACTGCTTTCGGCCGTGTTGGCGCTTGCCGCAGCGTTTGTGGTGGACCGCATGGATCCAACGTTGCGTACTCCCGAGGAGGTCGAGGCGTCCCTCGATGTGCCCGTTCTCGCGGCATTTCCGAAGAGCGCCGGGTAAGCCAATGTTTCTTGACTTCTATCGTCTGCGCGTTCAGCCCTTCGGCGTCAGCCCGGACCCGCGCTTCCTCTATTTGAGCGCCTCCCACGGCGAAGCTCTCGCCTCGCTCTATTGCGGCATCGAATCCAACCGCGGCTTCCTCGCTCTGATCGCGCCCCCTGGCCTGGGCAAGACCACGCTGCTCCACCGCCTGCTCGAGCAAGTCCGCGACACCTCCCGCACCGTCTTCCTTTTCAACACCCAATGTGATTCGCGCGAGTTCTTCCGCTCCCTCTTACTCGACTTGGGGATCGCTTCCCCTGCGCTGGACCTCGTCCAGATGTACGCGCAGCTCAATCGCGTCCTGCTCGAAGAACATCGCGCCGGCCGTTGCTTCCTCCTTATCATTGACGAAGCCCAGAACCTGCACGAGTCCGTCCTCGAAACCGTCCGCCTGCTCTCCAACTTCGAGACTCCCACCTCCAAGCTCCTCCAGATCATTCTCTCCGGTCAGCCTCAGCTCGCCGAGGTGCTGGCCCGTCCGACCCTTTCTCAGCTTCGTCAGCGCGTTTCGATTCTCACCCGTCTGCAGCCCTTCACGCCCGACGAGTCTACCTTCTACATCGAGCACCGCCTGCGCGTGGCCGGCTACTCGGGTGGTCGCCTGTTTTCTCCCGGAGCGCTCGAGCTCATCGCCGAACACAGCCGGGGCATCCCGCGCAACATCAACAATCTCTGCTTCAACGCCCTCTTGATCGGCTGTGCCCTCAAACGCACCAGGATCGATGGGGAGGTCCTTCGCGAGGTCATCGCAGACCTGGAAGTCAACTCCCTGCTTCCGTCGGCGCCCGCCGCCGGCCTTTCCCCCGCTCCGGCTCCCGCAACTGCCAGGGAGCCTTTCGTCCTCGCAATGACACGCATCGTCATCGGACGCAATCTCTTCCGCGCCGCCACGGCCGTTACCGTTCTCATCCTCGTCTCTCTTTTGGCCACCCTCTGGTGGACCTCCGACGGCGGCTCGGTCGGCTTTCGTACCGCAAGGGCAGACCGGCGCGCGCAGGCCGCCCAAGAGCCGGTCACCGTGCCGTCCGCCGGGACTACAGCCGCGTCGGCGCCCCCCGGCGCGCCGAGGGTCGCCCAATGAGCCGCAACTTCGAGCTGTTGCGCGCGATGCAAGAGACGGATCTCCTCTTTGTTCCTCGCCCCGTCCCCGCTGCGGACTCGCCTGTGCGCCCCCCGCCGGGGGAAAGGATCGAGAGAGGCGCAATCCTCACACTTGCACAGCGCCTCTTCCTCGTGCCCGACCCGGATGCGGCACCGCGCACCGTACTTCTTTGCTCGGTCGGAGAAGTCAGCCGCAGCGCGCCGCTCGCCGTTCAGCTTGCGCAAACCCTGGCAGTCCCCGCGGATTCTTCCGTCTGCCTGGTGGACGCAAATATCTACTCTCCTTCACTGCATCATTTTTTCGAACGCGACGGCCGCCGCGGCCTCACCGATGCGCTGCGCAAGCCCGGTGAGATTCGCTCCTGCGTGCAGCACCTCGCGCCCTCCAACATTTGGTTTCTTTCGGGCGGGTCTTCCGTGCCCGACCCGCACACTTTCATGACCGCAGATCGGCTCCGGCCCTTCCTGGCCGAGCTACGCTCGCAATTTGACCGCGTCCTCATCGACGCGCCCCCGGTGGGGCCGCGCGTGGACGCCGTCTGGCTGGGCCGCCTCACTGACGGCGTGGTCCTCGTCCTCGAGGCGGGCGCCACCCGTCGCGATCAGGCGATCCGGGCCAAAGAGAGTTTCGACGCCGTGGGGGTCAAGGTGCTCGGCGCAGTTTTGACCGAGCACAGTGTCCCGATTCCGAAAGTGCTGGATCGCTTCTTGTAATCGGGTCGGGAGACGCGCCGCAAAGTCAGCCAGTTCTTCCTCGGGTTCCGGGGAAAAATCCTGGGACTAAGAGGGCGGAGCTATGCCCAGGATCGAACCATCTCGACAGCCTGCTCCCGACCACCCACCGGTCAAAGTGGATCTGAACACCGCGCGCTGGTATGCCTTGCGAACTCGGCCACGTCACGAGAAAAAGGTCGCCCTTCAGTTGCAGACCAGACAGGTTGAAACATTTCTTCCCCTGCTCGCGCGCCTGCACCGCTGGAGCGACCGCCGAAAGCTCGTCGAGCTTCCCCTGTTTCCGGGTTATGCCTTTGTTCACATGCCCTACTCCAATCCCGACCGCCTTCGCGTCCTTCAGACACCGGGCGTGCTTTATTTCGTCGCCGCAGGCGGCCGTGCTTTGCCCATCCCCGAGAAGCAAATCGAAGACATTCAGAAGGCGCTCCTCAACAAAGTTGCCTGCTGGCCGCATCCTTTTCTTCGCGTTGGCCAGCGCGTCCGCATTCGCGGCGGCTGCCTCGACGGCATCGAAGGCATCCTCTTGGCCGCTAACTCCGATCGCAGCCTTCTGCTTTCCATCGAACCAATTTCACAATCCCTGCGCATCAGTATCGAAGGCTATGACGTCGAACCCATCTGACGCTGCCCTGGTCGTCTAGATCTAGCGGAACTCGTCTCCCAACCCGCTGGCAACTTTCGCATCGCCATGGGCACGATCCTCAGCCATCGCATCCCCTGGCGCAGATTCTCAGCGCCTGCGCTCTTGGTCCGCATTGCTCCCTGGGCCGGAGGCTATGTCCGCCGCTGCTTCAACCGCGCCCTCGTGCTCTTCGCCGAGACCCTGCTGGCCGTGCTTTCCTATCTCGCGGCCGTCTTCCTCCTCGCCGAGCAACAGGACGCCGCCTGGCCCCGCCAAGTACTCGCGGCCACCTTGCCTCTGCTTGTCTTCGTCCGTCTGGCCAGCTATCTCCTGTTCGGTCTGTGGAAGCGCTCCTTCCGCTACGCCAGCATCCCGGACCTGATCTGCGTCGTGAAGGTTGTCCTTCCCGGCAGCATCGTCATCTTTATCGTTGCCCACCTCGGTCTCTTCGACGTCCGTCTTCCCAGAGCCCTGTTCCTGCTGGATGGCATTCTGCTGCTGTGCTTCCTCGGTGCCCTCCACTTCGGACTCCGCGTCTACAAGGCGCAGCGCGCCTTCCATCGCAAGGATGGCCGGCGGTTCCTGATTGTCGGCGCTGGTGACGCCGCCAGCGCCGTCGTCCGCGAGCTGGCCATGGATCGCGACTCCCCCGGACGCCCCGTCGCCATCGTGGACGACGATGCCTCAAAGCTCGGCAGCAGCATCGGCGACGTTTCCGTCCTCGGCGGCCTGCACGACCTCCCCCGCCTGGTCCGCGCTCTCAATGTGGACGAAGTGATGATCTGCATCCCCAGCGCCACCCGCTCCCAGATGCGTCGCATCCTTGCCGCTTGCCGCGAGGCCGCCGTTCCCGTCCGCACCCTGCCCACTCTGGCCGAGCTGGTGGATGGTTCGGTCTCCCGTCGCCACCTCCGCGACGTCCGCATTGAAGACCTCCTCCAGCGTGATGAGCTTTGCTTCGATCCCGGCATGATTCGCGGCGTCGTCGCCGGTCGTATCGTGCTCGTCACCGGAGCCGGCGGTTCCATCGGCTCCGAGCTCTGCCGTCAGATTGCCGCCGCTGGCCCTCGCAAGCTCTTACTCCTCGAGAAGGCGGAAAACAGCCTCTTCTATATCCACCTCGAGCTGCGCGAAACCTTCCCCGGCGTTCCCACCGAACAGCTCCTCCTCGATGTCGTCCGCCGCGATGCCGTGCGCGAGATCTTCGCCCGCGAGCGGCCAGAAATCGTCTTCCACGCCGCCGCTCATAAACACGTCCACCTGATGGAGCTCCATCCCCACGAAGCCATCCGCAACAACGTCCTCGGCACCCGCAACGTGGCCTTTGCCGCCGACGAGTTCCGCGCCGCACAGTTCATCAACATCTCCACCGATAAGGCCGTCAACCCCCGGAACTACATGGGCCTCTCCAAGAAAATCACTGAGCTGTACATTCAGCACCTGGCCCGCACCAGCTCCACTCGCTTCATGAACGTCCGTTTCGGCAACGTCGCCGGCAGCACCGGGAGTGTCCTCCGACTCTTCCGCGATCAGATCCAGAAGGGCGGGCCCATCCTCGTCACTGACCCGCGCGCCACTCGCTTCTTCATGACCATCGCCGAGGCCGTCTGCCTCATTCTTCAGGCCGCGGCCCAGGGGCGCGGCGGCGAGACCTTTGTCTTTGACATGGGCGAGCCGCTCAACATCTACGAGCTCGCTCGCACCCTCAGCCTCTTCGCCGGCCTCACGCCCGAGAAAGACGTCTCCATCCAGTTTGTCGGCCTCCGCGAAGGCGAAAAGCTCACCGAGGAACTCTGGGAGTATTGGGAAAAACCCCGCCCCACCGCCCACAAGCACATCCGCGTGGTCTCCAATTCCGACCCCCTCTCCCTGCGCATCCTCGACCACATCCACGACCTCGAGCAGAAGCTGGCGGTTGAAGATCACGATGGCGTGCTCGCCTGCTTGCACCGCATCTTCCCCGCGTTTAAGTCCCGGGGGCCCGAGCTTCCCTCGTCCCTTGACGCAGAATTGCAGCCATCCCTCTCCGCCGTCGAAGGAGCGCACCCATGAACGTCCCGCTCTCCCGGCCGGACATTTCCGACCTCGAAATTGACTACGTCACTCGGGTGCTTCGCTCCGGCCAGCTCAGCCTCGGCCCGCGCGTCCCTGAGTTCGAGGAGAAATTCGCCGCCTTCGTCGGCGCGCGTCACGCCATCGCCGTCAATAGCGGCACTTCCGCCCTGCACCTCGCCGTCCGCGCCCTCGGCATCGGCCCCGGCGACGAAATCCTCACCTCCTCCTTCAGTTTTGTCGCCTCGGCCAATTGCGCTCTTTTTGAAGGCGCCTTGCCGGTCTTTCTCGATATCGACCGCGAGACGCTTAACCTCGACCCCTGCGAGCTGCGCCTCTTCCTGCGCAACTCCTGCGTCTTCGACAGCAGCACCGGCGTGGTCACCGATGTCCGCACGGCGCGCCGCGTCCGCGCCATTCTTCCTGTTCACGTCTTCGGTCTCGCCTGCGACATGGACCCCATCCTCGAGCTCGCCCGCGAGTACAACCTCCGCATCATCGAAGACGCCTGCGAAGCCCTCGCCGCCACCTATCGCGGCCACAGCGTTGGCACCTTCGGCGATTTCGGCGTCTTCGCCTTCTATGGCAACAAGCAAATGACCACCGGCGAAGGCGGCATGGTCGTCACCAACAGCGGCGAGCTGGCCAGCCTTTGCCGCAGCCTGCGCAATCAGGGCCGCGATGCACAGTCCGACTGGCTCCGCCACGTCCGCCTCGGCTACAACTATCGTCTCAGCGACATCCACGCCGCTCTCGGTCTCGCCCAGCTCGAGCGCATCAAGTACCTGCTCGACAAGCGCGCCCGCGTCGCCCGTCTTTATCAGAATCTCCTCGCCGGCCACCCCATGCTCTGCCTTCCCGCCACTCCCCCGGAGCGCTCCAGAAGTTGGTTCGTCTTTCCCATCCAGCTTCGCGCCACTGCGGACCTCCCCAATCCCCAGCTCCGCGACTTGGTCCTCGCCGAGCTTCGCAAGTGCGGCGTCGCTTGCCAATCGTATTTCCCGGCCATCCACCTCCAGCCCTATTTCCGAAATGGCGAGTTCGGGCCGCAGTGCCATCTCCCCCGCACCGAAGAAGCCTCTGATAACTGCCTCGTCTTGCCTTTTTTCTCCACTATGACTGCCGACCAGGTCCACTACGTTTGCGACAACCTGCTTGAGATTCTGCAGTTCACCACCGCCCGCACGTCGCTTCACTACACCGTGGCCGACTGACACTCGTGGCAACCGAACCCCAGCCCATTCCAGCCGTTCGCCCGGACCTGCCGGCGAACACCTCTGCCATCCTGGGTGTCTTCGGCAAGAACACGCTCTGGATCTGGATCGACCGCGGCCTGCTCTCCATCGGCACGTTGCTCGCCGGCCTTCTCCTTGTTCGCTACCTCGGCCCGGCCGACTTTGGCCACTACAGCGTCGCGCTCTCCGCCGGCGTCCTCGTCGCCGTTGCGATGGACCTCGGCTTCACGCGGTACGCAGCTCGCGTCGTCGCCGCGTCTCCCAGGGAAGGCCGCAGCATCATGTCCCTGGGCTTGCTGACGAGCGTCGTCCTCTTGCTTGGCGAGATGGTGGCCCTGGTTGTTGCCGCCTTGCTGAAGAACGGCTATCTCGCCGTCATCTGTGCGGGACTGATCCTCGGAAATTTTGGGCGTCTCCACGACCTTACGGGCGCTTTCCTCCGCGCCGAGCTCCGCTCCCGGGCAATGGTCTTGGGTTCCACCATCAGTCGTCTCGGCCACATCGTGGTCATCTTCATTGTTATCGGGTTTCGTTTGTCGGTTTTGGACTTGCTCCTCGGCTATTCACTCGTAGCGGTGCCTGCCCTTGCGCTTCGTCTCCGGCAGCTTTGGCACCACGGCCCGGCTCTGCGCGAGTTAAGCTGGAGGGGCTTCTGGTCCGTCTCCCGCCACGCCTGGCCATTTTTCTCCTTCTCCCTGAGCGAGTTGGGCTACAGCCAGGTCTTTGTTCTCACCTTTAGTATCGTCGCTTCGCGGCACGAGGTCGGCCTGCTCTCGGCTGGCCTCGTGATTATCAGCCTGTTGCACCAGTGGGCCAGCGCCACCGCCGACGCCGTTCTGCCGCTCATGACCCGCCTGTACGAGGCCGGCCGCATCCGTGAGCTCCTTGAGCTTCGCAGCCGCATCCTCGAAGCCTTGCTCATCCTCTCCATACCCGTCGTGGTCGTCCTGTTCGTTTTCGCTCCACAAATTTGCGCGCTCCTCGGTGGAAAGTACGCCGCCAGCGCTCCCGTGCTCCGCATCCTCGCTCTGCGGGCCCCGCTCTGGATTCTCGAAGGTTTCCTCGGCGCTGGCTTCCTCAATGCCACCAACCGCGTCGCCGGCCGTCGCAACGCCTTTGCCTTTGCTCTCGTCGTCCTCGTCATCCTCACTCTCATCCTCGGCCGCATCTGGGGCCCGCAGGGCGCCGCCGTCGCCTTCTGGATTGCCACTTTCTGCATCCTGTGGGCTTACATCCGCCTCTGCTCATCCATCGGCGGAGAGTTGCGCCTCGCTTCCGCATTTGCGGCCACTGGTTCCGCCGCACTCGTCATGGCCGCGCTGTGCCTCAAGCTCAGCAGTTCGATGTTCTGGGTCCTCGCAATTCCTCCGGCCCTGCTGATTTACTTCGCCGTGCTGTTCTTCTTCGCTCGTACTCGTCTCTTGAGCGCCGGCCGCACCCTGCGCGAGTGTCTGGTCGGCTAATCGCATCGCTGATGCAGCTTTCCGCACATTTTCGTTCTCGCTGGCTCGACGCAGCGCCAGCCGCCGGCCTCCCATGGCTCGTCTGGCTTGGCCTGGCCGCCGCTGTTGCCCTCGGCTTCCTGCTGTTCTCCGGCATCCTTCCTGAAGAACACCTCCCGCTCATCCTTCTTGGCGCCCTCGCCGGACTCTTCCTTCTCCGCTATCCCGAAATCGCCCTGGTTCTCCTCATCAAGGTTGGCAAATACAAAGGTGACGACCGCCTCGCCTCCCTGCTCCCCTTCGACCCCACTTTGGTCATCTGGCTTCTGCTCGCCGGTGTCATTCTCTATCGCCTGTTTCGCCGCGAGCTTCATCTCCGCTTCCCCCCGCTCTATCTCCTCTATCTCATCTTCGCAGCCATGATGCTGCTCAGCCTTTCCTACACGCCCGACTTCGGCTGGGGTCTCGAGAAGGCCGGCCGCTTCATCCTTTTCTGCGGCATGGCCATTGTGGCTCCCTTCTTCATTCTCGACCGCCCCGAACGTCTCAAGCGCTTCCTCCTCGCTTTCGTGGCCAGCGCAATCCTGATGAGTCTCAACGCGCTGGCCGCGCTTGGAAAGGACCGCCTCGTCGCCCCCAGCGGCCTGACCATCCAGCTTGGCAGTGAGGCCGCCGAAGCCATTCTCATCCTGCTGTTCTTTGTCCTGCCGGGGCTCTCCTTTGTGAAGCGCCTCCTCTGCTATCCACTCATCCTTCTTCTTCTCGTCACCTTGATCGGTGCCGGAGCTCGCGGCAGCTCCATTGCCCTAGCCCTTTGCTTGCCGCTTCTCCTGCTCTTCCACAAGAGCCTGCGCCTCGACTTGTTTCTCCTGGTCGCCGTTGCCATCCCGTTCCTCGCCGTCGCACCGATTCCCGAGGCCTCGATCACCTATTTGGCCTCCCTCCTTCAGCCCGACCCACAGGCCGTTCTCGGCTTTCGCTACGACCTCATGTCCGTCGGCTGGAAGCTCGTCGCTGAAAACCCCATTTTCGGAGTCGGCATCGGCGGCTATCCCGCGCGCTCCCCCAACGCCGCCCTCTTCAACTATCCCCACAACGTCTTTCTCGAAGTCAGCGCCGAGATGGGCATTCTCTCCTCCGCACTCTTGGTGGTCCTGGTGGCCGCCTCTTTCCGGGAGAGCCTGCGCCAGGTCATCAACCGTCACTTCCCTTTGCACAAGCTCTCCTGCGTCGTACTGGTCCTTCTGGTCATGGGTTTTGTTTCCATAGTGAGCACCGGCGACATCACCAGCAACCGCAGCATGTGGCTCTATATGACCCTGCCCTTCGTGTTGCGCAACCTGGCTCTTCGCCAAGAATCCTCGAACACCGTGGGTCTGACCCTCGCCACACGGCGGGCCTGACGCCTCCGCAGGGAAGGGAACGACGCTCCACCGACAATGGATCATCTGGTCAGCTCACCGACGATTGGAGTTGGCGCCTCGCCGGCCGGCCTCGCCTCGCGTTCTGAAAGCGGTGGCCGGCTCTCACCCGCGCTCTCTCCGCGCCTCGCCGGCCTCACCGTGTGTCAGTTCTCCACCGTGCAGCGCACGGTTGACGCTCGCGCATTTTTCCGCGAATGTGCCCCGCTTCGCGCCGCCGGTCTTCGCACGCGCCTGCTGGCTCCTCACGGCCTCGACGGTCTCCGCGACGGCGTCGAGCTATCTTCTCTCCCCGCCCGCAAGAACCGCTTCCTCCGCATGCTCCTCGCCCCGGCTCTGCTGCCCACTTTGCTCCGCCAGCGCGCTCATCTCTACCACTTCCACGATCCCGAGCTCATCCCCCTCGGACTCCTGCTCAAGCTCATCTTCCGGCGCAAGGTGGTCTACGACTGCCGCGAAGATTTCCCGTGCATGATGGCCCATAAGCGCTATCTGCCTGCCGCTCTCCGTCCGCTGGTCGGCTGGTCGCTCTCCGCCCTGGAGGGGCTGGCCGCCCGCTTTCTCGACGGCGTTCTCACCGCCGACGCCTCCACCATGCGTCGCTTCGCCCGCCTGGGTCGCAGCCGCAAACTGGTCTTCTTCAATTTCCCCAATCTCGAGTTCTTTCCCGAGCCACCCTCCGTCCCCAAGCGCTACGACCTCGTCTATCGCGGTGGCATCGCCGACCGCACCGGCACGGGCGTACTCCTCGAAGCCCTCTGCATCCTCCGCGACCAGGGTCGCCCCACCAAGACTCTCTTGCTCGGTTACTTCGACAATCCCCGCGCCGAACAGGTGATTCGCGCGCAGATGGCCGCGCGCGGGCTCACCGATTGCATCGACCTTCTCAGCCGCATCGATCACAGCCACATGGCCGCCGCCCTCGCCCAGGCCCGCATCGGCGTCTGTCCCCTGCAAGCCGTCCCCAAATTCCTTCGCAACATCCCCGTCAAGGTCTTCGAGTACTGGGCCAGCGGCCTGCCGGTGGTCACCAGCGACCTCCCGCCCATTCGTCCTTTCTTTCGCCACGCCGACTACGGTCTCCTGTTTAAGCCCGGCGATGCCGCCGCGCTGGCCTCGTCCATCCAATGGCTCCTCGAACATCCTGTCGACGCCTGCCGCATGGGCGCCCGCGGACGTGCCGCCGTCGTCGAGCGCCTGAACAACCGCAACGAAATCCGCAAGCTTCTCGCTTTTTACTCCCGCATCCTGGAGTGAACCGATGATCGAACGTCTGATCCGGGCGAACGCCGGCCGACTGCAGGGCCTCTACGACCACATGCCCCGGCCCGTGCAGTGCCTCCTGACCTCTGTGCGCGGTCTCTTTCTCACCCGCATCCGCTACACGCCGGAGATGTACCTTCTGCTTGAGGAATTGCTCTTGCACGAAGATTGGAGCGCCGAGCAAATCGCCGAAATGCAGGCGGCGGCCTTACGCCGCGTCGTCGCTCACGCCCGCCAGACCGTCCCCTTCTACTCCAGCTATCCTTCCCTCAACGGCCGGCCCGCCGACGAACTGAAGCAGCTCCCGATGGTCACCCGCGAGATGGTTCGCAGCGATCCGGAGAGCTTCGTCTCTCGCGACGTCTCGGCCGCCGACCGCATCCGCGTTGCCACCACCGGCACCACCGGCGCCAGCCTGAAAGTTTGGTATAGCCCGCAGGTCGCCCGTCGTTCCTGGGCTTTTCGCATGCGCCAGTGGGCCTGGGCCGGCGTGGAGCCGCGCTGTCCCCGCCTCACCTTTTTTGGCAGCCGCATCGTCCCTCCCGACCGCACCACGCCGCCCTACTGGATCACCAATCTTCTCGAGCGCCAGATTCTGGCCAGTATTTTCCACCTCTCCGACCGCACCGCTGCCGACTACCTGGGCTTCCTCCATCACCACCGCAACTGGGTGCTCGAAGGCTTTCCCTCGGTCCTCGGCATCCTCGCCGATTTCGTGCTCCAAGCCGGCGAGCCCATTCCCATGCGCGTCGCCTTCACTGATGGAGAGCCGCTTTATCCCTTCCTTCGCGAAAAAATCGAAAAGGCCTTCGCCACCCGCGTCTGGGATAGCTATGGCATGACCGAGCATTGCGGCCTCATCCAGCAGTGCGAGCGCGGCCGGATGCACCTCATCCCCGAATTCGGCTACCTCGAGATCCTCGATACTGAAGACCGCCCCGTCCGCCCGGGCGAAGAGGGCTATCTGGTCTGGACCGGCCTGATCAACGACACCATGCCGCTTATCCGCTATCGCGTCGGCGACCGCGGCTGCTGGCAGCCCCGCAGCGCCTGCCCCTGTGGCCGCGCCTTCCCGCTGGTCGTCCCAACCATCACGCGCGAAAGCGATTTGCTCCGCTGCCCCGATGGCCGCATCTTTTCCCCCCGCGCCCTCAACCAGCTCCTCAAAGACTCCTACGCCTTCCGCTTCTGCCAGTTCCTGCAGGAAGCGCCCGACCGCGTCATGGTCCGCGCCGTCGCCGGCAACGGCAAAGCTGCCGCGGAATTGGCCGACGTCCGCCTGCGTATGCAGAAGCTCCTCGGCAGCACCGTGCAGGTCACCGCGCAGCTCGCCGCCGAGCCAATCGTTCGTGCCGGCGGCAAAATCCCGCTGATCGTCCAGCAAGCCGACCGATGAAAAACAAGCGCCTCATCGTTAACGCCGATGACTTTGGCTGGATCCATTGAGCTCATTGCCTATTCCCAACCCTAGCTCCGCTGCTCCTCCGGCCCCCGCTGCTCTCCAGCTTCATCCGGAGGACCTGCTCTGGTCTGGCCTTTCTTTCTCCATCCTTTCTGAGGAAGAGTTAGCCCGGCAGCGCGCCGCCTTGGGCGACCGCGTACATTTCCATCAGGGTGTCTGGTGGAATCAAGCCCGGTCCTTCTTCTGTATGCCCTGCGCGCCGCTGGCCCGGCTCGATCAGAGTCTCGCTCGGCCTGCGCTGCGGCATTCACTTCTGGGGTTCACACACCTGGCCCTGCCCGGCACGCCGGCCAACGGCCGCCGACAAATGATCGTCGCGGAGCATATGCCCCGCTATTCCATCGCGACCCTTTCCAG
>Ga0209108_10001510_pt1 | contig 13459 bp, 15 predicted proteins | sample Rifsed10ft1_FD_184003 | JGI IMG/M metagenome (GOLD analysis project Ga0209108, IMG submission 184003) | Soil microbial communities from Rifle, Colorado, USA - sediment 10ft 1 (version 2) | ecosystem: Environmental > Terrestrial > Deep subsurface > Rock core/Sediment | place: Rifle, Colorado...
CATGTACCACCAGTTCAAGGAGCTGGCGGACGGGGACATCACGAAGGAGCCGATGGAGGTCGGGCCGACCTGCCACTATGCGATGGGCGGCGTGCGGGTGGAAGCCGACTCGACGCAGGCGACGGTGCCCGGGCTCTTCGCCGCCGGCGAGGTGGCGGGCGGCATGCACGGCGCCAACCGCCTGGGCGGCAACTCGCTCTCCGACCTCCTCGTGTTCGGCCGCCGCGCGGGCCTGCACGCCGCGCTCTACGCCAAGAACTTCGGTGGCCAGCTCGTAGCGGACGCCGGCCAGGTCGAGGCGATCGCGCGCGAGGCGCTCGCGCCGTTCAACCGGGCGCAGGGCGAGAACCCGTACGCGATCCAGGCCGAGCTGCAGGAGACGATGCAGAACCTGGTCGGCATCATCCGCACGGAGGCCGAGCTGCGGGAGGCGCTCAAGATCATCGAGCAGCTCAAGGCGCGGGCCGCGCGCGTCGGCGTGGATGGCCATCGCCAGTACAATCCGGGCTGGCACACGGCGCTCGACCTCACGTCGCTGCTCACGGTCGCCGAGTGCTCGGCGCTCGCCGCGCTCGAGCGGAAGGAGAGCCGCGGCGCCCACACCCGCGACGACCATCCGTACACGGACGACCAGTGGGGCAAGGTCAACGTGGTGCTGCGCCTGCGGGATGGCGCCGTCCGGCTCAGCCGCGAGCCCCTGCCGGAGATGCCCGCCGAGCTCAAGGCGCTCTTCCAGGAGAGGAAGTGATGCCGACCTTCATCCTGCGCGTGTTCCGGGGCGACGCCCGTGGCGGCGGGTTCAAGGCGTACCGCGTCGAGGCCGAGGAGGGCATGGTCGTCCTCGACCTGGTCCATCGCCTGCAGGCCACCCAGGCCCACGACCTCGCCGTCCGCTGGAACTGCAAGGCGGGCAAGTGCGGCTCGTGCAGCGCCGAGGTCAACGGCAAGCCCCGGCTCATGTGCATGACGCGCATGAACCTGTTCGACGAGGCGGAGCCGATCACGATCTCGCCGATCCGGACGTTCCCGATCATCCGGGACCTGGTCACCGATGTCTCGTACAACTACCGGAAGGCGAAGACGATTCCGCCGCTCCGGCTGAAGCCGCCGGAGCCCGACGGCACCTACCGGATGATGCAGGAGGACATCGACCGCATCCAGGAGTTCCACAAGTGCATCGAGTGTTTCCTCTGCCAGGACGTGTGCCACGTCATCCGCGACCACGAGGAGCACAAGAAGGCCTTCGCGGGGCCGCGCTTCTTCATCAAGATCGCGGGGCTCGCCATGCATCCGCTCGACACGCTCGACCGCACCGAGTTCGTGAAGTCGCAGGCGGGCATCGGGCTCTGCAACATCACCAAGTGCTGCACCGAGGTCTGTCCGGAGCACATCCACATCACCGACAACGGCATCATCCCGATGAAGGAGCGGATGGCCGACAACGTCGACCCGATCGTCTGGCTGCTGCGGAAGTTCCGGGGCCAGACGCCGCCGGCAGCGTGAGCGCTCCTTCCGCCGTATCCCTTCAGACACTTCTGCTGGGGGCCCTGACCCTCGAGGCACTCGGCCTGACGCTCGATCCGATCCGGCGGGAGCTCAGGCCGATGCCGCTGGTTCTGTAAGCCGCCTCGAATGAAGGTCCACGAGCACCAGGCCAAGGCGCTGCTGCGCGAGTTCGGTGTGGCCGTCCCGCGCGGCGAGGTCGCCACGACGCCCTCCGAGGTTCGCGCCGCGGCCTCGCGGATCGGGGGGAAAGTCATCGTGAAGGCCCAGGTCCACGCGGGCGGGCGCGGCAAGGCGGGCGGGATCAAGCTCGCCGACGGGCCCGCCGCGGCGGAGCAGGCCGCGTCCCAGATCCTCGGCATGAGGCTCACGACGCCGCAGACGCCGCCCGAGGGCATCCTGGTCCGCTCGGTCCTCGTCGAGGAAGCCTCCGCGATCGAGCGCGAGCTCTACCTCTCGATCACGCTCGACCGGGCGCGCGCGACCCACGTCGCGATGGCCTCCCAGGCGGGCGGGATGGAGATCGAGGAGGTCGCCGCGAGGACGCCCGAGAAGATCCTCCGCGAGTGGGCGCATCCCGCGCTCGGCCTCGCCGACTTCCAGGCGCGCCGGCTGGCGTTCGGACTGGGGCTCGCCGGCGACCAGTTCAAGCAGGGCGTGGCGCTCATCCGGGACCTCTTCTCGCTGTACCTGGCCAAGGACTGCTCGCTCGCCGAGGTCAACCCGCTCGTCGTGACGGCGGACGGCCGCGTGCTCGCGCTGGACGCCAAGCTCAACTTCGACGACAGCGCGCTCTGGCGCCACAAGGAGATCGTGGCGCTCCGCGACATCCACGAGGAAGACCCGCTCGACGTCGAGGCGTCGAAGCACGGCCTGAACTACATCAAGCTCACCGGGAACGTCGGCTGCATGGTCAACGGCGCCGGCCTCGCGATGGCGACGATGGACATCATCAAGCTCGCGGGCGGCGAGCCGGCCAACTTTCTCGATGTCGGAGGCGGAGCCTCGCCCGAGCAGATCGAGAACGCGTTCCGGATCCTCTCCTCCGACGGGCGGGTGAAGGCGGTGTTCATCAACGTCTTCGGCGGCATCCTGCGCTGCGACCGCCTGGCGGAGGGCGTGATCGCCGCCGTCACGAAGCTTGGGCTGCGGCTGCCCGTGGTGGTCCGCATGGAGGGCACCAACGTCGAGCTCGGAAAGAAGATGCTCGCCGAGTCCGGACTCGCGCTCACGACCGCGGACGACATGGGCGATGGGGCTCGCCGGGTCGTGGCCCTCGCGCGTCAGTAGCTCCCGCCTCGGGCTGGTCGCGCTGATGGTGATCGGATGGTGCAGGCGCGAGGACACGCAGGTGTGCTATGAGATCATCGTGCAAACCGACAAGCGGCAGGGGCGCTGAGGGAGAGGTCGGTTGAGCGTTCTCGTCGGCAAGGCCACGCGCGTCGTCGTCCAGGGCATCACCGGCCGCGAAGGGGCGTTCCACGCGGCCCGCTGCAGGGAGTACGGCACGACGGTCGTCGGCGGCGTCACGCCCGGCAAGGGCGGCGGGACCCACGAGGGCTTTCCGGTGTGGAACACGGTCGCCGAGGCGGTTGACAGCGAGGGGGCCAACTGCGCTCTCATCTTCGTTCCTCCGCCTGCCGCGGCCGACGCGATCATGGAAGCTGCTGCTGCCGGGATCCCTCTCATCGTCTGCATCACGGAAGGGATCCCGGTCGCCGACATGGTCCGGGCCAAGCACTTCCTCGCAGAGAAGCCGAGCCGGCTGATCGGGCCGAACTGTCCGGGCGTCATCACGCCGGGCGAGGCCAAGGTCGGGATCATGCCTGGGCACATCCACAAGCCGGGGCCCGTCGGCGTGGTCTCGCGGAGCGGCACCTTGACCTACGAGGTCGTGGGCCAGCTCACGGGGCGGGGGCTCGGCCAGTCCACGTGCGTCGGCATCGGCGGCGATCCCATCAGCGGCACGAGCTTCGTGAACGTGCTCGGCCTCTTCGCCGACGATCCCGAGACCGAGGCGATCATGATGATCGGCGAAATCGGCGGGACGGCCGAGGAGGAAGCGGCCGCGTTCATCCGGGACCACGTCAAGAAGCCGGTCGTCGCGTTCATCTGCGGCCAGACGGCGCCGCCCGGCCGGCGCATGGGCCACGCCGGCGCGATCATCGCCGGCGGCAAGGGCACCGCCGCGGAAAAAATGAAGGCCCTCGAAGCGGCCGGGGCAACGCTCGTCAGGAGCCCCGCCGACATGGGCGCGGCCGTGGCCGGGGTCCTCGGGAAATGACGCCACCCGCGACCATCCACCGAACGCTCGCCATCATCAAGCCGGACGCCGTCGCCAAGGGCGTCACGGGCCAGATCCTCACGCGCATCGAGAACGCGGGCTTCAAGATCCTCGCCGCCAAGCTCATCCACATGTCGGTGGACGAGGCGCGCGGCTTCTACCTCGTCCACAGGGAGCGCCCGTTCTACGGAAGCCTCTGCGCGTTCATGACGCAGGGGCCGTGCCTGCCGATGGTGCTCGAAGGCGAGAACGCGATCCAGCGGTGGCGCGACCTCATGGGGGCGACGGACTTCACCAAGGCCGCGCCGGGGACGATCCGCCGGGACTTCGCCTCGTCCATCGAGGCCAACGCGGTGCACGGCTCCGACTCGCCCGAGTCGGCCGCGTTCGAGATCCCGTACTTCTTCTCGAGCCTCGAGCTCTGCCCCCGGTAGACCCCGCCTCCTTCCCGGCCACGCTCGGCGCCCGCGAGCGGTTGGCCACGACCGGCGCGGTCCTCCTCGGCGTCGTCGGGATGACGATCCTCGGCATCGTGCTCGCGGTGCAGAGCGGCAACCCGCGCTGGCTCTTCTTGAGCCTGCCGCTCACGCTCGTGCTGTTCGGAGCGGGCGGGTTCGCACCGACGGGCTACCGGCTCGCGGGCGACGGCATCCAGATCGAGCGCAAGGTCGGCCCGAAGCTGATCCCGTACCGGAAGATCCGCGGAGTCGACCGCGAGGAGCGCCGGGTCAACGGCCTCACCGTGCTGGGCTCCAGGGGCGTCTTCGGTAGGTTCGGGAGCTTCTGGAACCCGCGTCTCGGGGTCTACCGTCTCTACCTCTCGAACCGCGAGAACGTCGTCTGGCTCGCGACCGACGGCGGCCTCGTCGGCCTTTCGCCCGACCGTCCGGAGGAGTTCGTCGAGCGCCTCCAGAGTCGGCTCGCTATACTTGGGCGCGGGGGTGCGTGATGGTCCGGCGCCTGCTCGTCGCGCTCGTGTTCGTCACCATCGCGTCGCCGGCCTCAGCCGTCGAGTACCGGCTGCAGGTGGTGAGCGTGCTCGACGACGCGTTCCGGTCGTTCATGAAGCCGGGCGAGGCGGCCGACGGCGCCACGGGCCCCGGGCTTCAGCGCCTCGAGGCGAGTCTCGACAGCGGCGACTTCCCGAAGGCGGTCCTGCTCTACGACCGCCACCTCCAGGCGGCGTCCGAATCCACCGCGCGCGCGTACGGCGGCGTCCCGGTCCGCGCCGACGTGAAGCAGGGCGGCGAGCAGAAGCGGCACTGGGACGAGGTGCGGTGGGACGGGACGCCGGGGGAGCAGAGCGTGTGGGTCGTGGTCCCGCGCACGCGGCGCAGCGGCGAGCTCTTCCGCGTGGCCCTCCGGGGGGCGGGACCGATCCGTCACTGGCTCCCGTACGCGACGTCGAACGGCAGGAAGCTCCCCGTCGTCAGCTTCCCCTCCAACTACCTCTGGTCCCGCGAGGACGAGGCGGACTTCTGGTCGAAGCGCCTCGCCCCGGTTCTCGATCTCGGCGCGGGGATCGCCGTGATCGTCGGCGCCAACACGGGGTTCCTCGACGCCGACCAGGCGTACATCGTCGTCACCCACGGGCCGGAGCCCGCCACGTACAAGGCGGTCCTCGGCTGGCGGGACCGGCATCAGGACCGCGAATCGCCCGGCGACGGTTTCTTCAGGCTCAACCGGCGCTGGTGAGCGAGCACGTCGCGCACATCGTCCCCCCGACCGGTAGAGCCGAACGCGAATTCTCGGTAGCGTCAGCATTTCCGATAGAATCTCGGGCGTGGTGCAGCTTCCCGAGCATTTCAACGCCGCCGCCTTCTTCGTGGACCGCCACGTGGCCGAGGGGCGCGGCGAGCGGACGGCGTTCCGCTTCGCCGGGCGCTCGATGACCTACGCTGAGCTCGCCGACAGCGTGGATCGGGCAGCGGGAGCGCTGGCAGGGCAGGGCGTCGCGATCGAGGACCGCGTGCTGCTGGTCCTCGACGACGCGCCGGCCTTCGCCGCGGCGTTCTGGGGCGCGGCGAAGCTCGGCGCCGTCGCGGTGCCCGTCAACACGCTCATGGCGCCCGCCGAGTACGAGTTCCTCCTGAACGACAGCCGCGCGAAGGTCGCCGTGGTCGAGGCTCACGTGGCCGACCAGGCCCGGGCGGCCAGGAGCCGATGCCCGTGGCTCGGCGCCGTGCTCACGCCCGGCGACCTCGAGGGCGCTGCTCCGGCGCGCGTCGAGACGGCGGACACGTTCCGCGAAGACGTGATGTACTGGGGCTACACCTCCGGCTCGACGGGCGCGCCCAAGGCGGCCGTGCACTCGCACAAGGACTTCGTCGCCGCCGCGGAGCTCGTCGGCTCGGGGATCTTCGGCATCGGCCCCGATGACCTGACCTTCTCGGCCTCCAAGCTCTACTTCGCCTTCGGCCTCGGGAACTCGCTGTATTTCCCCGCGCTCGCGGGCGCCGCTTCGGTGCTCGTTCCCGAGCGCCTCACGCCCGAGCGGGCCTTCGAGGTGATCGCGGCGGAGCGGCCGACGATCTTCTTCGCCGTGCCGACGCTCTACGCGCGGATGCTCCAAGTGCCCGACGCCGAGCGCGTCTCCGACGTCTCCTCGCTCAGGTACTGCGTGTCGTCGGGCGAGACGCTGCCGCCGGCGATCTTCGACGCGTGGGGAGAGCGATTCGGCCTCGAGCTGGTCGAGGTCGTGGGCTCCACCGAGGCGCTCCACGACTTCATCGCCAACCGGCCGGGGAAGGCGCGGCGCGGCACCGCAGGGCAGGTGGTGCCGGGCTTCGAGGCGCGCCTCGTGGACGACGCGGGGGAGCCCGTGCCCCCTGACGCCGTCGGCCACCTCGTCATCAAGGGTGAGACGACCGCGCCCTACTACTGGAACCGGCTCGAGCGGACGCGGCGGACGATGCTCGGCGAGTGGCTCAGGACGGGCGACATGTTCTCCGTGGACGCGGAGGGCTGGTTCACGTTCGCCGGCCGCGCCGACGACATGCTGAAGGTGGGCGGGATGTGGGTGTCGCCGGCCGAGGTCGAGGCTCACCTGGTTCACCACCCCGCCGTGCTCGAGGCGGGGGTCGTCGGCCGCGAAGACGCCGACGGCCTCACCAGGGTCCACGCCGCGGTGGTGCTGAAGGACGCACGCGCGGCGTCGGAGGCCCTGAGCGAGGAGCTGAGACGGTTCGTGAAGGCGCACGCCGCGGGCTACAAGGTCCCCAGCTCCCTCGAGTTCGTCCCCGACCTGCCGAAGACGGCGACGGGCAAGATCCAGCGCTTCCGCCTGCGGGCCGGAGCCTGACGCGTGCGCGTCATCGTCGACCGCGTCTGCAAGACGTACGCCGATCGCCACGGCCACGAGGTCCGGGCGCTCGACGACGTGAGCTTCACCGTGGGCTCGGAGGAGTTCCTGGCACTCCTGGGCCCGTCGGGGTGCGGCAAGTCCACGCTCCTCAACATCGTCGCGGGGCTCCTCACGCCGAGCGCGGGCGGCGTGTACCTCGAGGGTGAGCTGCCGCCGGGGCGGTCGGCGACGGCGATGGTCTTTCAGGAGTTCGCGCTCTTCCCGTGGCGCACGGCGCAGGCGAACATCGAGTTCGGGCTCGAGGAGCTCGGCCTTCCGCCGGTGGAGCGGGCGGCGCGCGCGCGCGAGCACATCACGCTCACCGGGCTCGCCGGCTTCGAGACGAAGTATCCGCACCAGCTCTCGGGCGGCATGCGCCAGCGCGTCGGCATCGCGCGGGCGCTCGCGGTGGAGCCTGCCGTCCTCTTGATGGACGAGCCGTTCTCGGCGCTCGACGCGCAGACGCGGCAGCTCATGCAGGAGGAGCTGCTCGCGATCTGGGAGCGGACGCGCAAGACGATCGTCTACGTGACGCACAACATCCAGGAGGCGGTCTACCTGGCGGACCAAGTGATCGTGCTCTCGCGCCGGCCCGGCCGCGTGCTGGCGAGCCTGCCCGTCGAGCTCAAGCGCCCCCGCGTCGAGGGGATGATCGGGGAGCCGGCCTTCGTGGGCGCCGCGGAGCGCATCTGGTCGCTGATCAAGGGGGAGGCGCGCGAAGCCCTGCGCGAGCCCGGGGCATGAGCGCGCGGATCCCGGCGCCCGACCGCACGAGGGCGCTCGAGCGCCGCGACCATCCTCTCGTCCGCGTCCTGGCGCTCGCGGGCCTCCTCATCGCGTGGGAGGTGGTCACGCGCACGGGCTGGGTGCCCGCGCTGTTCCTGCCGTCGCCCTCCGGCGTGATCCAGACGGGCGTGGAAATGCTCCGGTCGGGCGAGTTGCTCACGCATGTCGTCACGAGCCTCAGGCGCATCGTCCTGGGCTTCGGCCTCGGCGCCCTCGGCGGCGTGTCGGTCGGCCTCGCGGTGGGCTTCTTCAGCCTCGCCGAGGCGGTCGGCAACCCGCTCATCGCGGCGACGTTCCCGATCCCGAAGATCGCGCTCCTGCCGCTCCTCATCCTCTGGCTCGGGATCGGCGAGGCGTCCAAGGTCGCGGTGATCATGCTGGGCGTCTTCTTCCCGATGGCGATCAACACCTACACGGGGGTGCGGAACGCAGACCCGCTCCTGATCCGCGCCGCCGTGAGCTTCGGCGCGGGGCGGTGGAGCCTCATCCGGAAGGTCATGCTCCCCTCGGCGCTCCCGATGATCTTCGCCGGGCTCAAGCTCGGGGCGGGGACCTCGCTCCTCCTCCTCGTGGCCGCCGAGATGATCGCGGCCAACGCCGGGATCGGCTTCCTCGTGCTCCACGCCCAGAACCTCATGGAGACGACCAAGCTCATGGTCGGGATCGTGCTGCTCTCGATCCTGGGCGTCTCGACGCACTGGCTGCTCGTCCGCCTGGAGCGCGTGGCGATACCATGGAGGGCGTGAGGGCGACCTCGCTCGACAGACTGCGCTCGCACGGCGCTCGGCGGGCGCGCAAGGAGAGATCGCGATGAAACGTCTCGTCGTCGTGCTGCTGGTGGCCGCCGCGCTCCTCGGCGGCGTGGTCCCCGCCCGCGCGCAGGGCCAGAAGGTGAAGCTCGGCGTGCTGAAGCTCACGTCGTCCGCCGTCCTGTTCCTGGGCGCGGAGAAGGGCTACTTCAAGGAATTCGGCGTCGAGCCCGAGTTCGTGTTCTTCCAGGCGGCGCAGCCCATCGCCGTCGCGATCGCGTCGGGCGACCTCGAGGTCGGCGCGACGGGCCTCACCGCCGGGCTCTACAACATCGTCGCCGGGGGCGTCCGGATCTGGATCGTCGCCGACAAGGGACGCGAGTGGCCGGACCACAACCTGACGGCACTGCTCGTCCGCAAGGACCTGTATGACGCGGGCGCGCGCACGCTGCGCGACCTCAAGGGCAAGAAGATCGGCGTCACCCAGATCGGCTCCACCTTCCACTACAACATCGGCCGGCTCCTCGAGAGGGAGGGCATGGCGCCCGGCGACGTCGAGCTCGTGCCGCTCCAGGCCCTCGGCGCCCTCTCCGACGCCCTCGCGGCGAAGCGGCTCGAGGCCGTGGCGACGGCCGAGCCCTTCGTGTCGCGGCTCGAGGCGAACGGCACCGGCGTCGTCATCCTCCGCACCGGCGACTCGCTGCCGTGGCAGATCGCGGTCATGTTCTATTCCGACAAGTTCGCCAAGGACCGCGCGCGTGCCGTGGCCTTCATGAAGGGCTATATCAAATCCTCGCGCCACTACTTCGACGCGGTGCTGAAGCGGAAGGACGGGCCCGCGTTCGAGGACGTGGTCGCGATCACCGCGAAGTACACCGGGGCGCGGCCCGAGCTGATCCGGCGCGGCTTCCCCTACCAGGACCGCGACGGGCGGCTCATGCCCGGCGACGTCGGCCGCCAGACGGCGTGGTGGTTCAAGCAGGGGCTCATCAAGGCGCCGATCCAGGACAAGGACATCGTGGACGAGGGCTTCCTCCGCGAGGCCCTCAAGGGGATGCAATGAACGGATCGGGTATCATGGTGGGCGACGCGCGATGACCACGCGCTCCATCACGAAGGTCCTCGTCGCCAACCGCGGGGAGATCGCGGTCCGCGTGATCCGCGCCTGCCGCGAGCAGGGGATCGCGTCCGTCGCCGTGTTCTCCGAGGCCGACCGCGAGGCGCTCCACGTGCTCATGGCCGACGAGGCCTACCCGATCGGGCCGTCGCCCGCGACCGAGAGCTACCTCGTCATCGACAGGCTCGTCGCCGTCGCCAAGGCGGCCGGCGCCGACGCCGTCCACCCCGGCTACGGGTTCCTCGCCGAGAACGCCGCGTTCGCCGAGGCGTGCGCCGCCGCCGGGCTGGTCTTCGTGGGCCCGCCGCCGGCGGCGATCCGCGCGATGGGCGACAAGACCGCGGCGCGCCGGATCGCGCGCGAGCTGGGCGTGCCGATGGTGCCGGGGACGCTCGAGCCGGTCGCCTCCGACGCCGAGGCGCGCACAATCGCGCGCGAGTTCGGCTTCCCGCTGATGATCAAGGCCGCGCTGGGCGGCGGCGGCAAGGGCATGCGCCTCGTGCGCCAGGAGTCCGAGCTCGACGCCGCGCTCAGGATGGCGCGCAACGAAGCGGGCGCGGCGTTCGGCGACAGCGCCGTCTATCTCGAGCGCTACATCGCCGAGTCGCGGCACATCGAGGTCCAGATCCTCGCCGACTGCCACGGCCATGTCGTCCACCTCGGCGAACGGGAATGTTCGATCCAGCGGCGGCACCAGAAGCTCGTCGAGGAGTCGCCCTCGCCCGTCGTGGATTCCGCGATGCGGGCGCGGATGGGCGAGGCCGCGTGCCGGATCGCCAAGGCCGCGGGCTACGCGAACGCGGGCACGGTCGAGTTCCTCGTGGACCCGGAGAAGAACTTCTACTTCCTCGAGGTCAACACGCGCCTTCAAGTCGAGCACCCCGTGACCGAGATGGTGACCGGCATCGACCTCGTGCGCGAGCAGCTCCGGATCGCCGCGGAAGAACCGCTCGGTTACACGCAGGCGGACATCGCGTGGCGGGGCGCGGCGATCGAATGCCGCATCAACGCCGAGGACCCGTTCGGCGGCTGGCTGCCCTCGCCGGGCACGATCACGGGGCTCCGCGCGGCGACGGGCCCCTGGGTGCGCGACGACTCCGGCGTGTACGAGGGCTACACGGTCCCGCGCTTCTACGATACGCTCGTCGCCAAGCTCATCGTGTGGGGCACCGACCGCGCGGCGGCGCTCGATCGGATGGCGCGCGCGCTCGCGGAGTACAAGATCGTCGGGATCCGCACGACGATCCCCGTGCTCGCCCACATCGTGGCCCACGAGGACTTCCGCGCCGGGCGATTCTCCACGCAGTTCCTCGATCGCGTCCTGCCGGCGCTCACGACCCAGCGCGGCCGCCTCCGCTCGATCGCCGTCATCGCGGCCGTGCTCGCGGAGTACGAGCGCCTCGGCCACCGCACGCTGCCCGAGCCGCCGCCCGCGACTCAGGACGTCTGGCGCTGGAGCCACCCCCGAGGGTGGAGAGCCCGATGACGGCGCCAGCATGAAATTCGTCGCGACGGTCGGCGGGCAGGCGGAGACGGTCGAGGTCACGGGCGACCACGGTCGTTACCGGCTCACGCTCGGCGGCGAGGTGTGGGAGGTGGACGCGCGGCTCACGGCGCAGGGCATCTACTCCCTGCTGATCGACGGGGTCTCCTACGTCGCCGACGTCACCGACCGGGAGGGCGCGTGCGTCGTGGACGTCGGGGACGAGACGTACCTCATCCAGGTCGAGGAGGCGACCCGGTATATCATCCGGACGAAGGGCGGGGCGGCCGGCGGGCCCGCGCACCAGGTCCTCGCGGCGCCGCTGCCCGGGAAGATCACGCACGTCGCGGTCACGGTGGGCGACGCGGTCAAGGCGGGAGACACACTGCTCGTGATCGAGGCGATGAAGATGGAGAACGAGTTCCGGGCGGGGACCGCCGGCACGATCGCCGAGGTGCGCGTCCAGCCCGGCCAGGCGGTGAACGCCGGCGACGTCCTCGTGGTGATCGCCTGATGCCCGAGACGGTGATCGAGTTCAAAGGCGTCAACAAGTGGTTCGGGAAGATTCACGTCCTCTGCGACGTCACCCTCGCGGTCGCGGCGGGCGAGGTCGTCGTGGTGTGCGGCCCGTCGGGCTCCGGCAAGAGCACCCTGATCCGCTGCGTGAACGCGCTCGAGCCCATCCAGGAGGGCGAGCTCGTCGTGCTCGGCGAGTCCCTCGCGAAGCCCGGCGTGAGCCTCTCGGCCCTCCGGACGCGCGTCGGCATGGTGTTCCAGTCGTTCAACCTCTTCCCGCACATGACCGCGCTCGAGAACATCATGCTGGCGCCCGTCAGGGTCCGGGGCCTGACCGCCGCCGAGGCCGAGAAGACGGCACGCGCGCTGCTGGATCGCGTGAAGATCCCCGAGAAGGCGGCGAATTACCCGGCCAACCTGTCCGGCGGCCAGCAGCAGCGGGTCGCGATCGCGCGGGCGCTGGCGATGCAGCCGAAGATCATGCTCTTCGACGAGCCCACCTCCGCGCTCGACCCGGAGATGATCAACGAGGTGCTCGACGTCATGACCGACCTGGCGAAGGACGGCATGACGATGATGGTCGTCACCCACGAGATGGGGTTCGCGCGGCGGGTGGCCCACCGCGTCGTCTTCATGGACGAGGGCAAGGTGGTCGAGGAGGCGCCGCCCGAGGCGTTCTTCGCCGCCGCGCAGTCGGACCGCGCGAAGGAGTTCCTGTCGAAGATCCTCACCCACTGACTGGAGGTCACGATGAGAAGAGCACTGGCAGTCGTCCTGAGCCTTGCCCTCGCGCTGTCCGTCGCGGCGCCGGCGTTCGCCGAGACGACGCTCGAGAAGATCGGCCGGACCGGCACGCTGATTATCGGCACCCGCACGGGCTCGCCGCCCTTCGCGTTCGTCAACAAGCAGAACGAGTGGGTCGGCTTCTCGATCGACCTGGTGGAGCAGGCGATCGCCCCGGCGATCTCGAGGAAGCTGGGTAAGCCCGTCAAGGTCGAGAAGAAGGAGTCCACGCCGCCGACCCGCATCCCGCTGCTCAGCTCGAACGCGGTCGACCTGATCGCGGGGACGATGACCGACACGCGGCCGCGGCGCGAGTCGGTGGATTTCAGCATCACGTTCTTCGTCACCGGCGCCCAGTTCCTCGTGAAGAAGGGAAGCCCGATCCACGGCATCCAGGACATCGCCGGCAAGCGGATCGCCGCCCAGCAGGGCTCGACGAACGCGAGGATCATCCGCGAGCGCGTGCCGACGGCGCAGCTCCGCGAGTTCCCCGACCAGCCCGCCGCCTTCCAGGCGCTCGCCCAGGGGCAGGTGGACACCTACACGAACGACGGCATCCAGCTCTACGGCCTCCGGGCGAAGACGCCGAACCCGGGCGAGTGGGAGATCGTCGGCGACTTCTACTCCTACGAGCCCTACGGGATGGCGATGCGGAAGAACGAGTCGGACTTCCGCCACCTCGTCAACGTCGGCCTCATGGAGGCGATGGAGTCGGGCAAGTACCTCGAGCTGTACGACAAGTGGTTCGGGCCGCGGGGCGAGGCGCCATACCCGCTGACGGCCGAGAACAGGCGCTTCCTGATGATGCAGGTGGTCCCGAAGTAGCCGCGACCGCGTGAAGTACGAGTTCAACTGGAGCGTCCTCTGGAGCGGCCAGTCGGGCGGCTGGTTGCTC
>Ga0209108_10001511_pt1 | contig 13445 bp, 10 predicted proteins | sample Rifsed10ft1_FD_184003 | JGI IMG/M metagenome (GOLD analysis project Ga0209108, IMG submission 184003) | Soil microbial communities from Rifle, Colorado, USA - sediment 10ft 1 (version 2) | ecosystem: Environmental > Terrestrial > Deep subsurface > Rock core/Sediment | place: Rifle, Colorado...
CGGCTCGAGGCCGACGATTTTGTGATCGGGGAAGGCCTGCTTAATCCGGTCGCCCGCGGCGATGGTTCCAGCGCTCCCCATCGCCGAGCAGTAAGCCGCAATCGTTCCATCGCCCACGCCCTGCGCCTGGAGTTCCCCGGCCAACTCGACGATGGTGTTGCCCGTGACGTGATAGTGGAAGCGATAATTGCCCATCACCTCGAACTGGTTGAGGATGCGGATGTTCGGATCGCGCCGGAGCTCCCACGTCTTGTCGTAGATCTCCTTGACGTTAGACTCGACGCCGGGGGTTTTGATGATCTGCGCGCCGTAGCTCTCGATTTTCTCAAAGCGCTCCTTGCTCATGCCCTCCGGCAGGACCACGATGGACTTCGCGCCGACGCGCCCGCCCACCCACGCGCCGCCGATGCCGTAGTTGCCGGTGCTGGGCCACACAACCGTATGCTTGTCAATGTCCACCCGATCGAACAGCAGTTCTTCGGCCAGCACCGAGTAGGCTGCGCCCACTTTGTGAGCACCGGTGGGGAAGTCGCGCCCGTAGAGGACGACGATGGGCGCCTCCACGCCGGTCAGTTCGTGCGGCAGGATTTCGTATTTGATGCTGCCCTCTGCGCTGCGCCAGGTGATGTTGTAGAGATTGAGCGGGTCGAGCGGCGCCTCTTTCAAAGCCTTCACCGCTTTCTGGCGGATGGCCGGGTCAATCGTATTGGGGTGAAGCATTTCCTCGAAAGTGGGACCAAGAATGGGGCGAGACATTGGGTATCCTTGAGAATGGAGATGGGTCATTGGAGATTATTTGACTTCGCTGAGCTTGATGCGCCGGTGCTGGCGCGAGGCCATTTTGGCCGCATCCACGATGCGGGTCACTGCGAGGCCGTCGGCGAGGGTGGGCAGGTCGGCGGGCGCGCCGCCGTTGGCGATCGCCACGGCGAGCCGGTCGAGGAAAAGGTCGAAGCCGCCCATCAAGCCGCTGTGGCCGCGCGTCTCCTCGAGATATTGCTCGGGCGCGTACAGGGTCTGAGCGGTGCGCTCGCCCAGGGGCAGAAACGCCGCTTCGTCGCCGAAACCTTCGATGAGCACCGAACCGGCGGAGCCGTGCAGCTCGATGCTGGTGCGAGGATAAGCCGTCACGGCGCTGTGGCTGAACGTCGCCAGCATCCCGCTCTCGAAGTGCAGCGTGACAAAACCGGTGTCGTCCGCCAGCGAGGTCAGCGGCGCCGTGCCGTTCGGCACCATCTCCTCTGCCAGAGTCGCCAGCGTCGCGTCCACTTCCCGCACGGGGCCGAACCAGCGCAGGGACAGATCAATGGCGTGGGAGACGAACCCGGCCAGGATGCCGCCGCCGTTGTCCGCGTCCCACATCCAGCGCGCTGCCTGTCCGGGCGTGGCCAGAAAGTCATTGAGCAGCTCAAAGCGCATCAGGCGCGGCGAGCCAATTTTGTTCTGCGCCAGCAGGTCCGAGATCAGGCGCAGGACGGGCGTGTAACGCAGCACGAAGGCCGGGACGCCCACCCGCCGCACCTCGGCGGCCATGTCCTGCAGAACCCGCGCCTCCAGCGTGCTGGCGACGTAGGCGATCTCGACGACGGCGTGCTTGCCGGCGGCCAGCGCCGCGGCGGCGAAACCGGAATGCGTGCGCGGCGGCGAGGCGATGCTGATCAAATCTACCTCCGACGAAGTGATCAGCTGCCGGGCATCGGTGTACCAGTTGGGAATCTGGTGTTCACGCGCCGCGGCCTGCGCGCGCTCCGGCGCACGGGCGCACACCGCCACCACCTCGTAGGACGGGTTGTTCCTGTACGCGGGGATGTGCACGCGCCCCCCGTAATTCACGCCGATAACGCCGACGCGGATCGTCATCGCGTGACTCCGCAGACATCCATCCGTTCAATCCGCCTCATCCGTTGACACATCCGTTGACGCATCCGTTGACCTAGTCGGCCGCCTTCCCCAGCGCCGCCATCGCACGGAAGGCGCGCATGGCGACGACCATATCCTCGCCCTCGAATTCGAGGCGCGTCCCGGAGAGGCGGCGCGTCCCCGGCATGAGGAACGCATTGTCCGCTTGATGCGGGAATCGGAACTCGACGGCGAGCCGCACCGGCGTTTGAACCTGATAGGGCTGGCGCTCCCCCGCCTTGAGCCTGGTCACGCCGCGCGCCACGGCCTCGCAGATTTTCTCGCGCGCCTCGGCCCGCGGGAGGCACTCGGCGGCGTAGCGGCCCGTGCCCATCTTGACGACGGCCACGTCCAGCTCCGCCCCGAGGAGACTCTGCGCCTCGAGGCAGGCGATGTTGTCCCCGCTCACCGCGACGACCGGGACCCCATAATGCCCCGCCGTCGCCGCGTTCAGCCCGATCTCGCCCACGAGGAGATCGTTCAGCCAAACCGCAGCCACGCTCGCATCTGACCACGTGTGGCACAACACCCCCTTCTTCGCCCCAGCCATGGCGTGGTAGCCGATGAACGCCACGCCATCGTAACGCGGTTCGTCGTCAATGCCCTGCAACATCGAGAAGGGCGACGGGCTGCCGGAACTGAGATGCGCGCGGGCGTCGAGTTCTTCGAGTTCGAGCGTGCGCGCGTGCCAGTGGGCGTCGCTCACGGTGACGGCGTCGGCCCCGGCCTCGAATGCGCCGTTGATGGCGGCGTTCACGTCCCCGGCCATCAACTTGCGCCCGCGCTTCCACTCGTCCGTCCCCGGCGTAACCTGCTCCCAGTTTACGATGCCGGAGATGCCTTCCATGTCACAGGAGATGAGGAGTTTCATAGTCAATAGATCACAATTCAGCCCGTTGCTGGCGCAGCGCCCCCAGAAGCAACGGGGGCTTTCTCCCCAATCACATCCGGCAGTTCGGCCTCCACCCTGCGCAGGCGCGGGTAGAGTAAGGCGACGACCACGGCCAGCAGGCTGATGAGGCCCAGCACCATGTATAGGAACCCTATGCCGCGCCCCGGCCCCGTGCCGACGAACTGGCCCACGCTCGCCGCCAGCGGCCCGCCGACCGCCAGCAGCGGCTCGAAGACTCTATCGGCGAGCGGCCCGGCGACGAGATACGCGAGCGGCAGAGACGACCACGCGATCATCCGCCGCACGGCGAACACGCGGCCCTGCACGTCGGGCGCAACCTTGCTCTGCCAGATCGCCTGACTGCATCCATTGACAACCGGCAGACTGAAGAAGTAGAAAAACGCGGCCACGGCGAGGATCACAACCCGCGGCGGCAACCCGGCGGCGAACAACACAATGCCCTGCAAGATTGAAAAGCCGAGGATGCCGTACACGCGCGGCTTCGGGCCGCCCCAGGCGCTCATGGTCAGGCTGCCTATCAGGAAGCCCACGCCGCCGATGGACAGAAGCGAGCCAAGCACGGCCGGCGTGGAAAAGCCCAGCACAAGCGGCGTGAACAACACCCCCACGATGCCCGAAGTGAAGTTGGTGGCCGCGAAGAAAACCAGCAATCCCAACAGGCCGGGCCGCGCAGTGATGTACGTCCAACCATACGCGGCTTCGCGCAGGAGTGATCCCTGCCCCGCCTGGCCTTCGGCAGTCGCCTCGGGTCGGGGCACACGAATAATCAGCAGCGTGAGGACGGCAAAGAGAAACGTGGCGAAGTCAATCAGGATCACGCCCTGAATCTGGATGATGCCAACGAGTGCGCCCGCGAGCGCGGGCGAAACAATTTGCGCAGCAGCCTCACCCAACTGCACCATGCCGCTCGCGCGACCCAGATGCTCTTTCGGAACCAGTAATGTCGTCGCCGCAGAATACGCGGGCCACTGGAAGGCACTGAAGGTTGAACTGATGGCGAGGGCGATATAGATGTGCCAGACTTCGAGGCGGCCCCCCAGAAGCAGCAGCGCGATGGCGAGAGTGCACAGGCCCGCCCCCGTGTCGCTGAGAAGCATCGCCGTGCGCCGATCCCAACGATCCACGAGTGCGCCCGCGATCGGCGACATCACAATGCCCGGCAGAGAAGTGAACAGCGAGATGAGCGCGAACTGCGTAACCGACCCCGTGCGCTGATACACCCACACCCCCAGCGCAAAGCCAGTGAGGCCGGAGCCGGTGAGCGAAATCACCTGCCCGAACCAAATCGTGAAGAAGGTCAACATCCCGCGCGGGGCAGTGCGTTGGGCCATGAGATTTCCTTGTCTCAGGTCTGAGAAGGGCCAGCTACCTGGCGGCCACCCGTTTGACGGCTTCCAACGTCGGCTCAATCTTCACCGCCTCCCCCGCTGCCTGCATCGCCGATTTTACGTCCTTCAGCCCGCTGCCGGTGACGACGACGACCACGGTCTCGTCCGCGCCCATTATGCCCGCGCGCGCAGCTTTCGCCAAACCCGCATAGGCGGTCGCCCCGGCGGGTTCGGCGAACACGGCCAGCCCGCGCGCCAAATCACGCATCGCGGCAAGGATGTCGTCGTCGCTGACGACGACGTATGCCCCGCCCGTCTCGCGCACCGCGCGCACGGCCCGCACGCCGTCGCGCGGCAAGTCCACCGAGATGCTGTCGGCCAGCGTCTGCGCAGAGACGGGTGTGATCGTTTCGGTATTCGACGCCCACGCGTTCGCGCACGCCGCCGAGCCTTCGGCCTGCACACCCATCAGTTTGGGGAGCTTGTCAATCCAGCCGAGCGCGAGCAAATCCTTCAGCCCCTTGTGGATGCCGGAGAGGATGTTGCCGTCGCCGACGGAGACGAAGAGGCGATCCGGGGCGAGCCACCCCACAGGCGTGCCGCGCGACATCTGATGCGTGAACTGCTCGCAGATTTCAAAGGCCGCCGTCTTCTTGCCCTCGAGCGTGAACGGGTTGTAGCCCGTATTGCGGCAATACCAGCCGAACTCGCGCGAGGCTCGCAGGGTCAGATCAAACGCCTGATCATAATTCCCATTGACCAATAATACCTTTGCTCCAAACATCAGCAGTTGCGCTATTTTCGCGGGCGGCGCGGTCTGCGGCGCGAGGATCACCGCCGGATGCGCAACCGCGGCGGCCATCCCGGCGAGCGCCGCGCCCGCGTTGCCGGTGGAGGCCGCGGCGATGACGGGTGCATGGATTTCGCGCGCACGCGCCACGACCACGGCTGAGGCCCGGTCTTTGAATGAAGCCGTTGGATTGCGGCCGTCGTCCTTGACGAAAACGCGCGAAGCGTTGAGGCCGAGGGTCGAGGCAAGACGGTCGGCGCGGTAGAGGGGCGTCCAGCCCACGGCGCGGAGTGGCGTGCCCTCACAGCCGGGATCCGCCACCGGCAGGAGCGGGAGGTAACGCCAGATCGAGAAGTCTTGCGAGGCCGCCAGCGCGGCGGGTGAGGCGGCGCCATGCCGGATCATGGTGTAATCCAGCACTACGTCGAGGTTGCCGCTGTCGCCGTGCTTGGGACAGACGTATTCGACTTGATCGGGCGCATATTCTGCGCCGCAGAGCGAGCAGCGATAGCCGAGAAAGCGACTCATCGTGAACCCCCGTCAGGGCCTGAGGATATCAAGCATTTGCATGAGGGTGAGGTCCTCCCCGTAATAATCGCAGAGGGATTTCCACAATTCCGGGTGCGGCAGGGCCTCCGGATGCCGGGCGTGCACCTCGCGCACGGTGTCCAGCAGGCTGAGTTTTTCCTCTTCTTTCAAGGCCGCAATGGCAAAAGTCGCCGCCCGGCTGACGCCTGCGCCGCAGGCGATTAGCACGTTGCGCCCCCAAGATTTCTGTGTTTGCACAAATTGAAGCCCCTGTTTGAGCATCTCCGGCCCGAGCGGCTCGCCGTCTTCTACTGGAAGGAAGAGCGATACCACGCCGGGCTGCTCCACGGCTTCGTCCAGTTCCAGCATCGCGCCGATCTGACACGAGCGGAGCAGCCATCCCTCCTGTGTCTCGCTAAATTTGCCAACGTAGAGCCAGGGGCGAATCATGTACATAGTTTGAGCCTTGCCGCTAATCCAAAGTTGAACCTAAATCCCGCGCTCGCCGCGCACGTAAGGTATGCCCAGCGCGGCCGGAGCGCCCAGCCGCTTGCGCAGCGCCTCCCGCGACCCGATGATCAGCACAAAGATCGTGAAGGCGTACGGCAGCATTTGAAGAAAGAAGCCCCAATATGGATTGTAATAGAAGGGGTTGGCAAACCCAAACAGTGTCGTAGGCCCTTGAATATCGAGGATGAGCCGCCGGAGCGCGCCGAAGGCATACGAGCCGAAGGCCGCGCGCCACGGATCCCACTGCGCGAAGATGACCAGCCCAATCGCAATCCACCCTTGCCCGCCGGTGGTCAATTCGCTGAACCAGCCGGGGGAGATGGCGAGGCTGATGGTGCCGCCCGCCAGCCCAGCCAGCATTCCGCCCACACATACGTAGAGATATCGCAGGCGGTAGACGTTGAGGCCCATCGCATCGGCGGCGGTGGGATTCTCGCCCACCGCGCGCAGGTGCATGCCGGGCCGGGTGTGATTGATATAAAACCAGGCGGCGGGCAGGAGCAGGTAGCCCAGGTACACCATCACACTTTGCTTGGTAAACAAGATGGGACCCAGGAACGGGATAGCCGACAGGCCGGGCACGGTGTAGATCGGCAGGAGCGAAATGGCTCCGGCTTTGTTCAGCCCCTCGCCGAACACCAGACTCAGCCCGACGCCGAGAAACGTCAGCGCCAGCCCGCTCACCACCTGATCGGCTTGAAAATGGATGGTGACCAGCCCGTGCAGCAGGGAGAGCGCGCCCGCCATGAGCATGGCGACCACCAGCCCCAGCCCGCCATTCCCGGTGGCCACCGTGACGCCGAACGCGCTCATCGCGCCGATGAGCATCATGCCCTCCACTCCGAGATTCAAGACCCCGGCGCGCTCGGCAAAGATTTCGCCGAGCGTCGCAAAGAGCAGCACCGTCCCGCTGGCGACCCCGGCTTGCAGAATGATAATGGGGTCCAAGTTAAGCCTCCGTCCCGACAGCCGCGGTGCGCACAATCCGAATGCGATAGCGCAACAAGACCTCGCTGGCGATGAGCATGAACAGGATGATGCCCTGAATGAGGCGCGGCACGCCGGAGGGCTGAATCTCGCGCCCGGCGAGGATCAACCCGCCGAAGAGGATGGACACAGGAATCACGACTAACGGGTTGAGTTTCGCCAGCCAGGCGATGATGATGCCGGTGAAGCCGTAGCCGGGCGAGATGGAGGTTTGCAGCCGGTGCACCACGCCCGCGATCTCCGACACCCCCGCCAACCCGGCCAGCGCGCCCGAGAGCATCATCACCAGCACGGTGTTGCGCGTGATGTTGATCCCGGCGTATTCCGCGGCGCGCGCGTTGTCGCCAATGAGCCGGATTTCGTAGCCCCACAGGCTGCGGTAGAGAATGTACCAGGCCACCACGGCGGCCAACACCCCAAAGACCAGACCGAAGTGCGTGGTAAGGCCGCGAAAGGCTGTGAATTCTTTGGCGTAGTCGGCCAAGCGGGGGAGCCAGGCCGCCTTCTGGAAGGTCTTGCTCATCTGAAAGCCCCCCTCGCTCCACACCGCAAATACAAAGAAGTTGACAAGCGCGACGGCGATGTAGTTCATCATCAGGGTAGTGATGATCTCGTTGACCCTGAGCTGGGCTTTGAGCCAGCCGGGGATGAGGCCCCAGGCCGCGCCGCAGAGCATCCCGGCGACCAGCATGACCGCAATCGTCACCGGGCGCGAGGCGGTCTCCGGCACCAGCCCGGACAGGATCACGGCGCTCGCGCCGAGCGCGCCCATATAGAACTGCCCTTCCGCGCCAATGTTCCACAACTTCATGCGGAAGGCAACGGAACACGCCAGCCCCACCATGATCAGCGGCGTGGCTTTCACCAGCGTATCAGAAAAGACACCGATATCGCCGAAGGCCGCCCGGCCGATGTGGGCATAAGCGGCCAGAGGGTCGCCGCCGACGAGTTTGAGCACGACAGCGCCCAGCAGGAGGGCCACCACGATCGCCCCCACCGAAACCAGCGGCGCCAGCCAACGCGGCACGTTCAGCCGCGGCTCGATACGAATGGTAAATGGTAATTGGTAATTCCGCCTTGAAGCCGTTGGCGTCACGCGCGCCTCCTGTTTCAGAAGCTGGAAATTAGAGGTCGGAGGTTGAAGGTTGGAAATCGAATGCTAGATGGGCACCCTTCCAGCTTCCAACCTCTAACCTCCAGTCCGGCGTTTCCCGCCGGTCATCATCAGACCAATCGCCTCGGGGTCGTGCTCCGTAATTTCGCCCGCAATCTCGCCTTCGTACAGCACCACGATGCGGTCGCTCAAGGCGAATATTTCTTCCAGTTCTTCCGAGACGAGCAGCACGGCCGCACCCGCCTCCCGCTGCGTCAGCAGCAGACGCTGCACGCCTTCAATGGCGCCCACGTCCAGCCCGCGCGTGGGCTGCATGGCAATGAGCAGCTGCGGCTTGGCCGAGAGTTCGCGCGCCAGGATCACACGCTGGAGATTGCCGCCCGACAACAGCCGCACGGGGGTATCCACGCTGGGCGCGAGGATGGCGTACTCTTCTTTTAGCCGCTCTGCATTGCGGCGGGCTGCGCTGCGGTCGAGCGACCCGCCTTTCGCAAGCGGTGGATGGCGGTAACTCTTCATGATCACGTTGTCAGTGATGCTCAAATTGGGAGCCGAGCCGACATGGGCGCGGTCCTCGGGCACATGGGCCACACCTTTGTGGATGGCCAACCGGGCGGGCCGATTGGTAATGTCCTCGCCCTGCACCAGCACCCGGCCCGCCGTGCAATGACGCAGGCCGGTGATGACCTCAGCCAGCTCGCTTTGGCCGTTGCCCGCCACCCCGGCCACGCCCACGATCTCCCCCGCCCGGACGGCCAGCGACACGTTCCGCAACGCGGGCCGTCCCTTGTCGTTGTCGGCGCATACGCCGTCCAATGTCAGCACGGCCTCGCCGGGGGCTTGCGGCTTCTTGTCCAGATCGAACAATACCGTGCGCCCGACCATCAACTTCGCCAGCTCGGCCTTCGAGGTGTCGGCGGAGCGCAAACCGGCGGCGGTGACCCGGCCGTGGCGCAGGACCGTGATGCGGTCGGCGATCGCCATGACTTCGTTCAGCTTGTGGCTGATGAAGACGATGGACTTCCCCTCGCCCGCCATGGCCCGCAGGGTCTTGAACAATTCCTCGATCTCCTGCGGGGCGAGCACCGCCGTCGGCTCGTCCATGATGAGCACCTGCACACCCCGGTAGAGCATTTTGAGAATCTCGACTCGCTGCTGTTCGCCAACCGTGAGCTGCCAGACCTTGGCCTGCGGCGTGATCTGCAAGCCGAAGCGCGTGCCCAGTTCGGCCATGCGCTTGTCGTAGTTGGGCAGACGCATCAGAAAGCGCGGCTCGTCCAAGCCGAGCAGTATGTTTTCAGTCACGGTCTGCGAGGGGACGAGCGTGAAGTGCTGGTGGATCATGCCCAGCCCGCGGGCGATCGCGTCGCGCGGCGAATTGAATTGCGCGGGCTGGCCGTGGACGAGGATCGCCCCGGCCTCCGGTTTGTACAGCCCGGCCAGCACGCTCATGAGCGTGCTTTTGCCGGCGCCGTTCTCGCCTAGCAGGGCATGGATTTCGCCGGCCCGCAGGTCAAAGTCCACGTGGTCGTTCGCCAGCACGCCGGGGAAGCGTTTGACGATGCCGCGCATTTCAACCGCGAGGAATGAGTCAGCCATGTGTGTGTTCAGTCCAGAGCGGGTTTGGGGACCACCCTGTATTCTATATGGATTGCGTGTTGCGCACCTTTCTACCTGGAGTACGCAACACGCAATCCGCTAGGGATCAACGCTCAAATCGGGTTACTGACCCAGACTCGGCAGTTCGGCAGTGATGCCTTCCGCCCACCAGTACATGCAGGTCTTGCACGGCGAGCCGAATTCCTTGAAGCCGTCGAGGTCGAGCTGTTCCAGCGCGCTGCCCGCCGGCACGATCACGTTGCCTTTGTTATCTCTGATCTCGCCTTTGAACACGTCGAAGCGGGTGAATTCGCCCGCCAGCGCTGCGGCGAGCGTGTCTCTGACCAGCTGCACATCTTCGGCCGGCAGGTCCTTCACGCCCGGCTGCGGGGTCTGACCTTCCATGAACCCGTACAGGCCCATCGCGCCCGCGTCGGCGTCAAAGTACTGAAAGCCCGGCACGTAGGTGCCCGCTTTGGTGTCTTTGGCGATCTGCGCGTAAACCGGGCCCCAGTTCCAGTACGGGGTCGTCAGGCAGCGCTCGGTCTTACACGCGCCGACGTGGTCGTAGTTCACGCCCCACTTGCCCTTCTCCTGCGCCACGTCGCCCGCAGCGGGCGTATCGGCGCCGGTAAAGACCACCTGTACGCCTGCGTCAAAGAGCGAGGCCGCGCCTTCCTTCTCAATCACCGGGTCGTGCCAGGTGTTAATCCAGCGCACGTCCATCGTACACTCCGGGCAAGTCCGCTTCATGCCCAGCGCAATGGCGTTGCCCAGCCGCAGTTCCTCGGGGATGGGGAAGGTGGCCATGTAGCCGAGTTTCGGGTTGCCGTCAGTCTTGGCCCGCGACCCGGCCAGCATCCCGGCGATGTACTTGAAGACCTCCATCGCGCCGAACATGTTGCCGTAATTCTTGCCGTTGGTCTTGAACCCGGTCAGGTGGATGAACATCGCATCGGGGAATTCTTCGGCCACGGCGGCCATGGGGTCCATGTAGCCGAAGGACGTGCCGATGATCAGGTCGAAGCCCTTGCGGGCCAGCGAGCGGAAGACCTGCTCGGAGTCCGCGCCTTCGGGCACCAGTTCGATGTAGGCGACGTGGGTGTCCGGGACATTCTGCTCGACGTACAGCAGACCCTCGTAGTGGGCCTGGCTCCAGCCGCCGTCGTCGTGCGGGCCGATGAGCACCATGGCGACGTTGAACTTGCCCTCTTCGGTGGCCGGGACTTGGAACCCACCAACTGTTTCGGGCGTAGCCGTGGCCGCCGGGGCCTGGGTCGTCGCCGCCGGGGTAGTGCAGGCCGTCACGACCATCGCCAGCACGGTCAACAGGCTCACCAGCCGCCACACTTTCTTCGTAAACATCTCAATCTCCTCCTGAATTTAGGGTGAACTGTTTGGAATGGCTGCAACTCTTTTCAATTTCGACGGCGATAACCCTCACCTCCTTCCGTGAGCTGCAAACGGACTCTGCGGCTGAACATCACGCCATGGTCAACGCCATCACCGCCTTCTGGGCGTGCAGGCGATTCTCGGCCTCGTCGAAGACCACCGAGTTCGGCCCATCAATGACCTGGTCGGTCACTTCAATGTTGCGGTCGGCCGGAAGCGGATGCATGTAGATTGCGTCTGGCTTGGCCAGCTTCATCTTGCGCTCGTCGGTGATCCAGGCCTCGTATTTCTTGATGATCCGGGCGCCCTCTTCCTGGTCAGTCGTCGTCAGCAGCGCCCCCCACGACTTGGCGTAGACGACGTCTGCCTCCTGGAAGCCTGCCTCCATGCTGTTCACCACCTCAAAGCCCGCGCCGTGCTTCCGGGCCTGCTCGCGCGCTTGCTCCATGATGTCCGGCATGAGCTTGAACTCCGGCGGATGCGCCAGCACCACGTCACAGCCAAATCGCGGCAACTGCAGGATGAGCGATTGCGGGACGGAAATGGGCTTCTGATACGAGGCCGCATACGCCCACGAAACCACCACCTTCTTGCGCCGCAGGTCGCGCCCCTTCTTTTCGATGATCGTCAGCAGGTCGGCCAGGCACTGGAAAGGATGGTAGATGTCGCACTGCATGTTGAGCACGGGCGAGCGCGAATGCTTCGCGACGTCGTTGAGGTACTTGTTGCCGATGCCCCAGTCCACGTGCCGGATGGCGATGCCATCGAAGTAGCGCCCGAAGATCTGGCCAATCTCGGTCGGCGTGTCGCCGTGCGCGATCTGCGTGGTCTTCGACTCGATGAAGGCCGCGTGCCCGCCCAGTTGCGCCATCCCGGCCTCGAATGACCCACGCGTGCGCGTGGACGAAAAGAAGAACAACATCGCCAGCACCTTATCGCGCAGCAGGGGGTGCGGCTCGCCCAGCGCTCGCTTGCGCTTCAAATCCCAGGCCACGTCCAAAACGGTCTCGACCTCTTCTTTGCTGAAGTCGAGGTCGCCGATGAGGTCCCGGCCACGCAGATTGGTTTGCATAGATGACTATCTCCTTTACGAGGGGTCGTATTTTGCTTGCAACTGCTGGTAGCGCGTCAACAACTCAGGCATTTCCAAGCCTTCCGCGAACGGTCTCAGCCAATCTTGAATGTACTTCTGATCCAATTTGGCCCTCTGTCGCATGAGCACACGCTCGACGTCAATCCAGTCGTGCTCCCGGTTCGCCACGACCTTGTGGATAACGAAATCCTCTGCCGTGCATACCTGCACCGGCACCCCCTCAATCGTCTTCTCGATGGCGCGGTCAATCGCCTGCCGCTCGTAGTCGAACTTGTGCTCGACGGTTAGCGTCGCGCTTGTCAGTATCGATGTGTCCTTCTGCGCGAACAGCCGCTCTTGCAGCAGCTCCGCGACGCGCAGCGGCGCGCTCCACAGGCCGATGCCGCCTCCGCTCCGTTGCTGCGTCAGCCAGCTAATCGTGTTCGAGTCGTCGCGCAGGATGATCGCGCTCACGCCCTGTCGCGTCAGCGCCAGCGTCTGGTACAGCCCCGACGCCTCGCCGGTCAGCGTGTCGTATTCCAGCAGTCCGGCCGTGGAATGCAGCTTGCCCTGCAGCGCGTCGAGCGACGACAGCACCTGCGCGAACGCCGCGCTCACGTTCTCCCACGTCACCTCGATGTCCGCCCAGTCGGGCTGCACGCGCATCGCGCGGCTCAGCCGCAAGCGGCCTTCGTAGTCGCCCGCCAGGTTGCTCTGCTGTCGCACGAAGCCCTCGATCCGCAGGAAGAACTCCGGCAGTAGCTGGCGCGTGTGCGCGACCGCCTTCTCGAGTTCCGCCACCGCGTCGAGCAGCTCGCCCGCGCCGAACTGCCGGGCGGCTGGTCCGCGCAGTGCGTTGCGGACGCTCCCGGTCAGCCCGCTGCCTCTCGTCGCTATCTGGTCGAGCAGAGTCGAGATGTCGTCTTCGCTCGTCTGGAAGCCGAACTGATCGGTCGCTTCTTCCTCCAGATGATGCGCCTCGTCGATTACGAGATGCCGGTAGTCCGGGATCACGCCACCGCCCACCACGACGTCGGACAGCAGCAAAGCATGGTTTACCAGCAGCACGTGCGCCGACTCCGCGCGCCGTCGAGCGCGCAGCAGGAAGCACGAGCCGTCCTTCACGAACGGGCACGGCGTCGAGAGGCACGCCTCGTTTTGCGCGCTGATCCTGCCCCAGACCTGCTCCTCGCCGGGCGACAGCCGCAGCTCCGACCGGTCGCCGGTATCCGTGTTTGGCAGCCAGAGCAGTAGCCGCACCAGCAGCTTCGCTTCGTCCGGCGTGAGGTTTGTTGACCGCCGCAGGTTCGACC
>Ga0209108_10001513_pt1 | contig 13439 bp, 9 predicted proteins | sample Rifsed10ft1_FD_184003 | JGI IMG/M metagenome (GOLD analysis project Ga0209108, IMG submission 184003) | Soil microbial communities from Rifle, Colorado, USA - sediment 10ft 1 (version 2) | ecosystem: Environmental > Terrestrial > Deep subsurface > Rock core/Sediment | place: Rifle, Colorado...
GAGGCGGCGAACTTCTGCCGCGACCTCGCCAACGAGCCGGCGAACTACCTGACTCCCGCCGAGCTGGCGCGCCAGGCGGAGAAGCTGGCGCAGGAGGCCGGCCTGGAGTGTGAGGTCCACGGCCCGGAGTGGATGCGCGAAAAGGGCATGGGCGCCCTCCTCGGCGTCGCGGCGGGCAGCGTCCAGGAGCCGCGCTTCATCGTCCTGCGCTATCGCGGGGCAGGCGAGGCGAAGCCCATCGCCCTCGTCGGCAAGGGCATCACCTTCGACTCCGGCGGCATCTCGATCAAGCCCGCGGAGGGGATGGGCGAGATGAAGGGCGACATGTCGGGCGGCGCCTCCGTCATCGCCGCGATGGGCGCCATCGCGCGGCTGCGGCCGGCGGTCAACGTCATCGGCGTCGTGCCGGCGACGGAGAACATGCCCTCCGGCAGCGCCACCCGCCCCGGCGACGTGCTGCGGACGATGGCCGGCAAGACGATCGAGGTTATCAACACGGACGCGGAGGGGCGTCTCATCCTCGCCGACGGCCTCGCCTACGCGAAAGACGAGGGCGCGGCGGCCATCGTCGACGTGGCGACGCTCACCGGCGCGATCAGCGTGACGCTGGGCAACGTCGCCATGGGCGCCATGGGCAACGACGCGGCGCTGATGGAGCGCGTAAAGCAGGCGGCAGCGACTGCGGGCGAGAAGGTCTGGGAGCTGCCGCTGTGGGACGAGTACAAGGAGCAGATCAAGAGCGAGGTGGCCGACATGAAGAACACGGGCGGCCGCGGCGCCGGCTCCATCACGGCGGCGATGCTCCTGCGCGAGTTCGTCGGCGATACGCCCTGGGTGCACCTGGACATCGCCGGCGTCGACTTCTATGACCGCGAGAAGGGCGTCATCGTCAAAGGGGCGAGCGGCATCCCGGTGCGGACGCTGGTGAACCTCGTCCTGCAGTCGGCGGGGACCGCAGCGGCGAAGTGACTTGGAGTGTCATTCCGAGCCCTTTCGACTTCGCTCAGGATGAACTCCGCGAGGAATCTAGCCGAAAGGAAGAGCCGCCTTCTTCTCCGGGACCAGATTCTTCGCTGCGCTCAGAATGACAGCTCGTTCGCCAATGGCCCGCAGCGATAGTCTGACAACGCCGCGCTGGGCGTCCCTGACTGAGCGGCGCGTCTACCGCGACGCAGCCGAGATGGCGCTCGTCGCCCTCGCCTTCCTGCTCTACTTCCTCGTCCGCGCCAACGTCATCGACCGGCCGGAGGTCGCGCTCGACAACGCCCGCGTCCTCGTCGATGTCGAGCGGTCGCTTGGCATCGACGTCGAGCGCGGCTGGCAGCAGGCCGTCCTGGACGACGGCCTCGCCGTGCGCTTCTTCAACTTCGTCTACTTCTGGCTCGACTTTCCGCTGATCACGGCGCTGGGGCTGGTCATGTACTTCCACCGCCGCCGTCACTACACCTTCACGCGCGACGCCATCCTCTTCTCCGGTGCCCTCGCGCTCGTGGCCTACAGCCTGTTCCCGGTGGCGCCGCCGCGCCTCCTGCCGGAGAGCGGCCTCGTCGACACGCTGCAGCGGTTCAACAACCTCAGCTACCAGGCGCAGTCGACGTCGTTCTTCGTCAACCCGTACGCGGCGCTGCCCAGCCTGCACGTCGGCTGGGCCTTCCTGCTGGCCGTCGGCGTCGTCATGGCGTTTCCGGGCAACCGGCTGGTCCTGGCGCTGGCCCTGCTTCACCCCATCGCCCAGTGGGCGTCGACGGTGTTCACGGGCAACCACTACCTGCTAGACGGCGTCGGCGGGCTCGTGGCGGCGGCCGGCGGGCTGGCGTTCGCCGCCGCCATGCAGCGCTGGGGCTACCCACTGGCGTGGGGGCGAAGGCTGCCGCTCCGCCCTACGCCGACTGATCGTGGCGCTCGCTAGCTTGAACGACTCCGAATCAGCCTAACGCGGCTCCGATCAAGGCGGCAGCCCTATGCCGCCACGCTGGTGGCCTAGAAGCCCTCCGGGTTGAAGCGCTTGTTGTGCTCCTCGATGAAGTCCTTGACGCGCTTCTCCGTCAGCTCGCTCACCGGGAACTTGTCAAGACGCGTCCAGGCCGTCAGCGCGATCGTCTCTGCCTCCATGCCCGTGTATCGCGTCATGACGACCAGGCGGCCGCGGTCCAGCTCCCCTTGGACGATGGACTTTAGCTTGTCGATGGCTGCCTGGTCCGAGGTGTTGTACCAGACCACGACGCCGCCGTGCTCCATGCTATGCATGGCGTTCTCTTTGCGCAGCGGGTTCTCGTAGATGCGGAAGGCGCCGACGACGCCGCTGTGCGGGCCGGAGGTCGGCGGGTTGCTGTGGTAGCAGACGGGGTTGGTGATCTGGTTCTGCGCCAGCTGCGCCGGCGTGCAGATCGGGATGTCGATGTCATCGGCGACGTGGCGGCGGTCGTCCGTGTCCGGCTTGCCGAAGCAGCTCAGCTCCGAGCACAGCACGCCGTCGGCGCCCGGGTGCGGCGGCACGTAGGTGCCCGGCAGGTTCGGGTCGGCGTCCATGATCGCGGCGAGGGCCTTCTCGTCGCGCTCCGTTGCCGGGCTGGCGCCCCCCGTCTGCGACACTACGTAGACGAGCGCGCCGACGATGAGGCCGACGCCGGCGACTACGGCGCCGGCGATGCCGAGGGACGAGCCAAGGAAATTGAAGGGGCCGCCGCCGCCCACGCGCACGGGGTGGGGCCGGCCGGGCCGGGCGCGGCTGGGCCGCGGCGGCGCGCCGCCTGGCCGGCGGGCCTGGCGCTCGGCGCGGCGTTCCAGGCGGGAGCGGCGGCTCAATGCGGCGCTCCCGCGCCCACGCCTGCTTTGGCGTGAGCCTTGCAGACGGCGACGAGGCTGCGAAGAGCAGCGTTGGCGGCCTGCGGACTGGACGTGTCGATCGTTAGGTGCTCACGGCGCGGCGTCTCGACGCGCCCGGCCATGCGGCGGTAGATATCGAGATCGGCCGTCGAGCGGTCGCGCGGGTCGGTGCCGGCGAGGCGTCGCTGCAGACGCTCGACGATGACGGCCTCGGGCGCCGTGAAGCAGAGGACGAGGAGACGGGCGCCGCTCGCGTCGGCGATGGCGTAGACGGGCTCGCGCTCCGCCTCGCGCAGGTTCGTGGCGTCGATGATCACGGGCACGCCCTGCTCGACGAGGCGGCGGGTGGCGGCGTGGACGGCGCGGAAGAGGCGCGCGTTCTCGGCCGGCAGGTGCGTCGGCTGGAGGAAGAGGAGCCGCCGCAGGGCGTCGCTGTCGAGGACGACGGCGCCGATCTCGCCGGCGAGGCGGCGGCAGAAGGTCGACTTGCCGCTGCCGGGCAGGCCCACCGCCAGGACGAGCGTGGGCGGCGCAGGCTGCGCCGGCGGCCGGCCGAGGCTCTCGAGGACGGTACGCACATCGGAGTCGAGGGAGGGGGCTCTGCGAGGGGCCATCGCATCGATTATAGGGAACGCGGCATGAGGGACAAGGAACAGGGAGCCGCAGTGTCTTTGCGAGCGAAGCGAAGCAATCCCGGTCGAACACCAAGATTGCTTCGGGCGGAGCCTGCCCTGAGCAAAGCCGGGGGCCCTCGCAATGACAGCACACTCCCTCCTTGCTCGCGGCGATTATGACGTGTTACACTGCCTGCGACGCGTAAAGAGAAGAGTGACGAGGGCCGGAAAGGCCGGATGCTCGCAGTAGAGCGCAAGACCGAGATCATCCAGGAGCACCAGCAGCACGCGGCGGACACAGGCTCCGCCGAAGTTCAGATCGCGCTGCTCACCGGACGGATCAACGACCTCACGCAGCATCTTCGCGTCCACCGGAAAGACCACCACTCGCGACGCGGCCTCTTGATGATGGTCGGGCAACGCCGCCGGCAGCTTGCCTACCTCAACAAGATCGACGTCGACCGTTATCGGGCCGTGGTCGCAAAGCTGGGCCTCCGCAAGTAGAAGCGCGGGGGCTTCTTTGTAGGTAAGGCTGCAGGCCGAAAAGGGAACAGCGGTCAAACCCAGGCTTGGGCGTTTAGACCTAATCCCTCATTCGTGAGGGGTGGGCGTGGCCCTGCCAGGCAGGCGCGTTCAGCCGCCCTAATCCATACCGGGGGCGGCGATATCTAGGTGAAGGGAAGTAAGGAAAACACACATGTCGCAGATCTATGAAGTGGAAGTCGACGGCCGTCAGCTAATCATCGAGACGGGAAGGCTCGCTACGCAGGCCGGCGGGTCGATAACGGTCGCCCTAGGCGAGACCGTCGTCCTGGTCACGGCCTGCGTCAGCCCGGAGCCGCGGGCGGACGTCGATTTCTTCCCCCTGACCATCGACTTCGAGGAGCGTCTCTACGCCGCCGGCAAGATTCCCGGCGGCTTTCCGCGCCGCGAGGGACGCCCCTCCACGGACGCCGTCCTCGCCGGCCGCATGACGGACCGGGCGCTGCGGCCGCTCTTCCCCAAGGGCTTCCGCAACGACGTCCAGATCATCGTCACCGTCCTCTCCGCCGACATGGAGAACGACCCGGACGTGCTGGCGACTATCGGCGCGTCCGCGGCCCTCAGCATCTCCAACATCCCCTTCGACGGCCCGGTCTCCGCCGCGCGCGTTGGCCACGTTGACGGCAAGTTCGTCGTCTACCCCACCTACACGGAGCTCAGGGAGAGCGACCTCGACCTCGTTGTCTCCTCGACGCGGGAGAAGGTGATCATGGTGGAGGCGGGCGCGAAGGGCGTCCGAGAGGACGCCTTCCTGGAAGCGGTGCGCGTCGGCCACGAGGCGAACCAGAAGCTCATCCAGGTCCAGGACGAGATGGCGAAGCAGCTGGGCGCGCCGAAGCTGGCCGTCGAGACGAAAGACATGGACCCGGCGGTCCACGCCGCCGTCGCCGATTTCCTCAGCAGCCGTCTGGAGGACATCCTCACCGCCGTCAAGGAGGAGCGCCAGGAGGGCCTGCGCGACCGCTTGGCCGAGCTGAGGGAGCGCTTCGGCGACGAGTTCGCCGCCGACCAGATCTCGATGGCGCTGGACGCCGTCGTCAAGCAGACGGTGCGCGGGCGCGTCCTCAAAGAGGGCAAGCGCGCCGACGGTCGCGCCGTCGACGAGCTGCGCCCCATCTCCTGCGACGTGGGCATCCTGCCGCGCACGCACGGCACCGGCCTCTTCCAGCGCGGCGAGACGCAGGTGCTGACCATCGTCACCCTTGGGCCGATGAGCATGCAGCAGAAGCTGGACACGCTCTCGCCGGAGGAACGCAAGCGCTTCATGCACCACTACAACTTCCCGCCCTTCTCCGTCGGCGAGGTGCGCCGCCTGGGCGGCACCAGCCGGCGCGAGCTCGGCCACGGCTCCCTGGGCGAGCGCGCCCTGGAGCCCGTCATTCCCAGCGAGGAAGAATTCCCTTACACGATCCGCCTGGTCTCCGAGGTGCTGGGCAGCAACGGCAGCACCTCCCAGGCGAGCATCTGCGGCGGCAGCCTCGCCCTGATGGACGCCGGCGTGCCGATCAAAGAGCCGGTGGCCGGCGTCGCCATGGGCCTCGTTACGGGCGAGGACGGCGGCTACAAGATTCTCACGGACATCGCCGGGTTGGAGGACGCCCTGGGCGACATGGACTTCAAGGTCGCCGGCACCAGGGACGGCATCACCGCCGTCCAGGCCGACTTCAAGATCAAAGGCCTGGCGCTGCCGATGGTGGGTGAGATCATCGACAAGGCGCGCACGGCGCGCCTCTACATCCTCGACAGGATCGAGGAGACCATCGCGGCGCCGCGCAAGGAGCTCTCCCGCTACGCCCCGCGCATGTACCGCATCCTGATCCCGCGCGAGAAGATCGGCGTCGTCATCGGCCCCGGCGGCAAGATGGTGCGCTCGATCATCGAAGAGACCAAGTGCACCGTCGACGTCGAGGACGACGGCTCAATCTTCATCGGCTCGACGAACGAGGAGGCGGCGAGGCGCGCCATCGCCATCATCGAGGGCCTGACAAGAGAGGCGGTCGTCGGCCAGACCTACACGGGCCGCGTCACGCGCACCGTCGACTTCGGCGCCTTCGTCGAGATCATGCCGGGCAAGGAGGGCCTCGTCCGCATCGGCGAGCTGGCCGACTACCGCGTGCCCAGCGTCGAGGACGTCGTCAAGGTAGGCGACGAGATCATGGTCATGGTCATCGAGATCGATAACCTCGGCCGCATAAACCTCTCGCGACGGGCCGTGCTGGAAGGCGTGACGCCGGGAGAGCTGGAAGAGCACCCAGGCGAGATACCGTCGCCGCTGACGCGGCGCACGTCGACGCTGGGCCCGCTTCGCTCGCCGCGACCGCCGATGCGTCAGGACGGAGGCGGCGGCTTCCGCGGTCGTCGCCGCGGCGGGCGTCCCGGCGGCGGCCCGAGCGGCCCCCGCCCACCGATGCCCCGCTAGCGCCTCGCACGCCAGCCTTCAGGCTGGGGCATGCCCCAGGGCTTTAGCCTGGGGTGCATTATCGGGGGTCACGATGGAGAAGATCAGCGTCGTTGTCTCCGGGACCGGCTTCATGGGCCGGGAGGTACTCGCCGCCGTTTCGCGCGAGGAAGACATGCAGCCGGTGGGCGTCATCGAGAAGTTCTCGCGGGAGGAGTTCGTCTCCCTGCCGACCGGCGGCGGCCTTGTACCGCTGAGCAGCGACGCGCAGGCGCTGCTGGAGCGGCTGCGGCCCCGCGTCGTCATCGACTTCACGAACGCCGAGTGGACGCCCGTCGTCGCCAAGGCGGCGCTGGGCTGCGGCGCCTCGCTCGTCATCGGCACGACCGGCCATAGCGAGGCGTTCCTCAACGAGCTGGCGGCGGAGTGCCGCGCCAAGGGCCTCGGCGCCGTCGTGGCGCCAAACTTCGCCATCGGCGCCGTGATCATGGTCCACCTGGCGAAGATCGCCTCGAAGTACTTCGACTACGCCGAGATCAGCGAGATGCATCAGGAGAAGAAGGTGGACGCGCCCTCCGGCACGGCCGTGCTGGCGGCGCGCGAGATGGCGGCGGCGCGCGGCCGCCCCTTCGAGCACGCGCTGCCGCAGAAGGAGCCGCTGGCCGGCGGCCGCGGCGCCCTCTACCAGGGCGTCGCCATCCACAGCCAGCGCATGCCGGGCTTCGTCGCCCACCACGAGATCGCCTTCGGTGGGCTGGGCCAGACGCTGCGCATCCGCCACGACTCCACCGGCCGCGACTCCTTCATCCCCGGCGTCCTCGTGGCGACGCGAGAGGTGATCAACCGCCGCGAGCTGATCGTCGGGCTGGACAAGCTCATAGGCCTCTAAAGCAAAGCGAACGCGACGTCACCAAAGGTATAAAGCAGGCCCAGACAGCCCACTCGTCGGCGGCGGGCGTCGGCTGGATGGCGGTCATCGGAAGTCGTTCCCCTGCGGGATGAATCCCGCAGCTAACTGTCTTTGCGAGGCTCGCCGCCGGCGAGCCGTGGCAATCGTTGACCCTTCCACTTGGGGAGGCGAATCGCCAAGGATTGCTTCGCCCTCCTTCGAAGGGCTCGCAATGACCAGACTGGGCTGTCTTGCTGTTGGGGGCGTAACACCTGGGCCTGCGCTGCGTTGTATTCATTAGCCGTCGTCGAGGAGCCGGAGCGCTCAATACTTCTGCCTACGGATGCGGGCGCGGGCGGTCGATATTTAGGATGAAGCCCGGCTTCGCACCTGAATAGCGGGACTGATGGCAGAAGACGAATCGCCCGTTCTGAGCCAAAGACGAAACCGCAGGCGCCGAGAGCGCGGCCAGAGCATGGTCGAGTTCGCTCTTACGGCGCCGCTTCTCGTTCTCATGTTCCTCGGCCTCATCGAGATCGGCAACGCGCTCAACTCCTACCTGACAGTCCTTGCCTCCGCCCGCGACGCCGCCCGACTGGCCGCGCAGGGCGGGGCCACGCCGACGACCATGCTCAGCATGATCGATAACGAGACGGACCGCCTGCCTACGGACGTACCGACCGGATCGCTCAACTGCAGCAGCGGCGCCGGCGTCGATATCCGCGGCCTGGACGGCTCTTGCCAGGCGTTACTCACCGTCTCCGGCAAGGCCGCCGTGCAGGTGAAGGTCTGCTACGACCACCCGCTCTTCGTCCGCATACCCGGCATTGCCGAGGACACGTTACGCCTCTGCTCAAAGACGACGATGAGGAGAGTCTCCTGATGGTCAGACGACCCAGCCTTCGACACGCTCTGGCGGCGAGCCTGCGCCGGCTTCGCCGGCGGTCCGAATCCGGCCTGCCTGCCGGCGAGGCCGGCAACATCATGATCATGATGGGCCTGGCGACCGTGGTGCTCTTCGGCATCATGGGCCTGGCTATCGACGTCGGCCGGCTGTACGCCACCAAGGCGGAGCTGTCGCGCGCCGTGGACGCGGCCGCCCTCGCCGGCGTCCTCGAGTTCGACGGCACACCGGCCGGACTCTTGAACGCCCAGACGAGGGCAGAGGCGTACCTCGTGGAGAACGAGCCGGGACTCGACTGCCCGGGCGGCGAGTGCTACGTCTTCGCCGACGGCGGTCAGAACAGGCTCACCGTCGACGCGACGAAGTCGGTGAAGATGTTCTTCCTCTCCGTCTTCGGCATCGACTCAGCTTCGGTCGATGGACACGCCGTGGCCGGCTTCAACGACCAGACGATAGACGCCGTGCTCGTCCTCGACTCGACCGCCAGCATGGACGGTACTCCGATTCAGCAGGCGAAGATCGCCACGGAGAACTTCAAGAACGCCCTTCTTGGGACGTCGCCGAGCGGCAACGTCGTGGTAGGCTTCACCCCCTTCCGGGGCTGCTTCCGAGCGGACGACCCGTATGAGTACGCTCCGCTGCAGGACCCGACCTCACCCCAAAACGGCACGAGCAGATCCAGCACCAACTGCGTGCACCAGGAGGAGCAAGTCACCTATCTGACGAGCAACACCGCCCTGCTCACCAGCCGGATCGGCGCGATCGACGCTACAGGCGGTTCGGGCACGAACGTCGCCAATGGTCTGTTGAAGGGCTGGGAGATCCTCGATGGCCCTAACAACCACGTCGGGGAGCCGAACAACCAGCGTTTCCTAATCCTGCTCTCGGACGGCGACAACAACTACAACGGCAGCTACGCCTATCGCGAGAATTCCGACGGCGACCTCTTCGACTCGCCGCACAGCTACAACGGCTACAGCGCTCGTCCGCCGCAGTCCTGCTCGAACGTGGGTGGCGAGGACACGAGCGGCCAGGACATCTGTGAAGACGACAGCAGGTACACGGGCACCAACGGTGAGATTACCGACGCAGCGCCCAGCCCCAGCTGCAGCAGCAGCCCTGCCGCTAAGCGCGAGCGTCAGCTGGACATGAGAACGCTCACAATCGCCAACGCGATCGAGGCAGCGGGCGTCGAGGTGTTCGTCGTCGCCTTCGGCGTCTGTCAGAACAACTCCACGGTGTACACGCCAACGCAGTGTGCCGTGTGGACATCCGGCGGCTCTGGCCTCATCGGCAACACTGCCAACGACAACACGGCAGACCAGCGGCTGCTGAAGTGCGTCGCGACCTCCACGCCTGGGACGAACGACCACTACTACTACGCATCGAGCGCTTCCGCGCTGCCGGCGATCTTCCAGACGATCGCGGCGCAGATCGCGCACCGGCTGATTGAGTAGGAACGGGGCGGCGTTGAGAGAGCTTCAGGCCAGACGGAGCAAGCGCAGGCGGGGCGAGCGCGGCCAGGCGCTCGTCGAGTTCAGCCTCGTCGCCATCGCCTTCTTCCTCCTCGTCTTCGGCATCTTCGACATGGCGCGGCTGTTTCAGTCCTGGGTGTCGGTGCAGCACGCCGCGCGCGAGGGCGCCCGCTACGCTATCACCGGCCAGATTTTGTGCCCCGGCTACGTGTCCGGCGAGCACCGCCGCGACTGCACCATCCAGACGGCCAAGAAGGGGACGACGGGGATGAACGGCGGCGGCATCAGCGGCGCGGACGTCAGCGTCTCCTTCCAGGCCTGGGACTACAACACCCCGTCATACGACGGAGCCGACAGTAACGAGATTGGCAAGCCGTGCGACCAGCTCGAGGTAAGCGTTACCTACACGCACGGGTTCGTGACGCCGGTCCTCGAGGGGCTGTTCCCGGGGGGCGTGACGATAACGGGCAGCCAGCGCATGACGAACGAGCCCTTCGGCAAGTGCACCTATAACGACGACACGAACTACGACTGACTGTCGGACGGGAGACGTGACTAGGGGCGCCACCAGGCGCCCTTCTTCTTGTCATTGCGAGCCCCGACTGGTCGTGGCGAAGCAATCTCGGTGCTCTGCCCGCGCGACCGAGATTGCCACGGTCGCCTGCGGCGACCTCGCAAAGACAGTGCGATTGGCCTACACCCTCTCGACGGCCAGGCGCGCCTTAGTCTGTCTTTGCGAGCCCCCTTCGACAGGCTCAGGGCAGGCTTCGAAGAAGGGCGAAGCAATCCTTGACGGGACCTTGTCTTGGATGCAGATCGTCAAAGATTGCTTCGCTTCGCTCGCAATGACAGTGCGCTACACCCTCTCGACGGCCAGGCGCACCGTTCGGCCGTCGATCTCCTGCTCCTCGACGTAGCCGCGTCCTGAGACGCCGGCGCTGATCGTCGACGCCAGCGTCTCCTGGCCGATGTAGTCGCGCCAGGCCTCGATGACGCGCGCGACCTCGGCGTCGCCTTCGTACGAGAGGCGGATGCGGTCGGCGATGTCGAGGCCTGCGGACTTGCGCAGCTCCTGGATGCGCCGCACGAGCTCTCGGGCGAGGCCTTCGTCGGCCAGCGCCGGCGTGATCTCCGTCGTCACGGCGACGGCGTAGCCCGCCTCCTCGGCGACGGCGTAGCCGGGCTTGGCGGCGGTGCTGACGAGCAGCTCCTCCGGCTGCAGCTCGAAACTATCGAGGCGGACGGCTCGGCCAGCGGCGACCTCACGGGCGATGGCGGCGTTGTCGGCCGCGGCGAGGGCGCGCTGGATGCGCCCGACCTCGCCGCCGTACTTCGGGCCGAGGAGGGGCAGGTTCGGCCGCACCTGGTAGTCGAAGAACTCAGATTCGTCGCTGATCAGCTCCAACGCCTTGACGTTCAGCTCCTCGACGATCTGGTCGGCGAGCCGGCGCACGACCTCGGCCTCGCCGGCGCCCTGCGCCTTGACGTGCACGGCGGCAAGGGGCTGGCGCACCTTGATGCTCGCCTTGGCGCGGGCGGCGCGGCCCAGCGACGCGAGCCGCTGGACGAGGCGCACGTCGCGGGAGAGGCCGGCGTCGATGAGGGCCTGGTCGGCGGCGGGCCAGTCGCAGAGGTGGACGCTCTCCGGTGCGCCCGTGTCCCAGTTGCGCACGAGGTTCTGGTACATCTCTTCCGCCAGGAAGGGCGTCAGCGGCGCCATGAGGCGGTTGAGGGTCGTCAGGCAGGTCCAGAGCGTCTCGTAGGCGGCGCGCTTGTCGGCGTCGTCCCCGCTTTTCCAGAAGCGGCGCCGGCTGCGGCGCACGTACCAGTTGGAGAGCGACTCGACGAACTCCTCGATCTGGCGGCAGGCCGTCATGGAGTCGTGGTTCTCGAGGGCGTGGCTGCAGGTCGCGACGAGCCGGTTCAGCTCGGAGAGCGCCCAGCGGTCGAGCTCGGTTAACGAGCCCTGCGGGATGAATCCCGCAGCTTCGCTTGCGCGCTGCGCATCCTGCATCCTTCCAGGGGAAGGATTTGTCTGCTTTGCCTGATTGGTAAGGGGTGTTGGGGGGACACCCCCCATACCCCCCGGCAGGGTTGCACCCTGCACTTGCCCGTTTGCCCGTTTGCCCGTTTGCCCTTGGCCGGGCGTCCATCCATCTATCGAAGCGTAGGTGACGAAGAAGGAGTACGTGTTCCACAGCGTCGAGAGGAAGCCGCGCTTGATCTCGTCGCCGGCGCCCCAGCCGAAGTTGAGGTTGTTCGCCGGATTCGCGCGCAAGAACATCCAGCGCATGATGTCGACGCCCATGCGTTCCGCCGCCTCGACGAACTCGGGGGCGTTGCCCCAGGACTTGTGCATCTCCCGGCCGGTTTCGTCGCGCAGGAGCGCGTAGGAGAAGAGGGCCTTGAACGGCGGCGTGCCCTCGTACTCGGTGTCGAGCACCATGACGGTGCCCATGGCGAGGAGGGCGTAGAACCAGTTGCGGAACTGGCCCGGGAAGCTCTCGGAGACCCAGTCGGCGGGGAACCACTCGCGCCAGTAGGCAGGATCGTGGCGGTAGTCGAGCGTTGAGAAGGGGACGATGCCGGCGTCCAGCCACGGGTTGCCGACGTCTCTTATGCGCTCGACCGTGGCGCCGCAGCCGGCGCAAGAAATCTTTACCGCGTCGACCCAGGGGCGGTGCGGGCTGTGGCCCTCGAACTCGGCCCAGCCCTCCACGGCGCGCTCCTTCAGCTCCGTCTCCGAGCCGATAACCTCGAAGCGGCCGCAGGTCTGGCACTCGTAGATCGGCAATGCGAGGCCGTAGTAGCGCTTCTTCGAGATCATCCAGTCGTGCATGTTGCGCAGCCAGTCGAGCTCGCGGGCGAGGCCGAAGTCGGGGATCCAGCGCGCTTTGCGGGTGACGTCCATGATCTTGTAGCGCAGCTCGTCCATGGCGATGAACCACTCGTCGACAAGGCGGAAGACGAGCTCGGAGCCGCAGCGCCAGCAGATGGGGTAGCGGTGGGTGTAGTCCTCGACGCGGTAGAGGAGACCCTTCTGGCGCAGGGAGTCGAAGACGGCGGCGCCGACGTCGCCGGCGAAGCGGCCCTCGAGGAAGCCAAAGAGGCCGCCGCCGACGTAGGTGCCGTCCTCCTCCAGGGGCGCAATGACATCCAGGCCGTGCTCCTTCGAGAGCGCGAAGTCCTCGGCGCCGGCGCCGGGGGCGATGTGGACGACGCCTGTGCCTTCGGCGTCCGAGACCTCGTCCCAGGCGATGACGCGGTGGACGACGCCCGCCTGCGCCGGCAACTCGTCGAAGGGGCCGCGGTAGGTGAGGCCGACGAGGGCGGAGCCCTGGACCTCGCCGACGATCTCGTGCTCGCCGCGGACGGCCGTCGCGAGGGCGCCCTTCGAGACGTAGAAGACGTCGTCGCCTTGCTTGACCTCGACGTAGGTGAGGTCCGGATGGACGGCGGCCGCAACGTTGGCGGCGAGGGTCCACGGCGTCGTTGTCCAGACGAGGAGGGACTCGACCTCTCCCCCTGGCCCCCTCTCCGCAAGCAGAGAGGGGGAAGCGTGCGATTCCGGGACGGGCCCTCGCCCTTCGAGAGCCTCAGGGCGAGCGGATAGTTCCGGCCGCTCATCCTGAGCTTGTCGAAGGATGCCAGTTTGCCCGTCTGCCCGTTTGCCCGTGAGCGGGAACTTGAGGTAGACGGAGGCGTGGGTTACGTCCTGGTAGCCCTCCGTGACGATCTCGTGCTGAGAGATGCCGGTGCCGCAGCGCGGGCACCAGGGCATGGTGTCCTT
>Ga0209108_10001514_pt1 | contig 13438 bp, 6 predicted proteins | sample Rifsed10ft1_FD_184003 | JGI IMG/M metagenome (GOLD analysis project Ga0209108, IMG submission 184003) | Soil microbial communities from Rifle, Colorado, USA - sediment 10ft 1 (version 2) | ecosystem: Environmental > Terrestrial > Deep subsurface > Rock core/Sediment | place: Rifle, Colorado...
CCGTCGACGTCCCCGGGTCCAACGTCCCCGCTGTGTACGTCCAGGCGTTCGCCGTGCGAATCGTGCCAGCCAGGGTCAGCGTCCCCGACGGAGTGTTGATCTCCAGCGCCGGCAGCGCCCCCACCGTCGTCGTCGCCGTCCCGGTGAAGGTCTGCGCCCCCGCCCCATCGATCAGCAGCAGCCCCGTCCCCCCGTCGAAGGTCGAGAGCTGGTTGACGTCCCCTCGTGCCGCCACCGTCCCCGTGCCGATGTTGCCTTCGGTGAGCGTGAGCGTCCCGTTGACGACCAGCGTGTCGCCGGCAGCGACTGCCTTGATGGCGCCACCGCTCGTCGGCGCGAAGGTCAGGTTGTTGAAACCCTGGATGGCGGCCACATCAATCGTCGCCGCCGCACCGTCAAAGGTGACTGTTCCCGTGCCGGGCGTGAAAGTTCCGCCGGAGAGGGTGAAGCCTGTAGAGACGAGGAGCGTTCCCGAAGTCGACCCGAAGGTGCCGGCCGAGAGGTCGAAACTGTTGTTGAGGTCGATCATGGCGCTGCCGCCGTTAAGCGATCCCCCGGACTGGTTGAAGGCACCATTCCAGGTGAAGGCGACCGAGCCCTGATTGACCGTTCCGGCTTGCAGGGTGAAGGCGCTGTCCCAGGTAACGGTGCCCGCCCCGGAGGTAGCCAGCGTCACGTTGGGAGCGTTGAGGGTCACTGCCGGCAACTGCCCGCCGGCGACGAGGGTGATTGTGCGGGTGGCCGACCCGCTGATCAACAGCAGACCGTTGCCGCCGTCGAAGGTGGCGGCGTGGGTCACGGCCCCCAGCGCGTCGACCGTGCCGGTGTTGATGTTCCCCTCGGTGAGCGTGAGCGTCCCGTTGACGACGAGCGTGTCGCCGGCGGCTACGGTCTTGGTCACACCGGCGGTAGGGGCGAAGCTCAGGTTGTTGAAGCTCAAGGTGGCGGCCACGTCGATCGTCGCCGCCGCACCATCGAAGGTGGCCGTGCCCGAACCATGAGCGAAGTTGCCGCTGCTCAGAGTGAACCCGCCCAGGACAAACAGTGTTCCACTGGTCGAGGTGAAGTTCCCGCCCGACTGGCTAAAAGGCCCGTTGACGTCGATCGTCGTCGTCCCACCGTTGAAGGCCCCGTCCGCCAGGACGAAGCCGGAAGCACCGAGAGTCACATTAATCCCGGGCGCTTGCGTGAGGGTCCCGGTGTATCCGGAGTTGACACTGATCCCGGCGTTGTTGACGGGGGCGTTGATCGTGACGTCCTTGACACTCGTGCCGTCGAACGTCGCGATGTCGGCCGCCCCGGGGAGGATATCGCCCAGCCAGTTGGCGGCTTCCGACCAGTCGTTCGTCGCCCCCCCGCCGTCCCAGGTGATGACGGCCGCCCGCGCCGGGACGACACCCATACCGAACGAGATCAGCACGACGGCGATTGCCGCAGCCAACCGGAGGAGGGAACGTCCCGCCTGAGGACAACGGCCTCCCGCCCTCAGACGTCGAAGGTCGGCCCAGTTGAGCGGGTCATGCCCTCCTGCCTTGGCTATGCCTTGATCGCAGCGGGGCGCGGCGTATCTCCGGGGCAGGCTCTTCTTGTCCCGGGATGTACCCAAAGTGATGGCGAGCCAGGCATGCATTTCCGCCCACCGGCGTGGGCCTTGCGCCGCCACTCGACGCGAGCGCCACATAGAGCGATCTCCCAGCAGTAGGATACCTCGCCAGTTGCTGCGGCCTCTTGCGACCGCCCTCCATCGCCCTTACAGTCTCCTTACGGTACGACAACGTCATTTGCGAGAACCCAGTCGCCACCACCCGAGAGCGCGCTCCTGGACCGCCGTTGCTCCAATCCCGACAGAAGACCCGGCGGGCGGGAGTCGGCGCGCCCCCATCAGAGCTTTCGACCGCCCCACCGACCCATACGGCCGGCAAAACCCGGGCCTCGCGGTACCTTGCCATAGAAGTTCTCGTCTGGCTGGCAGTCCGACCTTGCCAGTCGGAATCGCGCATGGCACGCGCTGCGGTCGGAGACTTGACGCCCGCTTCTCCATCATCATCAGGGAGATCATGCCGTGATTTTCCCCCTTCGACCGTCGGAGTAGACCAAACCAACACCCAGGTCGTTCAAGTTCGTCCCCGTCATCCCGGTGCCCAGAAGTGCCCCGAGAGCGTCCAGCACCCGGGACTCACCGTTCGCCTGTAGCGCGGCAAGGGGATCCAAGCCGAGGCGGCGAGCCCGCCTCGCGCTCTCGCCGCTGACGACGCCTTTCCCGGCATGCAACGACCCTCGCTTCGAACCGCTGCGCCTGTGGCGTGGTCCCATATGGGTGAATGTGAACTACCTTCTGATCGAGGGCCTGGAGCCCAGCGGCCTGACGGCGCTGGCGCATTAGCTGCGCCGACGAACGCTAGCCCTGGTTCTGGGAGAAAAGGACATCTACGAGTACTACCACACGATAACGGGGGCGTGTGATCCCGAAGCGGCCTCGCTGTTAGGCTGGTCGGCGGCGCTGCTCATCGATCTTGTCTTGCAGGCAGAACGAGAGTCGGAGGAAAGCGCCGGAGCGTCACCGAGCTGATCCCCGGCAGGAGACGGGGTCAGGGTCCATCCGTCACAACGCCCGCCACCGACATCCCTCAGTCCAGAACGGATAAGGACCCCCGGAAGATGATGCGTCACGGCGACGCGAGCGACGCGAGCGGCGTCGACCAGCCCTGTGCACCGTCCCACCCTCCTCGGGTAGTGGGGGCACGGTCCCTTCCCGGCCCTCCTCAACCCCATCCGCCTTCATCATCCCTCCCCGCCGTTCCCCGAGCCTGACTTCCTTGTCGTGTCGACGGATGGCGTGCCGATGATCCGGCATCCGGTGCCGCACGCGCTGAGTCGGCTGTGGAGGGTGAGCGGAATCGAGACGCTTGACGGGCACCTGTTCCATCACACCTTCGCCGTAGAGGGCTTGATGGCGGAGGGGATCTGGTCACACCACAGAGCACCATCGGTCACCAGTCGCTCGAGGTCACGAAGCGGTACTTGAACCTGACGAGCGCTCTGGTTCAGCTCCGCCATGTCTCCAGCTCGATCGTCGACGAAAGCCGTCGAGCGGGTTTGAGAGATTCGGAAACAAGCAGATGGCTTTGCAGGACCAGTAGTCGCCAAACGTCGCCTTATGTGAGCGCAATCCACCGCCGTGTCCATCTGGCGGATTCCTGCTTTCTGATCAGACTGCCAGCCTGCCCCGCGCTGTCAATGTTCCTCCACCAACCTAGCGAGCCCGTACCCCAGGCCAGCTCGTCCCGAAGACCGTTGCTCTTCGGCGTCGTTGGTCAGCAGATCGGTGTGGCTCAGACGATGGGGCTGGCCGGGATCGCGTGCGGGCTGGTGACTCTCATCGGCTGGCGGGTATTCCCGCCGCCCGTCTCCCTCGCCTTCGCCTCTCTCGACCGCCAGGTCAGTTCTGAAAGTGAGGGAAGAACAGGACCAGGGCCAGGCTGGCGATGACCAACGTGACGAGCATCACCGGGAGCCCTCGGCGATTCCAGATGGCCGACGTGATCGGTTCCCGCGTCCGCCGCGAGGCATCGGCCACCACCACATTCGCCGTCGAGCCGATGATCGTTCCGTTCCCTCCGAAGCCGGCGCCGAAGGCCAGGGCCCACCACAGCGGTGTCACGGCGGCGCCGGCCAGCCCGATTTCCCGGATGATCGGGATCATCGCCACCGTCACCGGGACGTTGTCGACCAGCGCCGATAGCAGTCCGACGAACCACATCACCGCCAAGGTGGCGACCACCGGCTGGGCACTGGTCAGGCGGGCCATCACGCCGCCGATGACGTCGAGCACGCCGGCGGCGCCCAGCCCGCCGACCATCACGAACAATCCTCCGAAGAACACCAGCACTCGCCACTCGATCGTCTCGAGGGTGGTTTCGATCGGGGGCCGAATCCAGGCCAGGGCCACCGCCGCCGCCGACAGCGCGATGAAGGACGAACTCAAGCCGAGTGCGTCCTGCAGGAAGAACAGGGCGATGGCCGCGCCCAGGACGACCACCACGCGGACGGCCGTCCGCCGGTCGTGGAGGGCGTCGGCCGGGCGCAGTTTCCGCAGCGCCTCCAGGTCGGAGGGGCGACGGGCCAGTTCGGGACGGAACAGGCGCAGCAGCAAGAGCAGCGCCGCCGTCCAGGCGACGACGACGACCGGCAGGGCGTGTGTCAGGAAGTCGTTGAACGATAGGCCGGCGGCCGAGGCGATCAGCACATTGGGAGGGTCGCCGATCAGCGTCGCCACGCCTCCGGTGTCGGAGAGCAGCGCTTCGGCCATCAGCAAGGGGACGGGGGTGAGGCCGAGGATTTCGCAGACCAGGATCGTGATCGGGGCGATCAGCACGACCGTGGTGACGTTATCGAGAAACATCGAGGTCACGGTCGTGACCAGGCTGAGCAGGACCACGAGCAGAACCGGGTTGCCGCGCGAGCGCGCCGCCGCCAGCGTCGCCAGGTACTGGAGAAACCCGGTCGGGCGCAGCAGCGCCACCAGGATCATCATACCCAGCAGCAGGCCGAGGGTCTCGAAGTCGATCGACGCCAGCGCCAGCTCCTCGTCATAGAACCCCAGCAGCAGTCCCGCCGCCACCATCACAACGGCGCCGAAGAAACTGACGATCGCCCGGTCCATCCGCTCCGTCAGGATGAGCAGGATGGCCCCCAGGAAGATGACCGAGGCGACGATCAGCGGCGCCACGGGATCACGCACCGCCCCCGCGCTTCGGACCTTCCAGAAACCCGATGCCCACGTCCACCCACGAAGCCAACCCGATCAGCCGCCCGCGCTTGTCGACGACCGGCAAGTCATACAGATCATGCTGGCGCATGAAGGCATGGGCGCGCAGCAGACCGCTGTCCGAGACGACGGCGTGCGGCGGGTCCATTACCTCGGTCACGGGAGCACCGCGCCGCTCGTCGCTGAGGGCGCTGTGCTCGAGGGCGCCGAAGTCCTCGACGAAGTCATAGTCGTCCACCATGTCGACGAACGCCGGCAGCAGGAGCTGCAGGATGGCGCGCAGGCGCAGGACGCCCAGCAGCTTGCCGTCGGCGTCGACGACCGGGAGCATCCCGATGCGATGCCGCGTCAGCGTGTCCAGGGCCTGGCCCAGCGAGGCGCCCTGGTCGATCGAGACCACGTCCCGCTTCATGACCGACTCGATGGGCATCGTCAGAGTCCTTCCCCGGACGTCGACCCGGCCAGCCCAGGCTGCAGGCCCACCACCCGCGTCACCGGGACCACGAACAGGATCCCCGTGTTGTGGTCGTCCAATCTACCCACCACCGCCTCGGTCGCGGCCACCAGGCGGTCGAGGTCGAGATCGTCCGGGATCACGCTCATCAACATTCGGTTGTGCCGCTCCCCCGCGGCCAGCATCCTGCGCAGCGACGGAAACAGGGGCACGTCGTCACGGACGCCCTCGCCCCGCAGGTGTTGGGCCAGGCCGGTGGAGTCGACGATCGTCAGCCCGCGGACTCCCGCCTCCATCCAGGCGCGGACTACGTCATCCACCTGGCCCGGATCCGAGAGGACGAGATGCACCAGTTGAGGCATGCTAGCTATCCTCCTCGCGCCGGAAGGCCCAACGCAATAGAAAAGGCGTCGCCAAGGTCGTACCGATCACCATCAGGACGACGGCGGCGAACAAGTCCTCGGTCAGAAGGCCGCTGGCGACGCCGACGCCGGCCACGATCAGGCCGACCTCGCCGCGGGAGATCATCCCGATGCCCAGTTGCAGCGACGGCCGCCCGCTCATGCCGCCCAGACGCGCGCCCAGGCCGGCCCCGGCGAACTTGGAAAGCACGGCGATCAGCAACAGCAGCAGCCCGAAGATCAGTCCGTCCGCACGCAGCGAGCGCAGGTTCGCCTGCAGGCCGATGTCCGCCAAGAAGATCGGCACGAAGAAGGCGAACGCCAGCGGCGCCAGGCCGCGTTCGATCTCGTCGCGCAAGTGGCTGCGCGCCATCCCGGCGCCCCCCAGGAACGCTCCGGTGATGGCGGCCATGCCCCCCAACGCTTCCGTCGCCCAGGCCAAGAGCAGCACGCTCGCCAGGACCAGCGCCAGGGCTCCCTGGCTGACATGCATTCGATGGCCCAACTGGGCCACGCGCGGCAGGGCGAACCACGCGACCAGGGCGACGCCGCTGACGACGAGGGCCATCACCCCGATCTGGCTACCGACGCCGGCCAGGCTGGCGTCCCCGGTCTCGATTCCGACGAAGACCGAGAGCAGGACGATCACCAGGATGTCGTCCAGGACGGCGGCGCCGAGCAGGGCCGTCCCCACCGGACTGCGCAGCCTCCCCATTTCGAGCAGCGTTTGGGCCGAAATGCTGACGCTCGTGGCGCTCAAGACCAGGCCCAGGAAGACCGCTTCCGACCAGGAGTAGCCGAAAGCCAGGCCCAAGCCCGCCCCCGCCAGCATCGGCAGGATGACGCCGAGGGAAGCCGCCAGCGACGCAGGCCTACCGGCGCGGCGAAAGTCGCCGAGGTCGACCTCCAGGCCGGCGCCAAACATCAACCACAGGACCCCGATCTGCGCCAGAATGCTGATGGTCTCTTCCGCCGCGCCGGCGCCATCGATGGGAGCGGCGACGATGTGCAGGAAGGTCGGGCCCAGGATCACCCCTGCGATCAGCTCGCCGACCACGGCCGGCTGACCGAGGCGCAGGAAAAGCTCTCCCAGGATTTTGGCGAGCGCCAGGACCACCGCCAACACGAGGAACACCGCCAAGACCCCATGCCCCTCATCGGCCGTGGCCGCCAGCGTCATCAAGATCGGCATCGAGGAAGTCCCTACCCTGCGACCGGTACCCACCGATCAGCGTCCGGACGGATCAGCCGGCTTCCTTGTCCAGGAACGGCAGTTGCTCGATGATCGACGGCTCGCCGCCTTCCCAAATGGCGGTGGCGCCGTCGGGGAACGTTACCCGCGCTCCCTCGGCAGCCCTCTCGATTTGCATGCCGCGCCAGCGCACGACGAAAGGATCGGCGAAGGGACTCTCCCCGGAGAGTAACACGTGGGATGGCGAGCGCAAGTCGATGCCGAGTACATCCAGCAGCAGCGAAAGCGGCGGGAGGCCGCAGACATCGTTGCGCCGCCCCAGTCCCGCGCCGGTCTCCGGGTGATACGCCTGGCGCGCGGCGTGGTCGCGGCGCAGCGATTCCAGCGAGTCGCTCAGCAGGCTTCCCAGAAGCGCCGCCGCTTCCTCTCGGTAGCCGTAGCGGACCAGCGCTTCACCCAACAGCAAGTTCAAGGCTGGGTTGACGGCGCCGCGTGGATCGGCGGCGACGAGACCGTATTCCGGGTCGTCCTTGGGGACGGACGACAAACCGCCGGGGGCTCGGAAACGGTCCGGCGCCAGCAGCGTCTTACGTATGATCTCGTCCGCCTGCCCCGGCTCGACCATCCCCGCCCATAGCGGGAGCAGCAGAGTCAGGTCTTCGCGCGCCAGGTCAAGGCCGGAGATCTGCCAGGTCGTCCCTTCCGGAACGCCCAGGACTTCGGCCGATTCGACCGAGGCGTAAACCAGCTCGCTGACCGCCGCGCCTTCATCCCACATCCAGCGGAACCGTTCCGGCGCCAGTGTTTCCACGCGGACCCGGCCGGACTCAAGCCGGCCGCGCAGACGAACGCGGACCGGATGGCCTTCCCCGCCCTGGGTGGCGACACGAACCGACAGACGCGAGGGGGGTGCCAGACGACGGCCCGCCTTCTTCGCCCCGGGACCCTGCCCGCGAGCCACCGGATCGGGGCGCGAGGTGCGATGGGTGTCGCGGTCCACCCGCTGGAAGATGGTGCGTTCCGAATTCCAGGCCCGCTGCAAGACCCCGCCCAGCTGCTGCTGCTGTGCACGGAGTTCTGGGACGGCCTCGGCGCGGCCCAGCTCCTCGGCCATCGCCTCCAGCGCCAGGGCCTCGCGGTAGAGCAGCGCCGCCAGCGCCGGGTCTTCGACGATGGTCGAGTCCAGGGACGCGTCCGGCCCGCCCCTTCCCCAGAATGCCGGCCACGGGGGATGGCCGCCGTGGTCCCACTCCGGCCAGCCGTCTCGATCGCGGTCGTGCGCCGGCGCGGTCCACGCGCGGAAGGAGAGCCACAACGCTCGAAAGCCGTCTTCCAAGAACGAGGCCTCCTGCAGCTGCTCATGGACCTTCAGGGTCAGGACGGCCAGGAACGGCGGACAGAGGAGCCGGGTGCGCTGCCCTGCCGGACCCGGTCGGGCGTCGATTTCACCGCCGGCTCCCTGGCTGTCCCAGAAACCGCGCAGCACATCCGCCGCCGCCTCGGGCGCCGCCCACAGAATCTGGCGCAGGGCGTAATAGGCCTCGAGGGCCGAGGGCCCATCCCATCCGTCGCTGTGGTCCCGACCGTCGCCGGAAGGGGAGAAACCGCGATCCGGAGTCCGCTCGCTCACGATCGACAGGCGCGAGCTGAGCGGCCCAGGGCCGACCAGGCTGGCCAGGGCGCTCTGCTGCGTCATATGGAACGCCATGTCCCACGCCGCATCGCCGCTGCTCACTTCCACCCAGCGAGCGTGGGTGCGTTCGAGGCGCGCCACCTCCCCATCCCAGGCCTTGCCCGCAGCCAGCCGCGCCCGTTCGAATGACTCTTCCGCCGCAGTCAGGGCCGCTTCGCCCCAGGTGAACGACCGACTGGCGCCCGGCGCCAGATCCACTCGCACGAGCAACGCCGCCGCCAGGCCCGGCTCTTCGATGGCGCCTCCGGTCAGGAAGAGCACCGGCTCCAGGCCGCCGGTCTTCCCCGCCAGCGCGGTAGCGCCCGAGAAAGACTGTGGCAGGTATCCTTGCCCGCCGGCGATCGGAAGCAGGACGGCGTGCAGGCCGAGCCGCACCGGGCGGAAGCGGTCGGTGGCGTTGGTCAAGGTGACCCGTCCGGACACGCAGTGGGAGTCCACGACGCGCACCTCGGAGCGCACCTCCAGCCCGGCCAACGGCGAGAAGCGCAGGCTGAGGTACGACGGCAGGATCGAGTCCACGCTCGGAGCCGTGATGAAGGCGGCCGGATCGCTGATCACCGGCCCCCCCATGCCGAAGCTGGGGAAGATCCGCATGTTGGCGGCGCGCCGTCCGTAGGAAGTGACCAGGGACAGCGCCGGCGGCTCGCCTCCGGCGACGACCTCCCAGATCTGATCGTCGGTGTAGTCGGTCGGTCCGCACGAGGCGTCGGCGGCGATGCGCAGCAGGGTCGGGCCGCGGAGCGGGATCGGGAAGAGACTCACGCATGCCATTCTAGCGGCGGTTGTGGGCCGGGCCAAGGCGCTACCGCCATCGTCCTGGTGCAGCCCCGACAAGTGAATCCCGAGGCGCGGCGGTGCGGGTTCGTATCCAGGCGTCCTGGCGCCCGGGGATCGTGGGGATTCCTCGGCCCGCTCCCGCTCCGCTTCGCTTCGGGCACCGTAGTCCGCGGGCCTCGGAATGACCTGGCTCGGGAGACCTTCTCCTTTGATGTCATCCCGAGCGGAGCACCTCACGCAGGGAGGGGCGAGCGACACCTGCACCCCGTCCGGGCCGCAAGCCCCGGCTCGGCGTCCCTCCGGGATGCTGCGCGAGGGCGGGACGGCCCTGCGCCTGCGGCGCAGCTGCAGGTGCTGGTGGGAGTCCCCGAGGCGCGGGATGCGGAAGCCGCCGCGGTCGGGATGATGCTAGAATGCCCCCTCTCCTCGGAGGCGCCTCGATGGAACCGACACCAACCTTGCCGCGCGGCCGCTACTTCGAGGAATTCCATGTGGGGACTCGGCTGCGCACACGCGCCCGAACGGTCACAGAGGGCGACATCGTCACCTTCGCCGGCGTGTCGGGCGATTTTAATTCGATCCACACCGACGAGGTGTACGCGGGACAGTCCGGTTTCGGGCGCCGCGTGGCGCACGGCCTGCTCGGGCTATCGATCGTCTCGGGCTTGGCGGTCCGCACCGGGATCCTGGAGGGGACCGTCCTGGCGTTCCGCGAGATCAATGAGTGGAAGTTCAGCCTGCCGGTCTACATCGGCGACACCGTCTATGCCGATCTCCAGGTCGACGAGGTCAAACCCTTTCCCCGTCTCGGAGGAGGCCTAGTCGGTCTGAGCTTCGACGTGAGGAACCAATCGGACCAGTCGGTCATGAAAGGCCGCTGGACCGTCCTGGTGGCGAGCAAGCCGGCGGAGTGAGGCGGTCACCCCATCTTTGTCGTTCCGCGCCGCCGGCGTGCTGCGCGAGAGCCCGCTCTGGCGGCCCGAGGAATCGCCTGCGCCTTCAACTCCACGGAGACTGCGACCGAGCCCATGCCCAGGATGGCACCGGGGATTCCCACCTGCACCGGAGCCTGCCTTGAGCGAAGCGAAGGGGGGCTCGGAATGACAGAGACAGCCCGCTTTTCCTCTCCTTGCACCACAGGCAAAAGGCCGCTGTTTGAAGGCCCGATGAGCATTCCCGCCCAGGGCTTTCCCCTACCCGGGGCGGTGTCCTCGTCAGGACACCGAAGCGGTGATAGCATCCTCCGTCTATATGAACGAGTCTTCCGGCCCCCGCACCGGTCGGCCGACGTCCTCTCGGCCGCCGACTGAGCCGGCCACCTCGCCGGCTCCAGCCGAGCTGGGACCGACGCTTCCCGACTCGGGCGGCACACCCGGTCTGCCGCAACCTGTGACCGAGCGCGACCTCGGCGCCACCCGGCTGACGCCGGCAGCCTTCGTCCCGCCACGGCCGCGCCGCCGTCGCGGCCGTGGGGAAAGAGGCTGGGGCAACTGTCTGGCCCGCATGGCCGTGCTGGCGCTCTTTGCCGGCGTGGCGCTGCTGATCCTGGTGCTTTCCCTGGCGATCGTCCAGTATTTCGCCCTGGCCGCCACCCTGCCGTCGGTCGAAGGTCTTCAATCGCACGCGGCGCAGTTCGAGACGACGCGCATCCTCGACCGTGACGGCCACCTGCTGTACGAGATCCTCGATCCGCAGGCCGGTCGGCGCACCTACACGCCGCTGCAGGGGATCTCACCGTACATGCTGGCGGCGGTCATCGCCACCGAGGACTCCCAGTTCTACAGCCACCCCGGCTTCGACGTGCTGGCCATCGGCCGCGCCATCTGGCAGAACGTCGGGGCCGGCGGCGGCGGCCCGGGCGCCTCGACGATCACGCAGCAGATCGCTCGCAACCTGCTTTTCACCCCGGAGGAGGCGGCCCAGCGGTCGGCGCTGCGCAAGATCCGCGAGATCCTCCTGGCCGCCGAGATCACCCGCCGCTACAGCAAGGACGAGATCCTGGAGCTCTATCTCAACCAGATCTACTTCGGCAATCTGGCATACGGCATCGAGGCCGCCGCCGAAACCTACTTCGGCGCGACGGCCGATCGCCTGACGCTGGGGCAGGCCTCCTTCCTGACCGGCCTGATCCAGGCGCCGTCGGTCTACGACGTGTACACCAACCGGGAGACGACCCTCGACCGACAGCGCACCGTCCTCGGGTTGATGGCCATCACCTCCGATGAGCAGGGCTGTATCTTCGTCAGCAACGCGCCGGAACCGATCTGCGTCTCGCCGGAGGGTGCCGGCGCCGCCGCCGCGGAAACCACCAACTTCGTGTTCCCCGAGCCGGACATCAACCTGCGCTATCCGCATTGGGTCCAGTTCGTTCGCGAACAGCTCGAGCAGCTTTACGATCCCCAGACGATCTATCGCTCCGGCTTCACCGTCCACACCACCCTCGATCCGGAGATTCAGGAGCTGGCCCAGGATGCCGTCCGGACCCACGTCGCCGCGTTGGCCGGCCACCGCGCTTCGAACGGGGCGCTGATCGCGCTCCAGCCGTCGACCGGCGAGATCCTGGCCATGGTCGGTTCGGCCGATTTCTTCGACGCAGAGATCGACGGTCAAGTCAACATGGCCGTCGCCCCGCGCCAGCCAGGCTCGTCGATCAAACCGCTCACCTACGCCGCCGCCTTCGAGAAGGGCTGGACGCCGGGCTCGCTGCTGTGGGACGTCCCGTCCGAGTTCCCCCCGTCCGGCGACCCCAACGATCCGCGCGATCCGTACAAGCCGGTCAACTACGACGGCCGCTTCCACGGCCCGGTCACGGTCCGCACCGCCCTGGGCAGCTCCTACAACATCCCGGCGGTCAAGACGCTGCAGTTCGTCGGGATCTACGACGACCCGGCGACGCCGCAGCAGGAAGGCCTGCTGGCTTTCGCCCGCCGCATGGGCATCACGACGCTCGACCGCGACGACTACGGTTTGGCGCTGACTCTCGGGGGCGGCGATGTGTCGCTGCTGGAACTCACCGGCGCCTTTGCGGTGTTGGCCAACGGCGGCAGGCGCGTCCCGCCCGTGGCGATTACCCGCATCGAGGACTCCGCCGGCGACGTCGTCTACGACTACCAGACGCCCGAGGCTCAGCCCGTCGTGCGGCCGGACCACGCCTACTTGATCACCTCGATCCTGGCCGACAACAACGCCCGCACACCCTCGTTCGGCGCCAACTCGATCCTGAGGCTGCCGTTCGAGGCCGCCGTCAAGACCGGCACGACGAATGACTTCCGCGACAACTGGACTCTCGGCTACACCCCCGACCTGGCCGTCGGCGTCTGGATCGGCAATGCCGACTACACCCCGATGGAGGATATCTCCGGCGTCGCCGGCGCCGGCCCGATCTGGAACCAGGTCATGCAGGCGGCCATGCCCCTCGTCGCCGCCGGCGGTCCGAGCGGCTTCGTTCGTCCGGATACGGTCGTCGAACGCGTCATCTGCTCGCAATCGGGCGCCGAACCCTCGGAGTGGTGTCCCTCGCAGCGCGTCGAGTTCTTCGCCCTGGATCAGCCGCCTCTGCCGAAGGAGAAGGACCTGTGGCAGGAGCCGTGGATCGACTCCTTCAGCCTGCTGCTGGCCTCGGCCGCCTGCCCGGATCACGCCATCCAGCAGCTCGGGCTCGACGTCGTCGACCCGTGGGCGCGCAAGTGGCTGACGGACGATGACCAGGGCAAGCGTTGGGCCGAGGAACACGGGTTCGAGGACAAGAAGGTGCTGTTCGTACCGCACGACGTTTGCACCGAAGACACGCCGCGGCCGGTGGTGGGTTTCACCGATCCGCCCGAAGGCGCCGTCATCACCGCCGGCCCGGTGGCCCTGTTCGGCAAGGCCGCCTCTCCCACCGACTTCCAGGACTGGGTGCTGGAATTCGGTATCGGCAATGACCCGAGCACGTGGCCGGACATCGCGCGCGGCAATACTCCTCTGGAGCAGCCGGCGCGGTTGCTCGATTGGGATCCCACCGGCCTGCCCAACGGCCCCGTGACGCTGCGCCTCACCGTCCGCAATCGGTCGGGCGGCAAGGCCTCGGCCGTGCTGCATCTTCTGCTCAACCTGCCCGCCCCCACCGCCACCTCCACCACGCCGCCCACCGCCACCCCCACCACGCCGCCCA
>Ga0209108_10001515_pt1 | contig 13432 bp, 8 predicted proteins | sample Rifsed10ft1_FD_184003 | JGI IMG/M metagenome (GOLD analysis project Ga0209108, IMG submission 184003) | Soil microbial communities from Rifle, Colorado, USA - sediment 10ft 1 (version 2) | ecosystem: Environmental > Terrestrial > Deep subsurface > Rock core/Sediment | place: Rifle, Colorado...
TCGAATTCGGCCAGCGTGAAACCGATTGCCCCATCGCCCGCGACGCACAGCACGCGCCGCTTCGGATGAGCGACCTGGGCACCGATCGCAAGGCCCAAACCAAAGCCCACCGCGCCCAGAAAGCCATGCGTGATGTAACTGCCGGGGCGGTTCTGGCGGATCACTTCGTTCAACCAGTGATAGGACTCCGCTCCATCGCCGATGACGATCGTGTCCTCGTCGATACAATCGATGACCGTGCTGACTGCGTGGTAGGGATGAATTCGGGGGGAGGCACCCTCACCCCGGCCCTCTCCCGCAAGCGGGAGAGGGAGTAGAAGTGCGCTGAGTCGCTGGTGATGGGCGCTGCGCGCATTGCGAATCGTCGTCTGCCAGCCGCTCAGTTCGGGCCAGCGAATCGCCGAGGCGGCAACATTGAGCGCGCGCAAGGTCTCGCGACTGTCGGCAACTATGGGCACCGCGACGTCCTTCAAGCGGCCAATTTCTGCCGGGTCGATCTCGACATGGATGATCTTTGCGCTCGCCGGGACCAGCCGCTCGCTGCGTCCCAGCGTGAACAGGCCGAATCGCACGCCGAGCGCAAGCACGACGTCGGGGCGATCTTCCGCGACGGCAAGATCCGCAAGCTTGTGAAACGTGCCGCCATAAAGCCGATGATTGCTCGGGAACAGTCCATGCGCCTGGAAATCCGAGTACACCGGGACGCCGGTCGCCTCGACGAAACGACGTAGCTCCTCACTCGCATCCGACCAGTACGCGCCCGCGCCGACCATGACGATGGGCCGTCGGGCATTCGCCAGCAAACGGATCGCCTGTTCGATGGCGAGGGCGTTCGGCGCGGGCGGTGAGTCGATTGCAATGGTCTCGGGAATTCTCGCGATGTCTTCATCGATCGTCGAGATCAGGACGTCCATCGGCAGGTCGAGCAGCACCGGACCACGGGCACCTGATGTAGCAATACGGATCGCGTGCGCGACGAGGCGTGGGATTTCACCGATTGTCGTGATCTGATGCGCCCACCGCGTGATCGGCCGTGCAATTGCCACCTGGTCGATCCCGGCCTGGAGCGTGTTGGTCTCCGCATCGCGCAACGCCGCCGAACCGGCGAGGTAGAGCACCGGCGTACGATCAAGGTATGCATTCGCGATCGAGGTGATGGCGTTGGTGAATCCGGGGCCCGCGGTCACCATCGCCACTCCAAGCGTGCGCGCCGAGCGCGCGTAGCCTTCTGCCGCGTGGCCAGCGGCCACCTCGGTCCGCATGTCGATGATGCGGATAGCGTGTGTTGCGCACGACTGAAAGAGCGTCTCGAGGTGTGCGCCGTGAAGTCCGAAAGCGTTCCGGACGCCGGCCCGAACCAGCGTGCGGACGAGCAATTCGCCGCCGGTGATCATCGCCATGTGCTACCCCTCTCGCTCTTCTTATGGCGGCTGCAACGCGTTACAGGCATCCTACCGCCTTCGATTCAGATTCGGGAGACAGGTTGAACATGCCAGCGTCCAAGAGCACCGGCGTCCCACTCAGCAATATCGAGATCGCCCAACACGCGAAGATGAAGCCCATCATCCCACTCGCGATGGAGCGGCTGGGAATTCCCGAGGGGCACTTGCACCCGTACGGCCGTTACAAGGCCAAAGTGTCGCTCGACTACTGCATGCACCTGGACGGGCACCGCGACGGCAAGCTGGTGCTGGTCACCGCGATCTCGCCCACTCCCGCAGGTGAAGGCAAGACCACCATGACAGTGGGACTGGGCGACGCGCTCAATCGCATCGGCAAGAAGGCGATCATCTGTCTGCGCGAGCCCGCCCTGGGCCCGGTATTCGGCATGAAGGGCGGCGCAGCGGGTGGCGGCCACGCGCAGGTGGTGCCGATGGAGGACATCAACCTGCACTTTACCGGCGACTTCTCGGCGATCGCCCTCGCGAACAATCTGCTGGCGTCGTTGATCGACAACCATATCCACCACGGTAACGAGGCCGACTTCGATGTCCGCCGCGTCACGTGGCGCCGCGTGCTCGATATCAACGATCGGGCATTACGCGAGGTCACGGTCGGGCTCGGCGGACCGGCGAATGGTTTTCCACGTCAGGACGGTTTCGATATCGTCGTGGCGTCCGAGGTGATGGCGATCCTCTGTCTCGCCACCAGCCTCAAGGACCTGAAGGAGCGTCTCGGCAAGATCGTCGTCGGCTGCACGCGCGATCAGAAACCAATCCTCGCGCGCGAGATCAAGGCACAAGGCGCCATGGCGGCGCTCCTGAAGGATGCGCTGGCGCCCAATCTGGTGCAGACGCTCGAGAACAATCTGGCGTTCATCCATGGTGGGCCATTCGGCAACATCGCCCATGGCTGCAATTCCGCGATGGCGACACGGACCGCGCTCAAGCTGGCCGATTACGTCGTGACCGAGGCAGGCTTCGGTGCGGATCTCGGTGCGGAAAAGTTTGTCGACATCAAATGTCGCAAGGCGGGCCTGAAGCCGGCGGCAGCAGTAATCGTCGCGACGGTGCGCGCGATCAAGTATCACGGCGGCGTCGAGGTGCCGGATCTTGGAAAGGAAAATCTGGCGGCGCTGCAGAAGGGCATCGCCAATCTCGATCGCCACATCGACAACGTGCGCGACGTGTTCGGACTGCCCTGCCTGGTCGCGATCAATCATCGCGCCGAGGACACCGAGGCCGAGCTGCAGTGGTTGACCGAACGCGGCACGCATCACGGCGTCAAGGCGATCGTCGCGCATCACTACGCAGAGGGCAGCAAGGGTGCCGTGAACGTCGCGAAGGAAGTCGTGTCGCTCTGCGAGCATCCGAACTACTTCAAGCTACTGTACGACGACAGCATGACGCTGTGGGAGAAGATGAAGACGATCGCGGTGCGCATCTATGGCGCGTCCGAGATCACCGCGGACAGCAAGGTCCGCGCGCGAATCAAGCACTTACAGGATTCCGGCTACGGTCACTACCCGGTTTGCGTGGCGAAGACGCAGTACTCCTTCTCGACTGATCCGCGCCTGCGAGGCGCGCCGAGCGGTCACGTCGTCAACATCCGCGAGGTGCGCCTCGCCGCCGGCGCCGAATTCGTCGTGATGATCTGCGGCGACATCATGACGATGCCCGGTCTTCCCAAGGTGCCGTCCGCCAACTCGATCGACGTCACCGACGACGGCAAGATCACCGGACTCTTCTAGAAGGACCCTCACCCCAACCCTCTCCCGCAAGAGGGAGTGGGACTCAGAGCTTGGGTGCCGGTAACGGTCCGAGGACGCGTTCGACGGCCATGCCGAGGCCGAGCAGCTCGCTGTCGTGACCCGCGAGGCCGTCGAGCTCCAACCCGACCGGCAGTCCCTGCTTGCTGAGACCCGCGGGAACACTGAGTCCCGGCACACCCAGCGCGCCCGTTACGTGCGTGTTGCGGAGAAGCAGGAAGTTCTTGTTCTGCATCTTGCCGTTGATCTCGATCTCGTCGTCGCGCAGGTCGCCACCTTCCTTGATGAGCGGCGCTACGATCGGCTCCGTCGGAAAGATGATCGCGGCGAGCGCGTGATGGCGGAGAAGATCCTGGTAGGCGCCGGTGATCTTTTGTCGCGAGGTGGTGCGTGCCCGCTCGACTTCGCCCGGCGGAGTGTCGAGGTCGCGCGCCGATTCGAACAGCGCTTTCGTGTCCTTGCTGGCAATACCTGCCACGATTTGTTCGAGCGTCATTCGCTGGCTGAGGCCGGCGAGATATGGGCGCAGATCGTTCCTGATGCCATTCATCACCAGCGTGCGGTACACCTCGGACGCCAGCGGGTAGTAGCTCTCCGTGTCGATGTCGACGAGCACGGCGCCTGCCGATCGTAGCTTTGCGAGGCCATCAGTCGTGACTCGCTCGACTTCCGGTTCAAGGTCTTCCCAATAAGGCTTGCGCGGCACACCGATTCTGAGGCCATGCAGGTCGGGTACCACGGGAAACGGCATCCCGGTGATCGCGGCGTGCAGCAGAGCAACATCGGCGATCGTGCGCGCCATCGGACCGATCGTGTCGAGATCGAGTGCCAGCGGGACCACACCCGCATCCGGATACAGCTTTTGCGGCAGAATCGTCGGGCGCAGGCCAGCGGTGCCACTCAACGCCGACGGAATGCGAACTGATCCCGCGGTGTCGCTGCCCAACCCCACGGGCACGATTTGCGCGGCCAAGGCCGCTGCGGTTCCGCCACTCGAGCCTCCAGGCAAGCGCTTCGTATCGTAAGGATTGCGAACGGTACCAAAACTCGGATTACTCGAAGTGCCGCCGCCCGCGAGCTCATGCATGTTCGCTCTGGCGAAGAAGATGGCGTCGCAATCCAACAAGCGTTGCACGACCGGGGCATTCGACTTCGCGATATTGTCCCTGAGCGTCAACGTCGCTGCCGCCGACGGAGTCCCCGCGACATCGATATTGTCCTTGACGATGAAGGGCAGGCCCGCGAGCTGCCCCGGCCGCTCGCCCCTGGCGCGTCGGCGATCGACAGCGCGCGCCGCCTCGAGCACGCGGGCTTCGTCGATCCAGGTCACGGTGTTGAGCGACTTGAGCTCGCGGCAGCGCGAGAGCAGGTGCGATGCATATTCTTCGGCACGCAACTCAGCTCGGGCGATGCGGCGTACGGCTTCTTCGGCCGAAAGCTCGAGCAGAAACGGGGCTGTCATGGCTGAATACCTCGGATGGCTCTACTTCGAACGGTCGGTGAGTGCTTGGTAGAACGTTGCCCGCGAGATGCCGCCCAGGTCCGGGTAGTTCGGTCCCGCCCAGCGCTGTGTCATACCCACGAACGCGACGTCGAGCTCCGGGTCGATCCAGAACCAGGTCCCCGCAATGCCACCCCACATGTACGTGCCCGCGCCCGCCGGATCGCCCAACGTGAGCGGATCGATCAATACGCCGAAGTCGTAACCGAAGCCATAATCCGGGCTCAAACGCGTCGGCCCGCCGCCGAAGCCGCCAGTCAGCAATGCGTCGGAGAGGTGATTGGTCCGCATGAGCTCGACGCTGCTCGGCGCGAGTATGCGTATGCCATCGAGCTCACCACCGTTGAGCAGCATCTGCGCGAACCGCAGGAAGTCCATCGCCGTCGAATAGAGCCCGATTCCCCCGGGCGTCATCGTCGGCGGATTCGCCGGATCTTCGGGCTGATCGCGGATGACAAGTTGGCCGCTGGCCGGATCCATCTGGTAGAGCGATGCAAGTCGCCCGAGCTTGTTCGCCGGGATGAAGTAGCCGGTATCCGTCATCCCGAGCGGCACGAAGACCCGCTCGCGCAGAAAGTCCGCAAAAGGCTTGCCCGACAATTTCTCGACGATGTACGCCTGGATGTCGGCGGCCACGCTGTATTCCCATCGTGTGCCCGGCTGATACTGGAGGGGAATCTTCGCCAGTCGGTCGATCATCTCCTTGAGGTCACGCGTTTCGAAAATGAGCGTCGTGCGCGACAAGACATCGAGATTGTCGTACTGCTGGTCCACCCAGCTGTTTCCGAATACGCCATACGTGAAACCGGCGGTGTGCGTGAGCAACTCGAGCATCGTAGGCGGATGCGCCGGCGCCTCCAGTATCGGCTGGCCGTTCGCGTCGAGTCCGGCAAAGACCTTGAGGTCAGCGAACTCCGGGATGTACTTGGCGATCGGATCGTCCGGTAGCCACTTGCCCTCTTCGAAGAGGATCATCATGGCGACGCCGGTGACGGGCTTGGTCATCGAGTAGATGCGGAAGATCGCGTCCTCGCGCAGCGGCTTGCCGCTCGCGAGATCTGCGACCCCATACGCGCTCGAGTGCACGATCTTGCCGTGACGCGCGGCGAGCGTGACGATGCCGGGGAACTCCTTGCCATCCACATGCCGCCGCATCGCTGCATCCAGACGCTGCAACCGCTCTGAGGAAAAGCCGGCGGATTCGGGTGATGCGGCCTGTAATTCGCGTGAAGACGCAGTCGTGGTGTCGGCGTGCGTGAAAGCCGCGAATGCCAGGGCGGCAAGAACTGCGAGCGATCGATGCGCGATATGCGCGGCGGAACTATTCAAGCTTGCTTCCTCACCCTCACCGTGACCCTCTCCTATCTTGGGTGCAGCCAAGCCGGCAGGAACGAATAGGGATCGACCTTCGCGTTGTCATCGTATTTGACACGCGCGTTTGCGAGGAGCTTCTGCAAACGACCCTGCTTCCAGGCCTCGAGCACGTCGGTCGAACCGCCGAGGAATTCGCCACCGACGAAGATCTGCGGGATCGTCGCTATCGACGTTTTGGCGGCGAGCGCCGCGCGGATCTTTCCACCGCGGTCATCCTTCTGGTACTCGACCGAATCGAGATCGACTGAGACATACGGAATCTTCAGATGCGTGAAGAACTTGCGCACCGCCCAGCAGAACTCGCACCACTCGAGCGCGAACATCACGACCGGTCTCTCTGCATCGCTCGTCACCTTTCTCACGAACCCGGCCGCATCCACATCGGCGGTGACCTGGGCGGGAGCGGCAGCCGGTTGCGGCGCCGGCGGCGGCGGTGCCGCGACGTCAAAGCGGTAGTTGGGCGTGGACTTCGAGATCGCCTGCTCTTCCTCCGTCATGTCGGCGGGGATGTCGGCGAACAGCGGCGTGCTGAGATAGCGCTCGCCGGTGTCGGGCAGCATGCACAGAATCGTCGCACCCTGCACCGCCGACTCGGCGACTTTGAGTGCTCCCGAAAACGTCGCACCGGCACTGATGCCCACGAAGATGCCTTCCTTCTGCGCCAGCTCGCGCGACAGGCGCGTGGCCTCGGTTCCCGCGATCGGCACGATCTGATCCACCAGCTTCATCGTCACCGCATCCTCGGTGAGCTTCGGGATGAAATCCGGGCTCCAGCCTTGCATCAGGTGGGGCCGGAAGTTCGGGTGACTGCCGGCGGGCTGGCCGTCTGCCGTGCGCGCTTGCGGGATTCCGCTGCCCAGAATCTGCGCATTATCCGGCTCACACACGATGATCTTGGTTTCGGGTCGCTCCTTTCGCAGGACGCGGCCGACACCTTTCAGTGTTCCGCCGGTACCGTAGCCGGTGACGAAGTAATCGAGCCGCTCGCCCTTGAAGTCCGCGAGGATTTCCTGCGCCGTCGTGCGCGAGTGCATGTCGGCGTTGGCTTCGTTCTCGAACTGGCGCGCGAGAAACCAGCCGTGCTTCTCCGCGAGCTCGACCGCTTTCGCCAGCATCCCCGTGCCTTTCATTGCCGCCGGCGTCAACACCACTTTCGCACCCAGGAAGCGCATCAGCTTGCGGCGCTCGACGCTGAAGTTTTCCGACATGGTCACCACCAGCGGGTAACCTTTCTGCGCGCACACCATGGCGAGCCCGATGCCCGTGTTGCCACTCGTGGCCTCCACGACCGTTTGCCCCGGACGCAAGGTGCCACGGCGTTCGGCATCCTCGATGATGCCGAGCGCGAGGCGGTCCTTGACCGAGCCCATCGGGTTGAAGGCCTCGATCTTGACGTACAGCTTGACGTGCTTCGGCGCCAGCTTGTTGATTTTCACGGCCGGTGTCTGTCCGACCGTGCCCAGGATGTTGTCGTACTTGGCCATGGTGGCGTCCCCTCTTACTCGTGGACGATTACGCCTTTCATGAGTGTGCCGAGGCTCGAGCTCATCTTCTCCGGACCCTGTTCGCCCTCGGCGATGTAACTGACCTCGTAGATGACCGCGTCCGGCTCAATGGAGTTCACAGCGTTCATCTCACCAGCCGAATACAGGCTGTGAATCGCCGTGGTGCCGTCATCTGGAATCGGCGTCGCGTTGTAAGGAAATTGCCGCGCGGCGAGCTTGTCCCAGTCGCTCTTTTCGGAGTCGGGCATCGATTGCGCCGGTCGCGGCCGCCGTGAGACTGCGAGCATGTTGTCGCCGTGGAGATTTTCCATCAGCGATACGCCGCCGACGCCCCACACCGTCGCGCCGCCCTCGTTGAAAAACGCGAAGCTCAGCGTCAGGTAGCTGTCCTTGGTGATCTTCTGGAGGTCGCGGGTGTGCGAGACCGCAAGACGTTTCGACGTGTAGTGGAACTGCTTGTCGTAGTCGAACTCGATGTCGATCTCGGTAAACGCTGCCGGCAGCAACGACTTCTGACCGAGAAACTCGCGCCATTGAGCGAGCGAGCCGCCATACGAGACGTACACGAAATCGGTGAGGGTCTGCATCTCCGACATGTTGCTGTCGACAGCCTGCGTGGAGACCGTGCGCACCATCGCAGCGTAGCCTTCCGGCGTCGGCAGCGCGAAGGAAATCGCCGTCGTATCGTTGTACTCGATCGGCCAGGCCTTCACCTGCCACTTTCGGCCATAGGCATCCACGTGCACCGATTCTTCACGCGCCTCGCCGAACGACAGCACACGCACGTTCTCGGGCCCGACGCGCCGCTGGACGGTGATGGCCTTCAGGAGCCAATCCATGTAGAGCTTGGAATCCGCATACAGCGTCTGCGCGGTCACATCATCCGGCCGGCGCACGCGGGCCCAGGTCGAGTTGGCCTGCATCCCGTGCGCCACGTAGCCATTCTTGGGCAGTTCGGCCTCGGCGATCTCGTTCGGATAGAACACGTCCCACGCGCCATCCGCCTTCTCGGCGATCAGGTGCGGAAAGCCGGCGGTATACACGCTGTGCAACAGCATCGCGGAGCCGTCACCCTGCGGAAAGATCCTGCCAGCGTTCTTGCGCAGCAGCTCCTTCTTGAGCCCGACAATGTAGTCCTCGAAGTACCGGGTCACCGTGTGATCGAACTCGCCGAAACTCAAGGGCAGCTCAAATTCGTGCTTGAGCGATCCGGTCTCGGTCACTTCCATGATCGGCAGCCGGAAATGCATCTTGGTGTCGACGACGGCGGCATTGTCCTTCGCATTGCCGACCTGCGCGATCGACACCGCGTAATTCAAGTTCTCGTTGGCCGACTTGCGCAGCACGACGCCGATGACGCGTCCCTGCGCGTCGAGCAACGGCCCGCCGCTGTTTCCCGGCGAAGCGGCGGCGGAGAAGCGCAGCCATTTCCAGCGACCATCCTGCTGCTCGGGCGTATCGGAAGTGTAGAGACCATCGCGGATCACGACACCCTCACCGTGCGCGTTGCCGACCGCATACACCACTTCGTTCAACTTGGGTTTGAAGTTGAGCTCGAACCCCGGCGTCTGCGGTCCATCCTTGAGCGAGAACACCACGAAGTCTTCGTGCAGCGATGCCTTCAGGATCTTGTCCAGCTCGTACACGCGATTGTTGCCATCGCGCAGAGCCGGCTCCCCGAACTGGCTGCCCATACCGGCCACCATCACGTGCACGGCGGACACGTAGCGGCCGTTGCCTATCGCAAACGCCGTGCCGATCGGCAGGTATTCATCGGTGCGCTGGATGTAGGGCAGCAGATCGAGCGGCAGCGGCTTTTCGTAGGTGAGCGAATCGGGCTTCGGCTTCTTGAGCACGACTTCGAAGGTCTCGGCGCGGATCCTGGCCTGATTGTCGGCAGTCAACGGCTCGGTCGCCTCGGCCATCGGGACGGCAAGTGTCATCTGGACAATGGACACGGCAGGGGCAAGCCAGCGGCCCCACAGCGATGTCATGAGTATCGAATTGGTCATTGATCTCCTGGATGGGCGCCCGCTCTGGTGTCGTTGTGGAGCGCGGACTCAAGACTAGCCTGAACCCCCCGGCCCCGGCCAGAGGAGCCAGGCGGCCGCGGATATGCCTCTGGGACGAACAGACTTGAAGTACGAAACTCGATATACGAATATCTTCGTTAGTACGCATGAGCGACGCATCTGAAGCATTCGAGCCCGGAGTTCCCATGCGAGTCCTCATTGCCGGCCTGTTGGTAAGTGCCTCGGTATGCCTTGCCACGGAGCCGCCGGCAGAACCCCAAAGTGCGCCTGCCCCGGCCGCGGAACCGGCTGACCCCGCAACTGCGGATTCCGAGGCAAACCGCAAGGCCAAGCCGTCCGATGAGGCGACCCCGGTTGAGACGGCCGATCAGCGCTCCGCCCGCGAGAAGGCGGAAGACGCGGCGATGATCAAGGAGGGTTACAAGATCAAGGTCGTCGACGGCGAGAAGCGCTACTGCAAGAAGGACTCGGTCCTCGGTTCGCGGCTCAACACGCGCACGATCTGCTGGAGCGCGGAACAGATCAGGGATAACCGCGCCGACGCGGACATCCTGCGGGACAAGCAGAATCAGCGCCGAACCGGCGGCATCTGACGCCCGCGGCCCGTGGCCGCGTAGACTGCGCGACCATGGCGTCGCGCTATCGCCCTTTGATCGTCTACTCGCTGCTGCTCGCGGTCGCAGCCGGCTTGGGGCTCTTCCAGGGTCTGGCCACTGCCCACGATTTCCCACCGATCTGGGTGGTGGCACTTTGCGTCGGCGCCTGCCTGTTCATCTGGCAATTCGGGTTACCGGCGCCACGGGTGGGGCTGACGTCCATGGAGCGCTTGCCGCAGATCGGTCTGCTGCTCGTGTTGAGTCCGCCCGTGGCAGCCACGATTTGCGCCACTGCCTCGCTCGTCTGGCCATTCGTCAACCGGGGCTACAGCTACGGCTCGCTCAAGGTTGCCGCCCTGCGTGCCATTCACAACGCCAGCATGACGGCGCTGATGCTGCTCGCGGCGGGTCATGCCTACCTGGCTCTGGGTGGCCGCCATCCCTTGGACGGCCTTGCGCTGGCGGACTTGCTGCCGCTGGTCGTCATGGCGCTCATCGCCCAAGTGGTGAACGTGCTCTTGATGGCGTTGTACTACTGGCTCGATGGGCGCGACGTGCGGCGAATCATCAAGCCGGTCTACTCCCTCATGGACCTCGTCTTCGTTCCGGCCGGCGTGCTCGCGGCGGTGCTCTACAACGTCGAGCCGCCGGCGACGTTTGCGTTATTCGCGGCGTTGATGATCGTGTTCGTCCTCAGCTTCAATGGCATTGGCCGCACACTCAGCGTCACCGAGACCGAGAGCGCCCCGCTGGCCAGGCTGTCGCGCACACGGCGTGCCTTGCATGGCGCGCGCCATATCGATGAACTGGGCACTCGCATCCTCACCGAGACACGGGCCCTGTTTCGGTTCGATGAGTTCTATCTCGCGCTGGTGGATCGCGAAGCGAAGTTGCTCGAGTTGCGCGTGCACGAGCGGCGTGGCCGGCGGCTGTCGCCGCGACGCAAACGACTGGATGCGGGCTTGTTCGGTTGGGTGGTGGAACATGGGGAAGCGCTGCTGGTCGACGACTGGGCGAGCGCACCCGAGGGCCTGCGGCGCAGCGCCGAACTCACCGAGAGGCAAACCGGATCACTGATCGCAGTACCTCTGATCGAGTACGGCCTCGTGATCGGTCTGCTCAGCGTCCAGCACACCGAGGCGGGCGTGTATTCGGACGCCGATCTGCACTTGATGCAGCAGCTCGCCGAACAGGTAGCCGCCGCCGTTGCCGACGCGCGTGCCTTCGAGGATCTGGAGGACTATCGCCTGCGCCTCGAGGAACGCGTCGCCGCGCGCACCACGGAACTCGAGCAGGCCAACCGCGAAAAGGAAAGCCTGATCTCGGCGCTCGGCGAGCGCAGCCGCACGCTGGAGCGCGAATCGCAGGAGGATCCCCTGACCGGAATTGCGAATCGCCGCTTTTTCAGCCAGCGTCTGGCCGCCGAAATCGACGTCGCACGCGTCGTGGGCCAACCGCTGACCCTCGCCGTGGCCGACCTCGACCACTTCAAGGTCATCAACGACCAGCTGGGCCATGCGGTGGGCGACGAAGTGCTGCGCCGAATCGCGGATTTGATGCGGCGGCTGTGCCGACAATCCGACCTGGTTGCGCGCATCGGCGGCGAAGAGTTTGCCCTGATCCTGCCCGGTATGTCGCGCGAGTCCTCGATCGCTTTTTGCGAAAACCTGCGGCACACCGTCGAGACACACGACTGGCGCGCGGTGCACCCGCTTCTGCGGGTCACCCTCAGCATCGGCCTGTACCAGTGGAGTGGCGCCGGGGACGTGGCAGAGCTGCTGCAGGCCGCCGACACGCAGCTCTATCGCGCCAAGAACGAAGGGCGCAACCGGGTGGCCTAGCAGTGAGGAGTCCGACAATGAAGAACCTTAGTGCTGCGCTTTGCGCATTCGCGCTGGTGCTGGCCGGAATGCCGCGGGGCGGCGTGGCCATGGACCTGCAGCTCAAGGGCAAGACCGCGCTCGTGACCGGTAGCACGGCCGGGATCGGCTACGCGACAGCGAAGGCCCTGCTGCAAGAGGGCGCGCAGGTCATCATCAACGCGCGCACGCAGGAATCGGTCGACAAGGCGCTCGCATCACTAAAGGACGTCACCGGTCGCATGCCTCTCAGCTTCGTCGGCGATATGAGCAAGGCCGAAGACACAGCCCGGCTGGTGAAAGCATTTCCAGACGTGGACATCCTCGTGAACAACGTCGGGCGTTTCTTCCCGAAAGAGTTCGCGCAGACGACCGATCAGGACTGGTACGACACCTTCGAGCTCAACGTGATGTCCGGCGTGCGGCTCTCACGCCACTACCTGCCTGCGATGAAGCAGCGCAACTGGGGCCGCATCATTTTCATCTCGAGTGAAAGCGCGCTGCAGATCCCGGTCGAGAGCATTCACTACGGCATGAGCAAGGCCGCTCAGATCGCCGTGGCGCGTGGGCTGGCGGAAAGCGTCGCGAAGACCGGCGTCACCGTGAACAGCATCCTGCCGGGACCGACGCGCGATCTCGACGACCCGCGCGCCGCCGAGATGGCGAAGCGATTCGGCGCCAAGTCGGTCGAGGAAATGCAGGAACAGTTCTTCAAGACGCGGCGGCCCACATCACTCATCCAACGTTTTGCGCACCCGGATGAAGTGGCGTCGCTCATCGTCTACGTTGCGAGCCCGCTGTCGTCGGCGACGACCGGCGCCGCCCTGCGAGTGGACGGCGGGGTCGTCAAGAGCGCGTTTTAGAGCCCTCACCCCACCCCTCTCCCGGAACCGGGAGAGGGAGGGGAAGCATCAAAACTTCTGGCCGAACCTCAGACCGACCGTGCGCGGCTGGTTGGTGAGGTAATAGGGGTTGACGCCGCACACCCCCTCGAAGCATCCGGAATACGTCCACAATCGTGCCCGCTCGTCGAATGCATTCTTGACGTACAGCTCGACCGAGATGCCGTTGCGCTCGAAGCCGGCGGTGAAGTCGGCGATGGTGTAGGCATCCTGTTTGCCGTAAATGTCGCGGATGCTCTGGATCAAGTCGGACCAGGTGCTTCCCGAATAGACCGCCGAACCCTGGACGTACGCCTCCGATTCACCGACGTCGAACGAGTAGCGCGCCGTGAGATTGCCCTTGAATTCGGGCGTCAAGGGAAGCGAGGAGCCGGCAAAGGCATCCGGCGGTAAGCCCGGATCCGGGATGTAATCTTCCGTCAGCTCCGAATCGATGTACGCGAATCCACCGGAC
>Ga0209108_10001519_pt1 | contig 13429 bp, 10 predicted proteins | sample Rifsed10ft1_FD_184003 | JGI IMG/M metagenome (GOLD analysis project Ga0209108, IMG submission 184003) | Soil microbial communities from Rifle, Colorado, USA - sediment 10ft 1 (version 2) | ecosystem: Environmental > Terrestrial > Deep subsurface > Rock core/Sediment | place: Rifle, Colorado...
ACGGCAGCCTCTCGACCCTCCGGGTCGAGCAACAAGATGAACGCCGCATGATCGACCATGTAGTCGCCGCCACTCAGCGGAATTTTCTGATGCGCGACGCCCAGACCCGCGGCAAATTGATCGATCGCCGCGCTCGGTCCGGTCACGCCGATCACTGAAGCGTCGAAACGCGCCACGTAGGCGGCCAGCGTCTCCGGCGTATCGCGCTCGGGGTCGACCGAAACGAGGACGATCTGGGGGACCTCGCCGGCGTCCAGCTCGCCCAGTCGCTTGCGGACATCGACCAGGGTCGCCAGGGTAGCGGGACAGACAGCGGGACAATGCGTGAAGCCAAAGAACATCAGTGTCCAGCGACCCGTGACCGCATCGCGCTCGAATGGCTGACCCTGGTGCGAAACGAGCGAGAACTCCGCCAGCTCGCGGGGTGGAGACAGGCGTGTGCCAGTCGCCAATTCGACCGGCGCGTAAGACTGCAGCGATTGCCGGGCCACCCAGGCGCCGGTGGCGGCCGAGATCAGCAGCATGACGACGATGAGGCTGCTTCGGGAGGGCGACATGTGTGAAATTATCACACAGCCATGAGGTCACCGCCGCACACCCGCAGCCTGCCGCGCAAGCCATCAGCATTGACAGTCGGCGCACTCTTGACCAGAAGCGCGCGTCGGCTGGCTCGTGCGCGGCTTTCGTTCGGGCACGGCACCGACAATCCGGTCGATGAAGCGGCGGCACTCCTCTTTCATGCGCTCGGCCTCGATCACGAGGATGCACCGGCCGTCTATGCGCGACCTGTGACGGCGGCGGAGCGACGGCGCGTCGAACACCTCGTCGAGCGACGCATCCGCGAACGTCGGCCGGCGGCCTACCTGACGCGCCGGATGTGGTTTGCGGGACTCGAGTTTTACGTCGATGAGCGCGTCCTGGTACCCCGTTCACCGATCGCCGAGCTGATCGTCGCCAGCTTTCAGCCATGGATCGAGCCAGCGCGCGTCAAGCGTGTGCTCGATATCGGTACCGGGTCCGGTTGCATCGCCATCGCCTGCGCCTGCGCCTTTCCACGCGCACGAATCGATGCCAGCGACATTTCCGTACCTGCGCTCGCGGTGGCCCGCCGCAACATCCGCCGACACCGCCTCGTGGGCCGCGTGATGGCGATCCGGGCCGACCTGTTCAGCGGATTGCACGGGCGCCGGTACGATATCATCGTGAGCAATCCTCCCTACGTGGGCGCGAGGGAGCTTAAGGCCTTGCCGGCGGAATACCTGCACGAGCCGGCGATGGCACTGGCGAGCGGGCGCGAGGGGCTCGACGCCGCGTCGAAGATCCTGCGCGGGGCGGCTCGGCATTTGAAGCCCGGAGGAATCCTGGTGGTTGAAGTGGGGAACACGCAGAGGGTGCTCGAGCGGCGCTATCCGACCGTACCGTTCACCTGGCTCGAGTTCGAGCGCGGCGGCGGCGGTGTGTTCCTGCTCACGCGCGAGCAACTCGTGGTGCATGCAGCGGCGCTGGCGGCCCCGCTCGAGTAGGGGCCATGTCCGGTAACACGTTCGGCCAGCTTTTCACGGTCACGACCTTTGGCGAGAGCCACGGTCCCGCGCTCGGCTGCGTGGTCGACGGCTGCCCACCAGGAATGACGCTGAGCGAAGCCGACATTCAGCCGGACGTCGATCGGCGGCGTTCCGGCACGTCGCACTTCACCAGCCAGCGCCGCGAGGCCGACCAGGTCCGCATCCTTTCAGGTGTATTCGAAGGCGTGACTACCGGGACGCCGATCGGCTTGCTGATCGAGAACACCGATCAGCGCTCACGCGACTACGACAAGATCAAGGACCGATTCCGGCCGGGACACGCCGACTACACCTATCAGCAGAAATACGGCCGGCGCGACTACCGCGGGGGCGGCCGGTCATCCGCGCGCGAGACCGTCATGCGCGTCGCCGCCGGCGCAATTGCCCGCAAGTATCTGCGCGAGCGGCTGGGCGTACGGGTCTACGGCTGGCTCGAGCAGATCGGTTCGCTCAAGCTCGAACCCAAGGATCCGGCGGCCGCCGACGACAACGTCTTCTTCTGTCCCGATCCGACCCGGCTGCCGGAGCTCGAAGCGCTCATCTGGAAGCTGCGCGAGGAGGGCGATTCGATCGGTGCGCGCATCAAGGTGATCGCGACCGGCGTGCCTCCCGGGCTGGGCGAGCCGGTGTTCGGTCGCCTCGATGCGGACATCGCGTCCGCCATGATGGGGATCAACGCGGTGAAGGCCGTCGAGATCGGCGCTGGTTTCGCTTGCGTCGAGCAGAAGGGCAGCGGGCACCGCGATGAAATGACGCCGGGAGGCTTTCGTTCCAACCACGCGGGCGGCGTGCTGGGGGGAATCTCATCCGGTCAGGACATCGTCGTCAGCATGGCGTTCAAGCCAACGTCGAGCATCCGGATCCCGGGTGCCACGATCGACCTCGAGGGTCGCGCGATCGAGATCGCCACCACCGGGCGCCATGACCCGTGCGTTGGCCTGCGGGCCACGCCCATTGCCGAGGCAATGCTGGCCCTCGTGCTGATGGATCACTACATGCGACACCGCGCTCAGAACGCCGACGTCGTCTCGAAAACGCCGGTCATTCCCGGTTGAGAGAGTGACTCGCGACGGTTTCCACCTTATCTCCCGCCTTCGATTCGGGTACTGTGGTGGATGGTCCAACAGGAGAGCGGTGGAGTGAGCAGACAGTGGCGAGTCGCCGTCGTAGGAGCGACGGGTTTGGTGGGTGAGACCATGATCCAGGTGCTTGCCGAGCGAAAGTTCCCTGTGAAGGAGCTGTTCCCATTGGCGAGCAGCCGCTCGACGGGAAAGCCGGTCGAGTTCGAGGGGCGCCATTATCGGGTGGAAGATCTGGCCAGCTTCGACTTCTCGCGGGCCGACATCGCCTTGTTTTCCGCGGGCAGCGAGATCTCGGCAGAGTACGCGCCGAAGGCAGCTGCCGCCGGCTGCGTCGTGATCGACAACACCTCGCAGTTTCGTTACGAGGCGGATGTGCCGCTGGTCGTGCCGGAGGTCAATCCGCACGCGATCGCGCAGTTCCGCAATCGCAACATCATCGCCAATCCGAACTGCTCGACGATTCAGATGGTCGTCGCGCTCAAGCCGATTCACGACGCGGTCGGAATCGAGCGCATCAACGTCGCGACCTACCAGTCCGTGTCTGGCGCCGGCAAGGACGCGGTCGAAGAGCTCGCCGGGCAGACGGCCGCATTGTTGAATGGCCGTCCAATCACGCCGCGGGTCATGGCCAAGCAGATCGCCTTCAATTGCGTTCCGCAGATCGACAAGTTCCAGGACAACGGCTACACCAAGGAAGAGATGAAATTGTTCTGGGAGACGCAGAAGATCATGGAGGACGAGAGCATCCGGGTGAATGCCACGAGCGTAAGAGTGCCGGTGTTCTTCGGACACTCCGAAGCCGTGCACATCGAGACCCGCCGTAAGATCTCCGCCAAGCAGGCGCGCGAACTGTTGGCCAAGGCTCCGGGCGTCGAGGTCCTGGACGACCAGCGGCCGGGCGGATACCCCACGGCGGCGACCGAGGCGGCCAACCGTGACGCGGTCTACGTCGGGCGCATTCGCGAGGACATCTCCCACGAGCGCGGTCTTGACCTATGGATCGTCGCCGACAACGTTCGCAAGGGCGCAGCGACCAATAGTGTGCAGATTGCCGAGATTTTGGTCAGAGACTACATATAAGCTATAGTGCCGGCCGAAATCAGGGGCCATGTGAGCAAAATCACACAAGCTACTGTACCTAGTGGACTTACAGATCCACGTGTCGCTCTCCACGGAGCCGTGATGACACGCCTACTGCAGCGCCTTTTCGCTCTATTCGTGCTGCTGAGCCCCGCGACCGTGTTCGCTCTCGGGCTTGGCGATATTCGGCTGCATTCGGCTCTCAACGAGCCGCTCAGCGCCGAGATCGAGCTGGTCTCGGCGGCGCCCGATGAACTGTCCTCGCTACGCGCGAGCCTGGCTACGCGCGAGACATTCACCCGTTACGGGCTCGAGCGAGCGCCGTTCCTCAACAGCATCGAGTTCAAGGTCGGTCGCAGTGGCGACGGCCGCAATATCCTCCAGGTGCGTTCACGCGAGGCAGTCGCCGAGCCCTTCCTGAGCTTCCTGGTCGAAGTGAATTGGTCGCGTGGCCGCCTGCTGCGCGAATACACGCTGCTCCTCGATCCCCCCGTGTACATGCCGGGCGCGGAGCAAGCGGAAGCCGCACCGGTCGCGGCGCCACAGGCGGGAGTTACCGAGACAGAACGAAGCGGCGCCGTGCAACGACCGGTCGAGCCCGAGCCTCAAGTGGCCGAACCGGCTCCGACCGTCAGCCGCACGCCCGAGCCCGCTGTGATCGAAGGATCGAGCTATACGGTGCGCAGCAAAGACACGCTGTGGCACATCGCGAGCAGCATGAAGCCGGGCGCCGCATCCGGCATCAATCGCATGATGATGGCGCTGTACCGGGCCAATCCGGAAGCGTTCGGCGGCAACATCAATCAGCTGCGCGCCGGCGCAATCCTGCGAATCCCCGCTGAAATGGAGTTTGAGAGCATCGCAACCGGCGAAGCCAACGCCGAGGTGCGCCGCCAGTACGCGGAATGGCGCGCGAGCCGCGGTCTTGAAGCCGAAGGCGCTGCACCGAGCGATGCGCGTCTGCGCCTGGTCACACCCGAGCAAGGTGGTGAAGGCGCTGCGCCGGCCACGGCGCCGGGAGCGGAGGCGCAGGCACTGCGTGACCGCGTCGGCCAGCTCGAGTCGCAACTGGAAGAGTCGCGACGGGCGATTGAATTGCGGGACCGGGAGCTGGCACAGCTTCAGCAGCAGCTGGGACAGCAACCCGCGGCGCCGGCGCCCACTCCGGAGCCCACCGCCGAGCCAACGCCCGCGCAACCTGAGCCCGAGGCGCCGAGTGCCGTCCCGACGGACACGACCGAAGAACCTGTCGCAGAACCTGCGCCAACCGCAGAACCTGAAGTGGCCGAGCCAGCGCCTGCGCCAACGCCCGCGCCGACAACGGAGCCGGCCGGACCCTCGTGGATCGATTGGCTGCTCGAGAACTGGTACTACCCGCTCGCGGCCATCCTGATTCTCGGCGGCATCATTTTTGGCCTGACGCGCCGACGTAATGAACCGGACTTCGCCAGCCTCGGCAACCTCGCCGAGGCGGCGCGCGGCCTGGCGCGAGAGCCGCGGATCGAGCGTGAACCGGTCGCGGCACCGATCCGCACCACCGCCAAGGCGATCGATGACACATTCCTGGTCGAGGAGAGTGGCGAACGCGCTCAGCCCCGGTTCGCGGCGTCCGCGCCGCAACCAGTGCGTGTCGAGAAGGCCAAGCCGGAGCCGGCACGCCGCACCGCCGACGACACCCTGAGTTCAGAGACGGCTATCAATCTCGATCAGGGCGATCCGTTGGCCGAAGCCGACTTCCACATGGCCTATGGCCTGTACGATCAGGCCGCCGACCTGGTGCGCATTGCCATCGATCGCGAGCCGCAGCGACGCGATCTCAAGCTCAAGCTGCTCGAGATCTTCTTTGTCTGGGGCAACAAGGACGCCTTCCTCCAGTCCGCCCGCCAGCTCGCCGAAACGCGGGGCGAGTCGCCCGCGGGCGAATGGGAAAAGATCGCGATCATGGGGCGGCAGATCAGCCCCGACGATCCGCTCTTTGCGGTGGGCAGCGGCCGACCTGGCGCCGCAGCCGCCGATGTCGATCTCAATCTCGAGGGCGGCGAGAACCGCGTCGATCTCGACCTGCTCGGACCCGCGGAGGGTGAACCGGCGGGGGGCATCGATCTCGATCTCGGACACGCAGCCGGCGAAGACGCGACGGCCGATACCGGCGAGTCCAGGGCGCTGAGAGAAGGCGAGGTGGGTCTCGATTTCGTTCTGGATAGCTCCGGGCGACATCGTGATACCAGCGCCACGACCCGTGAGATGACCGCACGCACGATGGAGACGCCGACGATCGAAACCGAGGCCTACGGCGCGGGAGCCGATTCGCCGACGGTGGAGACACCCGGCTTTCGCGGCCGCGATTCGACCACCATCCGTGAAAAGCTCAATGCCGCGATGCTGCGGGATGCGGCACCCCCCGACCAGACAGCGGAGCTGGCGCTCGACGATCTGGGTCTCGAGCTTGATCAGCTCCCGGATGCCGAGGCTGGCTCGCTCTCGGACCTCGAAGAGACCGATCACCCCTCCGACGCGGCCACCCTGGTCGCCGGAATGGACGAGAAATCACGGCGCGCAATGGAGAACGCGGAAGCGCATGCCCGGGCGCGCGAGCTGGAGGCGACCAAGCGGTCGAGGACGCTTACGGGCGACGAAAAGATCAGCCCGACCGGCACCTGGGTGCTGGATGACAAGACGCTGGCAGCGACTGTAGCGCTGCCCGGTTCGGGCCGAGGCGATTCGTCGTCGACGCAAGACCGTGTGCGCGCGCTCGCGAGTGCTGCGGGACGCGGCGCTGGCGAAACGGCCGAGCGCCGGAGACCCGACGTCGAATCGACAGCCGAGCTCGCCGGGCTTGCCGGCGAGGAAATGGATCTCGATCTCGACCGCCTTGAGTCCGCGCTCAAGAGCGACACCGTGAAACAGCAGCGCAAGGGTGCGTCTGCCGAGGATCGGTTTGCCACGGACGTCTTCGGTGCCAAGGACATGGCGGCGACCGATCTCGATCTGGACGTGGGCGAGGTCAAGCGCGATCGCGATCGCGCGCCAACGGGTACGGCGCGCATTCCTGCGGACGAGATGGGGTTGCCGGAACTCGAGCCTGTCACGATGAGCGAGGTCGGCACCAAGCTCGACCTGGCGCGAGCGTATATGGACATGGGCGATCCGGAAGGCGCACGCAGCATTCTCGAAGAGGTCTTGCAGGAAGGCTCCGCAACCCAGAAGCAGGAAGCTCAGCGGTTGATCGACTCGCTCCCCGGCTGAACGCGCCTCGCCCCAAAACGGCGAGGCCAGCCGGAACGCCACGGCACAGGTCCGGACTGCTCCCATGCCCCCGACCACCCGCTGGGCCGTCGGCCTCGAGTACGACGGCACCGCCTATGCGGGCTGGCAGACCCAGGAAACCGCTCCATCGATCCAGTCGGCCTGCGAACGGGCATTTTCGGCGGTCGCCGATCATCCGGTTGCATTGACCTGTGCCGGGCGTACGGATGCCGGCGTCCATGCGATAGCCCAGGTTGCGCATTTCGACACCCTGGCGGCCCGAACGGCACGCTCGTGGGTGTTCGGCGCCAACACCCACCTCGCCGCCGACATGAGCGCGCTCTGGGCGGTTGCCGTGCCGGAGCGCTTTCATGCGCGGTATTCGGCTCTGTGGCGCACGTATCGGTACGTGATCCTCAGTCGCAGCACGCGTCCGGCCATCGATCACCGTCGCGTTTGCTGGATCCACGCGCCGCTCGACGCTGAGCGCATGGCCGCGGCCGCGGCGGCGCTCATCGGCGAACACGACTTCTCGGCGTTTCGCGCTGCGGAATGCCAATCCCGTACTCCGATCCGTCGGGTCGAGTCAATCGACGTCAGACGCGTCGGCGCGTACGTGACGATCGAGATCCGCGCGAATGCGTACCTGCACCACATGGTGCGCAACATCGCGGGCGTGCTGATTCAGATCGGTAGCGGCGAAGCAGCGGTCGGCTGGGCGAAGGAAGTACTCGAGGGACGCGATCGGCGGCACGGCGGCGTGACCGCACCGCCCAGCGGGCTCTACCTGGTCGGGGTCAGCTACCCAGCGGAATACGGCCTGCCCGATGGCGCAGCCTCGGGTGCCGGCCGGCCATCGATTATGATTCAGACATGACCTGGTTCGAAAAGATCATGCCTTCGCGCATCAAGACCGAGCGGCGCACGCGCTCGGTCCCCGAAGGCCTGTGGATGAAGTGCCCGGCCTGCGACGCGGTGCTCTACCGCGCCGAGCTCGAACGCAATATTCACGTGTGTCCCAAGTGCGGCCACCACATGCGCGTCGGCGCGCGCGAGCGACTGCTCAAGTTCCTCGATCCAGGCTCGGCCAGCGAACTCGCTTCCGGCCTCGAGCCGGACGACCCGCTGAAGTTTCGCGACAGCAAGCGCTACCGTGATCGCCTGCTCCAGGCACAGAAGGCCACCGGCGAAAAGGACGCGCTGATCGTGATGGCCGGCACGCTCAAGGGACTCGAGGTCGTCGCCGCCGCGTTCGAGTTTCGCTTCATGGGTGGCTCGATGGGTGCCGTCGTCGGCGAACGTTTCGTGCGCGCGGTCGAGCATTGCCTGGAGCATCGGATGCCGCTGGTGTGCTTCTCCTCGAGCGGCGGCGCGCGGATGCAGGAAGCGCTCTATTCGCTGCTGCAGATGTCGAAGACGAGCGCGGCTCTGGCGCGTCTCGCCCGCGCCGGGCTGCCTTTCATTTCCGTGCTCACCGACCCCACGACGGGCGGCGTTTCGGCGAGCCTCGCGATGCTGGGCGACATCAATATCGGCGAGCCGCGCGCGCTCATCGGTTTTGCGGGTCCGCGGGTGATCCAGCAGACGGTGCGCGAGACGCTGCCTGAAGGTTTTCAGCGCAGCGAGTTCCTGCTGGATCACGGCGCACTCGACATGATCGTCGACCGGCGCGATCTGCGCGATCGAATTGCGGCGTTGTTGGGAATGATGCTCTCCAAGCCGCCGGTCACGGAGTGAGCGTGCGAGCGCTCGCCCGGCACCGCGACGCCGGTATCTAGTGCCGTGCGGTTCCCGACGCTGCAGGCCTGGCTCGACTGGCAGGAGCGCCTCCATCCGCGCTCCATCGACCTCGGCCTCGAGCGCGTGCGCGACGTCGCCGACCGGCTGGACGTGCGCAAGTTCGAGTGCCCGGTCATCACGATCGGCGGCACCAATGGCAAGGGCTCGTGCGTCGCACTCCTGGAGGCAATGCTCACTTCGGGCGGCCATCGCGTAGCGGCCTTTACCTCGCCACATCTCGTTCGCTACACCGAGCGCATCCGGCTGGCCGGCCGATCCGCAACCGATGCCGAGTTGATGGACGCGTTCGAGCGCATCGATCAGGCGCGCGCCGGCTCGAGCCTGACGTTTTTCGAGTTCAATACGCTGGCGGCGCTTCTGCTCTTTCAACGGGATCGCTTCGATGCCGTGGTCCTGGAAGTGGGCCTCGGCGGAAGGCTCGATGCAGTGAACCTGATCGATGCGGATGTCGCCGTCTTGAGCTCGGTCGGCGTTGATCACACGGACTGGCTGGGAACGACGCTCGCCGAGATCGGGCGCGAGAAGGCCGGAATCTTCCGTGCGGGCCGCCCAGCAGTGCTCGGCAGTGATGCGATGCCGGCAACCGTCGTCGAAACGGCGCAGGCACTCGGCGCACTCCTGCGCGTGCCCGGTCGTGACTACTGCCACGTGGTGCGTGGTTCCAGCTGGGACTGGAAAGGCAGCGACGCCCGATTCGTCGGCCTGCCGTTGCCGGCATTGGCCGGACGACAGCAAGTGGCGAACGCCGCGACGGTGCTCGCGGCGCTGAACGAGCTGCGCGCGAAATTGCCCCTGTCATTCGAACAGATTGCCGATGGGCTCCGTCAGGTGCGCCTGCACGGCCGTTTTGAAGTGATCGCGGGCGACCCCGAGTGGATATTGGACGTGGCACACAACCCCGATGCCGCCCGGCTTCTCGCGCTCAACCTGCGCGATCGCCCCCGCGCCGGCGCCACGCACGCGATCGTCGGGATCCTGGGTGACAAGGACGCGCCGGGTGTGATCACTCCGATGCTGCCAGAAGTCGATCACTGGATCGCCGTGAGTCTTCCCGGGTCGCGTGGCGGCACGGCCAGGGAGCTCAAACAGCGTTGTGGCGAAATCGCAAACGATTGGACCGAGGCCACGGGCGTCGTCGAGGCATGCGAGCTTGCGGCGCGGATCGCGGCTCCGCGGGATCGCATCGTGGTCTTCGGATCGTTTCACACTGTGGGGCCGGCACTTGAATGGCTGGCCCGGCCGGCGGTTTCTGCCGCTATACTCGCGCGGCCCCAAAGCGGATAACTTGAATGGAGACGCGCGTCAAAGAGCGACTGGTCGGCGCCGTCATCTTGGTAGCGCTGATCGTGGCCCTCGTGCCCGAGATTCTTTCGGGGCCGCGCCGCGCAACGACCGCGGGTGGATCGGTGGACGCAGAGCAACCGCTGCGCAGGTATACGATCGACTTGCAGGAGCAGGGCTTCCCGCCCGATCGATCTGAGTCCGAGCCGCAGGAACCGCCCGAGGAAGCCGCTTCGCCAGCGACGCCGGAGAGTTCCGCGCCGACACGCACCGAAGTAGCAGTTTCCGCCACACCGGACAGCACCCGAACTGCTTCGCGCCTGTCCACCGCCCGCGAGCCCGCCGGCGAGACGGGCTGGGCGGTTCAACTCGGCAGTTTCTCCAATGCCGAGAATGCAGAGCGCCTGGCAGCCGAGCTGCGGAAGCGAGGCTACAAAGCCTTCGTCTCGCGCTTCGAATCGGTCGGCCAGCCCCGCTCGCGCGTGCGCGTCGGCCCGGAGCAGGAACGGGCCCGCGCCGAGCAGCTGGCCGAGCGATTGAGACGTGAAGGGCGCCAGGCGACAGTGGTCGCCCATCCTTGAGCGGTGCCGGGTCGCGGGGTTCGGCGCTCTCAACAATCTGCGATCTGTTCGAATGAAGTCGCTGAGAAACTACTGAAACCCGCGAACCCGCGACCCGGCACCTTTCAGTCGATTCCGCTAGAATGCGCCCGCCCTTGAATCCCGAAGGACCTGCAACCCCGGCATGAACGGCGCGGACTGGATCATCATCGCAGTGGTCTCGATTTCGTGCGCCATCGGCGTGTGGCGCGGATTCCTGCGCGAGGCGATCTCGCTGGCGACCTGGGTCATCGGTCTGTGGCTCGCCTGGACGTTTTCTTCCGCCGTCGAGCCGATGTTGGGCGGACTGCTGTCGGGGCCCGACGTCAAGGTCTGGGTGGCGCGCCTCATCATCCTGGTGCTGGTCGTGCTGGCGGGCAATCTCGTCGGTTTCATCGTCACCAAGGCCGTGCGCTACTCACCCTTCGGTGCCGCCGATCGGGTGCTCGGGCTGCTGTTCGGGCTTCTGCGTGGCGCGCTGTTGATCGGCATCGGTGTGATCCTGGGGGAGCTCGTGGAACTCGACGGCGAGTCCTGGTGGAAGGAATCGGCGGTCCTGCCCTACACCGAGTTCCTCGGCGACTGGGTCCGCGCGCTGGTCAATGAAGTGGATATCGACGCAGGCTTGGACGGTCTGTCGGGAGAAACCTGAATCATGTGTGGAATCGTCGGCATCGTCGGCACCTCACCGGTGAATCAGGAGATCTACGATGCGCTGACCGTGCTCCAACACAGGGGTCAGGATGCCGCGGGCATCATGACGTCTGCCGAGGGTGAGCTGTTCCAGCGCAAGGGCAGCGGACTGGTGCGCGACGTGTTCCAGCAGCGTCACATGATGCAGTTGAAGGGCAATGTCGGCATCGGTCACGTCCGTTATCCGACAGCGGGCAATGAAAGCGCTTCCGAAGCCCAGCCCTTTTACGTGAACGCGCCCTACGGCATCTGCCTCGGTCATAACGGCAACCTGACCAACGCGGGCGAGCTGGCGGAGGTCTTGATCCGCGAGGACCGGCGCCACCTCAACACCGATTCCGATTCGGAAGTTCTGCTGAACGTATTCGCCTCCGAGCTGCAACGCGTGGGCACGCCACGTGTGACTGCGGCCGACGTATTCGCCGCCCTGAGCGCGGTCTATCGACGCTGCCGGGGCGGTTACGCGGTCGTGGCGATGATTATCAGCCACGGCATCCTGGGCTTCCGCGACCCGCACGGCATCCGCCCGCTCGTCCTCGGACGGCGGGAAAGCAGCAGGGGCCCCGAGTACATGCTGGCGTCCGAGAGCGTTGCGCTCGACATGCTGGGCTTCGAGCTGGTTCGCGACGTGGCCCCGGGCGAGGGCGTATTCATCGACGAGCAGGGCCGCGTGTATACGCAGCAATGCGTCGCCGGCGTGCGCCATACGCCCTGCATCTTCGAGTACGTCTACTTCGCCCGCCCCGATTCGATCATCGACAACATCTCGGTGTACAAGTCGCGGCTCAGAATGGGAGAGCGCCTGGCGGAACAGATCCGCCGCGATCGTCCGCAGCACGACATTGACGTCGTCATCCCGATCCCCGACACGAGCCGCACCAGTGCCGTGCAGGTGGCGCAGCTTCTGGGCGTGAAGTATCGCGAGGGATTCATCAAGAACCGCTACATCGGCCGCACCTTCATCATGCCGGGACAGGAGCAGCGCGAAAAATCGGTCCGCAGCAAGCTCAACGCCATCGATCTGGAGTTCCGTGGCAAGAATGTGCTGCTGGTCGATGACTCGATCGTGCGCGGCACGACATCTGCGCAAATCGTCGAGATGGCGCGTGAAGCGGGCGCCCGCAAGGTGTATTTCGCCTCTGCCGCGCCGCCGGTCCGTTTTCCGAACGTGTATGGCATCGATATGCCGGCCGCCTTCGAGCTGGTTGCCAGCAGCCGGACGCTGGACGAGATCACGCGCTTCGTCGGCGCCGACTGGCTCATCTACCAGAGCCTCGACGACCTGGTGCAGGCGGTGCGCCATGACAACGCCAAGATCGAGGAATTCGACACGTCCTGCTTCTCCGGCGAATACGTCACGGGCGACGTAACCCCGGAGTATCTCGAGCGCTTGCGCAGCGAGCGTTCGGACGACGCGAAGGCTCGCCGGCGTAGCGAACGGCGGCGCGCCTTACGCTCCGTCAGACCAGTGTAGGACAGGTACCGGGTTTGCCTTATTGGCCTTATTGGCGCGATCGGTAAATTTGCCAATAAGGCCAATAAGGCAAACCCGGTACCTTGGCGATGCGGCGCCTTCTCCTGAGTGTGTTCGAACGCGCGCTGGCGGCGGTCAATGGCCGCACCCGCGTCGGCGATGTCCTGCGCGCCATGCGCTATACGGGCCCGTGTGAGGTCGTAGCGATCGGCAAGGCGGCCTCCGCCATGACTCTGGGAGTGCTCGACGTCCTGGACGATCGGGTCGAGCGGGCATTGGTGATTTCCCGGGACGATCACTTCGATGTCGCGCTGCTCAATTGGCCCTTGGTGAAATGTCTTGCAGCCGGCCACCCGATACCCGATGAGCGAACCCTTCAGGCAGGCCTTGAGCTGCGGGAGTTCCTGAGGACAGTGCCGCAGGCGCACGCGCTCCTGTTTCTGATCTCGGGCGGCGCCTCCAGTCTGGTCGAGGCACTGCCCGCGGGCATCGCGCTGGGCGACCTCATCCGGGTCAATCAATGGGCGTTGGCCAGCGGCTGCGACATACGGGGAATCAATGCGATTCGACGGCGAATGTCTCTCCTCAAGAACGGTGGACTGCTGAGCG
>Ga0209108_10001521_pt1 | contig 13417 bp, 9 predicted proteins | sample Rifsed10ft1_FD_184003 | JGI IMG/M metagenome (GOLD analysis project Ga0209108, IMG submission 184003) | Soil microbial communities from Rifle, Colorado, USA - sediment 10ft 1 (version 2) | ecosystem: Environmental > Terrestrial > Deep subsurface > Rock core/Sediment | place: Rifle, Colorado...
CCCCGGCCTGACGGCCACCCCTCCCCCCTCTCCCGACCGCTTCGCGAAACGTCGGGAGAGGGGGGAGGGGACGGGGTGGAGGGTGAGGCAAACTGCGCCGTTTGTACCACCGCCGCACACAATCGTCAACCGATTTTTTAGCGATAAAGGGAGGGTAAAGGTATAATTGGGACATGCGGTATTTTGTCAACGGATTGAACGGATGAATTAGAATCTGTTCCATGCTTCGCGGCTTCATCCCTTGACCAACCTGAAAGGTCAGTAATGGAAATCGGACAGGTACAGCGTATTGACATTGACACTCAGATGCGCAGCGCGTATCTCGATTACGCGATGAGCGTGATCGTGGCGCGCGCGTTGCCGGACGCGCGCGACGGCTTAAAACCCGTCCAGCGCCGCATCCTGTACGCGATGCACGACATGGGGCTGCGCGCGAGCGGCCCGACCAAAAAATCAGCCCGCATCGTCGGCGAGGTGCTGGGCAAGTATCACCCGCACGGCGACATGGCCGTGTACGACGCGATGGCGCGCATGGCGCAGGACTTCTCGATGCGCTATTTGCTCGTGGACGGCCAGGGCAACTTCGGCTCGGTGGACGGCGACGCCCCGGCGGCGATGCGCTATACCGAGGCCCGCCTCACTCGCATGGCCGAGGAACTGCTCGCCGACATCGAGAAAGACACCGTCAACTTCGTGGACAACTTCGACGGCTCACTGCAAGAGCCGGAAGTGCTCCCTGCCCGCTTGCCTAACCTGCTGCTCAACGGCGCGACCGGCATCGCCGTGGGCATGGCGACGAACATCCCCCCCCACAACCTGCGCGAAGTCGCCGCCGCCATCGGCCACCTGATTGACCACTACGACACCGCGGACGAGGTCGGCGTCGAGGAGTTGACGCAGTTCATCAAAGGGCCGGACTTCCCGACCGGCGGCATCATCGTGGGGATGGAAGGGGTCAAGTCGGCCTACGGCGAGGGCAAGGGGCGCGTGATCGTGCGCGGGGTGGCGCACGTGGAGGAGATGAGCGGCAACCGGCACCGCATCGTCATCACCGAACTGCCCTATCAGGTGAACAAATCCGCCCTCATCGAGCGCATCGCCGAGCTCGTGCGCGATGGGCGGCTGGACGCCATCTCCGACCTGCGCGATGAGTCCGACCGGCGCGGCATCTCGGTCGTCGTCGAGCTCAAGCGCGGCGCGCAGCCCAAGAAGGTGCTCAACCAACTTTACAAGTACACCGCGCTGCAAAGCACCTTCGGCGTGCAGATGCTGGCCCTCATCGGCGGCGAGCCGAAGCTGCTCCGGTTGAAACCGGCGCTGCAAGCGTTCGTCGAGCATCGGCGTGTGGTCATCACCCGCCGCTCCGAGTTCGAACTCGCCAAAGCCCGCGCGCGCGCCCACATCCTCGAAGGCTTGCTCATCGCGTTGGCGAACCTCGACGCCGTCATCAAGACCATCCGCGAGTCCAAAGACGCGGACGTGGCGAAGACGAACCTGATGACGCGCTTCAAGTTGACCGACGTGCAGGCGCAGGCGATCCTCGACATGCAATTGCGCCGCCTCGCCGCGCTCGAACGGCAGAAGATCGAGGACGAGCACAAGGAAACGCTCGCGACCATCGCCTTCCTCGAAGACCTGCTGGCAAACCCGAAGAAGATTCTCGGACTGATCAAAACCGACCTCGGCGAACTCGCGCAGAAATACGGCGACGACCGCCGGACGCAGATCGCCGCCGAGGCCACGGAATCTCTCGCGGAAGAAGACCTGGTCGAAAACAAGCCGGTGCTCATCAGCATCACCCAGCGCGGCTACATCAAGCGCACGCCGCAGGAGAAGTACCGCGCGCAATCGCGCGGCGGCTCCGGCGCGAAAGGCCAGGAACTGCGCGAAGAGGACGCGGTGCAGTACATCTTCCTCGCGCATTCGCTCGACACGATTCTCTTCTTCTCCGACAAGGGCAAGGTGTACTCGGAGAAGGCGTATCAAATCCCCGAGGCCGACCGCGCCGACCGGGGCATCTCGCTCGCTCAAATTATCACCGTCTCCCCCGGCGAAAACATCACCGCCGCCGTCCCCGTCCCCGACTTCGGGGCCGCCGACTACTGCACGATGGTCACGCGCAAGGGGAAGATCAAGCGCGTGGTGCTCTCCGAGTTCGCGCAGGTGCGGCCCTCCGGCCTGATCGCGACGACGCTCGAAGAGGGCGACCAGCTCGGCTGGGTGCGGCTCACGCTCGGCGGGCAGGACATCATCATCGTCACCGAGCAGGGACAGGCCTTGCGTTACAGCGAAGAGGAAGTGCGCCCGATGGGTCGCGCGGCAACTGGTGTCACTGCCATCCACCTGGGCAACGACGACTTCGTGACAAGTATGGAGGTAGTGGATCCAAAGGCTGACTTGCTGGTAGTGACAGAGGATGGTTATGGCAAGCGCACCCCTCTGATAGAGTATCCAGTGAAGGGCCGCGCCAGTAGTGGTGTGTCGACTGTAGCACAGAAGAGCCTAGGTACAACGGGTCGACTTGCAGCTGCACGCGTGGTGCGTCCGGAAGATGAGATAACCATCATCTCCACTATTGGTCAAACACTGCGTGTCAAAGTCGAAGATGTATGGCGGGCTGGCCCAGCTACTATCGGTCCGCGCCTCATTGCTTTGGAAGAGGGTGACAAGGTGGCTTCCATCGCTCGTATCGCAGCGCACGATGTCGCCACCGAATCAGTGAACCTGAAGGAATTGGTCAGAGAGAACAATAGCCCTGTGAAGAAGTCTGTGTTTGCCCTCGAAGGTTTGGGAAACGAGTCTGTCACTCGCGACGAGAACGAGGCAGTTCTCATTTCGATCACTTCGCAGGGGTTCATCAAGCGTATAGCTGCGAGAGCCTTCCGAACGCAGGGACGTGGCAGGCGTGGTGTCACTGGGCAGATCCTACAAGAGGAAGATGCTGTGCAATTCATCTTCCCAGCGCAGTCGTTAGACACAATCTTATTCTTTTCAAATAGAGGGAAGGCATATTCAGAGAAGGCCTATTTGATCCCTAGTGTTGACCGCATGGACAATGGCATCGCCCTGGCAAATATCCTAGCCCTTGACCCCGGTGAGCAGATCACTGCGGCCTTGCCAGTGCCCAACTTCGAAGATGCGAAGCTCTGCGTAATGGTCACACGCAATGGCAAAATAAAACGTATTGCCATATCTGAGTATGCGGTTGTGCGGCCCACGGGCCTTATGGCTATCACACTAGAAGGTGATGATCAATTGGGTTGGGTAAGGCCCACTTTGGGCGGCCAGGATATTATCATCGTAACTCAGCAAGGGAAGGCCCTGCGTTACAACGAGGAAAAGGTGCGTGCAATGGGTCGTACGGCGGCAGGCATAGCCGCGATAGGCCTCAACAAGGGGGATTTCGTCACCAGCATGGATGTAGTGACCCCTGAAGATGACTTGATGGTCGTAACAGCGAAGGGTTACGGCAAGCGCACCCCACTTGCTGATTACCCGGTGAAGGGTCGCGCCACAGGCGGCCTAGCGACCATCGCGCAGAAAAACCTCGCCACCACCGGCCCGATCGTGTCGGCGCGCGTGGTCAGCAAGGAAGACGAGGTGACAATCATCACAACCAACGGCGAGACCCTCCGCCTGCGCGTCGCGGACATCCGGCAGTCGAGCCGCTCGACGATGGGCACGCGCCTAATTAATCTCAGAGAAAGCGACACGGTCGCGTCGGTCGCGCGGCTGGCGGCGAAAGATTTGGTGATGCCGGGGGAGGAGCCGACGGCGGCGGGTGAGCCGGAGAATGGCAAGGGTGAGCCGGAAATGCAGGCAGAGGCGTTTGTGGAAAGCGGGAATAATAGCGCAGGCTGAGGGAACGACCGGGTGGCCATCGGATTGAATCAGACGGCAACGGCTGGGAAACCCGCTGCGCGGGTTTGATTTGGGGTCGCTGTCGGTTTCCAACCGATGGCGCAATTGCAATGACCGCCTTGCCATCTGATCGAATCAGACGGCAACAAATCAGGAAACCCGCAAAGCGGGTTTGGCTCGGGATAGCCATCGGTTTCTAACCAATGGCGAAGATTGGGGAGGAGCAAGGCAATGAAACGCCAAAGCGCCTTTTACCAACTGGTCTACCATTTCGTCTGGGCGACCAAGCGCCGTCTGCCGTTGCTGACTCCAACCGTTGAAGAAAGGCTGTTGCCATATATCGGATACAAGTGTAAAGAACTGGGATACAGGTTGCACGCCGTCAACGGCGCAGACAATCATCTGCATATTTTGTTGGAGTTGACGCCGACAATGCTGGTTGCCGATGTCGCCAAGAACTTGAAGGGCGCGTCGTCCCATTACATCAACAAGGAAAGCGGACTGGATGAAACCTTGTATTGGCAACATGGCTACGGTGTGATCACTCTGCGTCAAGCTGAGACACCCAAAGTGGCGCGATACATCCAACGACAGAAAGAGCATCACAAGACTGGAAAGCTCAGTGAGATTCTGGAACGAACGGAAGCATAAGCGAGCCGACCCGCGAAGCGGGTTTGCCACAGCTAGCCGTCGGATTTCATCCGATGGCGAACTCATCCATCCACCGCTCACCCGCACTTCCTCGCCATCCGACAGAATCGGACGGCAAGGAATCAAAAACCCGCTGCGCGGGTTCGTAGATTTATGACCCTCCCCTCCCTCCGCCGCCCGCCCGGCCCGCTCGTGGCCTATCTCCCCGATGCCAGCCCGGAACACCTGGCCGAGTGTCTGGTCGCGTTTGCGAACTCCGACGGCGGAACGATCATCATCGGGCTGGACGAGCGGGGGCGGACGGTCAACCGAGTGTACGCCGAGGAATTGGAGGGCGTGCTGAAAGCCGCCGAGCGGTTGTGCCGCCCCGCCATCGTGACCGGCTGGGAGCAGATGGAGTCAGACTCTGGCACGACGTATGCAATCACCGTCCCGAGGTCCCCGGAATTGCATTCGCTCGCGGATGGGCGGGTGCTGATCCGCGCGGGGAGCGAGAACAGGCCACTGGGCGGCGAGGAAATCCGGCAGCTCGCGGCGACCAAATCGTCGGGCGATTTTGAGTCGGAGGCCGTCGCGGGCGCTCACCGGGACGACCTCGACGAAGACGTCCTCGCCGAATACATCGAGAAACGCCAACAGCGCCAGCGCAAGGTCGTCACCCAGGCGCCGGACGAGTTGCTGCGCGAGATTGGCGCGCTGGACGAGCAGGGCCGCCCCACCCACTCCGGCATTTTGCTCTTCGGGAAGAATCCACAGCAGTTCATCCCGCAGGCCGGGCTGGTGTTCGTGAAGTTCATGGGCACGGAGCCTCGGGGCGAGGAGGGACTCGCGGGATACGGGCGGCGAGAGGAGGTCGGCGGGCCGCTCGCGCGCGTGATCGAGGGGGCGTGGCAAATCGTGTGGGGTGAGATGTCGGTGGGGGCCGTGGTCAAAGGCCTCGAGCGGCAGGAAATCTCCGAGTACCCCCCGTTCGCCGTGCGCGAAGCGCTCGTCAACGCGGTCTGCCATCGCGATTACCGGCTGAAGGGACGGCGCATCGAGATGCGGATGTACGCCGACCGGCTGGAAGTGATCTCCCCTGGCGGATTGCCCGGCTTCATCACGGTGGACAATCTGGTGGAGGAGCACTTCTCGCGCAACCCCCGACTTGTGGCAGGATTGTTCCAGTGGGGCTATATTGAGGAGTTAGGGTTGGGGATTGACCGGATGATCGAGGACATGGTCAACGGCGGCCACCCCCCGCCCAAGTTCAAGGCCGCGCCCTACTCCTTCACCGTGACCTTGTTCAATGCGCGCGAGCGGAAGGCGACGCCGAAGTGGGAGACGGTGATGAACGAGCGGCAGGCGCGCGCGCTGACCTTCGTCCGCGAGAACGGGAGCATCACCAACCGCGAGTACCGCGAGCTTTGCCCGGACGTGTCGCCGGAGACCCTGCGGCTGGATTTGAACGATCTTGTTGATCGGGGCGTCTTGTTGAGAGTCGGTGCGAAAAAAGGGACTTACTACATCTTGAAATAAGACTCGGCTTATCCCAAAATATATCCCAAAGCCTGCTTTGGGATATATTATGTCTAATCAGAAGAGATAGAAGTGCGGCGCGTTCTTGGGTTCTTGTTCGGGCTGATTGTCCTGGCGGCGTTTGTCGGTGGGGCGATGGCGCTTGCTCCACGACTCGAGCCTTTGCCCCCCGGACAGTTTTGGCTTGCCGTCGTCGGCGCGGCGACGGGGATCGCGCTGGTCTTCCTGCTGGGGCAGGTGCTGGTCGAGGCGTTGTTCCGAGACGAGTCCAAGCCTAACTACGACCCCCTCACAGTGGCGCGCGACTTCAACACGCGCATCATCGGCCTGTGGACGGTGAACGAGTTGTCGGCGGCCACGAGTGTGGTGATCGAGGACATGCTCAACGTGCGCCGCTCCGGCTGGCTGCTGCTCACCCCGCAGGATGCGAACGTCGTCATCCAGGCCGTGCCGGGCAAAGGCCAACTGCCCACCGAGCCGGTCGAGTTCTCCCGCAACAACTTGCTCATCCGCCAACTCGACCTCAAGCGCAAACCGCTGATGCAATCTGACGTCGAGGGGGAGGCGAAGTACGGGCAGATGCCGCAGGCCGAGCGCGACTGGCTGAAAGGGCTGGGGGTGGAGGTTTACGTTCCGGTCTTCGAGGCCGGGCTGATGAATGCCGTGCTGGTGGTCGGGCCGAAAGACAAACACCGCCGCTTCCACCCTGCCGACCTCGAGCTGCTCACCGTGCTGGCGACTCAAGCCAGCGCCGCGTTCAAGACCGCCAACGCCATCACCGATCTGAAGAAACTCAACGAGTCGATGGCCGAGCTCAACCAATCGCTGCGCGAAACGAACGCGGCGCTGGAGAAGACGGAGGCGGCCCGCAGCGATTTCCTCTCCATCGCCTCGCACGAACTCCGCACGCCCATCACCCAGATGCTGGGCTTCGCCGACCTGCTCGGCTCGATGGCCCAGGACAACAGCATTGACCCCGGCATGGTCACCGAAATCACGGACAGCATCGTGAAAGCCTGCGGCCGGCTGAACGAGGTCATCGGCCAGATGCTGGACATGGCGCAGTTGGACGTGAACGCGATGAATTTGAACTACGGGGACGCAACCGTGGACGGCATCCTGCGGCAGGCGGTGGAACCCTTCGCCCTGGCAATCAAGGAGCGCAAGATAGCCATGACGGTCAAAGGCCTTCGCACACTGCCGCCCCTGCGCGCCGACGAGCCCCGCCTGGTGCAGGCCTTCAGCCAGATCATCGGCAATGCGATCAAGTTCACCCCGGACGGCGGGCGGATTGACATCGGCGCGCGGCTTCTGCCCCCGGAGGATGGGCAACCGGCGCGGATTGAGATCGTGGTGGCGGACTCGGGCATCGGGATTGACCCGAAGTATCACGCGTTGATCTTCGACAAGTTCTATCGCGTGGGGAGCGCGGCGCTCCACTCCACGAGCACCACCAAGTTCATGGGCGGCGGCCCCGGTCTCGGTCTGCCGGTTGCGAAAGGAGTGATCGAGCGGCACGGCGGCCGCATCTGGGTGGAAAGCCCCGGCCACGATCCCGAGAAATTCCCGGGCAGCCGCTTCCACATTCTCCTGCCCGTCAAACCGCCCGCCTTTGACCCGCGGGCGCTGGCTCAGGCACAGGGCAAGAAGGACGTGACGACCATCCCCGGCCAGAAGCCGTTCATCGGGATCGAGTAAGGTCAACGGATGGCACGAATGGGGATGAAACCGATTGACAGAGAAGGCGGGCGCGCGGCCCGCCTTTTATTTGTCTTTTCTGGGACAGACGTGCTCGCCGCAGTGCGCGGCCAGTGTCACCCGCAGGCTGTCGGCGTCGAAGCCCATGCCGCGCACGGCCTCGTTGAGCAGCCCGGTCGGGGCCGAGACGGGCGTGAGCTTCCCACAGTCCAGGCACAACACGGACATCGTCTGCGCCTCTGCGCTGTGGACTTGATAATACCGCTCACCATTCGCGCCGGGGAGCGCATCCAGCCAGCCCATCTCGCAGAACGTCGCCAGGTTGCGGTAGATAGTGGAGAGGTCGGCTTCCGCTTTGGCGCTGCGGGCACGGTGATGAATCTCGTCAGCGGTCAGCGGCTCCTCGGCGCGCAGGAGCACATCCACGAGTTGGCGGCGCTGGAGTGTGAGCCGGTAGCCGGAGCCGCGCAGGCGGGTCAGGATTTCCTGCTCGGTCATACAGCCACCTCCACGCGCAACGCCTGCGCCAACTCCGTGCCGATGACGTGCTCCTGCCCGTTGACCTGCAAACGCAACGGGCCATTGAACGGCGCGCGGTTGAGCAAGCGGATAGGCGCGCCGGGCGTCAGGCCCAGCTTGGCGAGGTAACGCAGCTTCTCGCCGTCGTGCGTCTTGACCCGGCTGAGCGTGCCTGCCATCCCCACCGGCACGTCCGACAACGGCTGATCGTTGACCTCCGGCATGCGCCCGTCTTTGGTCGGGATGGGGTCGCCATGCGGACACCGCGTGGGATAGCCGGACACGGCGTCCATCCGATCTTCGAAGGCCTCGCTGATGGTGAGTTCCAGTTTGTGGGATTCCTCATGCACTTCATCCCAGCCGAAGCCCATCACTTTGACGAGAAAGGCTTCCAGCAGCCGGTGGCGGCGGATGGAGCGCAGCGCCTCGCGCTCGCCTTGCGGAGAAAGCTTCACACCCTGATAGGGAATGTGCGTCAGCAATCCCGCTTCATCCAACCGGCGCAACATGCGCACCACCGCGGGGGGTGAGACCTCCAATCGGTCGGCGAGGGCCGAGGTCGTCACACCTTCCGGGCTGCGTTCCAGCCGATATATTTCCCCCAAGTATTCCTGCATGATGGGGCTGATCTTCAAACTTCACCTCGGTTAATTCTTGACGCAACCGCTGTCAACATCCAAGTTTTCAAAATGTATTGACGCCGCCCCTCACGGCGGATATGATAAAACAGATGCAAATTATTCGCAATAAGCGATGGGGTCTGGAAGTTGGACGGTAGAAGCTGGAAGTTGGAGCGTCGTTGCCGTCCAATCTCCAGTTTCTAATCTCCAATCTCCACCACAGGAGGCAACATGTACGAGGCTCTGGCTGCGGCGACATTGATTACATTCCGCGAAGGTCTGGAGGCGGCGCTCATCGTGGGCATCGTCATAGGCTATTTGGTCAAGATCGGTCAGGGCCGCCGCGTCCGGACCGCGTGGGCGGGCGTGGGGACTGCGGTGGCGCTCAGCGCGCTCCTCGCCTTCGGCATCAGCGCCGTCGGCGCGGAACTGCAAGGGCGGGCCGAGCAAATCTTCGAGGGCGTGACGATGTTCCTCGCCGTGGGCGTGCTTACCTGGATGATTTTCTGGATGCGCTTTCAGGCGCGCTTTCTGAAAGTCTCGCTGGAGAAGGAAGTGCAGACCGCCGCGACCTCCGGGCAGACGCTGGCGCTGTTCGGCGTGGCCTTTGTGGCCGTGTTCCGCGAGGGCGTGGAAACTGCGCTTTTCCTCTCGGCCTCCGCGTTTGCGGCGGACGGAGCCGGCACGTTGATAGGAGCGCTCCTCGGGTTGGCCATCGCGGTCGCGCTCGGTTGGCTGATTTACGCGTCCACGGTGCGGCTCAACGTGCGCCTGTTCTTCAACGTGACGAGCGTGCTGCTGTTGTTCTTCGCGGCGGGCCTGCTCGCGCACGGCGTGCACGAGTTTCAGGAGGCCAGTTTGCTGCCTATGACCATCGAGAATGTCTGGAACATCAACCACATCTTGAATGAGAAATCCACGCTCGGAGAAATCCTGAAGGCGCTCTTCGGCTACAACGGCAATCCCAGCCTGCTGGAAGTCATCAGTTACGCGGCCTACTGGGTGGTGGCGTTGGTAGGCGTGCGCTGGTGGGTGGGACGGCGCGCTGCACGGACGACGGCAGCCTCGGCATGACGAGTAAGGCGTAGGGCACACAGAGAGCGGGTCACGCGGCCTGCTCTTTTTATTTCTCTCGGATGTCGTCTCCCCCCCAGTTCACAGCCCGAACCTCACCCTCCTCAATTCCCAGTTGCTTCAACGCGCGACGAAAATCTTCCGGCGCACCGCTGGTGAAATAGGTCAGCCCGCCTGCTCCCGAGCGAAGCAAGCCCCTTTTCTCCCCTGCATGGTCTAGCGAGACCAACACCCGCCCGACTTGTCGAGCAACCGCAGGCGCGGGGTCAATCACCCGCACACCCGGCCCGCAGATTCTCTCCAACAACGGAATTACAAATGGATAATGGGTGCAGCCGAGGACGAGCGCATCAATGTTCCGCGCCAGCATCGGCTCGACCCAGCCGCGCAGCATCGCTTCGGTTTCGGGTGAGTCGAGTTCGCCCGCCTCGATCTGCTGAACCAATCCGGAGCACACCTGCGGTAGAACCATCACGCCCTGCGCGAACCGCTCGACGACCGAGTTGAACAGTTCGCCCTGGAACGTGGCCGGGGTCGCCAGCACGCCGACGACTCTGGTTTGCGTCTGCTCGGCAGCCGGTTTGACAGCGGGTTCCATGCCGACGAAGGGCACGTTGGGGAATGTGGTGCGCAGATATTTGAGCGCGGCGGCGGAGGCGGCGTTGCACGCGACGACGATCACCTGCGCGCCGTGGGCGAGCAGAAAGCGCGTGATGGCTTCGGAGAACGCGCGCACCTCGGCCAGCGGGCGCGGGCCGTAGGGGATGTGGGCGTTGTCGCCGAAATACAGCAGGTCGGCGTGGGGGAGCTGGGCGCGCACGGCCCGCAGAACGGAGAGGCCGCCGATGCCGGAGTCGAAGATACCAATCATAGGCCCACATTTTACCCGACCCCAAGGCATATGACCCGCGCATGACCTCCGGCACTACCGCACATGACCTCGGCCCGAGTATTTTGATGGCACTTGTGAGATGGGCCGTGTTCGCCTCAGCCAAACGGGTACGGGCTTAATCTACAGTTGGGCCGCGCGGCTACGCAGTTGACGGAGGTGCGATATGAAGCGGGTACTGAAGATTCTTGGAAAATTTCTGCTTGGTTTCGTGATTCTGGACATCGTGGTCTTTGTGGTGCTGTATCTCGCTACGATTGGCACGTATGAGGTCGCCCAGACCGTCGCGCAAGACGCCTCCCTTCCTTCCATCACGCTGGAGGGCGTGACCTTCCATGCTGAGACCTTTGGCGAGGCATCCAATCCGGTCGTTATTGTCGTGCATGGCGGCCCTGGGGGGGATTACCGCTATTTGCTCAACTTGCAGGAGTTATCCGACGAATTCTACGTCGTCTTCTACGACCAGCGCGGCAGCGGCCTCTCCCCCAGGGTTGACCCCTCTGAAATCACGCTCGACTCGTCCATCGAAGACCTTAACCGGATTGTCGAGCACTTTGGGCAGGGGAGGCCCGTCAACCTGGTCGGCCACTCGTGGGGCGCGATGCTTGTCACCGCTTACACCGGACGCTATCCAGACAAGGTAGATCACCTGGTCGTGGCGGAACCCGGTTTTCTGACTAACGAGGCCTATGCCGACTTCCAGCGTCATTTCTTGGAGCCTTACGATCTCTCCCTGATGGCGCAGGCTACCTGGATATGGTTTGAGTCGCTGCACGTGCAGGGGCCGGACGAATACGCCCGCGACGATTATCTCCTGGGCCGCGCCGCGAAAGCATGGTATTACTCGCCGAAAAACGGCTACAACTGCCCCGGCGCGCAGCCCTCTGACGATTTCGCCTGGCGGGCCGGCGCGTCGAGCCAGGAGGCCCTGTTCAACGGTGTTCGGGATGCCAACGGAAGCGTGGACGTGTCGATACTGACCGAGGGTCTGGAGAACTTTACCGGGCCTGTCCTGATGATCGTGTCCGAGTGTAACAGGTGGGTCGGCCTTGAGCATCAGCGCAGGTATCATCTGGGGTTGTACTCTGACATCGAGCTTGTCGTAATCCCGAATGCGGGCCACGACATGTTTGGGGAGAACCCACAGGACAGTATCGCGGCAGTTCGTGACTTCCTGGGCAGATAGTCCGGGATAGATGGATAAGCCATACGACTGTTCAATGACACATGCCATTTAGAATATAAGAAGGAGGAATTAGCAAATGAACATCGTTAGTGGACTTACGAAGATTAAACCGGGAGATCAGCATGCCCTTGATGGATTTGTAGAAAATCCGATGATAGAGGATTTTCTTCTCCGTAACGTCAGGGTTTGGGACGCCCGTTCGGGTTCCACCCAGGATGGTAAATCTGTCCTTGTGAGAAGTGGACAAATCGGAATGGTCTCCGGGACACCCCCCACCGGATTCACCGGCCGGGTGGTTGAATGCGGGGGGAAAACCTTAATCCCTGGGCTGATAGACGCCCATGTCCACATGTTTTACGACAGTGGAGCCGAATTCATCAAGAACCCATACCCACTCTTGAAAAAGTTTTATGGGGACACGAAAGGCTTGACGGAGTACACGCCGCAAATCGTTCGTCGCGGCCTTTTAAAATTAAAGTCAGGAACTACCACCATGCGCATTTTGGGCGATGGTTATTATTCTCTCAAATATCGAGACGCCTTGAAGAACTGGGACATTGTCGGGCCGAGAGTATTTACTGCAGGACTACACGTAAACGGACCGAACGGCTATATCACTCGAGGATTCGGCCAGGGATTCGACGAAGAACAAAAAAGACATACCGCCGTGGAGCTGACCAGTTTCGAAGAAATCGCCCCCAAAATGGAAAGGCATATTGCAGCAGGGATTGACGTAGTAAAAATTGCAACGACGCATGGTGTTATGCCCTTGGCGGACTCGGAGCCCGACTTGCCGGAAGAATGGGTGCGTGAAATCGTCAAGATTGCCCACCAGCATGGTCTGAAGGTTACTACTCACACCTCTGGCGAGAAAGGTGACTGGGCGGCTATTCGAGGCGGGGTTGATGGAATTGAACATCTCGTCACTGCGCCGCGATTATCTGATGAAATGATTTCCGAAATCAAGGCGAGAGGCATCGTCGTATGCCCAACTCTTTCGCCAACCCATAGTCTCATGAATATGCTCAATCATACGGAGAATTTGGTCAATGACCCCGACATCATTGCCAATGTACCGGCTGGAGTCAGGAAAGATATTTATCTCACAATGTGGGTGTTCAAATTGCCGGGCTTTACCAGATTTGCAATGAAAGAACCAAAGTTATTTGAAAAATGGCAGCACCGGTACGAGCAAACCTTTGCCAATACGGCAAAACTGTACGAGGCAGGCGTGAAGCTCATTTTCGGCACGGATATTCCAATGCTAATGGGTAATTTCTGGCACTCGGTGATGGATGAAGTTAGAGCCTTGAAACTCGCTGGCGTTAGCAACACCGATATTCTCAAGATGGCAACCATAAATGCTGCTGAGGCGATAGGAGCAGAGGACAGGATTGGCGC
>Ga0209108_10001523_pt1 | contig 13409 bp, 11 predicted proteins | sample Rifsed10ft1_FD_184003 | JGI IMG/M metagenome (GOLD analysis project Ga0209108, IMG submission 184003) | Soil microbial communities from Rifle, Colorado, USA - sediment 10ft 1 (version 2) | ecosystem: Environmental > Terrestrial > Deep subsurface > Rock core/Sediment | place: Rifle, Colorado...
CAGGTAAGTGGCGCGCAGGGTGATGCGCTCGACACTGCCCGTTTTGTCGCCGACCTGAATCACATCCCCGACCCGGAATTGATTCTCCAGGAGAATCAGGAAACCCCCGATGTAATCTTTGATGAGCGTCTGCGCTCCGAGGGAGAGCGCCAGCCCCACCAATCCGGCTCCGGCCAACAACGGCCCAATATCAATATCCAGGACACGCAGGGCCGTCAACCCGGCGATCATCGCAACCAGGATGGACGCCAGGCTACGGCCAGCGAAGAGGAAGGTTTTCAGGCGGGCGACGCGTTCGGAATCGGCAATCGTCCTTTCCAGGCGTCTAGCCAACTGGCGGACGGCCAGCCGCACGCCCCAGTGAGCCAGCAGAGCCAGGAGCACAATCAAGGCCAGCCGGAGCAGGTCGGCCAGGGCGGGGGAGCTGAATACCGCGGTCATCATGGGCCTTTCTATCGCCTGCGCGCTGCTTCGCCAGTGTTGGCCTTCTGCTTTAGCGCCCGATACTCCGGGATTTCGATCATCGGCGGGCGTTCGCGCTCGACGATTTCTTCCACGTCCAGAAAGTAGCCGCCGCTGGCGTAGCGGATCAATTTCATAGACTTGTTCACGTCGTCCAGAATGGGCCGGCCGTAGCGCCGCTCCAGTTTGCGGATCACGGCTTGCAGGATGGCGAACGACATCTTGCTCAACGCGTCGAGCGGCTGGTTGTGATGGATGCGCTCCAGCAAGTCCACCTGCGCAATCGCCTCCAGCCCATACTTGTCGAACACGTCAATCAGCAGACCGGTTTCCACGCCGTAGCCGGAGAAGAACGGCGCCTGCTCCAGCGCGGCGCGGCGGCCCGCGTATTCGCCGGAGAGCGGCTGCACCACGCCCGACAGCTCCGGGTAAAACAGGTTGAGCAGAGGGCGCGCGGTCAGCTCGGTCACGCGCCCGCCGCCCCCGGCCTGCACCTTTTCGCCCACTTTGAGCGGGCGGCGGTAGAAGCCTTTGACGAATTGAATGCGCGGGTTGAGCAGCAGCGGGCCGAGGACGCCGTACACGAAGCGCGGATGGATGTTCACGATGTCGGTGTCAATCCACGCCACGATGTCGCCCTCGGTCACGAGCAGGCTTTTCCACAACGCTTCGCCTTTGCCATGCCGCTCGCCCATTTCGGGGAGCAGGTGCTGGTGAATGAACACCGGCACGCCCACTCGCCGCGCGATCTCGCGCGTGCGGTCGGTGGAATCGGAGTCGATCAGCACGATCTCGTCGAGCAAAGGGGCATTGTCCATCAGCGCCTGCTTCACCGTGCCAATCACTTTGCCGACCGTTTCCTCTTCGTTCAGCGCGGGCAGCGCCAGGCTGATGGTGACGCCCTGCGCCCGTTTCAGTTCGATCAATTGCTCGAGGTCGGCGAACTCTTCGGCGTGGAAGGTGTTCTCGGCAAACCATTTGTCCACCAGGATCGAAATGGCCTGCGCACCCGTGGTCTCGTCCGGCGCGGCGACGGGCATCGGGCGGCGCGTCTTCACGGCGATTACGGCGGCCGAGGATTCTTGCAGCACCCGGTCGGCCACAGGGCCGAGGGAGGTGGGGCTGTGGAGAGGCTGGGCGGTTGCGCCAAGCACCACCAGGTCGTAAGCGCGGCTTTCGTCGAGGATGGTCTGCGCCGGATTCTCCGTGACGGCGACCTGCGTTTCCACTTCGGGCAGGCGCTTCAACACCTGCTCCAAACCGCGAAAGGGCGCATCGGAGCCGGTGGCGCTATCGGTGGTGAGGTGCAGCGCGGTGAGCGCGCGGGGACGCAGACTCAACCCAACCCGCAGCGACAGCTCGGCATGCGGGCCGCCGCGCATCGGGATGAGTATACGCGCAGGCGGCTGGGGGAATGGCCCCCGCACGAGCGCGACGTTGCACGGGGGGTGGGTGAGCACCTCCGCTGCCGTGACGCCAAGAGAGTCCAGATGGCACTCCCATTCCAGCAGCAAGAGATCGGGTTCTTCCGCGACGATCACGGCGAGCAAATCGGCCCACGGCACGGTGGAGACGCGCACCCGCGCCTTGCTGCGGATTTGGCCGCCGGCCGGGGCCAATTCTCTCAACTGCTTGCGGACTTGCCGCGCCGATGAGACGCCCGCGCTCAATGGCGCGCCCGGCGCAACCTTGACCAGCCCGACCAGCACGACCTGCCGGGCCAGCGCGCGCGCTGCTGTCAGTGCCGCCTGGCAATCACAGCCGAGGACGACAGGTACGAGCACAGTGCGAAGGTGTGTGAAGCGACTTCGAGTCATAGGCGCAACAGCGGCGCGACGTGGGCAGTGTAGATCGCTTCCCAACTGAAACTTCGGCGGGCGCGGGCCGCAAAACGATAGGCCGGATCGGCTTGCAGGCGGGCGGCAATCATGGCCGCCACCGCCTCTGGGTCGGCCTCGGGTGAAAAATAGGTGGCATCGTCGCCGCCGAGGTCGCGCAGCGGCGGGATGTCGGCGCAGAAGACAGGCAGGCGCGTGATCGCGGCCTCGACGAGCGGGATGCCGAAGCCTTCCTCGCGGCTAGGCAGGATCAGCGCGTCGGCGAGGCGAAAGAAGTCCGCCACCACGGCATCGGGCAGAAATTCGGGCGTGTGCTCGGCGACGAAGTGCGCCGCGCCGCGCAGGCCGAGCTCGTCGCGCAGCGCGAGCAAGCGCCGTCTGTACTCGGCGTTGGCGGGATTGTGCGGCCCCTCCGGGCCAGTGACGAGGAGCATCGCCTGCGGCATCTGGCGGCGCAGGGCCGCCACCGCACGCAAGGCGAGCTCGATGTTTTTGCGCGGCGTGAGGCGCACCGGCAGAAGCAGCAGCGGTTCGGCTTCGGCCAGGTTCAGCATGCGGACGAGCGTTCGAGTTTGCGTTTCGAGTTTGAGCAGGTGAGCCGTCTCGACGCCGTTCGGGGCGACGACGATCCGCTCGGCGGGAAGCCCCAGGAGTTCAGCCAGTTCGCGGCGGCGCGGCTCGGAGACGACGACGTGCCGCACGCCGGGCCAGTCGGTGCGCAACAAATCCCATGGATAGCCGTCGTGCAGTTCGGGGCGATAGCGCGGCGTCGTCCACGCGAGGTCGTGATGCCAGAGGATGAAACGCCAGGCGTGCGCTTCGCCGTTGAGCCGGTGCAACGCCGCGGTGAGCGCGAGATTCTTGTGGAGGGAGCAGACGTTGTGGGCGACGACCACATCGGCATCGGCGAGCGCGGGGCGCAGAGTGAGTTCAATCGCATCCACGAGGCGGGCGAAGCCGGGCGGCACGCGGCCCGCATCCAGCTCGGCTTTGATCTCCAGCACCTCGGGATGCCGCGAGTCCATCAGCGGCAGGCGCATCAACGGAATGCGTTCATCCCATGCCTCGCCGCGGGCGGCGACGATTTTGACGGCGTGTCCGGCTTCCGTCATCAGCCGGGCATGGTGAGCCAGCACGCTTTCCACGCCGCCCACGACCGGAGGGGTGGAATAGTGGAGCAGGGCAACGCGTCGTTTAGTCCTATTCATCAGCGACTCAAGAGCGGGAATGCGAGCACGTACAAAACGCTCGTCACCGCGCACGTTGCCAGCATCACCGGCAACCCGCGTTTGTTCCACAGCGCCGAGGTGATGGGCGTGCGCGTGCGCTCGGAGAGCGAGGCGACGACGATGTTGGCCGTGGAGCCGATGATCGTGCCGTTGCCGCCAAACCCCGCGCCGAAGGCCAACGCCCACCACAGCGGGCGGATGTTCATCCCCACCACGCCCAGGCTCTCAATCACCGGGATCACCGCAATCGTGATGGGCACGTTGTCCACCACCGCCGAAAGCGCCGCCACACCCCAAATCATCATCACGCCAAACCACATCGGAGGCACGCCGTCGGCCCGCGCCATCAACCCGGCCACGGCGTGCAACACCCCGGCGGCCTCCAGCCCACCGACCATCACGAACAACGCGATGAAGAAGATCAGCACGCCCCATTCAATGCGCTGGAATGTTTTGTGAGTATCAGGGCGCACCCAGACGAGCGCCGCCGCCGCCGCGCCTAGGGCGATGAACGCGGGACTGAGATGAATGCGGTTGTGAATGAAAAACAGCAGAATGGCCCCGCCCAGGACGACGAGCACCTTCCGGGCCGTCACCGGATCATCCAGCGCTTGAGCCGGGTTCAATTGCAGCACAGCTTCGGCGTTCGGCGGTCGCTGACCGAGTTCAACGCGAAAGAGATACCACACGAGCAGCAACGCCGTCAGCCAGGCCGCCGCAACAATGGGCAACGCGTGAGTCAGAAAATCATTGAATGAGAAACCAGCCGCTGAGGCGATCAGCACATTGGGCGGGTCGCCAATCAGCGTCGCCACGCCGCCCGTATCCGCGAGCAGGGCCTCGGCCATCAACAGCGGTGTGGGGCTGACGCCGAGGATTTCGCTGATCAGGATCGTCACGGGCGCGATGAGCACCACGGTGGTGACGTTGTCCAGGAACATGGAGAGCACCGTGGTGACCGTGCCGAGCAGGACCAGCAGCCACACCGGGTGGCCGCGCGACCAGCGTCCCGCCCACACCGCCAGGTATTGAAAGAAGCCGGTCGGCTCCAGCAGCGCGACGAGGGTCATCATCCCCAACAGCAGCCCAAGCGTGTTGAAGTCAATCGCGGCGATGGCCTCTTCTTCGGAATAGAACCCCAGCGCCATCCCGGCCCCCACCATCACCGCAGCGCCCGCAATCCCAGCAATGGTCCGGTTGAGTTTCTCGGAAAAGATCAAGTATAGGCTGACGCCGAAGATCAGGGTGGCGAGGAGGCCGGGGATCACGGCGCGCCTCCTTTGGGAAGCCCGCGCCAACCGGCCAACAGCGCCGCGCCGATGTCCACCCGCGAAGCAATGCCCACGAGCGCCCCGTCGGCGGCGATTACTGGCAGATCGTGCAGGTCGCGCTGAAGCATTAACGCATAAGCGCGCAGCAGGCCGCAGTCTTCGGGAACCATGGTCGCCGGGCGCATAAGTGAGGTCACCGGCTGGGCGAGCGCCTCCGGCGAGGGGCGGGTGGTCTCGACGGCACCGAAGTCGTGGACAAAATCCACGTCGTCCACCAAGTTGACGAACGCCGGCAGTTCGAGGGTGAGCAGGTCGCGCACGCCGAGCACACCGAGTACCCGGCCTTGCGCGTCCACCACCGGCAGCAACCCGATGTGCCGTGCGACGATGAGCGCCGCCGCCTCGCCCACGGTCGCGGTTGCCGGGATGGATACGACTGTGCGTTTCATGCAGTCACCGATTTTCATAGAGCCTCCACCTGCTTCGCGTCATTCGTCTTTACTCGGCCTCCGCAACCCCCACACCCTGAGCACCGGCACGGTGAACAGGATGCCCGTATGCGGGCGATGCAGCGGGCCGACAATTTTCTCGGTGGCGCGGACGATAGCTTCCACGTCCACGTCCTCCTCCAACACACTCCACAGGGTGCGATGGTGGGTCTCGGTGCCCTCGAGCAATTCACGCACCGAGGGAAACAACGGCAGGTCGTCGCGCAACTGGCGAGCCTTGTTCAGGCCGGACGAATCGTAAATCGTCGCCCCACCGACCCCGAGGCGCTCCCATTCGTCCATGACGTCCCAGATTTTGGAGAGGTCGTCAATGATGGCCACCAGCAAGACGGGCATGGCATTATTCTCCTTCTCGTTCGATCTGCGCCGATCTTTCTTTCTCTTTTTCTCTTTCTTTGCCGTCCGCCCGCGCATACGCCCAGCGCAAGAGCAAGGGCGTGATCACGGTCGTCACCAGCACCACGAGCACGATCTCGGCAAAGACCACGTCGTCAATCAGCCCCTCGGTCAACCCCACGCTCGCCACGATCAACCCCACTTCGCCGCGCGAGACCATGCCAATCCCCAGCCGCAGGGACTCGCTCCGGGTGAGGCCGCCCCACCACGCGCCCAGCCCGCCCCCCAGGATTTTGCTGACGACGGCGACGAGAATCAAGGCCAACCCGAAGAGCAGGCTGCTCCCGGTCACCGCGCGCGCGTTCGCCTCCAGCCCGATGCTCACAAAAAAGAGCGGGACGAAAAACCCGTACGTGAGCGCCGAGAAACTGTGCTCGATTTCCTGTTTCAACGACGAGCGTGCGAATGCCAGCCCGACCAGGAACGCGCCTGTGATCGCGGCGATGCCCCCGACCACTTCTGCGGCCCACGCGTAGATCAGCGCCACGACGATGACGAAGGACATCAGCCCCTGGCTGACCGGCTCCCGCGCCACCCACGCGGTCACGCGCGGGATCAACAGGAACCCCAGCGCGGCGGCCACGAGCAGATAGACGCCCATGCGCGCGAAGACGATCAGCACGCCGCCGAGTCCGCCGGAGGCCTCCACCCCCAGCGCGAGGAACACCGACAGCACCAGGATCACCAGCACGTCGTCAATCACCGCCGCGCCCAACAGGGTGAGGCTCTCGCGGCGGCGGAGCACCCCGAGTTCTATGAGTGTCTGCGCCGAAATGCTCACCGAGGTCGCGCTCAGCACAATGCCTATGAAAACCCCTTCGAGGAACGGGTACTTGAAGAGCCACGCCGCGCCGAAGCCGAGGAGGATCGGCGCGACCACACCCAACGTGCCCGCGAGCGCCGCCGCCCGCCCGGTCTTCGCCATCTCCGGCAGGTCAATCTCCAGCCCGGCAAGGAACATCAGGAAAATCACGCCCAGCTCGGCGAGATGCTGCACGCTCTCGCCCAGGTGCGCGTCCGTGAACCACGCCAGGTGGAAGAAGTTGAACAGCGACGGGCCGAGCAGCACGCCCGCGAGGAGCTCGCCCAGCACGGCGGGCTGGCCCAGGCGCTTGCTCAGCGCGCCGCCGATGCGGGCGCAGGCGATGAGGGTGCTCAGGGCGAGGATGAATTGCAGCGTTGCCGACATGCGCCACCTTCCCCCGTGATTATAGCGGCGGTCATGCGGTCTGTACCTTAAATCGGCGGCCGGACGCGGGGCATCGCGCGCCCGGCGCACTCGGCGGTACAATTGACTTACGGTAGTATGTCACTCGCGGAGCAGGGTAGTAAAATGCGAATTGATCTCGTATCTGCCATGCACTGTGGAGAAGCCGATGCACATTCTGCTTACTAACGACGATGGTATTGGCGCGCCCGGCCTGCTTGCCCTTAAGCAGGCATTAGAGCCTTCAGGAAAAACCACGATTGTCGCGCCTTCGCGCAATTATTCGGCGGCCGGCCATCGCAAGACGATGCACAAGCCGCTGCGCATTGACGAAACGCAGTTGTCAGATGACTCGCCCGCGTGGGTGTGCTCGGGCGCGCCCTCGGATTGCGTGGCGCTCGCGCTATTGGGGTTCGTGAAGGAGAAGGTTGACCTGGTCGTGTCAGGTATCAACCCCCACGCCAATCTTGGACAAGATGTCACTTATTCTGGAACTGTAACGGCGGCGACGGAGGCCGCTATCGCCGGCACGCCCGGCATCGCCGTTTCGGTGGAGGGAGGCTCGTCGGCCAACTTTGGAGCGGCGGCGAAGATAGCCGCCGGAATCGTTCAGACCGTCATCCGGTACGGCTTGCCCCCTAAGACCTTGCTGAACGTCAATATTCCTCCCGGCTCCGATATCAAAGGCATTCGGATTACGCGACAGGGCTGGCGCATCTACCGGGATGTATTGGTCGAGCGGCTCGATCCACGCGCCCGGCCCTATTATTGGATCGGGGGAGAGGCGCCTACCGGCATTGCCGAAGATGAGGGGACTGATTTCTGGGCTTTAGCGCAGGGGTATGTCTCGGTCACCCCGCTGCAACTGGATCTGACAGCACGCGAGGCGATACCAGTGCTGGAGAAATGGGACTTCCAACTGCCATAGACCGCCGACCGCGCCGCATCGCCGTCGTCGGCATCACCGGCTCCGGCAAGACGACGCTCGCGCGGGAGCTCTCCCGCCGCCTGGGCCTGCCCCACGTCGAGCTGGATGCGCTGTACTGGGAGCCAAACTGGACGCCCGCGCCCATCGAAGTCTTTCGGGCGCGCGTCGCCGAAGCGCTGCAGGGCGAGGCCTGGGTCGCAGACGGGAACTACGGCAGCGCGCGCGACATCGTCTGGGCCAGGGCCGATACGCTGGTGTGGCTCGACTACGGCCTGCCCATGATCCTGTGGCAGCTCACGCAGCGGATGTGGCGGCGCGTCTTCTCGCAAGAAGAGCTCTGGAACGGCAACCGCGAGCGCCTGGGCGATCATTTCTTCAGCCGCGACTCGCTTTACCTGTGGGTGTTCAGAACCTACTGGCGGCGCAGGCGCGAGTATCCCGTCCACCTCCGCCGGCCCGAGTTCGCGCACCTGACCGTCGTGCGCCGGCGCTCTCCGCGCGCCACGAAAGATTGGCTCGCGAGCCTGTAGTCCCGGGCCTTGTGCCCGCCCTGCACCGCGGCGCCCACCAGGGACTCAGCTACGACAAAACGCACATGCCCGACGCCCTCCGCGCCCAACTCCTCGGCCGCTTTGAAGTCTGGCGTAACGATGCGCCGATTCCGCCGGCCGACTGGCACGGCCAGAAACCGCGCGACCTGCTCAAAATACTTCTGCTCGCGCGCGGGCGCTTCGTGTCCAAAGATCAACTCTGCGACTGGCTGTGGCCCGACGCCGATCCGGCCTCCGCCGAGGCCAACCTGCGCTCGGCGGTGAGCGACCTGCGCAAACTCCTCGAACCCGACCTCGGGCGCGGGCGCGACTCCGCCTTCATCCTCACCCGGCGCGAGGGCTACGCCTTCGACCTCACCGCGCTAGTGGCCGTGGACGTGATTGACTTTGAACGCGCCGCGCAGACCGCCGCGGCTTCGCGCCCCGGACTTGAATCCGCCCTCGCGCTCTATCGCGGCGACCTGCTCGAAGAGGATCCCTACGCCGAGTGGGCCATCCCTGAACGTGGGCGGCTGCGCGCCCTGCGCGTGGAAGCCCTCGCCCGCCTCGCCGACCTCTGCCTCGCCGAGGCCGACTATCCAGCCACCACGGCGATCTGCGAACAAGCTCTGGCGCTCGACGCGGGCCGCGAAACGCTCTGGCGCAGCCTCATGCGCGCGCACGCGCTGAGCGGCGACCGGGCCGCGGCCCTGCGCACATTCGACCGCTGCCGCGCCGCCCTCGCCCACGACCTCGGCGTTGATCCTCTTCCTGAAACCGCCGCTCTGCACGAGCAAATCCTGCGCGACGAAGCCCTGCCCGCTCCCCCGCTGCCTCTCGCCCCTGCTCCCGTTCTGCCACCCCCACACCCGCCTCGCTGGCTCCTCCGCCTCGGCGCCATCGGCCTCCTCCTGTGGGTCGTCCTCACAGGCGCAAGTCTGGGCCTCTCGCTCGCCGGTGTGCTGCGCGGCACGTTCGTGTCCTCCGGCGACCCTGGAAGTGACGCGCTCCCCTACCTGCTCGCGCACCCCGCCGCGCTCGCAGAGATTCATCGCAGCCTTTACCTCCTCTTCCCGCTCGGCCTCCTTTTGCTCCCCGGCTATCTGGCGTGGTTCGCCGCACTGCGCGCGCCGCATCGTTCCGTGGGCGCGGCGGCGTGGGTCGGCGTGAGCCTCGGGGCCGCCGACGTGCTCGCGCAGACGGTGAGCCGCGCGATTGCGCTGGCGCAGCTCACCGTCCTCCCCTCCGCCTACGCCGCTGCCGTCCCCGATCAGCGCCTCGGCCTCATCACCCTCTGGGACGTGCTGCGCCAGCTCGCCTCGGTCTTCGGCGTGATCAGCGCGACGGCCAACCCCACCGCCGTCAGCCTGCTGTGCTGGGCGGCGCGCACCCACCCGCGTTTCTCGCCCGTGCTCCTTTGGTCCGGCTTCGGTCTCGCCGCGCTCACCCTCTTCTATAGTTTCTTCACCCCCGGCGCGGCGCTCGCTCCGCTGTGGCTGCCCCTCGGCCTCGGCCTGACATTCGCCACTTTCGTTTGGCTGATCGGCCTCGCCGCGACGTTGTGGAGCTTACCCCCACCCTGACCCTCCCCCATTCGCTGACGCGAACAGGGGAGGGGACTTCGCACGGACCGGGATGGAGGTCAGCCACAAACTTCCCAACTTTTTCCAACATCGCCGGGGCATACTCCTCACAACTGAGGAGTCCCCATGTCCACTCAACCGCCTCTATCCCCCGTTCACTTCGCTCCGGGGGCCACGGTGTCCCGCCGCGAGTTTCTGTATTACCTCTGGGCTGCGTCGCTGGCGATGTTCATGGCCGAAGCGGGCGGAGCGGTGCTGTGGTTCGCGTTGCCGCGTTTCAAGGTCGGCGGCCTCTTCAGAATTGGAATTGACGATGTGCCCCCGCCGGACAGCGCGCCGAAAGCCTACGACGCGGGCCCCTTCTGGCTGGTGCACGTGGGCGAGGCCGCCGCCTCCGACTCGCGCCACCCCTCCGGTTTCGCCACGCGCCCCGGAGTGATCGCGCTCTACAAAATCTGCGTCCACCTCGGCTGCCTGTACCAGTGGAAGCCGACCAACGACCGCTTCCAATGCCCGTGCCACGGGTCGAAGTATCTGAAAGACGGCACGCGCGTCTACAAGCCCGCCAACCGCGACCTCGACCGCTACTTCGTGCAAGCCGTGGATGCGGACGGGAACATCCTCGCCGCGACCAAAGCCGGGGACGCGAACGCCGACCCCGAGGCCGGTCAACCGATCCCCATCCCGCCCAGCGCCGTCGCGCTCATCGTGGACACGGGCCGGCGCATCCCCGGCCGCCGCAACGACGGCCCCGGCACCGTCCCCGATTAGAACAAAACGCCGGGTGTCTGCGAGGCACCCGGCGTTTTCGAATCACACAGATACGCGAAGCGGTTTCACCATTCCGGCCCGACAGCAAAACCCCCGGCCTGCAACCGCGCCGGGGGTTTTGGGAGAAGACGGGGAGACGGGCAGCGCCTCACTTGCCCAGATGCATGGGCATGATCACGTACAGAAAATCATCCCGCCCCACAGGCCGGATGACGCCGGGGCTGGAAGAGGTGGAGGTTTCCAACGCCACGTTGGGTGTGTCCATCACGTTGAGCACGTCCACCAGATATTTGACGTTGAAGGCGATCTCGATGGGGCCGCCGTCCACGGTGGCGTCCAGGTCGGCCACGTTGTCGCCGGTCTCGGCAGCCGTCGCGGAGATCGTGACGTGCCCCGGCGTAAGCTCGCTGCCCGGCTTGATCTTCAGCCGCGCGGTGTGGGCGGCCTCGCGCGCAAAGATGTCGGAGGTCTTGCAGGCTTTGCGGAACTCGGCGGTGGACATGACCGTGCGCGTGGTGTAGTTCTTGGGGACGACGTTGTTGTAGTCCGGGAACGCGCCCTCGATGAGCTGCGAGACCAGCTCCACGCTGTCGTGATGAAAGATGACCTGCCCGCGGCCCGGCGGCAGGCTCATGAACACAGGCTCCTCGGCGGTGATCACGCGCCCCAGCTCGGCCAGCGCCCGCGCGGGGATGATGGCCTGAATCGGCTCCGCATTGGGCGTGGAAAGGTGCGCCGTCCGCAGCGAGAGGCGGAACCCGTCCGCCGCCGCGAGCGTGACCTGCCCGCCTTCGATTTTCGCCAGCACGCCCGTGAGGATGGGCCGCGCCTCGTCGGTGGCCGCCGCGAAGATGACGTGATTGATCATCTCGCGGAAGTCTTCCACGTTGAGCTGCAGCGCGTCGTCCAAATTCGCGGGCGGGATGAGCGGAAACTCCTGCGCGTCAATGCCTTTGATGTTGGCCTGCACGCGCCCGCACGAGAGATTGAGGGTCTGCGTGCGCACCACGAGGCTCATCTCCACTTTGTCCTGCGGGAGGGTGTTCACCAGATCCACGAGCGTCTTGGCCGGGACGGTCGTCGAGCCTTCCTCTTCAATCTTCGCCCCGATCCAGCAGGTGATGCCCAATTCCAAATTCGTCGCGGACAGTCGCAGGCGCGCGTTGTCGGAGGCGAGCAGGATATTGCTCAGCACGGGCAGGGTGCTGCGCGCCGCCACCGCGCGCGAGACGATGCTCAGACCTTTGGCGAGATTCTCTTGCAGGCAGGAAACTTTCATGAGGGGATGACTCCGGGAGTTAGAGTAGGAAGTTAGAGTTTGAGCGTGGGCGGATACTCACGCCAGGCGCGAGTATACAACGAGTCAATTGAAAAGGAAAAGAGACAAGGGTCATCCGGGGCATCTCGGTCTCTCTGTTCCATCGTCCGTTCTGTCCGTTTCATCCGTTGGCGCTCTCCCGTGCGAGAAAGGCCAGCGCCCGCTCCCCGTCCATCAGAATCTCCAGGCGCTGGCCCTCGCGCTCGGCGGGGACGTGGATCACCTTGAGACATTCCTGGATGTCGGCGGCCTCCGGCACGAGCGTGGTCAGGATGTTCTTCGCCTTTTCCAGAAAGCCCCAGTTCAAGAAATCATCCTGCTCGTCGGGCTGGATGGCGAGGGGATAGATGTTGGACTCGACCAAATCCTGAAAGAAGTGCGTGCCGTAGGAGGGATCGGGGGAGGCGCCGCCTCGCCCCACGGCGACCTCCACCAGCGCGCGCGCGTTGTAAATGTCTGCGTACGTCACCGGCACGCCGAGTTCAATATTCGACGACCCCCAGCGCCCCGGCCCGATCAAGATGAAGCAGCGCCCTTCGAGTGCCTTGTTCAACAGGCCGACGCCTCGCGCGACCTGATGACGGCGGGTCGGGTCGAGCAAATGGGCGTAGAGGTCAGGCGGGACGTAGACGACATATTCGACGCCGCTGACCTGGCCGTGCGGGGCCATGCGCGTGGTAAAGAAGAGCTTGTCACTCGCGGGCACGTCGGTGGGGAACGGCCTCACCGTCCCCGCGTGAGCGCTCAGCGTGCTCTGCGGGCGGCACTGCAGCAGGTGAAAGGTGAAACGCGGTTTGGAAGCGCCCGCGTCTGCCTCGGGTTCCAGGGTCGCGGCAAACTCGACATCCACGGGGAACCCGTAGCGCTCGGTGAGTGTGGCGAGCACATTTCGGACGAGCGGCACAAAGTCGCTCCGCTGCAAGAGATTGTCGAAGGTCAGCACCAGCCGGTCGGGCGCGAGGTTGGGCTGGAGGCTGCGCAGGGGCAGGAGGGTGTCCGCGTCCGCGTCCTTCACCGAAGCCACCCACCGCAGGGCCGGATAGTCGGCCCCGAGCGCCTCGCGGACGGGCAGAGTGGTGAAGGCGTTGGCGTTCAGGTCGAGCACATCCACCAGATGCTGTGAATAATGCTCAATCGCGGCGGGGGAAACTTCGGGGCGCAGCTGCGGGTGGCTGAGGAAGATCAGGCGCGGGTAGTCTTCGCCGACGCGATCCACCGCGCGCGTGCCCAGCCCCAGCACGAGCCGGACGAGGCCTTCCTCGCGGCGCAGGCGCGGGTTCCACACGATGGGACTCTGGCTGAGGGCCACCCCGGCGAGCGCGGGGAAGAAGTAGTTGCGATAAGGCTGGCCCTGCACCTCCTGCAGC
>Ga0209108_10001524_pt1 | contig 13408 bp, 16 predicted proteins | sample Rifsed10ft1_FD_184003 | JGI IMG/M metagenome (GOLD analysis project Ga0209108, IMG submission 184003) | Soil microbial communities from Rifle, Colorado, USA - sediment 10ft 1 (version 2) | ecosystem: Environmental > Terrestrial > Deep subsurface > Rock core/Sediment | place: Rifle, Colorado...
CCACGCGACGAGCCGCAGCTCGTAGCCGCCCGGGGCGAGCTTCGCGCCGCTCGGGCCGCGTCCGGTCAAGGGCATGAACGATCCGATCGAGGTCTACAACGCCAACGGCGTCGTCGTCTGCCGGGCGAACGTCTCGTCGCGCATCCCGAAGGGGGCGGCGGTCATGTACCACGCGCCGGAGCGGACGCTCAACATCAAGAAGTCGAAAAAGAGCGGGCGGCGGGGAGGCGTGCACAACAGCCTGTCCCGCATCCGCCTCAAGCCGACGCTGATGCTGGGCGGTTACGCCCAGTTCAGTTACTACTTCAACTACTGGGGGCCGACCGGGGTGAACCGCGACTGCTATGTCATCGTCAGAAAGTTGGGGGGGTGAGGCGATGGACGTGCGAGCGCAACTGGTGATGGTGTTCCACCTCGACAAGTGCATCGGATGCCACACCTGCAGTATCTCCTGCAAGAACATCTGGACCGACCGGCGCGGCGCCGAATACATGTGGTGGAACAACGTGGAGACCAGGCCCGGGGTCGGCTATCCGAAGAAGTGGGAAGACCAGGGAACGTTCAAGGGAGGCTGGGTCGCCGACAGAGGCAGCCTCCGGCTTCGGGCCCTCGGGAAAGGGCCGACCCTCCTCAACATGTTCTTCCAGCCCAACATGCCGAAGATGGAGGATTACTACGAGCCGTTCGATTTCGACTACGGCAACCTCTACGGTGCCGGGGAGGGGACCGATCAGCCGGTGGCCGAGGCGTTCTCCCGGATATCCGGCCGGAAGATCGAGACGATCCAGGGAGGCCCCAACTGGGACGACGATCTCTCCGGCTCGCAGCTCTATGCCGCGAAGGACGTCAACCTCGAAGAGAGCAGGATCGTCGAGGAGTACGGCAAGATGTTCATGCACTACCTCCCCCGGATCTGCAACCATTGCCTGAATCCGGCGTGCGTCGCCTCGTGTCCCTCCCGGGCCATCTACAAGCGGGGAGAGGACGGCGTTGTCCTGGTGGACCAGAACGTCTGCAAAGGGTGGCGATTCTGCACCAGCGCCTGCCCCTACAAAAAGGTGTACTTCAACTGGGACAGCGGGAAGGCGGAAAAATGCATCTTCTGCTTCCCGCGCACCGAGACCGGGCAGTGCAATGCCTGCGCTCACAGCTGCGTCGGCCGGATCCGGTACGTCGGCGTCCTTCTCTACGACGCGGAAAAGGTCGAAGAGGCGCTTCTCAAACACGATGACCAGCTTGTGGAGGCGCACCGCGCCGTGATCCTCGATCCTCGCGACTCCGCGGTTCGGGATGGGGCCAGGAAGAACGGTGTCTCCGACCTGTGGCTGGAGGCGGCGGTGAAATCGCCGGTGTACGCCCTGGTCAAGGAGTTCGGCCTCGCCCTGCCGCTTCACCCCGAGTTCCGGACCCTGCCGATGGCGTATTACATTCCCTCCCTGTCCCCGGTTCTCTCCACGCTGGGGGATTCCCACGAATTGGTGGAGCACGGGTTGTTTTCCGCGGTGGATACCTTGCGGGCTCCCCTGAGCTACCTGGCGAGCCTGCTGTCCGGCGGCAACCGGGAGGTGGTGGCGGAGGTGCTGGCGAAGCTCATCGCGCTGCGTTCCTTCATGCGCGCCAGGAACCTTCAACAGCCGATGGACGACGGGATTCTCAAGAAGGCGGGTCTGGATGAAGCCGCGGCCGTTCGCCTCTACCGGCTGTTCACCATCGGGGGATACGGCGAACGGAACGTCATCCCGGCACAGCAGAGGGAGGAGCAGGATCCATATACCCGCAAGGGGGCGAGCGGCTTCGGAATCCTGAAGAAGGCGGGGAGGGGGAGATGAGTCTCGCGGAATGCTACTCCGCCCTTGCCCGTATGCTCGATTACCCCGAGGGGATAGAAGGGTTACTGGCGGACTACGATAACGTCCGCACGATTCTACGAACAAAAAATATCGAATCCCCGCTGGAACCCTTCGGCAGGTTTGTGGAGACCTCGGCTCTGGCCAGGCTCCAGGAGGAATATGTCGCGACCTTCGATTTCAATCCGACGGTCGCCCTCTATCTGGGACACCACCTGTTTGGCGACAACCGGAAAAAGGGAACCTACCTGGTCCTGCTGAAGCAGGAGTTCGGACGTTGTGGTTTCTCTCCTTCCGGCAACGAACTCCCCGATCATCTGCCGCTGCTGCTTGGATTCCTGGCATACCTGGCGCGGAACGGGGAAGACGGCGTCCGTCGGTCCTTTCTCTCCGAGTGTGTGCTCCCGGGAGTGGAACGACTTGGTGCCGCTTTTTCAGCTCGCAGGGATTCTCCCTGGAAGCCGGTCATCGAAGCGGCGAGACTTCTGTGCGCCGCAGACTCTGCAATTCAGGAGGAGGGCAAGCCATGCTGAATGTCTTCCTGTTCGTCGTTCTCCCCTATGCTGCGCTGGCGCTGTTCCTGTTTGTGACCCCGTACCGATACTTCTCGAACCGGCTCACCTGGTCGGCCTACTCCACGCAGTTTCTGGAGCAGAAGGCCCTCTACTGGGGGAGCAATCCGTGGCACTACGGGATCATTCCGGTGGTTCTGGCGCATTTTCCGGGGATCATCGCACCCGGACCCATGAAAGTCCTCCTGGCGAACCAGCAAACCCTGATCCTCCTGGAGAGCGTCGGGGCCGGGCTCGGGCTGTTTGCACTCTTCGGATGCCTGGTGCTCATGGTGCGCCGGGCGCAAACCCCCTTGTTGAAGCCGGTAACCTCCACCATGGACTGGGTCCTTCTTTTTCTTCTGACCGTCCAGGCCGCCACCGGGGTTTATATGGGTCTCTTCATGCGCTGGGGATCCCAGTGGTACCTCCACACGGCGGTTCCCTACCTCCACTCGCTCCTGGTGTTCAATCCCCGGATCGAGTTCGTGGCCGACTTCCCGCTGGTTTTCAAGCTGCATGCAGCCGGGGCATTCCTGATCGTCGCCCTGCTACCGTTCACCAAACTCGTCCACCTTCTCTATCTCCCGGTCGGCTTCCTCAAGGACCCGCCCATTCTTTACCGCTGGCGGTCCCCGATGACCGGGAAATGAGGGTTACGCGGCGACATTTCCATCGAGGAGCGACCCGATGCCATCTCGCGTGTTGACGGTCTGGGACCCGGAAGACAAGGAGTTCTGGGAACGGGAAGGCAAGGCCATCGCTTCCCGGAATCTATGGATCTCCATTCCCGCGCTCTTCCTGGCCTTTGCGGTCTGGATGGTATGGAGCGTGGTGGTCGTAAACCTCCCGGCCATCGGTTTCCGATTCGACCCAGACAGGCTCTTCTGGCTCGCCGCGCTGCCCGGCCTGGCAGGGGCGACGCTCCGGATCTTCTACTCCTTCATGGTGCCGATCTTCGGCGGGCGGAAATGGACCACCCTCAGCACCGCCTCCTTGCTGATTCCGGCGATCGGCATGGGCTTCGCGGTGCGAAATCCGGAGACGAGCTATTCGACGTTCCTGATCCTCGCTCTGCTGTGCGGTTTCGGCGGAGGGAACTTCGCCTCCAGCATGTCGAATATCAGCTTTTTCTTTCCCCAGGCCCGGAAGGGGACCGCCCTGGGGCTGAACGCGGGGTTGGGGAACCTCGGGGTCAGCGCGATGCAGTTCCTGGTGCCGCTTGCCATCACCGCAGGCGTGTTCGGCGCCTTCGGCGGGGAGCCGCAGATGTCCGTCGTCAAAGGGGTGACGCGGCCGATGTGGCTGCAGAATGCCGGGTTCATCTGGGTGCCGTTCATCGTCGCTTCCACACTGGCGGCGTGGTTCGGCATGAACGACGTCGCCAGCGCCAGGGCATCGTTCGCCGAGCAGGCGATCATCTTCCGACGGAAAAATAACTGGCTCATGTGCTGGCTCTATCTTGGAACCTTCGGTTCCTTCATCGGCTACTCTGCCGGGTTGCCGCTCCTCATTAAATCCCAGTTTCCCGGAGTGAATCCCACCCAGTATGCCTTTCTCGGGCCGTTGGTCGGCGCGATCATGCGGCCGGTAGGGGGCTGGGTCGCGGACAAATTAGGGGGTGCGAGGGTGACCTTCTGGAATTTCATCGTCATGGCGGCAAGCGTGGGCGGTATTCTCTCGTTCCTTCCCCATGGGGACTCCGGCGGAAACTTCTGGGGATTCCTTGGCATGTTCATCCTGATGTTCGTCACCACCGGGATCGGCAACGGGTCGACGTTCCGGATGATCCCGGTGATTTTCCTGACCGAACGGAAGCGGGACGCGGAAGGGAAGGGGGCGGCTGCACAGGAACAGGCCCTCAAGGATGCGGCCAAGGAAGGAGCGGCCGTCATCGGTTTCAGCTCGGCCATCGCCGCGTACGGCGCCTTCTTCATTCCGAAAGCATTCGGCAGCTCCATCCGGCTGACGGGAGGTCCGGAGTCTGCGCTTTACGGCTTCCTGGCTTTCTATGTCACCTGCATTGTTGTGACGTGGTGGTTCTATTCGCGGCGGAACGCGAAGATCCCATGCTGAGAGACCTGAACGAACAGCAGTTTGAATCCCGCGATGATCAGCACCACGGACATGTGTCCAGGGATATTCCCGTACACAAAGAGACAGTCCCTTGGAGCGAGGCGAAGGAGAACGCGTAACCGTCCATGGCGGATTTGTCCGTCGCAGGGATATCCCGGGGGGCGATAACGTCCTCGCTGGCCACTCTCCCCAGCCCCTGCAAGAGGGGGAGTTCTTCCGTCGGAAGCGGAGTAATATGCCGCAGGATCATTTGTTGTGCTTCCTCTATGTTGACCATTATGTTGACCATGAGTTCAGTACCCCGTTCAGAAGCGGAGTTTGATGAACTTGCGGTTCACCATGTTGTTGAAATCCTTCTTCAGCGCGTGGAATTTTTCCAGAAAGGTGGCCGCTTGCGGGCTGAGTACGGATTCCCCTCCGCCGGCCCCCCCTTTCTGACGGATCACCAGGGGAAATCCAAGCCGCTTCTCCATGGCATCGATGTAGGTCCACGCCTTGCGATAGGAGATTCCCATCGCTTTCGCGGCTGCGTTGATCGAACCCGTCTTTTGGATGAGACGAAGCAGGTCCTCACGCCCCTGGCCGAATACCGGTTCTCCGTCCATTTCCAGCCAGATCTTGGAGCGCACTTGAAGTCCGGAATCCCGGTCATTCATAGAAGGAAATTCCTCTCGATGAACTCCGTAATCCCATCGGAATCGTTGATATCCAGTTCCGGAACATCCAGGTTCGACGGTTCATCGCTGCTACTGCAACGAGCACGATTTGTAACCCTCGAGCAGGACGATATCAACATCCGTGGAGAATTCGGCAAGAAGGGCCTCAACCGGAGGAGAGGCCGTGTGCTGTTTCACCAGGGCCAGCTTTTCGGGAGAGGAGATCTCCATGGTATCCGCGCCGGCGGCGGTAAGGCGATAGCTGTCTTTGCCCGGCCGGTCGATGTCGAAACGGTGGGCGTCGTGTTTGATGGCACCCGCTCTATATCCACGGTCTTTTAACCGGGAGATGACCATTTCGAGAAGGGTCGTTTTGCCGGAGCCGGATTTTGCAACAAACGCCACAGCCTTGACGGTCATGAGGACATCCTTTTTTCGAGCCGGGCAAATTCTTCGGGGGTATTGATGTTCAAGAAGGATGTCCCCTCCTTGTCCAACTGCGCCAGTTCCTCGCTTGGAACATACGGATATGGATCCGCGGGTAGAAATCGTAAATGCAATAATCGCCGACCTCCAGGAGACTTTTCATCGGCTCGAGGCACTTTGTCGAGTAGAGCGCGAAGAGGGGTTCGAAGCCACGGTGAGTAGTGGGCACTACCGCGTCAAATCCTTCACGGAGGGAACAGATGTGATCGAGGACACCTTGGTTCGGAAAAGGCAGGTCGCAAGGGGACGTGAAGATCGTCCTGTCGTGGGTGGCGGCAGCCACCTCGGCAAGCACCAGGCGGGTTTCGACCTGACGGATTTCCTGAAACTCGCTCCCCACGGGGAGGACCGGGTTTATCGACTCCCCGTCGTTGGGGAACTGCTGGCTTCGGCCAGGCCGGGAAGGAAGCCACCGCACCTGAAGGCATTCCACTTCATGACCTTCCTCAACCTGTTTCTCGTTCTGGCCGTGCTGCTGATCATCGCCGTGTGGCGATGGTGGTGGGCCCCATGCGGATTGCCTTCCCCGGGCAATTGATGCCAGTCAATGAATCCTCCGGGATTTCAGATGATGATGGACGAAAATCGGGGGAGGTGTCCGCATGGGCAAGGTCACGCTGATCACCGGGGCGACATCCGGGATAGGGAAGGCGACGGCTCTCTTGCTTGCGGGCAAGGGATACGATGTTTACGCGGGGGCGCGGAAAACGGCGGATGGAGAGGTGTTGGTCGCAGAGGCGAAGGGCCGGGGGATCCCCCTCAAGGCCGTGCAGGTGGATGTCACGGACGACGCTTCCATCCGCGCCGCCGTTTCGCGCGTGGCGAAGGAGTCCGGAAGGCTGGACAACCTCGTCAACAACGCGGGGTTCGGGTTCCTGGGGACGGTGGAGGAGTCGACGGACGCGGAGATCCTGCGCCAGTTCGACGTCAACGTCTTCGGTGTGGGCCGGATGTGCCGGGCGGTACTCCCCCTTATGCGGGCCCGGCGGTCGGGTGTGATCGTCAACATCTCCGCGTGGCTCGGGAGGATGGGGTTTCCGCTGTTGACGTACTACAACGCGAGCAAGTACGCCGTCGAGGCGATCACCGATTCCCTGCGGTACGAAGCGGGGCCCTTCGGGATCCGGGTCCACTCCGTGATGCCGGGCCTCTTCGGAACGCGCTTCGTTTCGAAGGGGTTGGCGGCGAACCCGGCGACCGTCTCCCCGGCGTCGCCGTACGCCGCGCTGGCCGCGAAGCTCATCCCCGTGGTGGCGAAGAAGATCAATGAGGGGCCGGACCCCGTGGCGGTCGCGGAGGCGGTCCTCCGTGTGATCGAGGATGCCGGGTCCCCCATCCGCACTCCGGTGGGTGTCGAGGCGGAGACGTTCGTCCCGATGGCGAAACAGTTATCGGACGAGGCGTTCGAGGCGAAGGTGAAGGAGATCTTCGGGCTGTAGGGCATCGCCATGAATGCAAATCGTGTAGTGAACCGGATGGCAATCGCTGCAATCGTGTTCGGTGGCGTGACGGTTTTAACTGGTGGTCGAGCATTGTTTGGCAGTTTGGAATCGCGTGCCGATTTCGGCAATGCAGTTCCCTTTGTGCTCTGGTTCAATTTTCTCGCCGGCATGGTTTACATCCTCGCCGGGGCGGGTCTTCTGCTGTGCAGGCGCTGGGCCGTCTATACCTCACTGTTCGTTGCGGGCCGCCCTTCCCGAGGCGGCCCGTTTTCTTTCTCTTTCCACGAGGCGACCTCGCCGATGCTTTTCCACCCCTCGTGCGCAATTTCCACCGCGCCGAATTTTTTACCCCGGGAGGGTCATCCAAGGGGGAAAGGAGTGCATCGGCGCTCGGATGATGCCTTGGTATTCGCGAGACGCTGCACCAGGTGGGCAACCGTGGACGCCGGGGAGGGATCCCCGGCAGGGAGGGTTCGGGATGCGAATCGGGAGGAAGTTGCCGGTCGGGCTGATCGCGGTTTTTCTTTCCCTGGCGATGGGCGGAGCGGCGCTCGCCATGGACCACGCGGTGAAGAAGATGACGAAGTCCGGAGTGGGGAGTTACCTGGCCGACGCCAAAGGGATGACCTTGTACTGGTTCAAGAAGGATTCGCCCGGCAAGAGCGCCTGCGCGGGGCCGTGCGTGGAGAAATGGCCGGTCTACTACCGGGAGGCGGTCGCGGCGGGAGAAGGGACGAAACCGGAGGACTTCGGAACGATCACGCGCGAGGACGGGAAGAAGCAGACGACGTTCCGCGGGTATCCGCTCTACTACTGGGGGGGGGACAAGGCTCAGGGAGACACCGCCGGGCAGGGAGTGAACAACGTCTGGTACGTGATCGATCCGGCCAATTTCCCGCCGAAGATGTAGCGGGGGAGATCACCCCTCTCTCCGCTTATCCCGGTCAAGAACTCCGAGGGGTTACAGGCATCCGGCTTGTAGCCCCTTTTTCCTGCCTTGTGGCGGTAATTTGTAAAAAGAGAAAATAATTACCCATATAGAGTATCTGTTGATCCCCCCCCTGCGGCCCGGTTCTTTGATCGGGGTCAAAAAGGACCGCTCCGGAGTCCGGCACGATTCCGGTTGCGGGTACCTTCACGGACGCGAAAGGGGGCCTCCCGTCCCGCGCGGAATTGTATACTGTATTCATTCCGGCGAGCCGCGGCGCGATCGGGTCGCCCGTGACGCGCCGTGGGGGGAATCGACCCGCAACAAACGGAAGGAGGTGGACGGATGAAACGGTCTGCGGTGTTCCTGGGGATCGTTCTGGCGGTCGCATGGTCCGCGTACCTGTGGACCGGCAGCGCGATGGCGGACAAGAACGGCGGCGGGAAAAGCTCGAAGCACGCGGCGAAGTCCGACGTGGGCGTCGAGGCGGAGATCTACGGGCCGATGACCGTGCGCGCCGTGCCGAAGGCGGCCAGGCCCGCGGAGTCGCCGGTGCGGGAAGAGAAGTGCTTCGAGTGTCACGACGATATCCAGGCGCTGAAAAAGGGCGGCAAGCACGGGAAGGTCAACTGTACGAATTGCCATGACGGGACGGCGGACCACCTGAAGGACAGCGACAGGAAGCCGACAACGCGCGTCGACCTCGAGACGTGCGGCGGCTGCCACCCGGACCAGTACGCGAGCTTCGGCACGCTGAACCTGAGGAAGCCGGCGCGCACGGAAAAGTCGCTCCTCACGGAGCGGGCGCCGAACCCGTTCTGGGACAAGCTGATGATGGGGCACGGCTTCACGAAGGAGCACGCCAACCCGCGCAGCCACGCCTTCATGCTCGTCGACCACCTGATCGTCGACCGGGCGTACGGCGGGCGATTCCAGGCGAAGAACGGGTGGGGATACGTCTCGATGCCCGGACCCGTGAAGGCGTGGGACGTGCTGGTCGACCGGTACCCCGACAGCAAGGAGCACAAGGCGTTCCTGCCCGAGAGCGCCCCCGCGGCGAACCCCACCTGCCTGCAGTGCAAGACGCAGGACCAGATCCTCAAATGGAAGTACATGGGCGACAAGGACGAGAAGGCGAAGTGGGACCGCGCCTCGAACGTGGTCGAGTTCGTCAAGGAGCTGAACAACTCGCTGAACTGCTTCATGTGCCACGATCCCCACGCCGCCCGGCCCCGGATCGTGCGGGACGGCCTGATCCAGGCGCTGACCCGGCCGGAGAAGGACACGCTCTGGCACAAGGACCCCAACGCCACGAAAATCGACGTGAAGGAGTTCCGCGGCGGTTTCCGGAAGATCGCCCTGCTGGAGAAGTACGATGCGAAGCTCCAGTGCGGCCAGTGCCACGTGGAGTACAACTGCAATCCGGGGTACGACCCGAAGACGGGCGAATACTCCATCAAGGCGGCGGACCGGAGGACGAACCACTTCCCGTTCAAGAACGTCTTGCAGATCTACGACCATTACAACACCCTGGGTTTCCGCGACTTCAAGCACACGCTGACCGGCGGACTGCTGTGGAAGGCGCAGCACCCGGAAGCCGAGACGTTCTGGAACTCGGTGCACGACAAGGCGGGTGCGAGCTGCGACGCCTGCCACATGCCGAAGGTGCGCAACGCGAAGGGGAAGGTGTACACCTCCCACTGGCAGACGAGCCCCAGGAACTACCTGAAGCAGACGTGCCTCACGTCGAAATGCCACCCGAAGTCGACGGAGGCGCAGGCCGCCTACGAGATCGACTCCATCCGGAACTTCACCAAGGGGAAGATGCGCAAGGCGGAGTTCTGGCTCTCCGCGCTGATCGACAAGATCGTCGAGGGGAAGAAGGCGGGGCTCCCGCCCGAGGTGATCAAGGAGGCGCAGGAGCTGCACCAGAAGGCGCACGTTCTCTGGGAGTGGTGGACGGCGGAGAACTCCGACGGCTTCCACAACCCGGCCCTGGCGCGTGAATCGTTGACGAGGTCGGTCGAGGAGTCGCGCAAGGGAATCACGCTGGTGAACGACGCCCTGGAGAGGAAGACGGCGTCGAAGTAGCGGGAGTCCGTCCGGGGCGGGCGGCGTCCGTGCGCGCCCGCCCCGGAACGGTCAGGATCCGAGGATGCGCGTGATGTCCCCGGGAAGCACGTGCTCCCGGTAGACCATCTTTCCCCGCCGATCGATCAGGATGTACGTGGGGATCCCGACGACCCGGTACGCCCGGGCCACCTGCCCGTGTTCGTCGAGAAGCACCGGGAAGCGGATGCCGCGCGCCTCCACCGCGTTCGCGACCATCTCCCTGGACTCCTTGAAGTCGAGCCCGAGGATCTGCAGCTTCCCGGCGAGCGGTTCCGTGGTCATCGCGTTGATCTCCGGGATGGCGGCTTTGCACTCCGGGCACCACGTCGCCCAGAAAACGAGGAGGACGGGCTTCTTTCCGAGGTACCGTCCCAGCGTCACAGGCCGCCCGTCCAGGTCCGGGAGGGTGAAATCCGTCGACCGGTCGCTTTCCGCGATGCCGGTCGCAGGTTTCCCCCCGCCTCCCGGCAGGAGACGCTCGGGCCCCGCAAGGGCGGCCCCGCACAGCAGGAACAGCAGCGCGGCGATGGCGTACCGGGATCTCATCGTCCCCTCCTTCCACCGTTCGATGTTCCCCGTCCCGGGGGCGGTTCGGGTCAGACCAGCCGCTTCCCCGCCTCGAGGAGCAGGTACTCGCCCGCCAGCAGGAGCAGGACGCCGAACGCCCGCTGGACCTTCACCGTCCACCCTCCCGCCTTCGGAAGGTATGCCAGTATCCCCGCGAACGTCCCGAGGGCCACGACGGGAACCCCCATCCCCAGCGCGAAGGTGAACAGGAGGGTCGCGCCGAAGACGGGGTGCCCGCTCGCCCCGACGTAGAGCAGCAGCCCACCGAGCACCGGCGCCGTGCACGGACCGATCACGAGTCCCGACAACATCCCTACGCCGAAGGCTCCCCCCATCCCCCGCGGCGGGATCGAAGGACCGCCCGCGCGGGCGAGGACCGTGGGGGTGGGGAGATGGAAGACGTCGAACATCGAGAGCGACAGGAGAATGCAGACGTTCCCGAGGACCAGGTACGAGAGGGGATGGGCCGTCGCCTCGCCGAACACGCTCCCGGTCAGCCCCGCCGCCATCCCGAGGGCGGCGTACGTCAGGGCCATCCCGACCGCGTAGGCGGCGGACAGGAGGAACGCGCGGCGGCGGGACCCCCCGCTGCGGCATCCGATATATCCGACCGTCACGGGGAGGACCGGGTAGACGCACGGGGTGAAGCCGACGAGGATCCCCCCGAGGAACGCCGCGGCGTACGCGAGGGGGGAGCCCGCCTGGAGGTACGACTGGAAGGAGGAGAGGAGCGCTCCCACTACACCGACGGTCCCCGGGGGGATGGCCTACTTGAGGAGCGCAAGGACCGCGTCCGCCTCCATGGAACCGCTGACCAGCCGCCCGTCGGGGAGGATCATCGTCGGCGTCCCCGGGATCTTCAACCGGTCGGCGAGCTTGATCGTTTCGTCCACCGCGTCGCTCTTGCACGACGGCGCCGGCAGCTCCTTCCCGGCATAGGCGTCGTCGAGCAGCTTCTCCGATTTCGCGCACACCACGGCGAGGCATTTCCGATAGGTGGCCTTGTCCTTGGCGTTGCGCGGGTACGGCATCACGTAGAACGCCGTGTCCGCGTCCTTCGCCGCCGCTTTCCTGATCTCCCCGTGCAGCCTCACGCAGTGCGGACACGTCGGGTCCGTGAGGACGATGATCTTCTTCCTCGCCGACCTGCTTCCCACCACGATCGCGTCCTCCAGGGGGATGGTGGAGACGTCGACGCGGTTCAGGTCCTGGTACCGCGTCCCGGTGATGTTCCGCATGTCGGCCAGGCGGATGAACTGCCCGTTGAACAGGTACTTCAGGGAGTAGTCCACGTAGAGGGGGTACGTCCTCCCGTCCCTGGTGACGTCCACCTCCCAGATGCCGGGGAACGGGCCTTGTTCGACGGCGACGACGTTGTCCACCACCTTTCCGAGGATCTTCCCCGCCTCCGCCTTCGTGAGCTTGTGGCACTCCGAGCACACCTTGGCGGCCCCGGCCTCTTTCTGGAACGCCGCGGCGGGGTTCGGGAGGTGAAGGACGAGGATCGCGGCGACGGCGCAGGCGGGCAGAAACGGCTTCATCCGGGATCTCCTTGTACGGTGACGGTCACTTCTTCGACTTCGCTTTCCCGGCGGAAGGTTCCACCGGACCGCCGGCCTCCTCCTTCAGCAGGGACAGGATCCTCTCCGCCTCCAGCGCGCCCGGGACCACGCGTCCGTCCGGGAAGACCATCGTCGGGGTCGAGCGGATATTGAACCGCTTCGCGGCCTGGATCGTCTCGTCCACCGCCTTGCTGCCGCACTTCCCCTTCGGCAGCGGCTTTCCGGCGAAGGCGTCCTCCAGCGCCTGGGCCGTGCCGGCGCAGACGATCGAGAGGGCCGTTTCATAGGTAGGCCGGTCGCCGTTCCGCGGAAACGGCCGCACGAAGAACGCGACGTCGGGATGCTTCGCCACGATCTCCTTCGCGGTCTCGTGCAGCTTCGCGCAGTGGGGGCAGTTCGGGTCGTCGAAAACGACGATCCGCCGCTTCGCGTCCGTTTTCCCCACGACGATGGACCCGGCGAGGGGGATCTGCGAAACGTCGACGCGGTTCATCGAGAGCATCCTGCTCCCCGTGAGGTTCTTCTTCGTGCTCAACTGGACGATCTGCCCCGCGATCACGTACTCCTTGGAAAAATCGATGTAGAGGGGCCACCGCTGGCCCGCCTTTTCGACCGCCACTTCCCAGAGCCCCCCCACGGGGCTGGCCCCGACGGAGAGGACGTTGTCGACGTTGCCGCCGAGGATCTTCGCCGCCTCGTCCCGGGTCAGGTTGTGGCAGTCGGTGCAGGCGCCGCTGCCGCAACCTTCCCCGGTGAAGGCGTTCGCCGCCGGGACGGCGATGAACAGAAGGAGCGCCGCCACCAGTGCGGACGGAATGGAGTTTCGCATGCATCCTCCGAGGGAGTTCGTTCTGATGGATAGATTGTACACCGCTCTCCCCGGTCCCGTTGCCGAACTTTTCGGCGACAGGGTCGATGCGCATACGCCCTCAATATGGAGATTACATTTTTGTTACAATGAGCCGGAAAATCCGAATTCTGAAATATACTCCCCCGGTTCCCTCCGCCATCTGGTTATTTTTTCATGGGATAAACTTTAATGGTACGGTGGTCCTGATATTGCGTATAAAACAATATATCGATAAAAAAGGTTTTTCCCGCTCCTTCCGGCGGGTCGCCCGCAACGGCGGACCGGATGCGGCATCGATGAAATAATTGTTGGTACGCTCGCCTGTTTTTGT
>Ga0209108_10001525_pt1 | contig 13403 bp, 9 predicted proteins | sample Rifsed10ft1_FD_184003 | JGI IMG/M metagenome (GOLD analysis project Ga0209108, IMG submission 184003) | Soil microbial communities from Rifle, Colorado, USA - sediment 10ft 1 (version 2) | ecosystem: Environmental > Terrestrial > Deep subsurface > Rock core/Sediment | place: Rifle, Colorado...
CCTCGTGTGACTGAACTACGGGATCAACCCAACCAACCCGACCCACAACCGTGACAGTGGGCCGGTGGGAGCATCTGGAATGATGGCTCTGCAAATGGCGGTTGACGGAACTCTCATGGTACCCCACGTGCCACCCGTAATGGGTGGGACACGGGAAAGGAGAGTAGCTGACCTCGTATATTCACGCTGAAAGGTGTCATGCAAGATGATACAAGCCTGTGTGATGCCCTGAATATCTTACAACATGAGGTCTCTCGATCCGAGACGGATGCCGACACGGCGGTATCCGAGTAGAGAGCCCGCGCGCCGAAAGGTGCACGGCGGGTTCGGCGGGGGGCGGTTGGAAACGTGTTGCGAAGGCGCAACGGCGCGCCGGCCACCTACCCGACATGTCTCATCCGCCAGCATCAGCGTAAGGTGGCCTGGTCATTATGTTGCGTTCAGGAGCTGCAGCCCAGTTGATTGCGGTAGACGTTAGCACGGATGCGCTATGTAGCCAGCACAGGGCGGTGAAGTGGCCCTGTGGGCAGGGGTAAAGTCAAAAGTAACACATTATGTTATCGATTGCGCTCGGACTTTGCTGGTTCCGCAGATTTTCAAGTGACCGCATTGTAGTGGATGTCTGCTGGTGCGCACAGCTTGCTTGTGAGGACCAGCACTCCCCTCGGAGTGAGGCTGATCTCGCCCGGCCGCGGGTAGTGGCCGCCGACGACGAGGCCCGCGTGAGCCGACTTGGTTTGATTGACCAGGACTAGCGTAAGTTTTGTGCAACCAGGCGCCCTTTCGTCGAATCGGATGTAATTTTGCGCGGCTGACCCCGCAAGGGGGCGTACCTGTGGAAGCCCAACGGCAGTTGAAAGGCGTTCACACGGCGCAGGCAGAAGATCGCGCCGGGCAAGGCGCTGGCGGGCGCGAATTGCAGGCCGAGTCCCGCGCTGGTCTGTTGCACCAGGGCCGCCGAGTTGGCGGCCACCCGGACCAATTGCTTGGTGCTCTTGAGCATGCGGGTGACAGTCGGCGTTGGTTCGGCCGCACAGTTCTGCAACCAGGGGCGACACCAGCGCACAACGTTGGCGGCCAGACCGGTCAAGACAACCTGCAAGCGAATGCCGGCGGCTGAGTGGCTCATCAGGTGCTGGACGTGGAAGGTGGTCTTCATTTCTTTGTTGCCGGCTTCAATCGACTGGCGCGCGTTGTAGTGGGCGAACCACGTCGGCAACTTGGGCGTCGGCCCGTAGCGGACCAGGGTGGCATACTTAAAGTGGCGGCCGAGCTTGAAGCGCTCCACCGCCAAGCTCAAGGGATAGGGACAGCCATACAGACGATGCTCACCGACCAGGACCATTTCGGCATTGTCGCCCACCACCTGCCAGGTTGCCGTTCGGGGCAACTGCGCTCGCAAGACCGTGGTCGTCCGACCGTTGGGCGCTTTAGTGTCAGGCCAATAGCCCATCTCGATCAGCCAGGTCAGGTTCTCGCCCGAGGCGAAGCCCGCATCCATCCGCGCTTCGATATGCGGCGGTGGATCGGGGTTGGCCTGGTTGTCGGCCATGAGCTGTGCTTGCCAGACCCGCAGTTCGGTCACCTGGATTTCTTGTTCGCTCAAGCGGGTTTGATGTTCGGCCAGAACCCGTTGCGTCAGTGCGATCTGTTTGGCCAAGCGGGGCTGGCGCTTGTGCCAGCCTGCCACTTGTTTCTGCAAAAGGGCCATTTTCCCGGCAGGAAGCGGCTCTTTTTGGACTTGCTCGGCATGGTAGCATTTGCCAATCAGAGCCCTTTGGGTTTGGTTCAGTTGATCGAGCTTCGCTTGGTGTTGCGCGATCAAGCGGCGCGTGCGCTGCATGACCGCCTGCTGCGTTTCGATCCGCTGGGCGACCAACTCTGGCCGGCGACGCGGTCGCACCCCGGTCTGCGCCTCGGCCGCCCGCAGCAACGCTTGCAAGCAGGCGGCCGAAACGGTATCGCTCGGATGATGAAAACCAGCCAGCCACAAGCGTTCGCCCGTGACGGGCGACAGGCAGACGCGCGCCAATTGATACCCCAAGCGGACTTGATCGTTCATCCAGCCGAAGGCGACGTCCGGATAAGTGGTGCTGGTGGAACTGACGGCCTGGCCGGTCAGGTCAAAATCGTAAACGAGTGGCTGACCCCGCCGCAACAACTCATGGACGGTGGTTTCGATAAAAGGGCGGCTAAAGGCTGTGATGGCCGCTTCGACCGCAGCCACAGTCTGATCGTCCCCCACCGCCAGCGTTCGGCTCACACCGCTGTAGTCAGCAAAGCGCTCCAGTCCCCAAGCCTGCGCCACACACCGATCACGCACCAACGGGTGCGGTCCAGTGTTCAAGTCCTGCAAATGCTCAATGCCACTCATGATCCCGGCCAAGAACTCGATCAACTTGGCCTGCGGCGCAAACGCGCGCGTCTTTTGGCTAATGGGCACCTGCTGCAACCGCTCCAACAAACCATGCTGCTGCAGAAATTCTCCAAACGCGACCAACATTCCATGTTCCGTGTTACTGGTCGGCCAAACCGGCGGCAAGTTGCTCACAGGCGCTTCCTCCGCCTGCGAGGCTACTCCCGACTGGTTCCGCCGTGCAAAATTGCATCCGATTCGACGGTTTGCGCCCTGGTTGCGCAAAACCTACGCTAGGGCACCCCCTACGCAGAAGTCAGAGAACCTGCTCTGAAGTAGCGCGCCACAGATGATTATATGCCCCAGCAATCCTTGTGCAAAATCCGAACAGAAGTGCCACCCTCCAGATACGCGAGGGGTATGTAGGCGGGAGGGACGACGCCGGAAGTATACCCAAGGCCACCCGGGGGACGACTTGTGCTATTGGCCCACGAACACGGCTACTGCTGGCGGTGCATCGCCAATACTGCCCGCAGCCTGACAATCGGTTCAGCCTTCTCGGGCTCGTTGTACAGGCTGGCGCCAACCAGCAATTTGATCGCCTCGTCGAGTGCGGCCGCGAGTTGGTCGGCATTGATGGCGTGGTGACGTGCAATCGCACGCGCGAAGGCGCCTTCAAGGTTCGGTCCATAGTCGTCCTGGAAAATTCCAAGGCACTGGCGCGCAGCCAGCACGGCCCAGGGGGGCAGTCGCGTATCATCGCCCTTGCCACGCGTCGTCATGGTGTGTTCCTTTCCCAGTTCAGCAAACAGTAAGCTAACGGCGGGCTGACGCATCAAGAATCCGCCACAATATCAAAGACCAGGATGGTGCCCAGGTCGCTCGAATACTCGATGCGCTTCGGCACGACTTCCATGGTCTCACCGCTCGCCAATTGGAGCCTCAGCTGATCGTAACGCAACAGGCCGTGCATACTGCCCGCCATTGAACCAGCGGTGGGTTGGCCGTCAGGCCACAGCGAGCAGCGCCCAGTAGCCAGGGAGTTCTGGCCGATGAACAGCGTACCGTCAACGTGCATGACACTACCTACTTCTGGAATTGATGTATTCCGTGTCAAGCTGCTCAGCCCCTGGCAGCGGGCTGGTAGGAATTGGCGTCAGACGGGGGAGTAAAGCGGACTACACTGATCTCATTATGACGCGTACCGATGAGTTCTGTCAACTAACTGCCGACGCTTGGGGCCAGACTGACGCTTCAACCAAAAAATGGCCGCGATGAAAGCATAAATTGTCCACGACATAAGTGACGGGCACCTGGCGTGGTAATTGCACCCTCCCATTCGGCACGGGATTGGTGGGGCCTTTTTCGGCTCAACCCTGCGCCAGTGTAGTCGGCAGCAGCAGTGCGATCTGGGAGGCGGCCCATGGCCTTGGCCGGCGACGATTTCACCCACTATTGCCAGGCGCTTCAACTCCCCGAGGCAGCCAGCGCCCTCATCCAGCACATCCGGCACGCCCCGCCGGCTCGCCGCGTGCGCAGCCGGGCCGGGAATGTGTGCGTGCGCTACCCCAGCCAGAAGATGGGCTGTGTCATCCAAGCCGAAAGCCATCACGTCGAGTTGGCCGGCATCCTCGAATACGAGTTTACCCCCAGCGTCCTGGAATACTACGACCAGCCCCCGGCCATCCAACTCCATTACGAAACCAAAGACGGCCGGCGGGTTGCCCCCTTCCACACGCCAGACTTTTTCGTCCTGCGCCAGGACACCGCCGGTTGGGAGGAGTGGAAAACCGAAGACGAGCTTGCGCGGTTGGCGCTGGAGAAGCCTAACCGCTACGTGCGGGAAGCCGGTGGCGGCTGGCGTTGCCCGCCCGGCGAGCACTATGCGGCCCAATACCGATTGTACTATCGGCTGCGCTCCTCCGCGGAGATTGATTGGTGCTGGCAACGCAACCTGGACTTCCTGGCCGACTATCTACGCGTCGAGGCGCCAACGCCTGACCCCAACGTCGCCGGAACGCTCCTCGACTACGTCCGCTATGACCCCGGCCTGACCCTGAGCGCTCTGCTGCGTGCCAACTTCGGCGGGCGCAGCGACGACGTCTATGCCTTGATTGCGGCAGGCCAGCTCTATGTTGACCTGCACGCAGCGCCGCTGGCCGAGCCTGAGCACGTCCACCTGTTCAGCGACCGCCAGATGGCCCAGGCGTATCAGGTCATTACCGGCGAACGGGTGGCCCACGCCACCGCGCTCACGCCCGAAGCGAGCCAGGTTTCTCCCATCCCAGCAGAAATGGCCGGGTGTTCGTCCCCGCCTGCCCCAGGCCCGCTGGCGACCGAAGCGCAGGCCCTGCTGATCCAGGCCAGCGCCGCGGCCCTAGCCCGAGCCTGGGCGCGGTACGAACGCGTCCAGGCCCTGTTAGCCGGACAGCCACGGTCGTCTACCCGGTCGGAACGCCGTTGGGTGCAGCAGTATCGCGAGGCCGAACATCGCTATGGCAGCGGCTATCTGGGCCTGATTGACCGGCAGCCACGGCGGGGCAATCGCACCGCGCGCCTGGACGACGCCGTCCGCCAGCGGATGGACCAGCACATCGAAAGCGAATACGAGACGATCCGCCAGCAGGGCAAGCACGTGGCCTATGGCAAGTTCGTCGCCGCCTGTGAGCAGGCCGGCCTGCCCGCTCCCAGCCACACGACCTACTACCGGCGCATTGACCAGCGTGAGCGTTACCCACAGATCCGCAAGCGCGAAGGCCCCCGCGCCGCTTATCCCCACGAGCCCTTTTATTGGGAACTCAGTCTGAGCACCCCGCGCCACGGCGACTGGCCCTTCCACATCAGCCACCTCGATCACACCCAATTGGATATCGAGCTCGTCCACTCCCGGACAGGACGCAGCCTGGGGCGGCCGTGGGCAACGTTTCTGATGGATGCCTTCTCCCGGCGCCTGCTGGCGATCGAGTTGTCCTTCGATGAGCCCAGTTACCGGTCGTGCATGATGGCCCTACGCACCTGCGTCGCGCGCTATGAGCGCCTGCCAGGGTCCCTGGTGGTGGATGGCGGCGCGGAGTTTCGCAGCATCTATTTCGAGTCGCTCCTGGCGCTCTACCACCGCAGCCTGAAGACCCGCCCCGGGAGCAAGCCCCGCTTCGGCTCGGTCATCGAACGGCTGTTTGGCACGACCAACCAGGACTTCATCCACAACCTGTTGGGCAACACTCAGATCATGCAGCGCGTCCGCCAGGTGACCCCGGCGGTCAACCCCAAGACGCACGCCACCTGGACCCTGGAAATGCTCTGGGTTGCCCTGTGCGAGTGGGCCTACGAAGTCTACGATACGCTCGACCACTCCGCGCTGGGCCAATCGCCGCGCGAAGCCTTTGCGCAGGGCCTGGCCCAAAGCGGCTTCCGCCCACAGCAGCGCATCGCCGCTGACGAGACCTTCCGGCTGGCGACCCTGCCCACCACCCCGCGCGGCCAGGTCAAGGTTGAACCCAATCGCGGCGTGAAGATCCGCTCGCTCTACTACTGGTCCGAAGCCTTCCGTAACCGGTTGGTCGAAGGCCAAACCGTGGCGGTGCGCTACGACCCCTTCGATGCCGGCGTGGCCTATGCCTTCCTGCCCAGCCCGCAACCAGGCGGGGGCGTGGAGAGCGAAGGCGGGCGCTGGGTGCGCTGCCTTTCGGAATACTATTCCCGCTTCAAAGGCCGCTCCGAACGCGAGATCCGCCTGGCCACCGCCGAGTTGCGCCGGCAACAGGGCCAGCAAGCCCGCAAGTTCACCGTACGCGCTCGGGCGCTGGCCAACTTTCTGGACTCACCGATTGGGCAAGGGGCAGTGGAGGCCCAACAGGCGCGCGACGCCGAAGCGCGCGCTATGCGTGAGGCGTTCAGCCGATTGAATGCCCCAGCCGGGCCAGCCCGCCCAACCCCGGGCGAAGGGGGCGAGCCCCAGCCACCCCTGCGCGAGGACGGCGCCCTGGCCCCCGGCGGGGAAACGATAGATGCCCCGGCGCTGGAGTTCTACGGGGATTTCTGATGCCCACGCGCGGCTTCCCGCCCGAACTCCTTTCACAGCCGGCGCTGGCACGGCGCGACTACTTTGCCTCCAAGGTCATCCTGCATCCTCATTTGCAGCAGGTGTATGCGGCCACGCTCACCAGCATCCAGCGCGCCGCGCTGGGCACGCTCGTCTTCGTCTTCGGCCCAACCGGCGTGGGCAAAACGACCGTGCGCCGCAAATTGGCCGCCCAATTGATCCAGGCCACCTTGCCCGAGCTCGAGCACGATCCCGAGCGCATCCCGGTGCTGGAGTTGGAAGTGCCGTCGCCGGAGTCGGGCCGGTTCGATTGGCGGGACTATTACCAGCGCAGTCTGGCCGCGCTGCAGGAGGTGCGCCTCCACTACCCTACCGACCTGCGGGTGTATGCCCCCGAGGCGGGCCAGGATGGGGCGCGCCGGCTGCCGGACGGCACGCGGCGGGAGTTGCGCCAGGCCCTGGAAACGGCCCTGCGCCATCGCCGGCCGGTCGCCTTCTTGCACGACGAGGCGCAGCACTTCAAGGCCGTGGCCGGGGCGCGGCAGTTGCTCATCCAGATGGATGCCATCAAATCGCTGGCCTCCCTGACCGAGACGGTGCTGGTGCTCTTTGGGACCTACGAGCTGTTGGAGCTGACCAACCTGAGCGGCCAGCTCGGGCGACGCAGCGTGGATATTCACTTTCCCCGTTACGCGCCAGGCGCGGCCGAGTTCCAAAACGTCCTGTGGACCTTTCAGCGCCAACTCCCCCTGGCGCAGGAACCCGACCTGGTCGGGCAGCACGAATACTTCTACGAGCACACGGCTGGCTGCGTGGGTGTGCTCAAGGAGTGGCTCACCCGCGCGCTCGACCTGGCCCTGGTCAAGAACGCCAGGGCGTTGACGACCGCCCATCTCCAGCAGAGTGTCCTGGCCCCGCCCAAACGGCTGCAAATGGCGCGTGAGATCCAGGAGGGCGAGGCCTACGTGCGGGCGACGCAGGATGCGGACGCGGAGATCAGGCGCCTGTTGCAGTCCCACCCGCCAACGCAAGGGTCGTCGCCGGCCAGCGCCGCGCCGCCGTCGGCGTTGCCTAAAGCCGGACGACCGACTGGGCAACGCCGCGTCGTAGGCGAGCGCCGGCCCGGCCGTGACCCCGTTCGCGCCCAACTGCAACCTGCCGGGGGCGATTGAGCGATGAACCGCCAGAGACAAGGGCGCGCTTCGGCGCCGGGTGGTCAATCCACACCGACGCGGTCGGGTCAAACGGGCGCGGGCAGCCGGTGGGATACGTATGCGCTGGTGGACGTGGCCCGGCCACCCCTGCCGGCCCGCAGCCGGCTGTATGCGCTGCCGCTGTGCGGCGTGGGCACGGCCCAGGTGGAGAGCATTACCAGTTACACGGCGCGCCTGGCCCAGGCGCATGGCCTGACGATCCGGCAACTCATCAACGGAGAAATCCGGCCGCGATTCGGGTCGGGGGCTGGCCCCCAGGGCGGCCAGCATCTGGCCGCCTCGATCTTCAAGGCCGATGCTCGCGCGCTGTGCGGCGTGCGCGGTTGGGCCGCCCAGTGGGTGACGGTGCTCGAAGGCTTGACCTGCCGGGCCGACCTGCGCTTCGCGACCCTGTTGCCGTGGGCCAACGTCCTGTCTCATATTGACCTGGTTCGCCGCGCGCGCGCCTGGTGCCCGGACTGTTACTGCGCCTGCCGGGACGCCCACCAGACCGTGTATGATCAACTGCTGTGGGCCCTCCAGGAGGTGACCCGCTGCCCGTATCATCGGCGGCCACTCCACACGCAGTGTCCCAACGCCCGCTGCGGCCAGGCCCAACCATTCCTGGCGACCTGCCTGCGTCCAGGTTATTGCACGACCTGTGGCGCATGGCTAGGCGATGCGTCCGCGCCTGCCACGCCGATGACGGCGGCGACTGCGCAGTGGCAAAGATGGGCCGCCGATGCCGTGGGGGAACTTCTGGCGAGCGCGCCCGCGTTGGCCGTGTTCCCGCCGCGCGCGCGCCTCGTCTATGCCATGCAGGTGGTCGCCGAGCAGTTGACGAATCACAACATGTGTGCGCTGGGACGCCAGGTCGGTCGGCAGGCCTCGGTGCTGGCGGGCCTGGTGGCCGGCAAGAGCCTCGCCCGTCTGAGCACGCTCTTACGCTTGTGTTACGTGGCTGGGGTCGGACCCCTGCAATTCCTGACGCAAGCGCCCCTCGTGCTCCAGCCGCGCCCGGCCCCCACGACCTCACAGCCCTTGTTTCAGAAGCAGTGCAAGCGACTGGCGCCGCACGATGACCAGGAGTATCGCCAGGCGTTGGAGCAAGCGCTGTGCCGGAGCGCGCCGCGGCCCTCGATGCGGGCGATGGGCCGGCGACTGGGTTGCGATCCGCACTATCTCTACCGGCGCTTTCCGGTGTTGTGCAAGGCAATTGCGCGACGGTATCTGGCCTTTCGAGCGACGGAGAAAGCCGAACGCCTGAAGCGGATCGGCGTGCGGGTGCGTGACGCCGTCGTCGCAATTCACCGGCGCGGTCTCTATCCAAGCCGCCATCGGGTCGCCCGCTATCTCAAGGCGAACCGGTGGTGGACCGAGAGTGCGATTGGGGAAGCCTGGCAGGCGGCGGTTGAGGCCGTGGGTCTGCCGCGCCCAGCTTCCGCCACCGCGAAAGCATAATCTGGCCGCGCGTCCCGCCTGAAACCATAACCTGGCCGCGGGTCACCGCCAGAGATGGACACTATGCCATGAACGCGGTAGAGTCGGCCACCGGTGGGGGGTACCGCCTATTTCCATGAAACCATATCCTGGCCGCGGCGGCCAAATTATGCTTGAAGCGACAGGACCGCCGGGGCGTTAAACAGACAGGCCTCGGGGTGAGGGGGGGCACCCAGAGACCTGCCTGTGCGCAGAATATACAACATCCCAGCGGCGCACGCAAGGTCTTCCGGTCAATCTCTGGAAATCTTTAAGCTAAGTCGTTCCTTGGCCTGATTCAAGGCAGTTTCAGGCCAACTTCACCCCAAGTGCCCCCGGCAGGAATTGAACCCACATCAGAGCCTTCTGGTTTGTGTTGGTTTCCCAACTCCCTGGACTATACCTTCGCCCTGGCCTGGCGGCTTTAGGCGGCAGCCGTCTAGTCTCTACACCTTCCTCTCCCGTCATAGGGCGGCGGTGTTACAATGCCGTCCACCAGGAGAGGCTTGGCTCGGAATTGCCTTGGAGAGTGCCCGTGAACCACTGCCTGCGCTGCGGCCAGGAGACCGCGAACCCGAAGTATTGCAGCCGTCGCTGTTCGGCCATTGCCAACAACATGGTCAAGCCAAAGAGGCGACGACAGCGCTACTTTTGCCAGGTATGTGGTTCGGAAGCGGGTCATCGCCGGAAGTTCTGCGAACTGCACAGCCCGCGGAGCAAGCTTGCTGCCCATGCGACCATTGCGGAGATACGGCAGCGCGCCCGTTACCAGGCTAACGCCCGTATCCGTCAGATGGCTCGCCGGACTTATCGCGACTTGGCTATGCCGCTGGCGTGCTGCATTTGCGGCTACGCAACTCATGTTGAGATTTGCCACAAACGCAGCATTGCCGAGTTTCCGGATCTGACCCTGGTGGCCGAGGTGAATGCCCGCGATAATTTGGTTTGCCTGTGCCCCAATCATCACTGGGAGTTCGACCACGGCCTTCTCTCTCTGTAGGTTCCTCCGAATTTGACTGCTTACATCCGCCAAGTTTCCCCGGCGGAGCCCAACCGACTGATTAGGAGTGCCCTGTTCTATCCGTTGAACTACGGGGGCCTGCCCCCGATTATAACGCATCCCGCGGGCTAAATCTGCACCCCGTAGACGGTCACCGCCTCCACCCGCCCGCGGATCAGCCGCGGGCCCAGCGGGTCGGCCTCCACGATGTCAGCCACATGGCTGAAGGTGGCCTCGCTCATCAAAATCTGGCCCGCGGCCGCCTCCTCCGTCAGCCGCTTGGCCACATTCACCACGTCGCCAATCACCGTGTAGTCCATCACCTTCTCGGTGCCCACGTTGCCCACGGTGGCCTCGCCCGAGTGCAGTCCCACCCCCAGCCCCAGCCCCGCCAGCCGCGGCTCGGCCGCCGCCAGATCGGCAAACACCCCCTGCATCTCCAGCGCCGTCTGCACCGCCCGCAGCGGGTGGTCGCGCTGCACGATGGGCGCCCCATAGAAGGCCATGATGGCGTCGCCCAGGAACTTGTCGAAGGTGCCCTCGTGCTTGAAGATCACCCGCGTCAGCGCCGCAAATACGTTGTTGAGCACATCCACGACCTCGGCGGCGGTGTGCTGTTCCGTAAAGGGCGTAAACCCGCGAATGTCCGCGAACAACACCGTCACCGCCCGCGTCTCGCCGCCCAGCCGCAATTGGCGCTCGGGGTCGATCAGGATGGCGTCGACCACTTCTTCGGCCATATAGCGGTTCAGCACCTGGCGCAGGAGGCGCGTGCGCGCATTGAGCTGGTCGGTCAGCTGCTTGATCTTGAGCAGCGCGCGCGCCCGCGTCATCAGCAGGCTGGACGAGTAGGGCTTGGTGATGAAGTCGTCGGCGCCGGCGGCCAGGGCGCGGGTGCGGGTCTCGTCGCTTTCCATGGCCGTCACCACCACGATCGGGATGAACTGCGTGGCCGGGTTCGACTTCAGATAGCCGCAGGCTTCGATGCCGTCCATGTGCGGCATCTGCATATCCATCAGGATCAGGTCGGGCGGGTCGCTGGTGGCCGCTTCCAGCGCCTTAAACCCGTCGGGGGCCGAAGTGACCTCGGCCCCCATGTGGGTAAAATAAGTCGCCAGCACGTCGCGGTTCAGCCAATCGTCGTCCACGACCAGCACGCGCGGCTTGCGAGGAAAGTCTTTGTCAACCAGGTCCACGCAGGCCCCCAACGGGTGTCAAGTGTCAGGTGTCAAGTTTCACGTGATGGGCGATGGATACATCGAGCGTGACACTTGACAGAGCCGAAGGCCCCCTATGGGCGTGGTACCCGACACCTGACACCTGACACTTGCCCCGCGACACCCGTCACTCAATCCAGCTTGCCCGTCGTCAGCGCCCGCTTCACCTCGCCGATCAACTGCGTCACCGGGATCTCGCGCGGGCAGGCCTCGGTGCAGTTGAAGACCGTGCGGCAGCGCCACACGCCAAATTGCTCGTTGAGCACTTCCAGCCGCGCTTCGGCGGCGTGGTCGCGGTCGTCGAAGATGAAGCGGTGAGCCTGCACGATGGCGGCCGGCCCGACGTAGGTTCCGTTGGTCCAGAACGACGGGCAGGAGGTGGTGCAGCCGGCGCACAGGATGCACCAGGTGCCCTGGTCGTAGCGGTCGCGCGCCTCCGGCGACTGCAGCCGCTCGCGCCCATCCGCCGGCAGCGGCTCGTCGTTCACCAGGTACGGCATCACCGACCGGTAGTGGGCGAAGAAAGGCTCCATGTCCACAATTAGGTCCTTGAGGACCGTCAGCCCCAGCATGGGCTCCACCGTCACCGTGCCGCCCTCGCGGGCCAGGTCCTGCATCAGCACCTTGCAGGCCAGCAGATTGCGGCCATTGATGCGCATGTTGTCGGACCCGCAGATGCCGTGCGCGCACGACCGGCGCAGTGCCAGCGTGCCGTCGTGGTACCACTTCACCTGGTGCAGCGCGTCCAGCAGCCGGTCGGTCGGTTCCACCTCCAGGGCGTAGCTCTCCCAGTGGGGCTTCTGGTCCTGCTCCGGGTTGTAGCGCTTGATCTTGAGTGTGACCTTCATTAGTACACCCGCTCCTTGGGCTCGAACTTCGTGATGACCACCGGCCGGTAGCTCAGGTCGATCGCGCCCGCCGCCAGGGCCGCGCCGGAGGGCTGGGCAGCGGCGGCAAAGGTGTGGGTCAGCCAGTGGGCGTCGTCGCGCTGGGGGTAGTCGTCGCGCGAGTGGGCGCCGCGGCTCTCGGTGCGCTTCAGGGCCGAGTAGGCTGTCACCTCGGCCAGGTCCAGCAGGCAGCCCAGCTCATACGTCTCCAGCAGGTCGGTGTTGAAGCGCCGCCCTTTGTCGTCGATCTGCACCTGCGCAAGGCGCTGCTTCAGCGCCTGCACCTTCGTCAGCGCGGACTGGATCAGCGCCTCGGTGCGGAACACGCTGACGTTGTCCATCATCACCGCCTGCATCTCTTCCCGCAGCCGGGCGCCCTTCTCCGGGCCGGTGGTGGTGCGGATGCGCTCCAGCTCGGCGGCGATCTCGGCCTCCGGCGCGTCGCCCAGCGGGGCAAAATCGGCCTGGACGCAGAAGTCGCCCATCGCCCTGCCCCCGCGCCGCCCAAAGACCACCAGGTCCACCAGCGAGTTGGTGCCCAGGCGGTTGGCGCCGTGCACGCTCACGCAGGCCGCCTCCCCGGCCGCGAACAGCCCCGTCACCAGGCCGTCGCCCGCGTCCGCCCGCACGCGCCCGTCGTTGTCGGTGGGCACGCCGCCCATGGCATAGTGCGCCGTCGGCTGGATGGGCACCGGCTCCTTCATCGGCTCCACGCCCTGGTACACCCGCATCATCTCGATGATATCGGGCAGCTTGCTCTCCAGGTCGTGCGCGGTGACCGGCTTGCCGCCGGGGCCGCTCTGGTACTTGTTGATGGTCTCGGGCCGGATGTCGAGATAGACGTAGTCCTTGCCCCCGATGCCGCGCCCGGCCTTCACTTCCAGGTAAATGCAGCGCGAGCATACGTCGCGCGAGGCCAGGTCCTTCATGGTCGGCGCGTAACGCTCCATGAAGCGCTCGCCCTCGCCGTTGATGAACACGCCGCCCTCGCCGCGCGCCGCCTCCGAGAGCAGGATGCCCATGCGGTAAATGCCGGTCGGGTGGAACTGGAAGAACTCCATGTCCTCCAGGGGCACGCCGCGCCGGAAGGCGGACGCCACCGGGTCGCCGGTGAGCGAGTGGGCGTTGGAGGTGACCTGGAACATGCGCCCGAACCCGCCAGAGGCCAGCAGCACCGCCTTGGCGTGGAACACGTGCAGCTCGCCCGAATCGATGTGCACCGCCACCAC
>Ga0209108_10001527_pt1 | contig 13400 bp, 15 predicted proteins | sample Rifsed10ft1_FD_184003 | JGI IMG/M metagenome (GOLD analysis project Ga0209108, IMG submission 184003) | Soil microbial communities from Rifle, Colorado, USA - sediment 10ft 1 (version 2) | ecosystem: Environmental > Terrestrial > Deep subsurface > Rock core/Sediment | place: Rifle, Colorado...
CTGACCGGTCTCTCGGGCACCCAATGCTAAAGCAAACGCACAAAGTGCGTTTGCTTTGGAGCAATGGAGCAGTGGAACAATAGAGTGATTCATGAGGGGAATGCTTCATTGCGGTCCAATGCTCTAATGCTCCATTGTCACAAGCCGGAGGTGGGAAGAATGGAACTTCGATACCCCAAGATGGAGGACAGGCAAAGGATTGAGATCTTTCAGGATCGTACGGAGGCGGGACGGGCACTGGCGGTGGAGCTGGGACCCCTCATTTCACCTCCAGCGGTAGTGGCCGCCATTCCCCGAGGCGGTGTCGCCGTCGCTCTGCCGATCGCGACGGCGCTCGAGCTCCCCCTTACCGTCGTCTACGCCCGCAAGCTGATCTCTCCGGCGGCGCCGGAGCTCGCCTTCGGCGCCCTCGACGAGGACGGGGAGATGCTTGTGGAGGAGGGCATCGTCCGCCTGCTCGGGCTCCGCCCCCAGGATGTCGAGGAGGCGAGGACGAAGACAGCCGCTGAAATTCGCGGCCGGATCGCACGTTACGGGGTCCCGCCTCTGGCCCACTATCTCCCCGCGTGCGAGGTCGTCCTCGTCGATGATGGCCTGGCCACCGGCCTGACGATGCGCGCCGCGCTCGCCTACGCGCGCCGCCACGGTGCCCGCACGATCGTCGTGGCCACGCCGTGCGCCTCGGCCACGGCCGCCCAGCGCTTCCGGCGCGAAGCCGATCATTTTCTGAGCCTGATCGTGGACGACGCCTTTGCCGCCGTTGGCGAATACTACGTGGACTTCTCCCCGGTCTCGGACGAGGAGGTCCTCGCGATGCTGGCAGTGGCTCGGCCGAAAGACTGACACTACACCCCTACCGCCCTCTCAATGAGACCTTCAGGCCTTTCTTGTCCTGGACGACGTTCAGCTTCTCCTCTCTGGCCAACCAGCCGAGCCCCATGAGCAGGAGCTGCTCCGAGAGCTTCGTCGGCTGCTTCAGCTCGCTGAGCGTCGACTCGGTATGCTGATCAAGGTACTTCCAGATAATGCCCGCTGCGTCCCCAATCTGCTTTTGCATGGTACCCTCCCCATCCGGTTCCATTCGGACCCGGCATGACGTCAGGGTTTCTCACCCCGCCGAATCCCACTGCTGGGTTGTCACGAAAACCACGGCGGGCAGGGGTCGTTCCCTTTTCTCGTCCCGTCTGAATCCGCACGTGCACGTGTTCGGGCACACGAGCCGCGGCCCCCGCGGAACGGCTCATCTCGCCGCCCGCTCGACCACGACGATTCGGTGCGCGACGTCCCCGTGCTCGCCTCGACTCCACTCGATACGCACCCGATCCCCGACTCGGATATCGGACAGCTGAATGGTTTGGTCTCCCGCTTTGATGACCGCGTTCGGCAAGACCTCGGCTCCGACGGTCAAGCTATCCTTTGCCCGGGGGATTTGGACCACAATGGTTCGGCTCGCCAGGGTGACCGCCGCCACCTTCCCGGTATCCGCCCACTTCTGACCCCCTGCCCACGCCGGTCCGAGGTGAATGGTGCCGGCCAGGAGCAGGGCAAGCCCAGTGGAAACCACGCCTGATCTATTCCTCATTGTCGTTCCTCCTCTGTGTTCGAAATCTGAATCGCGGACGACCACGAGACTGGACGTCCCTTTTCAGACCGCCTCTCGCGCCCGCGAATAGATCGCCGCAAGGCACGAAGATCCCGAGCTCCTCGGCGGCGCGGACGATCTCTTCCCAGGATGGCCTGGGCGCGTCCCCCGCTCGCCGCGCCCGATCGCTGATGCAAATGGCGGCGAACAGGTCGGGCGGGGCGCGGACAATGAGCTTGCGCAGGAGCTGCTCAGGGTTCATGCCGCTTCCTCCTCGGGACAGGCCCCGGACCGCCTAAGCCGACCTCGGAACTCGTCCGCCTTACCGATCCGCGCCAGCGTCTCTACGATCCGCGCCTCGTCCCCCCAGTCGGACCAGTGGACCCCCATCACCGGCATAACCCCGAGGCGATGAGGGATCCTTTCTAGCAGGTCCCGGGAGAGGTTCACGGCCGGCAGGCTGTGGTACGCGTCTTCCAGGGCTGCCGCCTCGCCGGACGCCCCCAGGGCCCCCCCGACGGATTGAAAGCGCGCCCAGAGCATGGGGAGTCCTTGCCGGAAACATTCGAGGAAGGTCGCGAGGCGACCCACCAGGACCAGGGAGTTCCACAGACATCCCTGTTCAAAGAGTTGCTCAGCGACGCAAGTCGCCGGTTTCTCCCAGAACTGCCGCACACCGAAGAAACCGTATCCCGCGTGCTGTGCAAGCTTGGCCCCCGGCTCAATCCAGCCATACGCGGGCTCCGGGCGATCGGGCCCAATGCCCAGAAGGAGCAAGCGATCAGCATGATCCCTGAGAAAGTGGACGGCTTGTCGGATGTATCCCATGAAGACCGCTTCCTCAAGGATGAAGTGATCCGATGGAAAAATGGCCACCGTGGCCGCCGGATCGCGGGCGCGAATGTAGAGTAGCGGTAGAAGGAGACCCGGAGCCGTGTCCCGGTTGCAGGGCTGGATCAGAAGCTGCTCAGGGGCGAGAGCCCGGAGTTGCTTTAGCGCCAGCTCCGTGTGGTCCCGAGTGATCACGGTGAGAATCCGATCCCTGGGGATCAGTGTCGCCACCCGGTCCAGCGTATGTTGGAGCATGCTCCGTCGGCCGATCACTGCGCAGTACTGCTTCGGCAGGTCGGCCCCCATCAGGCGGCGCACCAGTCCGCGAAGCCGACGGCCTTCGCCTCCCGCGAGGATGATGGCCCACGGGTGGCCTGGGGTGGGCCCAAGCCCCTCGGCCTCGAATGCTGAAGCGGGCTCGCTCCGATCCTGCACCAGGGATGGCGTCGCGGTCGATTCAGAGTGCATGACGCCCTCTGGGATCGAACAGGAGAGTGTAAGGAGAATGCTCACTCGCGGTAGATCAAGTCCAGGTGCAATACCACCAGATCGTGATACTTCCCCTTCCGATCGAGGATGTAATCCCCGAACCGCGCGACTTCCTTGAAACCCCTGGCCCGGAACAGCTCGATGGCTGGCTTGTCGTCGGCCGGCAGCTCGACGTAGAGCCGCATCAGGCCCTCTCTTGTCGCCACGTCTGCCAGCTCGGCAAGGAGCCGCGACGCGAGTCCTCTGTGCCGGAACTCAGGGTCCACGACCACGCGCACGCCCCCAAGATGCCGCCGCCAGCCCTGCCTGCGGCGATGGAGCGTCGCATCGGCGATGATGCGCCCACCGATCTCCACGACGAGAGGCAAGACGCGGTCATAGTCGAGGCGCTGGGCCCACTGATCGATGACCGTGCCACCGGTCACATCATCCTTGAGGACGCGCAGCTCCTGGTCGGGAATCCGCTTGAAGAACTCCGCCAACTTATCCCGGTCCTCCTTGACCATGGGCCGCACGGTGACCTCGGTCCCGTCCTCCAGCTCCCAGAGCTGCGGATAGTCGATCAACAACCGCTCCGGCACCGCCATCGGCCGCACCTCCATTCACCTCTCGCCCGTATCCGTCTCGCAGACCCCACCCCCGGAACGGCACACTTCCCGTGCGGTCATCACACATCCTCGCGGGCTGAGGGCCCCCGTCGCCTAGGTCTCGATCTGCGCAGGCTCCACGATGAACGCGACCTTCAGGTTCACGTGGTACTCGATGATCCTCCCGTCGCGCACGACCGCCCGGCTGTGCAAGACATCGACGCCCGTGATATGGCGCAGCGTCTTCGCCGCCCGAGCGATCGCTTGCTGCGCAGCATCGCTCCAGCTCTTGTCAGACACGCCGACGAGTTCAATAACCCGGATCACTCCAGGGGCCTTCGCGTGCTCCGCCTTCGGACTCATATCTGGCTCCCTCCTCTTTCAGGCTCCGCTCTCCGAGGCCGATCGTACGCTGAGGTGAGCAACGGCCATTCCAAAGTCCCAAACGAAGGTAACTTCTGGTTTCTAAAGGAACTCAGCTGCGATCCGGATGCAGGAGGAGGGACATCGTTGTCCTGCTGGAACACTCTCGGACCTCTAACTATCTGTTTTCCCCGTAGCGAGACCCCTGGGGCTTTTCTTCCCCATTGGGACAGGATAGCCTCAACGCCTAAGACACCTCTCGGTGGTCTGCCGGTCGTTTCCGAAATTTTGTTCTCTGCGTTCTCGGTCGCCCTCAGCAAATCGGATAGCGCCCCTGCGCCAGCTCTTGGCAGAAGACCGGCAGCCGCCCGAGCTCCTCCTTCACCAGCGTGCGGATCGGCGTATCCACATCGGCGAGGGTAATCCCCGGGGTCAGATGCACCTGCAGCGAAACGAGCTGCGGCCGATCGACCGGCTCGCCAATCCTATTGCAGAGCCAGACCACCACCTCGCGCAATCCAGGGATCTCCGCGTGGATCTGGGCTGCCAGTAGGTGCGTGAGGACGTTATAGATCTTGCCGATGTGGCCGACCGGATTCTTTCCGGCCGCCGCCTCCGAGGCCCGGGGACGGTTCAGCGCAATCAGCCCGTTGACCTGATTGCCTCGCCCTACCTCCCCGGAGTCTGCATCTTCCGCCGAGGTGCCGAGCACGGAGAGGTACATCCCGGCCATCCCCGCGCCCGACCGATCCAGGTGGTTCAGGGTGACCTCGCCCAACTCGATGCGCTCTGGACGAAGACGATTGCGGAGATGGTCCATCAGGGCGTCCGTCACGCCCGCCTTGCGGCGAAAGTACTCTGCCTCGCTCGCCACGTACGCATCGAGGAGGGGCATGGCGACCGTGAGGTCGATGCGCCGGCCGACGCGGACGCCCATGACCTTCACATCCTCCCCGGTTTCAGGGAAAGCCGCTTTGAAGGCCGGAGAGTTGAGGAACCGCTCGGTCTCGAGCACCAACCGCTCCGTCTCGGTGAGCGGGGCAAAGCCCACCGCCGCCGAGGTGTCATTGGCCCCGAGGACTCCCTTGCGCTCCAAGAAAGACCTCGCCAGCTCCTCTGATCCGGGCTTCAGCTCCACCTGGTACCTGACATGCCGGTCTGGATCCACATGGCGAAGATGCTGGCGCAACCAAGTCTTCGCCGCCTCCACGGCAATTTCAGTGACGTTGAGCCGTTCTTCGCCCACGGCGACCGTCGCCCGATCCCCGATGACCAGCCGCATCGCTTCAAGCACATGACCGCCGCCGAATCGTCGCTCGACCTGTCCCGCAACCAGCAGTCCCTTGTCGCAGTTGTGGTGCAGGATGGCGCCGAACCGCTTCAGGTATTCCCGCGAAAGGGCGTGCGATATGCGCTCCATGACCGCGTCGCAGATGCTATCCGGGTGGCCCAGTCCCTTCCGCTCAACGATCTCGACGTCAAGCTCCGCCGTGGTCGCCCCGCGGAGTTCCTGGATATGGATGACGTCCATCGGTTCTACCCAGGCAGGTAGCCTTTCTCTACGAGGACGGTCGCCACCCGGCGCGCGGCCACCTCCGGTGCCTCCTCGTCCCCCCGGACGACGATCTCCGGGTTTTCGGGGGGCTCATACATCGCCTGAAATCCGGGGACGGTCGCCGCCGCCCCCTCTCGGGCTCTGCGATAGATCCCCTTGGGGTCGCGGGCCACGCACACGTCCAGGGGGCAATCCACGTAGACCTCGACGAATCGTGGGATCTGCTGCCGGGCGCGCTCCCGATACTTTCGCCGATTGCCGGTGGCATCGAAGATCACCGGAACCTCGTGCTCGGTCAGGAGTCGTCCCACGTAGACCATGGCCCCGTAAAAGACGTCGCGCTCTTCCTCGGTGTAGAGAGGATGAGGCGTGAAGACTTGCCGGAGGGTATCGGACTCCAAGATCGCGACCGTCACACCCCGGGCTTCAATCTCCCGCTTGAGCGCCGCAGCCACCGTGGACTTGCCGGAAGCCGGCAGTCCCGTGATCCATACGGCAAAGCCGGATGGCACCTCAAACCCCGCAGTAGTCGTTCACCCGATTCGGATCAAAGGCCTTTGCGTCTAGGACCCTCAACATGAAGGTAAAGAGCGTGCGGCGGACTGCCTCGGGCAGGGTCGGGTACCAGAGGGGACTGGCCATGACCAGGCCCCGGAAGGCGAAGAAGGGGGCCACGACCTCGAGCATCTCTTCGTCTTTGGTCTTCTCCAAGTACCGCGTCCAGAAGCGGCGAAACAGGGTCTCGAAAGGCTTCTCCAACCGCTCGCTTCGCTGCAGCGAGAAGAACAGGTAGTTCATGGTGAGGCACGCCACATCGTCCGCCGGATCTCCCCATTCCCCCCGGGCACGGTCGAGCACCCGAAACTGTGTCCCTTCCTGGAACAGGATGTTCCACGGGTGAAAATCGCCATGGACCTGTCGAAGTCGGTGGGGCCATCCCTTGAGACGCCACCGCCACGCAATGCAGCGGTGTTCGATCTCCTCCAAGAGCTGCGGCGTGATGAACCCCGATTGGGAAGGGTAGCTGTCCGTCAGCCCCATGATGCACTCGCCATGGCCCACCAGCTCACGCAGGCGGCGCACGTACAGGCCGGGATCGGTTCCCGGGACCTTGTGGATCTCCACGAGGTAATCGCAGAGGGCGTCCGCTCGAGCGAGATCCAGATCGGTTAGCGTACCGTCGTTCCGGAGGCGGGTGAGGTTCTCGAAGTATCCTCGCCCCTCGACGTATTCCATGAGGACGAAGAGCTCTTCCACCTTGCCCAGGGAGAGGATCCCACCACCCTGAAGAAACCCCGCCACATCCGTCGACCGCGCGTGACGTGGGAGGCGATTGAAGACTTGGTGGTCCCACAGGAGGGCCTGGGCGCGATCCGCCATGTGCTCGTGCCCGAACGGGCCAGGACTCATGGTCTCGACGACCGCCCGATGGCGCTCCCCGGAGGCCTCATATTCCACCTGGATCGGCACTCCGTACCCGTAGCCCTTGATGGCGCCGGCTTGCAGGGGTTCCCCCAGGCGACTGAGGCCGAGGACCCGTACCGGTTCCCCGCGGAGAGATGCTAGGTACGTCTCAAGGACTTTGACATTGAGTTCGGTCATACCGATTGCTTCCGCGCAGGCAACGAGAACGATGGCACGCCCCCTCGCTTTCGGGTGCCCTAGCGCTTTGGCGTTGTCGCCTGCTACAGACCAAAGCGTCCGGGGCTGAAGGCATCGAGAGGGAACGAGACGGGCTCGCCCACGATCATCTCCGCGACCAGCCGGCCGGTGAGAGGACCAAGGAGAATGCCGTTCCGAAAATGACCCGTGGCGATGTAGAGGCGGTCCAGCCCCTGAAGCGGACCAATGAGGGGGAGCCCGTCCCTGGCGCGAGGACGAAGACCGGCCCACGCGCGCGTAAACGGTTGCCCGGCCAGGCCGGGGAGAAGGGCGAGGGCGAGCCCGCTCAAGCGGTGGATCCCGTCTAGGGTAACCGTCTTCTCGAACCCGACGTACTCGACGGTGCTTCCCACGATGAGCCCGCCGTTCAGGCGGGGAACCAGATATCCCCCTTTTCCCCAGACCGGATGTCGCAAGGGTGGCTCGGGAAGCTCTGCGTAAAGGATCTGGCCCCGGGCGGGCTCCACGGCAATCCGCCGTCCGAGCAGGGCTCCGAGTTGCCCTGACCAGGCCCCGGTGCAGAGGACGATATGAGCTGCAGTGTAGATCTCGTCGGGCGTCCGGATGCCAGCAACTTTGTCCCCTTCATAAAGAAAGCCCGTAACAGGGCACCCCTCCACGGTCCGGACCCCGAGGGAGCGCGCAGCCTGAGCGAGGGCACGGATGAGTTCGGCGTTGTTTACGTGATGATCGCCCGGAAAGAGGAGGGCTCCACCGATCTCCTTCGTGAGCCCTGGCTCCAGTTTCCAGACCTCTTCCGGTGTAAGCCGCTCCACGGTCAGGCCCAGCTCTCTCTGCCAGCGGTACCGTCCCTCCGCCGCCTCGTCCCCCTCGTCGTCGAGGAGGTAGAGGATCCCCCAGTCGAGATACTCGATGTCGATCCGGGTACTCTCCTTCAGCTCCGGCGCCAGCCGCTCGTAGTACCGGCGCGCGGCCAGGCAAAAGTCGAGAAAGGGGCCGGGGCCGCCTGCCTCACACTGAGGCGCAAGCATCCCCGCCGCAGCACCCGACGCCTCACCGCCGATCTGACCCCGATCCAGGACGAGGATTCCCTTCACCCCCATCCGAGCCAGATGGTATGCGACGGAGCAGCCCACGACCCCCGCGCCTACTACGATGACATCTGCAGTCTTGGCCACAGCTCATCTCCCGTCGGTCGGCCGACGTCGCCCAGCTCCCAGCCTGCCACCATGATCCACCTCCAGATGAGGCCTGCAAGAGCGACCTCATCTCCCTCATGGTCTGTCAATAACTTCCCGGATGACCGCCAAGAGGGAGTTTGCGTGAAAGGGCTTGGTGATGAAACCGATGGCCCCGAGATCCATGGCCTCCGCAAAGGCAGCCGGCTTGCCGAAGGCTGTGAGGAAGACGACCGGCAGATCCCGTTCTCGCCGCCGGATCTCCCGCAAGAGCTCCAGGCCTCCCATCCGCGGCATGACCAGGTCGGTAAGGACCAGATGAAACGGCTGAGTTTGAAGGACAGTGATGGCCTCGCTGCCGTCTCGGGCAAGCTGGACCTGATACCCCGCGCGTCCGAGGATCCGCCCGAGACTTTCCCGCATATCGTCGTCATCCTCGACCACGAGGATCCGGAGCTTGGCTAGACCGTCTGTGGACATCATGCGAGCCCCTGACTGGGTGAATTCGTGCTCCGGGCTAGCGTCTCAGCTCAATCGGGACATAGTCGCGCCGGTCCGATCCGGTATAGACCTGCCGCGGCCGCGCGATCTTCTGGTCGGGATCCGTCAGCATCTCTTGCCACTGGGCAAGCCACCCCGGGGTCCGGCCGATGGCGAAGAGGACCGGATAGATGTCCACGGGGAAACCCATGGCCTCGTAGATGATCCCCGAGTAGAAATCGACGTTCGGGTAGAGCCGGCGCGTCACAAAGAACTCGTCCTCCAGGGCGATACGCTCGAGCTCGATGGCGATGTCCAGGAGCGGATTCGGCCCGGTGACCGTGAAGACCTGCCGGGCGATGTCCCGGATGATCCGCGCCCGGGGGTCGTAGTTCTTATAGATCCGGTGGCCGAAGCCCATGAGGAGGGCCTCGCGCGCCTTGACCTTCTTGATAAACTCGGGGATCTTGTCCTTGGCACCGATCTCGCGGAGCATGCGCAGCACCGCCTCGTTCGCCCCGCCGTGGAGGGGCCCATAGAGGGCCGCGGTGGCCGCCGCCACCGCCGAGTAGGGATCGACGTGGGAGCTGCCGACGCTGCGCATGGCATTGGCACTGCAGTTCTGCTCGTGGTCCACGTGGAGGATGAACAGGACATCGAGGGCCCGCTCGAGGACGGGGTCCGGGTTGTATTTCGATTCGGTCTTCTTAAAGAGCATACTTAGGAAGTTGCCGGAGTACGACAGGTCATTATCCGGATAGGCATAGGGCATCCCCAGGCTATGCCGGTAGGCGAAGGCCGCCATGGTGGGCATCTTGGCGATCAGGCGGTAGATCTGCTTCTGCCGGATCGCCGAGTCCCGGATGTCCTTCGCGTCGGGGTAAAAAGTGGAGAGCGCCCCGACCGTCCCGACGAGGATTCCCATCGGATGGGCATCGTAGTGGAAGCCATCCATGAACTTCTTGATGTTCTCGTGGATCATGGTGTGGTGGGTGATGTGGTACGTCCACTCGTCGAGCTGTTTGCGAGTCGGAAGCTCGCCATGGAGAATCAGGAACGCCGTCTCCAGGAACGTGCTCCGCTCGGCGAGCTCCTCGATAGGGTAGCCCCGGTACCGGAGGATCCCTCGCTCCCCGTCGATGAAGGTGATCGTGCTCTTGCATGAGGCGGTGTTCATGAAGGCGGGGTCATAGCCCATCAGGCCGAAGTCCTCCTCTGACACCTTGATCTGCCGGAGGTCCGCCGTCCGGATGGATGCCCCGTAGGTCGGATAGGTCCCGTACTGGATCGGGATCTCGTAGGTCTTGCCGGTCCGATTATCGGTAATCGTCAATGTGTCCTTTCCCATGGCCGTCCCCCCACTTCGTTCACCGTTCACAGTTCACAGTTTGGGAGACTGGAGCTTGGAGACAGGAGACTTGAGCTCTCGTCTCCGGTCTCCGGTCAGCCCATGTTCCCGATAATAGCGTCCCCAAACTGAGAGCACTTCAGCTCGGTGGCGCCTTGCATGAGCCGGGCGAAGTCATAGGTCACCCGCTTCTGCTCGATGGACTGCTCGAGCCCATGGTAGATGCGGTCGGCCGCCGGCTGCCAGCCGAGGTGCTCGAGCATCATGGCCCCGGCGAGGATGACCGCCCCGGGGTTCACCTTGTCCTGGCCGGCGTATTTCGGGGCGGTGCCGTGGGTCGCTTCAAAGAGCGCCGTCGGGATCCCGATGTTGGCCCCCGGCGCGATCCCGAGCCCCCCCACCTGCGCCGCGGTGGCGTCCGAGAGGTAATCCCCGTTCAGGTTGGGGGTCGCGAGGATGTCGTACTCGTCGGTCCGGGTGAGGATCTGCTGGAACATGCTGTCCGCGATCCGATCCTTGATCACCACCACCCCCTCGGGGGCCTGGCCCTTGTACTTGGCCCAGAGGTCGTCTTCCGTGACGGTGACGTGCGCAAACTCTTCGCGCGCCAGCTCATAGCCCCAGTCCCGAAACGCCCCCTCCGTGTACTTCATGATGTTGCCCTTGTGCACGAGCGTCACGCTCTTCCGCTTCCGGGCCAGGGCATACTGCATCGCCATCCGGACGAGCCGCTTGGTCCCGGTGACGCTGATGGGCTTGATGCCGATGCCCGAATCGGGGCGAATCGTGGCCCCCATCTCCTGGGTCAGGAAGGCAATGAGCTTCTTGGCCTCCGGCGTCCCCTGTTGCCACTCGATCCCGGCGTAGACATCCTCGGTGTTCTCCCGGAAGATCACCACGTCCATCTTTTCCGGGTGCTTCACCGGGCTCGGCGTCCCTTTGAAGTAGCGGACCGGCCGGACACAGGCGAACAGATCCAGGATCTGCCGGAGCGCGACGTTGAGGCTGCGGATGCCGCCCCCCACCGGCGTGGTCAGCGGCCCCTTGATGGCGACCACGTGCTCCCGAATGGCGTCCACGGTGGCCTGCGGGAGCCACTCCCCGGTCGCCTTGTGGGCCTTCTCGCCGGCCAAAATCTCCTTCCACACGATCCGTTTCTGCCCCCCGAAGGCCTTCTCGACGGCGGCGTCGATGACCCGCACACTCGCGCGCCAGATGTCGGGGCCGGTCCCGTCCCCCTCAATGAAGGGGATGATGGGGTCGTCGGGAACGACGAGTTGGCCGTTTGTGAACTGAATTTTGGTGCCAGTCCCTTTTGCCATATTGAAGTCCTCCGTATCCGAGTGCGGGTTAAACCACCTCACGGTCGATCGAGGCCAGTGCCTCCACTGCGCGACCTTCACGGCCTCCTGACTATGCTTTCCTCGATGCGCTTGAGCATCTCGTCGTTGGTGCCGTACTTGAACTCTTCGAGGCCCCGCTTGCTCGCCTCCTCCCGCTCGACCCGCTCCAAGATCCGCCAGAGTCCCTTATGGACGACCGGGACTGTCCGCTTCCGGAGATGATGATAGATGGTGCCGATCCGCCGATAGATCTCCCGACGGCTGAATCCAGGACGCTGGGCGAGGTAGCGGTTCACCACAGCCGCCCCCTTCTCCCCATCAAGCCGCGCAATGCCGACCACCCCCTCGCTGGCGTTCCGCGACCAGCCGATGACAAAGACGCCATCGAGAAGCTGCTCGGCCTTGGGATCATAGGCTTGATACGCGGCCGTTTCAGGATCCCCAGGATCCGGTTTTGGATTGGTCGAGTAGCCCCAGGCGCCTTTTGCCGGGGCAAGACCGAGGTCGAGGTCCACGACGTCCCCGATGGCAAAGACCACCGTGTCCACCGGGAGGATCGTGGTCTCCCCCAGGCCTTTGGCGGAGAGTTGGCCCCTGCGTTCCTCCAACGTGTTCTCCTCGACCTCCATGCCGACCATCCGTCCGGTCTCATCCCGGACAATCGCTTTCGGTGACGCGAGAAAGCGGAACTTGATGCGGGTGGGACCTCTGCCTGCCTTCGGCTCGATGTGACAGTCCTTGGTTAGCTCCTTGAACTGGACGTCCATGTCCTGGCCGAGCGGCCCCAGCCGGGGTCGAATGCGCTCGAGCTCTTGCTTGAGCGCCTCTTTGTCGATATGCCACGCGATGGGTCGCATCTCGCGGTCATCGTATTTCCGCTCCACGGGCCCCCGCCGCGCCACGGCGATGACCTCAGGAACTTTGCGAATCGTCACCAGATAGTTGGCGATATCCGCCATGACGTTGCCGATGCCGATGATGGCCACGCGGTTACCCATGGGAAACTCTCTCTGGCTGAAGGGTGGGAGGAGGTTGTAGTGATAGACCAGGTCCTTGGCGTGATAGACGTTTGGCCCGTCGTCCCCGGGAACACCCAACGACTTCGTCCCCTGTGCGCCCGCCCCGACCACGATCGCGCTCGGCTTGAGGTCTTGTAGTTCGCTGAGGCGGATGGCCCTCGCATCTCCCACGGTGACACCGCCGAAGTAAATGACCCGGGGATCGGCCAGGATCTGCCGAAACTGCTTCCGCAAGCCCTCTTTCATCTTGTGCTTAGACAGGTAGATGCCGTACTCCGCCAGGCCACCGGGCTTGATGTCCCGGTTGAGGATCACGACGGTATGCCCTTTCCCGGCAATTTTGCCTGTGGCATACAGGGCTGCAGGCCCCGCACCCACCATAATGACCAGCTGTCTCATATGATCTCCTTGCGACACCATCATCTGTCAGCCCCTGCTTATCGATCGCCGGGCCCATGGCAATACGACGTGCTTTTCTGGCAAGGTGCATGCCAGACCCGCCCAAAGCGCGGTGGATCACTAGGGGCGAAGATTTTCATTGAATTCAAGAGGTTAGAATGGACGGGCTACACGAGCTTTGGACTGGGCACCGGAGCGGAGGGGAGACTAGGACATCGCTGCCCCAGCCTGCACGCCGCAAGATTCTTAACGCCTTGGATTATAAGGAGGAGATACATAGGACATCGGTGTCCCAGGCTAACGAGGATGCCCGGTTCGCCAGAGGGGCGGGAGGCCTCTCAGCAAGCTCGAGTCCGAAGGCGCCATTGGCCCTTTCTCATCGGACGCCTTCAACCTTTCCGCTTCCGAGCCTTCCGCCGTTTCGCCAGCGTCTCCTCGATCGCGGTGAGGGCCGCCATGCCCGTGGGGAAGCCTGATGTCGTGATTGCCAAAAGGGCGATTTGGCGGATCTCTGCGGGGGATGCGCCCTTTTCCATACCAAGACGCACATGCGCCCGTATCGCTCCATCCAAGCGGCCGCCAATCGCAATCCCCAGCTTGATC